>ENA-UEQJ01001626-UEQJ01001626.1-human-gut-metagenome-genome-assembly--contig:-NODE-1626-length-17625-cov-14.300319_pt1 | contig 17625 bp, 10 predicted proteins | sample MGYA00242937_ERZ507938 | MGnify/ENA primary metagenome ERZ507938 (study PRJEB26167, sample SAMN06115437) | human gut metagenome | host: Homo sapiens | place: China:Gansu | collected 2015-07-03...
TTTTTCGCCGGGCCCAAGCCGCTCATCGGCGTCTTTTCCCTGAAGGACCTCAAAACCAGCAGCGCCCTGCTCGATGTTTCGCTGGACAAGCTGAACATCACGAACCCTTCGACCTCCCCCTACGCCCTTGAAGTGTCTCTGGAGCACCTCAAGATGCCCGTGGCCCTCGTGCCGGAACTCCAGCTGCTCTCGGTCATGGGCGTGCCGGAAATAGATGCCAGCGCATCCTATGCCATTTCCTTGCCCAACAAGGACAACCAGTTCAACAGCACCGCTTCCCTCAGCGTCGCCAAGCTCGGTACGGCCGACTTCGCCGTCAAGGGCGAAGTCCCCTATAAGGACTTCTTTGAGATCATCAACAATAACAGCGTCACCGATTCCGACATTGAAAACTTTGTTGAAAAGAACATCAAGTTCAGCCACATCGAAGCGGGATACGCCGATGAAGGGCTCCTGCCCCGCCTCGGCATCCTCGGCCAGAAGTTCATGGGCCTGACCCCCGAACAGTGTGTGGATATGGCCAAGAAGTACGTCAAGGAATCCCTCGGCGCCGCCGAAGGGACGGAAAACACGGCGAAGCTCATGGAGTACATCGACAAGCCCGGCGCTATCCGCCTCATCTTCAACACGGAAAAGCCGATTCCCGTTGAAGCTTTCGACACGCTGTCAGACACGGATCCCTCCATCAAGCTGGACGTGAACACCGGGCCCAAGACGGCTCTGGAACTGATGGCCGATCTGGAAAAGAAATAGCCCGCCCGATCCGGGACAAAACAAGAGGGGGGAGGATCGGAACGCCTCTCCCCTTTTTCTATCCTGCGGAATCCGTTGACATACGGGATCGCGTGCCCGTAATCGGGTTGCCCGATCCGGGCGCTTTTGGTATGAAAGCAAATTCGGGAAGCCTATCCCGGCAAACCCCGTCTACCTTTATGGAGTCTCCCCCAATGGCAAAAAAGCCAACCCTTACCCCTGAAGAAGCGCGCCAAGAGGCGTTGAAAACAGCCCTCGAAACCATCGAACGCAAATTCGGCCAAGGCGCCGTGATGAAGCTTTCCGATGATGTCCATGTCAAAGTCCCGGTGATCCCCACCGGGTCCATCGGCGTAGACCTCGCCCTCGGCATCGGCGGCATCCCCAAGGGCCGGGTCACCGAAATCTACGGCCCCGAATCCTCGGGCAAAACGACCCTCACCCTGCACGTCATCGCGGAATGCCAGAAGCTCGGCGGGACCGCCGCCTTCATCGACGCCGAGCACGCGCTTGACGTGACCTATGCCAGGCGCCTTGGCGTCAAAACCGACGAACTGCTCATCTCGCAGCCCGACCACGGAGAGCAGGCCCTTGAAATCGCCGACATGCTGGTCCGTTCCGGCGCGGTGGACCTCGTGGTCATCGACTCCGTGGCCGCCCTTATCCCCCAGACCGAACTCGAAGGCGCGATGGGCGAAACGCAGGTCGGCGGGCACGCCCGCCTGATGTCCCACGCGCTCCGCAAGCTGACCGGCACCATCCACAAGTCCCGCACCGCCGTCATCTTCATCAACCAGATCCGTATGAAGATCGGCGTCACCGGCTACGGCAGCCCGGAAACGACCACCGGCGGCAACGCGCTCAAGTTCTACTCCTCCGTACGCCTCGACATCCGCAAGATCCAGACCCTCAAGGACAAGGAAGAAGCCTACGGCTCCCTTACCCGCGTGAAGGTGGTCAAAAACAAGATGGCCCCGCCCTTCCGCGAAGCCAAGTTCGACATCATCTGGGGCACGGGCATTTCCCGCTCCGGGGAACTCATCGACCTCGGCGTCGACGCCGGCATCGTGGACAAGAGCGGCGCATGGTTCGCCTTCGGGGCCGAAAAGCTCGGCCAGGGCAAGGAAAAGGATGCATCAGCCAATATTACAGAGATTATAAACAAGCTCAATGAGGACACAAGGCGTGCCAACGAGAGTATCGAGAACTCAGTATCATCGGTAGAGAAGCAGAATGAGCTTATCGACGATACAAGAGACAAGTTTAATGCCATGGGAGAGGCAGTTGAGCTGTTGATGAAGGATATCAATGTGGCTGAGGAGAGTATCAAAAAGATTCTTGATTCAACAACAGTCATATCAGACAATATCACACACCTTTCAGCTACCGGAGAAGAGGTCGCAGCTTCTTCAACAGAGGGACTTCGCATGGCTGATACCACAGTCGAGAGCATGGCAAAGTGCAAGAAGGTACTGGAAAATATCTATATGCTTGCGGATGACCTCAAAAACTCTGTTGAGGAGAGCGAGGAAGTACTTGGACAGAAATATGATTTCCAGGAGCAGTAAATATGATTTTCATATTCATGGCAGGAGTGCATTAGCTCCTGCCATTTTTACATATATTTTTATGATAAAAATATTTACATTATCGTAATATATGATAAAATATTTCTAACACAATAGAAACATAAACATAGGATATATGGAGGAAGTTATGGACGATAACAATTTTATGAACAATGACAACCAGTCATCAGGCACACCGGACAATACAGGTGTATTCGGGCAGTCAGCAGGAACAGCAAATGGCTCAGACACATACAGCGAGCCACATGACACATACAGCCAGCCGACAGACACATATGGTCAGCCGGTATCCCAGCAGGGCAGTGGCAATGCGTATGCATATGGACAGGCATCAGACCAGACAGGCAGCACAGACGGATATGTCAATAATCCGGGCAGTGCATATGGTTATGCAAATCAGGGTACATACAATCAGAATTCAAATGCCCAGGGTACATACAACCAGAATCCAAATGCCCAGGGTACATACAACCAGAACACATATGCTCAGGGCTCATTTAATCAGTCAGCTTACGGACAGACGCAGTATGGCCAGCAGCCAAACGGACAGGGTGGCTACAATCAGACCGCATACGGACAGACAGCCTACAATCAGCCACAGTATGGAGCTAATCCATACAACCAGCCGCCAAAGAACAGCAATGGCTTTGGTATAGCTTCTCTGGTACTTGGAATCGCATCTATTGTACTGTTTTGTACATGCATCAATTATGTGACAGCTCTGCTTGCTATCATTTTTGGTATTATACATATCATAAAGGGCAACAACAAGGTGTTTGGTATAGTTGGTATAGCAACAGCAGCTATCTCAGTTATAGTCAGCATCATATTCTGGGTTGTGGCAGGCTCAAATGCAAGCACAGATTTTGAAAAGGAGTTCATGAAGGGCTTTGATGAGGGCTATGAGTATTATAATGATGACGATTCCTATGAGGATTACGATTATGATTATGATTCTTTTGATTATGACGATTTTGATTATCAGAATTTTGAGTATGATGGCATTTATTAGAGTTAATTATTATCAAATTATTACAGAATCAATTACATCTTGACAACAGTGGCTTTTCAGTTATATACTTAAACACAGTTAGTAAAAGGCAGTGACGAAGACAGTAGAGATGGCAGGAAAGTCAAAGAGAGCCGGGACAGGTGAGAGCCGGTATGAGTAGAGCCGTTTTGAAAATCACTTCTGAGCCGCAGGCTAAAATCGCCATACAGCGTTGCGAGAGTAGGTTCTGACGTATTCCCTACGTTACAGGGGCGGGTATGCAAGGGTATTTCCCTTAAGTACATTGTAATAGGTGGTATAGACGTATCAGGCACGCGTTCCTAATTACAGGAATGTGTGCCTTTTTTTGTGAATATTCCATAAACCGGGATGTTTACGAACAATATAGAATAAGGAGAGATAGTCATGTACAACAAAGTTGACACCAATATGAACTTCGTTGAACGCGAGAAGAAGACAGAGCAGTTCTGGAGAGAGAACAATATCTTCAGAAAATCTATGGAAAACAGAAAAGAAGGAGAGACATACACATTCTATGATGGACCTCCTACAGCAAACGGAAAGCCTCACATCGGACATGTTGAGACACGTACCATAAAGGATATGATTCCAAGATTCCAGACCATGAAGGGCAAATATGTGCCACGTAAAGCAGGCTGGGATACACACGGACTTCCTGTTGAGATTGAGGTGGAGAAGCTTCTCGGCCTTGACGGCAAGGATCAGATTGAGAACTACGGACTTGAGCCATTCATCAAGAAGTGTAAAGAGTCTGTATGGAAATACAAGGGTATGTGGGAGGATTTCTCCAACACAGTAGGCTTCTGGGCTGATATGGATAATCCATACGTCACATACGATGATAATTTCATCGAGTCAGAGTGGTGGGCTCTCAAGGAAATCTGGAACAAGGGACTTCTTTACAAGGGCTTCAAGATTGTTCCTTACTGTCCTCGTTGTGGAACACCGCTTTCTGCACAGGAGGTGGCACAGGGCTACAAGACAGTTAAAGAAAAATCAGCAGTAGTACGTTTTAAGGTAGTAGGAGAGGATGCATATTTCCTCGCATGGACCACAACTCCATGGACACTTCCAAGCAACGTGGCACTCTGTGTGAACCCTAATGACACATATGTAAAGGTAAAGGCTGTTGACGGCTACACATATTATATGGCAGAGGCACTTGCAGACAAGGTGCTCTCACAGCTTCTTTCAAAAGAGGACGCAGAAGCAGGCAAGAAGGCATATGAGGTGCTTGAGACATACAAAGGAAAGGATCTTGAGTACAAGGAGTACGAGCCGCTTTATGACTGCGCTAAGCAGGTTGCTGACAAGCAGGGCAAGAAAGGCTTCTTCGTGACATGCGACACATATGTTACTATGTCAGACGGTACAGGAATTGTTCATATCGCTCCTGCATTTGGTGAGGATGATGCCAATGTCGGAAGAAATTATGACCTTCCATTTGTACAGTTTGTAAACGACAAGGGAGAGCTTACAGCCGAAACTCCGTTTGCCGGTATGTGGGTAAAGGATGCAGATCCTGAGGTATTAAAGGACTTAAGCGGCAGAAAGCAGCTTTTTGATGCTCCGAAATTTGAGCATGAGTATCCACACTGCTGGAGATGTGACAAGCCTCTTATCTACTATGCAAGAGAGTCATGGTACATCAAGGAGACAGCAGTAAAGGATGACCTTATCAGAAACAACAATACAGTAAACTGGATTCCTGAGTCTATCGGTTCAGGACGTTTCGGAAACTGGCTTGAGAATATACAGGACTGGGCTATCTCACGTAACCGTTACTGGGGTACACCGCTCAATATCTGGGAGTGTGAATGCGGACACAGAGAGTGTATCGGAAGCCGTGCGGAGCTCGCTGAAAAAGCAGGAGATCCAAAGGCAGCAGAGGTAGAGCTTCACAGACCATACATCGACGCTGTGACAATCAAGTGTCCTGAGTGTGGCAAGGATATGCACCGTGTACCTGAGGTGCTTGACTGCTGGTTTGATTCAGGAGCCATGCCATTTGCACAGCACCACTATCCATTCGAGAACAAGGATGTATTTGAGAAGCAGTTCCCAGCCAAGTTTATCTCAGAGGCAGTTGACCAGACACGTGGATGGTTCCATTCACTCATGGCTGAGTCTACACTCCTTTTCAATAAGGCTCCTTATGAGAATGTCATAGTGCTTGGACATGTACAGGATGAGAACGGACAGAAGATGTCCAAGTCAAAGGGCAACGCTGTAGATCCGTTTGATGCACTTGAGACATATGGTGCAGATGCTATCAGATGGTATTTCTACACAGCATCAGCTCCATGGATTCCAAAGAAGTTCTCAGGAAAGCTCGTGCTTGAAGGACAGCGTAAGTTCATGGGAACACTCTGGAACACATACGCATTCTTCGTGCTTTATGCAAATATCGATAATTTTGACGCTACAAAATACAGCCTGGAGTATGATAAGCTTGCAGTAATGGATAAGTGGATTCTTTCAAAGCTCAACTCAGCAGTGGCAGGAGTGGATGAGTGCCTGTCAAACTACAAGATTCCGGAGGCTGCAAAGTATCTTCAGGAGTTCGTAGATGATTTGAGTAACTGGTATGTACGCCGCAGCCGTGAGCGTTTCTGGGCAAAGGGAATGGAGCAGGACAAGATAAACGCATACATGACACTTTACACAGCACTTGTCACCATATCAAAGGCAGCAGCTCCTATGATTCCTTTCATGACAGAGGATATCTACAGAAATCTTGTCTGCTCTATCGACAAGAGCGCACCGGAGTCAATTCATCTGTGCGACTATCCTGTAGTTGATGAGAAGCTGATTGACAAAAAGCTCGAAGCTGATATGGATGAGGTACTAAAGGTTGTAGTACTCGGACGTGCATGCCGTAACGAGGCAAATATCAAAAACCGTCAGCCAATCGGAAAAATGTTTGTAAAGGCTCCGGAAAAACTGGATGAATTTTATGTGGATATCATCGCAGACGAGCTCAACGTAAAAGAGGTTGAGTTCACTGATGATGTATCACACTACACCACCTACAAATTCAAGCCACAGCTTAGAACAGTGGGTCCTAAGTATGGTAAATTCCTTGGCCAGATTAAGGCAGTTTTAGCTGAGCTTGATGGTCATAAGGCCATGGAGGAGCTTAACAGCACCGGCTCTCTCAAGCTTGACAGCATTAGCGATGAAGTTGTATTATCTAAAGAGGATTTACTTATCGAGATGACTCAGATGGAGGGCTATGTGACACAGTCTGACAACAATATAACCGTTGTTCTTGACACCAACCTCACTCCTGAGCTTATCGAGGAAGGTTTCGTAAGAGAAATCATCAGTAAGATCCAGACAATGCGTAAGGACGCAGGCTTTGAGGTTATGGACCACATCGCTGTGACATACGAGGCAGATGAGAAGCTTTCAAATGTATTTGAAAAGTTTGGTGATGAAATCAAGACCGAGGTTCTTGCCGTATCAATTAAATCAGGCGAACTTAAGGGCTATGAAAAGGATTGGAAGATTAATGGCGAGGCTGTTAAGCTTGCAGTTGAAAAACAATAATCTCTGCACGAGAGGGAGCATTAATTTGCTCCCTTTTAGTGCCATAAGGAGGAATATGATGAGAGATAATACGTTTAGCAAAAAGGTGTTTATTAAGACTGTATCAGACAATTTAAAAAATAAATATCGTAAGACTATAGATGATGCCACACAGCAGGAGCTTTATCAGGCTGTATCAGAGGCTGTAAAGGATGTCATCATGGATGAGTGGATTGCCACACAGAGAGTGATGGACAAGGATGATCCAAAGGTTGTTTACTATATGTCTATGGAGTTTCTGATGGGAAGAGCTCTCGGCAACAATCTTATAAACCTCTCAGCATATAAGGAGGTCAAGGAGGCTCTTGATGAAATCGGTGTGGATATCAATGCTATCGAGGACCAGGAGCCGGACCCGGCACTTGGAAACGGCGGACTTGGAAGACTGGCAGCATGCTTCATGGATTCACTTGCCACACTCGGATATCCTGCATACGGCTGTGGAATCAGATACAGATATGGTATGTTCAAGCAGCAGATTTCAGACGGCTTCCAGATAGAGGTGCCTGACAACTGGCTCAAGGACGGATATCCATTCGAGCTTCGTCGTCCTGAGTACTGCTACGAGGTCAAGTTTGGCGGATATGTGCAGGAGAGCACAGATGAAAACGGAGAGCTTCATTTTGAGCAGAAGGACTATCAGTCGGTGCTTGCAGTGCCATATGATATGCCTATAGTCGGATATGACAACAACGTTGTCAATTCACTTATGATATGGGATGCCGAGCCAAAGAACGGTTTTTCTCTCGAGTCCTTTGACCAGGGTGACTACGACAAGGCAGTGGAGCAGGAGAATCTTGCAAGAAATCTTGTTGAGGTACTCTATCCAAACGACAACCATGTAAAGGGAAAGGAGCTTCGCTTAAAGCAGCAGTATTTCTTTGTATCAGCAAGTATCCAGCGTGCACTTGCAAGGTTTAAAAAGCATCACAGCGATTTAAAAGATCTTCCGAATAAGGTTGTTTTCCAGATGAACGATACCCACCCTACAGTTGCAGTCGCAGAGCTTATGAGAATCCTTGTGGACGAGGAACATCTGTCATGGGATGATGCATGGGATATCACTACAAGATGTGTAGCCTACACTAACCATACAATCATGGCTGAGGCGCTTGAGAAGTGGCCAATTGATATATTCCAGAGACTGCTTCCTCGTGTATACCAGATTGTTGACGAGATAAACAGAAGATTTGTAATTCAGATTAACGAGAAATATCCGAGTAATGAGGACAAGGTAAGAAAGATGGCTATCCTCTATGACGGACAGGTCAAGATGGCAAATATGGCTATCGTAGCAGGCTATTCTGTAAACGGTGTTGCAAAGCTTCACACAGAGATACTTAAGAATCAGGAGCTTCATGATTTCTATGAGATGTTCCCTGAGAAGTTCAATAACAAGACAAACGGAATCACACAGCGTAGATTCTTAGCACATGCAAATCCACTCCTTGCTGACTGGGCGACAAAGAAGGTAGGAGCCGGCTGGATTACAGACCTTTCACTGCTTTCAAAGCTCAAGGCTTATGCAGACAGCCCTGTTGCACAGCAGGAGTTTGCTGAGATTAAGAGAGCAAACAAGGTGCGTTTAGCAAAGTATATCAAGGAGCACAACGGTATTGATGTAAATCCGGATTCTATCTTTGATGTGCAGGTTAAGAGACTTCACGAGTACAAGAGACAGCTCATGAATATCCTTCATGTGATGTATCTGTACAATAAGATTAAGGAAAATCCGTCTATGGATTTCTATCCTAGAACATTCATTTTTGGAGCAAAGGCAGCAGCTGGCTACAGAAATGCAAAGAAAACAATCAAGCTCATCAACAGTGTGGCTGATGTCATAAATAACGATGCTTCTATCGGCGGCAAGCTCAAGGTCGTATTTATTGAGGATTACAAGGTATCCAATGCCGAGATTATTTTTGCGGCAGCAGATGTCAGCGAGCAGATTTCCACAGCGAGCAAGGAGGCATCCGGAACAGGAAACATGAAGTTCATGCTCAATGGAGCGCTCACTATCGGAACTATGGATGGTGCCAATGTCGAGATGTTCGATGAGGTAGGAGCTGACAACATGTTTATCTTTGGAATGAGCTCTGATGAGGTCATCTCACATGAGAACAGACATGACTACAATCCTGTTGATGTATATAATAGCGATGCAGAGCTCAGAAAGGTAGTAAACCAGCTCGTAGACGGCACATATTCGCCAAATGACCATGAGCTTTTCAGGGAGCTTTACAACTCACTGCTCAATCCACAGCAGGGACAGGTGGCTGACCGCTACTTTATCCTCGCAGACTTCCGCTCATATGCAAATGCACAGCAGAAGATTAATGATTATTACAAGAATAAGAGCGCATGGAGAAAGAGTGCACTGCTCAATATCGCACATGTAGGAAAGTTCTCTTCAGACAGAACAATCCAGGAATATGTGGACGATATCTGGCATCTTGACAGGATTACCGTAAATATGGCAGGAGTATAGGATTTTGGAAAAAGTTATCGCAAAGTCTGGTATCAGTGGAAGCACGCTTAAGCTTATAGCCATTTTTACCATGCTCATAGACCATACTGCGGCAACGGTTATTCTTCAGATGATAAATAACGGGATAGGTGGACAAACGCTTATTGATATCTACTGGGTCATGCGTTCTATAGGGCGCATGGCCTTTCCTGTTTTCTGCTTCCTGCTTGTGGAGGGCTTCAAATATACACACAGCAGGGAAAAATATGCTGCTAGGCTGTTTATATTTGCACTTATCTCTGAGATACCGTTTGATCTTGCAATAAACAATACAGTGCTTGAATTTAAGAGCAACAATGTATTTTTTACACTGCTTTTAGGCTTGCTTGCCATCATGGTGCTTGACTGGCTTAAGTCGGTCGATAAAATAGAAAAGTCATCCTCTGCAGTTAAGTGGTTTTTTATAACACTGATCAGGTGTATAGTAATGGTATCAGTGGTACTTGTTATTATGATTATTGCAGAGTTTGTGTTTTGCTGCGATTATGGAGCAGCGGGGGTGGGCTGTATTGTCATGATGTACCTGCTTTCTTTAAACCGTGATATTGCATTTGCGGTGGCAGTCATACTGCTTGGACTTTTCTCAGGTACCATAGAGTTTTTTGCACTGTTTATGCTTATACCCCTTCGCTATTACAATGGAAAAAGAGGTATTTCTCTTAAATATGTGTTTTACGCCTTTTATCCGGTGCATCTTCTGGTGCTGTATCTGATATGCAGGCTTACTATGGCTGTTACCGGTAACACCTAACAGTGTGACCGGCAACGATTACAGTTCATTTAAATGGGGGAATAGATGAAAAAGCTTTTAAAAACAATATTGGCACTTGTGTTTGCCGCCTGTTGCTTTGTGTTTGCTTCAAAATGCTTAAATACAGGAGGTATGGCCGGTGCCATAGCTGATCTTCCTACAGCTATACACAGAGCCGTAAAGGGGCAGATGCAGACCACAACAGATTATTTAAACGGCGAACAGACAGAGTACGACGAGTCAGTATTTACAGGGGAATATCACTATTATTACGAGAAGCTGTCAGATGATGACAAGCTTATTTACAGGCAGATTTATGCGATGATGCAAAAGCGCATGGATGGAATTTCGTTAAATACTACCGATACTGACAACGTAAGCCGTATACAGCAGTTTGTGCTGCTGGACAATCCACAGTTTTTCTACATAGAAAAGAGTCAGTATACTGTGAGAAACAGCATCATTTTTTCACCTGTATACAATATGTCGGAGACTGATATCGACAGTGCGGTAAGTGCAATTTCAGGCTATGTGTCATCCTGTATGGCAGGTATTGAGGAAGGGGCATCGGATTATGACAAGGCAGTGCATTTCTATGAGTATGTGATAGAGCATGCCGAGTATGAGGAAAATTCTCCCCACAACCAGGATATGTACTCAGCCGTGCTTGGAAGGACAGTCTGTCAGGGCTATGCGATGATGTTTAAGTATCTGTGTGACCGGGCCGGTATCAGCTCACTTATTGTGACAGGCACCACATCTGATGCAAACCACGCCTGGAATATGGTATATCTGGACGGTGCGTGGTGTGCGGTTGACTGTACCTACGGTGATGGTGATTATCTGGGAAAGGGCATATCATACAGCTGGTTCGGAGTGCCGCTTGATGTGGTAAAGCTTACACGTACATTGGACAATGAGGATATGCTGCCGCAGGAAGCGACTGTGGAGGATGATTATTATTACAGGAATGGGCTGTATTTTACATCCTACGACCTTAAAACATTACAGGGCATGACAACGTCATCTAACTATATCACGTTCAAGTTTTCGGACAGAGAAACCTATGATACTGCATGTCACAGTCTTTTTGAGAAGGGTGACTACAAATATCTCATACCTACGGCAAGAGGCGGCACTATCACATATATGCAGGAGCCCAATTCGCTTGCGGTGTTTATACACATAGAGCTGGGGCGCTGATACAAAAATAAAGAAAGAGGAATCCAAATGTCATTTTGTCATCTTCACACCCATACCGAGTACAGTCTGCTCGATGGGTCAAACAAGATAAAAGAATATGTAAAGCGCGTCAAGGAGCTTGGCATGAACTCTGCCGCAATCACAGACCATGGTAATATGTACGGTGTGGTGGAGTTTTACAAGACGGCAAAGGCAAATGATATCAATCCGGTCATAGGCTGCGAGGTATATGTGGCGCCAAATTCACGCTTTGACAGGGAGACAAGTCACGGTGATGACAGGTATTATCACCTGATTCTGCTTGCTGAAAATAATACAGGCTATGCCAATCTCATGAAGATAGTGTCAATAGGCTTCACAGAGGGCTATTATTACAGGCCGAGAGTGGATTTTGAGACGCTTGAGAGATATCACGAGGGGCTTATATGCCTGTCTGCCTGTCTGGCAGGAGAAATCCCGAGATACATCGTCAGAGGCTTTTATGACGAGGCGAAGGAGATTGCAAGGAAGTATCAGGACTGCTTTGGAAAAGACAACTTCTTCCTGGAGCTGCAGGACCATGGCATTGATGACCAGAAGCTTGTGAATCAGCAGCTTCTTAGGATGAGCAAGGAGCTTGAAATAGGGTTAGTGTGTACTAATGATGTGCACTACACCTACGAGTCCGATGCGGAGGCACATGATGTGCTTTTGTGCATCCAGACCGGTAAAAAGGTGTCGGACGAGGACAGGATGCGTTATGATGGCGGGCAGTTTTTCGTGAAGAGCGAGGAGCAGATGAGAGCGCTTTTCCCATATGCCACAGAGGCTATTGAGAATACACAGAAAATTGCTGACAGATGCAATGTAACGCTTGAGTTTGGCAATTACAAGATTCCAAAGTATGAGGTGCCCGATGGATATGACAGCGCCGAAGCCTTCCTCACAGAGCTCTGCGAGAAGGGCTTTAGGGAGAAGTATATAGGCTGTGGCGAGTATAGTGATGAGGAGCTAAAAAAGATACATGCCGATATGGACTATGAGCTTGGTATCATAAAGACCATGGGCTTTATAGAGTATATTCTTATCGTGTGGGATTATATCAACTGGTGCCGCACGCACGACTGCTGGGTAGGCCCGGGACGAGGCTCAGCGGCGGGAAGCAGGGTGTGCTACTGTACCGGGATTACGGATATTGACCCGGTTAAATATAATCTGCTCTTTGAAAGATTTCTTAACCCTGAGCGAGTTTCCATGCCTGATATCGACGTGGATTTTGAATACGCGGAGAGATATCGCGCCATAGAGTATGTTCAGGAGAAGTACGGACACGATTCGGTAACGCAGATAGTCACCTTTGGTACGATGGCGGCAAGAGGTGTCATAAAATCAGTCGGAAAAGCGCTGGATTTCCCATATGCAGAGACTGACAGGCTTGCAAAGATGGTGCCTCAGGAGCTGAATATCACAATTGACAAGGCACTTCAGATGAACCCTGAATTCAAGGGCATTTACGAGAGTGATGCAAGAGTGCATGAAATGATAGATATGGCAAAAAGGCTCGAGGGACTGCCAAATCATACTTCCGTGCATGCAGCAGGAGTGGTAATCTATCCGGGTGTGGCGAGCGATTATGTGCCTCTTGGAAGGGCAAACGACGGAAGCCCTACCGCAGAGTACAATATGGTGCAGCTCGAGGAGCTTGGCCTTTTAAAGATGGATTTTCTGGGGCTTCGTACACTCACGGTGCTAAAGGATTCTGTGAAGAATATCAAGGCATCAAGGGGCATTGATGTGGATATTGACCATATTGATTTCAACGATAAGGGCACACTTGACTTTATCGGAACAGGAAAGACGGAAGGGGTATTCCAGCTGGAGTCTGCCGGTATGCAAAGCTTCATGAAGGAACTCAGTCCACAGAGCTTTGAGGACATCGTGGCCGGTATTTCACTCTACCGTCCGGGTCCTATGGATTTCATTCCAAACTATATAAAGGGCAAGAACAATCCAAAGGAGATAAGCTATGTGACACCTGAGCTTGAGAGTATTTTAGAGCCGACCTACGGCTGTATAGTATACCAGGAACAGGTTATGCAGATAGTGCAGAAGCTCGCAGGCTATACAATGGGTCAGGCGGACAACATCCGCCGTGCCATGAGCAAGAAGAAGCAGTATGTCATTGACGCAGAGCGCCAGAGCTTTGTGTACGGAGACGAGGAGCGCGGTATAAAGGGCTGTGTGGCAAACGGTATAGATGAAAAGGCTGCCAACAGCATATACGATTCGATGGTTGATTTTGCTAAGTATGCGTTCAACAAATCACATGCAGCCGCGTATGCGAAAATCAGTGTTCAGACTGCATGGCTTAAAAATTACTATCCGGTCGAATTTATGGCAGCGCTCATGACTTCTGTTATAGACAATTCAGCCAAGGCGGCGCAGTATCTTTACAGCTGTCGTGATATGGGTATTAAGGTGCTTCCGCCGGATATCAACTGTGGACAAGGCGAGTTTACCGCAGAGGGTGACCATGTCAGATATGGCATGTACGCCATCAAATCTCTGGGCAGGCCGGTAATAGACCAGATAATCGAGGAGCGGGAAAGTGGCGGCAGATACCGCACACTCTCTGATTTTATCGAGAGAACCTGCCAGAAGGAGCTTATCAACAAGCGTGCGATTGAGAATCTGATAAAGGCGGGAGCCTGCGATTCGCTCGACGGCACGAGAAAGCAGATGGCAATGGTGTATGCATCGATTGTGGACAGGGTGCAGCATGACAAAAAGTCAACAATGGCTGGGCAGATGAGTCTGTTTGACCTGGTCTCAGATGAGGATAGGCAGTCATTTGAGCTTAAGTATCCAAATGTTGGTGAATATGACGCTGAGGAAGCCCTGGCCTATGAAAAAGAGGTGCTTGGCATCTATTTAAGCGGACACCCTCTGGAAAAATATGCAGCTACCCTAAAGAAAAACATCACAGCAAATGCGATAGATTTTGTGCTTGAAGAGGAGAGCGGTGCCGTAAAGATAGAGGACAATGCGCACGTGGTAATCGGAGGCATGATAGCTACAAAGACGATTAAGTTTACCAAGTACAATCAGGCCATGGCTTTTATCACGATAGAGGACCTGACAGGAACTGTTGAGGTAATTATTTTTCCGAGAGATTACGAGCGCTACCAGAGATATTTACAGGACGATGCTAAAATATTTGTTATCGGACATGCGACAGTCGAGGATGAGCAGAACGGCAAGATAATCTGCGAGAAAATCATACCGTTTGATGAGCTTCCGAAGCAGCTATGGCTCAGGTTTGATACGATGGAGGACTATAAGAAAAATGAGAGCAGGCTTCTTGAGACAATCCGTGAATCTGACGGAGGAGATGAAGTCATAATTTACATCGCAGATACAAAGCAGATGAAAAAACTTGGCAGAAATTATTCCGTAAATGCAAATAATGAGCTCATGGAGCAGCTTTTGGGATTTTTAGACAAAGAAAATGCGAAAATTGTTGAAAAGAATATTGAAAAAATGTGCTAAAACAAGTACAATAGATTGGGATTAGAATAAATGATAATTTTTTAACATATGGAGGTTATACCAATGGCTAAAGAGATTAACACAATAGGTGTACTTACAAGTGGTGGTGACGCACCGGGAATGAATGCAGCGATTCGTGCCGTTGTTCGTCAGGCTCTCTCAAAGGGCAAGAAAGTTAAAGGAATCAAGAGAGGATACGCAGGTCTGTTAAATGAAGAAATCGTGGATATGGATTCAAAGAGCGTTTCAGACACAATCTCACGCGGTGGTACAATCTTACAGACAGCCAGATGTAAGGAGTTCGTTACAGCAGAGGGACAGCAGAAGGGTGCTGAAATCTGTAAGAAGCATGGTATCGATGCTATCGTAGTTATCGGTGGTGACGGATCTTTCCAGGGTGCGCAGAAGCTTGCTGCACTTGGCATCAATACAATCGGTCTTCCGGGCACAATCGACCTTGATATCGCATGTACAGATTATACAATCGGTTTTGATACAGCCTGCAACACAGCTATGGAGGCTATTGACAAGGTACGTGATACATCTACATCACACGAGAGATGCTCAATCATTGAGGTTATGGGACGTGGAGCAGGATACATTGCATTATGGTGTGGTCTTGCAAACGGCGCTGAGGAAGTATTACTTCCTGAGAAGTATGACAACAACCTTGAGGCACTCATCGAGAGAGTAGCTCATGCAAGAGAGCTCGGCAAGCAGCATTACATCATCATCAATGCTGAGGGCGTAGGACATTCACAGGAGATGGCTAAGGAAATCGAGGCTGCTACAGGCATCGAGACTCGAGCAACTATCCTTGGACATATGCAAAGAGGTGGAAGCCCTTCATGTAAGGACCGTGTATACGCTACAATCATGGGCGCTATGGCAGTTGATTTACTCTGCGAGGGCAAGTCAAACAGAGTTATTGCCCACAAGGATGGCAATTTCGTAGATTTCGATATCGACGAGGCACTTGCTATGAAGAAGAGTGTAGACGAGTACATGTACGATATCTCTAAATCTCTGGTTTAGTATCTAAGTATAGTTACGATAATTATGAATGCCCTTGTATCCGGCACATCAAATGCAGGTAATTGCGTGCATGTGCCGGTGCAGGGGCATTTTGGCTGTCAGTAGCAATTTGCTGCGGAGACGCAGGAAATTAGCGGATTTCGAGGTGTAGTCAGATTACGGGAATGCGTAGCATGTAGTAATCTGATTAATCATAAATGAGGGGCAAAATACTTTTTGACCCTCATATCATCAATATAGAAAGAGAAGAAAATGATTACAAGTGCATCAAACAAAAGCATAAAAAATGTGCAGGCTCTTTTAAGCAAGGCAAAGGAGCGGAAAAAGCAGGGCGTATTCGTGGTTGAGGGTCCAAAGATGAGCTTTGAGGCGCCATATGACTGGGTAAGTGCCGTATATATGTCTGAGTCATTTTTTAATGATGACAGGTTTAAGGAAGAGAAGAAGCGTTTCATTGACAAAACAGAAATAGTGAGTGACTCGGTGTTTAAGAGCATGTCTGACACGCAGACTCCGCAGGGTGTGCTCGCTATAGTAAAGATGCCGCACTATGAGATAGATGAACTTTTTAAGGGCAACAAGACAGAGCTTCTTGTGCTTGAGAGTATACAGGATCCGGGAAACTTAGGCACTATGATCCGTACCGGTGAGGGCGCAGGTGTAAGCGGTATTATAATGAATCGCACAACAGTGGACATTTTTAATCCAAAGACTGTGCGCTCAACCATGGGCTCACTCTACCGTGTGCCGTTTTACATCACAGATGACCTTCCGGAGACTATAGAGTATGCAAAGTCAAAGGGAGTTTCTCTCTACGCAGCTCATTTAAAGGGTAAGTGCTCTTATGACAGACCGGACTACACCGGAGCCTGTGGCTTTATGATAGGAAATGAGGGCAATGGATTATCAGATGAGATAGCTGACATGGCGGACACATATATCCGCATCCCTATGGAGGGAGCTGTGGAGTCGCTTAATGCCGCAATATCAGCCACTTTGCTCATGTATGAGTGCAATCGTCAGAGAAGACTTTTGGGAGAATAATATGCGTATTTGGTTTAAGATTTATACTGACACGCACCTGATGCGTGATATTACAATAGAAAATGACAGTGACGACACACGTACACACAAGATTTTTAAGGCTCTTGAGGATGCCTGCCTTGCTTTTGACCTGGGAAAGCCCATCTGGCTTGACAGCAATGTAAGTGATTTCAAGAGGCATGGAAAGACACGCTTTACGAAGGATAATTTTGTGGAGGATATCGACTTTGATTTTCTCGAGATGCACATCATCGAGGAGGATTGATGCCTTATAATGGATATGATGAGTTATTATTGATATGATGACGGTCCGCACGCTGCAGGCACAGCGGCACACACGTACTCTCTCGTAGGCGCATAGCGAAGCTATTTAGAATCTGTTGAATTATGCTTCACAACCAGAAATGCACCGGCATGGACGCCGGGGCAAGGTGTTATGCGCCATGGACGGCGCATAAAAGCCGGTTTCGTCAAGCATAGAAAACCAAAAGGCATAATTCCTACAGATTCTTAATGGCGTAGCGTAGCTTACGAGAGAGTACGTGTGTGCCGCTGTGCCTGCAGCGTGCGG
>ENA-UEQJ01001630-UEQJ01001630.1-human-gut-metagenome-genome-assembly--contig:-NODE-1630-length-17620-cov-4.116913_pt1 | contig 17620 bp, 14 predicted proteins | sample MGYA00242937_ERZ507938 | MGnify/ENA primary metagenome ERZ507938 (study PRJEB26167, sample SAMN06115437) | human gut metagenome | host: Homo sapiens | place: China:Gansu | collected 2015-07-03...
TTGGTTGTCCTTGAGAATAAATCTTCAATAATTCACCCACTCGCCTCCAGTTAACTATAATTGAATTGGAGCTATTAATCTGCCATGCTCCGGCTCATCATCGCATATAGTAAATCTAGTCAAGCCACTTCCCCCTGTGTGAATTACTTAAGCATTTCTTCCCAGTTCAAATGCCTTCCTGTTAAGCTCGAGGAATTTAGCAGGAACATTCTTCTCTATAGCGTCCTGCCACTGCTCGTCTGTGATATCTGGGAAGTATGTTGAGAATCTTCCCATAAGTGCTATATTAACAGCCTTAGAAGAGCCAGCCTCCTCAGCGAGTGCAAGGAAATCCTTTGCGTCTACCTTAGCTCCTGCTGCTGTAAGCTTCTCAATAAGTCCTTCCGGATACTCTGCTGCCCCTGTAATTACAGGCATTGGCTCCATCTTCTGTGTATTGGTGATGATGACTCCGTCCTTCTTTAAGAATTCAACCCATCTTGCAGCCTCTAACTGCTCAAATGAGATGATAACATCAGCCTCACCTTTATCGATTACCGGTGAATATACCTTCTCTCCGTATCTTACATAAGTTACAACTGAACCACCTCTCTGGCTCATTCCATGTACCTCTGAAACTTTAACATCATATCCCTGCTTTAATAATACATATCCTAACATCTTGCTGGCAAGAAGTGTTCCCTGTCCGCCAACACCAACTATCATAATATTCTTTGTCATATTGAATCTCCCTTCAGTTACCTGTCTATACTTACATTCCTATTGCATCGAATCTGCACATCTGCTTGCACACTTCACATCCGATACATAATGTTGGGTCAATATGTGCTTTCTTATCCTTGAATGATATAGCAGGACAGCCAATCTGCATACATGCCTTACAGCCCTTGCAGGCATCCTGATTAATTGCTATTGCAGGCTTATGTACAGTTCCCTTAATCATTACGCATGGTCTTCTGCTTATGATTATAGACGGTTCTTTGGCAGCAAGCTCCTCTGTCACTGCTGTCTCAACTGCTGCGAGGTCGTATGGGTCAACAACTCTTACCCTGTTAAAGCCTAAAGCCCTGCATAACGCCTCAAGGTCAACCTTTCCTGCCGGCTCTCCCCTTAAATTCTTGCCTGTTGTAGGATTCTGCTGATGTCCTGTCATTCCTGTGATTGAATTATCAAGAATAATAACTGTTGAATTACTCATGTTGTAAGATATATCTGTAATTCCAGTCATTCCTGAATGCATAAATGTTGAATCTCCGATAACACCTACGCTGTTGCTCTCACCAGCTTCTCCCATAGCCTTGTTAAAGCCATGAAGTCCTGAGCAAGATGCACCCATGCAGACATTAAGATCCATCGCATTAAGTGGTGCAACTGCGCCTAATGTGTAGCATCCAATATCTCCATATACCATAATCTTTTTCTTGTGAAGAATGTAGAATATTCCTCTGTGTGGGCAGCCTGCACACATAACAGGTGGTCTTCCCGGAATCTGTGCATCTATTGATGTGAATTCTGGTTCTCCCATTCCCATGCATTTCTTAATAAGATTCTGTGAGAACTCTCCACATATTGGAAATGTGTCCTTACCATGAACCTGTATTCCTAACTGCTTGCAGTGGTTCTCAATGATAGGATCAAGCTCCTCTATTACATAGATTTCATCCTTGCCCTCTGCAAAATCTTTGATAAGCTTCTCTGGAAGTGGATATACCATTCCAAGCTTAAGTACACTTACCTTATCTCCAAATACCTCCTTAGTATATTGGTATGATGTTGAAGATGTGATAACACCTATCTTCTTACCATTAATAAGACTTCCCTCTGCACACTCTTCAATTCTGTTAATTCCACTTGTCTCTGCATACTGTATAAGGTCAAGTGTTCTCTGCTCAACTCTTACATGTGCATCTCTTGAATTCTTAGTCATCATGACCTTAGTTGGGTCTTTTACATAAGGAACCTGTGCAGGCTCTACTCTTTCCTCAGGACATACAACACTCTGTGAATGTGCAACTCTTGTACACATTTTGATAAATACCAGTGTATTGTATTTCTCTGATATCTCATATGCTTCCTTAACGAAAAGTCTTGATTCTTCTGAATCTGCAGGCTCAAGCATAGGTACTTTGGCTGCAAATGCATAATGTCTTGAATCCTGTTCGTTCTGTGATGAGTGCATTCCCGGATCATCTGCTACACAGATTACAAGTCCTGCGTTAAGTCCCTGATATGATATTGTAAATAATGGGTCTGCTGCCACATTTAAACCAACATGCTTCATTGCACATGCTGCTCTTACTCCACCGAGTGTCGCTCCGTGTGCTGCCTCTAATGCAACCTTTTCATTAGGCGCCCACTCGCAGTATATTTCATCATATTTTGCTGCTTCTTCTGTTATCTCTGTACTTGGTGTTCCCGGATAACTTGATATTACCTTACAGCCTGCTTCATACATTCCTCTTGCAACTGCCTTATTGCCCAGCATTAATTCTCTCATAACATTCTCCATTCTATGTATTCTTATCAGCCTTTATTTTCCTGTTCTACAAGTCTGCTTGTTCCGAGGCGGTCAGCCCCCAGACGGACAAACTCCGCCGCGTCGCAAAAGTCTGCGATACCGCCGGCCGCCTTGATCTTCTTTCCTGCGGCCATGTGAGCCTTCATGAGCGCCACATCCGGCTTTGTCGCCCCTGCGGCGGAAAATCCTGTGGATGTCTTGATAAAGTCCGCGTCTGAGGCTGATACAGTCTCACACATCTTTATCTTCTCCTCCTCTGTGAGGAGACATGTCTCGATGATGACTTTCAGGATATGATCGCCGCAGGCTTCTTTCAGGGAGTTGATCTCCTCCAGGATCTTATCGTACTGTCCCATTTTGACCCAGCCGATATTGATCACCATATCGATCTCCTCCGCCCCGTCCTTTAACGCCTCTTTCGTCTCAAACACTTTGACCGCCGTCGTGTTGTACCCGTTCGGAAATCCGATCACGGTACAGACCGGCATCTTCTCTCCGAGGTACTCCGAAGCCTGCTTTACGAAAGACGGCGGGATGCAGACCGACGCGGTCCCGAATTTCACCGCATCATCGCAGATCTCCCGGATCTGTTCCCAGGTGGACGGCTGCTTTAATAATGTATGGTCCACTCTCTTTAAAACATCTCTGTATGTCATTTTTCTTATCGTTCCTTTCCACTTCTTTTCCGGCGGCTCAAATTTCCAGCGCTTTCCCTGTAAATCCGAGCGGAAGAAGCTCCTTCAAAAGGTATTCCCGGATCTCGCCCGCGCCATTCATGAGGATGATCCGGAATGTCTCCGGATCGCAGAATTCCGCCATCACCTGGCGGCAGACACCGCAGGGCGCGCAGAAGTTTTCCGGTTCTTTTCCTTTTGGACCTCCGACGATGGCGATCGCCCGGAATTCTGTTTTTCCTTCACTGACCGCCTTAAAGATCGCCGTGCGCTCCGCACAGTTTGTCGCCGGGTACGCCGCATTTTCAATATTGCAGCCGGTAAATACCCTGTCATCCACGCAGAGGAGCGCCGCTCCGACGGCAAAACCGGAGTACGGGCAGTACGCCTGTTTTCTGGCTTTCACTGCTTCCATGACCAGCTCTCTATTTTCCATGAATTTCCTCCCTTCCGGTCCGAAAATCCGAATATTCTATGTTCTCTTACCATACCATAAACACGGAGCAATGTCAAAGCAGCTTCCGGCACCCCCGGACATTCCCCGCCCAGGAAATTCCTGCCCGCGGAACACTTTCTGACACCTTTCTTACGTTTCGATAAAAATTTATTCATGGGGGTTGAAACCGCAAAACCAAAGTGCTATAATGTGGCAGCATAAAGGAAATATGACAAAATTGTTACAGAACATAAATTCAGAAAATAAAGGAGGTCATCCTTTGAAAAAGCTGATAAAAAAATACGGACATATATGGATGTTATCCTACGCATTCATCTATCTTCCCTGGTTCTCAAGACTCCAGGAAAATGTGAACAAACCTTACCACGTCATGCACACGGCACTCGATGATATGATTCCTTTCGAAGAGATCTTTATCGTACCTTATCTGATGTGGTTTTTATATGTAGCAGCCACCCTCGCATTTTTCTTCTTTCGGAATCGTGATGATTATTACAGGCTCTGCACCTTCCTTTTCACAGGAATGACGATCAGTCTTCTCGTCTGCTCCCTGTTCCCGAATGGAACGGACTTCCGTCCGGCAATCGATCCGGATAAAAATATTTTCTGTTACCTGGTATCGAGACTCTGGAGCATTGATCCGTGCATCAACGTCTTCCCGAGCATCCATGTATACAACTCCGTCGGTGTCCACATCGCGGTCTGCCGCAGTGAGGAGTTAAAGAAACATCCGATGATCGTCCGGGCATCCGGCATTCTGATGGTTCTGATCTGCCTGGCAACAATGTTCTTAAAGCAGCACTCCGTGATCGATGTGGTCGGCGCGCTTCTCATGGCATCCGTTATTTACCCGATCGCTTATGCGCCGGAGGCGGAAAAGAAGAAAAAGTACGAGACGAGCTTCTAAATATAATAACTTCAAGCCTATGCAGGACGGTTTTTACGACCGTCCTGTTTTTTGCTGTTTTCTCTAATTTCTATATTCACAGGAGCCCTTCACCGCCTGCCTTTTTTGAATGTGCGACAGCAAAAACAGCCGTCCTCTTTACCTGCCATATAAGCATGCAAAAGAACAACTGTCTTTACTTGTTTATCTTACTGTCACTTTCTATATCCTGTCGTAAAATCCACTACATTCCGGTACGGCGTCCCGTTCGCCCAGGCCGCAAGGTTTTCTCCCGCGATCCGGACGATCCGTTCAAAGGTCTCCGGAAGGAAAAAATTTCCTGCCACATGAGGCGTGATCACAAGGTTCTCAAGATCCCACAACGGGCTGTCCGCCGGAAGCGGTTCAGGCTCCGTCACATCGAGGCCACAGCCGCCTAGATGACCATCTTTTAAGGCTTTATAGAGTCCATCCGGATCGATGGCATTTCCGCGGCCCACATTGATGAGGTACGCGCCCTTTTTCATCAGGCGGAGTCTTCTCTCGTCCATGATGTGGTTCGTAGCGCTTCCGCCCGGAAGGACCATGGCAACAATATCTGCCCGGCCTAAGAGCATATCCAGATCATCCATCGTGTGCTGCTCATCCAGGTAATCCGGCTTATTCCGGTTCGTGCGGCGGACACCGATCACATGGGCGCCCAACGCGTGGACCTTTCTCGCGTAATCCCCGCCGATATCGCCCAGACCCAGGACAAGGATCGTGGAACCTTCCACGGAAATGATGTTTCCCATGGCTTTCCATACATGCTCTGCCTGGTTCGCATGGTACTGGTTTAAACGTCTGATCAGATCGAACGTAAGACCCAGCATATGCTCGGAGACCGCGAGTCCGTAAGCGCCTGTGGCATTTGCGAGCACTGCTCCCTCCGGCATCACACCGGCCTTGATATAGAGATCTGCCCCAGCAGAATTTAACTGGAGCAGCTCCAGGTTCTTCGCGCCGGAGATCAGGGATGGATCCACGTTTCCGACGATAACATCTGCCTGTTCCACGTCCTCCTTTGTGACTTCCCCGCCGTTCACATATCGGATGCAGCAGTTCTTGTCACCTGAGGCGGCTTTTTCTTCAAGGAACTTCTTGTGATCCTCGTTTACCGGGATCACCACCAGAATGTTTTTCTCTAAATCCGCCATGTGTAATCCTCTCCAATCGGTCTTGTCGCTTCTTTTAACCACTCATTCTCTTCCTCAGTCATATACGGGGAAAGCTTCTCGCAGACTTCTTTATGGTACGCGTTCAGCATTCTCACATCAGACGGCTCCATAACGGAAATATCCACCGCATCGAGATCGATGGGCGCAAATGTCATATTCTCGAAGCACATGAACTGACCGTACCCATTCTTCTCTGCCTTTCTGCAGAGGGACAGGTTCTCAGTACGGATTCCGTGGCTGCCCTCGATGTAAAGACCCGGCTCGTCGGATGTGAGCATGCCCTCCTCCAGAACGCAGGAATCCTGACGCTCCGGAACGATGCGCCAGCGAATGCCGTTCGGTCGCTCATGGACAGCGGATAAGAAGCCAACGCCATGTCCGGTACCGTGGTTGAAGTCGAACCCCCGCTCCCAGAGCGGTCCTCTCGCAAGGTAATCCACATTGAGACCCCGGCAGCCGTATAAAAATTTCGCGTTCATCAGGCGGAGCATTCCCATCATGACAAGTGTAAAATGTTCCTTCATCTCGTCTGTCACATGACCGACCGCGATGGTTCTTGTGACGTCCGTGGTTCCCTCATAGTACTGTCCGCCAGAGTCTACCAGATAGAAGCCATCTGTTCCCACCGGGCTCTCCTGCTCCTTTGTCGCATGGTAGTGGCACATCGCCGCGTTGGAGCCGAATGCGGAGATCGTCGTGAAGCTCGGTCCGAGGTAACCTTCCTGGGCCTTGCGGTAATCCTCCAGGCGCTCTGCGGCCTCTGTCTCTGTGAGTTCCACTTTTCCCGCGTTCTTCTTCATCCAGTACAGGAATTTCGTCAACGCCACGCCGTCCTTTAAATGAGCTTTGCGAAGGTTTTCCATCTCCACCGGGTTCTTCACTGCCTTCATCCGGGAAGTCGGGTTCATAGCCTCCACAATGCGGTTGGAGACATCGATTTTCTTATAGAGGGCAAAGTTTACCTTACCCGGCTCTAAGAGGACCGTCTCGTTTCTGATCCCTGCCACCGCGTCGTAGATCGCGTCGTATTTTTCGATGGCGACATGATTCTCCTCAAAATAAGCGCGGAGCTCCGGGGAGAATTTGCGACTGTTAATAAAAAGTCTCGCCTCATTCTCTGTGATCAGGGTGAATGCCGGTGCCAGTACATTTCCGTCGTCGGAATTTTTGCGGATATTAAAGAGCCATGCCACATCGTCAAGGCTTGACAGGATGTGCACGGTCGCGTGTTCCTTCTTCATCGCGGTTCTGAGGCGGGCAAGCTTCTCCGCAACGGTCTCGCCTGCGTACTTCACGTCGAGGACCCACACCTCCGGTGCCGGAAGGATCGGGCGTTCTTCCCAGACCTCACCCGCAAGGTCATCGCCGACGGAAAGTGTGGCATGTTTCTCTGCCATCATGGTCTCAAATTTTCTTCCCTGGGCAGCATTTACCACGCGGCCGTCAAAGCCTAAAACGCCGCCTTCCGGCATATGGTCCATCAGGTATTCCTCAATGGTCGGGACGCCCTCCTCGCCCATCGCCATCAGACGTGTGTCCTGGCCTTCCAGCTCTTTCTTCGCCTGGACAAAATATCTTCCGTCTGTCCACATGCCGGAAAAAGCCTGGGTGATCACCATGGTCCCCGCGGAACCTGTGAATCCGGACAGGAATGCGCGGCATTTGAAATAATCCTCCACATACTCAGAATCGTGGAAATCGGAAGACGGAACATAGTACGCGTCCACATTTCTCACTTTCATCAGGGTCCTGAGTTCCCTCAAACGTTCATTTGCCATTTTTTTACCTCCATAAGCAGGAAAAGTTACCGCACACATCTTTGTGGACCGTAACTGTTTTCCTGAATATTTAATACCGGTCAGGCTTGCGCCGCCGGGTCGTTCTCATAATAAGTCTGTGCAGATCCGCATCCGCCTGCTGCTTACAGCAGCGGAATTCCCGCCTTCTTCGCCTCCTCGCGGACCTCATCCGGCCACAAGGAAGACTGGATCTCACCGATATGGGCTTTCCTTAAGAAGAACATACAGATACGGGACTGTCCGATACCTCCGCCGATGGTGTATGGAAGCTCTCCGTTTAACAATGCCTTCTGGAATGCAAGCTTCTCGCGCTCCTCACAGCCTGCCGCCTTTAACTGCTCGTGCAGGGAGATCTCGTCCACACGGATACCCATGGAGCTTAACTCAAGGGCAATGTCGAGAACCGGATAGTAGACGATAATATCGCCGTTTAATTTCCAGTCATCATAGTCCGGAGCACGTCCATCGTGGGGCTCTCCGGATTTTAACTTTCCGCCGATCTGCTCGATAAACACAGCGCCGTGAAGCTTCACGATCTCATACTCTCTCTGCTTCGGGGTGAGATCCGGGTAGCGGTCCTCAAGCTCCTGGGATGTGATAAACTCGATGTGCTCCGGGAGAACACGGCCGATATAGTCGTACTCGTATGCCATATAGTCCTCTGTGATCTTTAATGCCTTATATACGGCACGGACAGTCTCTTCCAGTGTCTCGCGTGTTCTCTCCTCCTTCGTGATCACCTTTTCCCAGTCCCACTGGTCCACATAGATGGAGTGGATGTTATCGGTGTCCTCATCGCGGCGGATGGCGTTCATATCGGTGTATAAACCTTCACCCGGCTGGAAGCCGTACTGTTTCAACGCGTAACGTTTCCATTTTGCCAGGGAGTGGACAATCTCTGCCTTTCTTCCGCCTTCCTTAATATCGAAGGCAACCGGGCGCTCCACACCGTTCAAGTTATCATTTAATCCGGATTCCGGCGTTACAAATAACGGAGCGGAAACTCGGGTCAGATTTAACTGTTTTGTAAGTTCCTTCTGGAAGAAATCCTTCACGACCTTGATAGCGATCTGGGTCTCTTTTAAGTCAATATCCGGAGTATAACCGGCTGGTACAATAAAATTCATTGTCGTGCTCACCTTTCTATGCAGCATCCAATTTTCTGTCTTTTCCGCCGCCATAAAATGCCAAAACAGCGGCATTTTTCCTTTGCGCTTTATGCTGACGGTATCCATCATATCATTATTTGGCGGAAAATGGAAGAAAAGTTTCATTCTTCCACACATTTCCCCAAAAACATGTTAAAATAGCTTTAACAGTTTAACATCAAAGGAGCGACCGAACATGAACATTGCGATCGTCGATGACCGAAAGACGGATTCTGACCGGCTTGTCGGATTTATTGATACATATGCGGAACAGCATAGGCTTCAGTGGGGGGCAATGGACCGTTTTTCCAGCGGGGAAGAGTTTTTGGGCGCGTTTACGGCCGGAAAGTATGATCTCATCTTCCTTGATATCTACATGGATGGCATCACCGGGATGGAGACGGCGAAGCGGATCCGGCGGGCGGATCATGGCTGCAGGATCATCTTTATCACCACCTCCCCTGAATTTGCCGTGGAGAGCTACGACGTGAGCGCATCCTTCTATCTCCTGAAACCTATTGAAAAGAACGGTGTGTTCGCTGCCCTCGACCGGTGCGGGCTCCAGGATGCTGAACGCACCAGGGCGGTGGAGGTTGCAACACATTTTGGAAAGACAGTTCTCCCGGTCCACGATATCTCCTACACCGAGTATGTCAGACGGCAGGTTCTCATACACCTTAAGAACGGGCAGGATATGGAAGTCTCCATGAGCCAGAAGGATTTCTCCGCCCTTCTGCTCCAGTATCCGTGGTTCTGCGACTGCATCAAGGGGATCCTCGTAAACTTTGAGGACGTGGATAAGCTTTTAGAAGACCGTTTTCTCTTAAAAAGCGGGATCCAGATCCCTATCAGCCGTCTGAAATACCGGAATGTGCGGGAGCAATTTCTTGAGTATTCCTATTCGAAAGTCCGGGGAGGTCAGTATGGCGGAACTGCTTATTAATGAATTTTTCAGCACTTATCCGTTCCACATGTTCGCGTATCTTCCGTTTCACACGAATCTGCGTTATCCGGGAAAAATAACGATCCTGCTCTCTGCCCTTGCGGAGATCATATATCTGGCAGTCTTCGCGATACTGGTCCATGCGGGGTTTCCAGCCGTATCTGTACAGTATCTTGCGATTCCCATTCTGGGATTTTTTCTCTACCATCTGGTTCAGGCAAACATCGGAATCATCACATTCCAGTACACCTTTGTCCTTGACTACCTCATGGTGATCCGCGCCTCCTCCTTTTTTATCTGCAGACAGTTTCTGCACTGCGGATTCTACACCTGGCAGTCCGGCGTCACTACGTTACTCCTGGTGCTCCTCACCACCCGGTTTATGATAAAGCGGCTCACAGAGATCATCGACAGTCTCTCCGCGATCCAGGCGCCTGCAATCTGGAAAACCGCATGGCTTCTTCCATTTTCCGCCACGATGATCATCTTCCTTCTCACCGGCAATATCCGGGATGGGAATTTTGATCAGGCAGACCTTTTCGCCAGAGTCCTGCTGCTCGTCTGCATGTTCCTCATCAGCCACACGCTGATCATGCTCCTGCGCTTCTTTAAGGACCAGGCAGAAGCCGCGGCAAAATCGGAGACCATGGAAAAGCTCCTGGAGATCCAGTCAGACCAATACAGCCTTCTCACCGCCAGGATCCAGGACAACCGCCGGGCAAGGCACGATTTCCGCCAGCATCTGGCCGTCATCAGGGACTGCGCCGACCGCGGGGATCTCGCCTCCCTGAAAAGTTATCTGAACAATTACGAAAACATGTTCCCGATCCAGGAGGTCCGCACCTACTGCAAAAACTACGCAGTCAACGCGATCCTCTCCTTCTACGCGGAAAAGGCAGAAAAAAACGGGATCTCCATGCAGGTCACCATCCAGATGGCTGACCCGCCGGTGATCCCGGAAACGGAATTCTGTGTTCTAGTCGGAAATTTACTGGAAAACGCAGTGGACGCCTGCGCGGATACCGATGCGGAGATCCAGTCTTTCATCCGACTCCATGTAGTCCAGACCGGCTCCTCCATGCTCTCCATCACCGCCGACAACACCAGCTCCGGAAGTCCGAACTGGTCCGGAGATAAGCTGCTTTCCACAAAGCACTCCGGCTACGGCATTGGAACGGAGTCTATCCGCATGATCGCAGAGCGGTACAGCGGGGACGCGAGATTTAGGTGGAAAGACGGAATATTCTACGCGTCTGTGATGTTAAATCCGCAGGTTTGACCGCTGAGACCGGATTTTCGACCTCTGTTATCTCCTGATGACAATTTCATATCAGTACCTTCAGCTTTTATATGCCCTGAACGAATCATCCCGATTTTGGTCTTACATCCCCGGCACATACACGCCGCTCTCATTCACATAGAGCCCGTCCGGCGTCCTCCCGCTCTTATACATGGCTCCGCTCACCGGATCCAGATAGTAGGACTTGTTGTACAGGGTGATCCATCCTGTGGCCATATATCCGTCCTCCCGGAAATAGTACCACTTTCCGCTGATGTAGAGCCACTCTGCCGCCGCCCATGTGCCATCACCGTAGTCCCACCACCATCTGCCGTCAGCGCTCTGCTTCCAGGAGCCTGCGGCGTAGGATCCGATCTCCCCTGAGCGGACCCAGGCGCTCTTCGTGTTGTTTGTGGACTTCACGGAGCGGACCTCAAAGCTGTAGGATCCAGAGGTTCCCATCAGTCTCGAAAAATCGTACTTCGTTCCGTAGATCGTAAACTCGTCCCCCGTGAGACTGCCGTCCTTTAAGAGGCGGAGCTGGTAATATTTCGCCCCGCTGACCGCTGACCATATTCCCGTTCCGTAGGCATTCGGAGACCAGGCCACACCTGTGGGCGCCTTGACGGTACTTGTGGTGGATGCGGTGGTTTTCTTATCGAATGTCAGGCGGAACGTCAGCTCGACGGTACTTCTGTCATTTTTCTTTACCGCCTTCACGTACTCCGCTTTTCCGTATCCGTTTTTTGCGGAATCGGACAGTGTCAGGCGAAAGTCCTTTGAGGCTGTCCCGGAGAAATAATAATGATCCTCGTCCGCTACCTCCAGCGTCACCGTGATCTTCGGTGGATTGGACTCCGTATAGCCGTTTCCGTCGTTATTTTCGATATAAATGTTATCTACATAGTAAAGATCTGTATTATCCCCGTAGGGCGTCACTGTGACGTCCTCAGAGTCATTTTTAAGTCCCACAGTGCTGTCGATGGTCAGGTATATCTTTCCGACCGCTGTCTTGCTGGCTGCAAAAGCCGGAAACGCCGCAGTCACTGCCAGAACCGCCGCCAGCAGAAATCCCGCAATCTTCTTTCCAAATTTTTTCATGTCTTCTCCTTCCCGTAAGAAGTTCTTCCACTCGCTTCTCTTTATCCCCTCATATACCAGTTTGTGCAGAAAAACGTCCATGCAGAACAATTCTGCCGTACATCCTCCTGCACAAATCCGTCAGATATTCTTTCATTATCTGTTCTTAAAGATCTCAATGATCGCCCTGACCATCTGGACCAGCATGTTCCACATTCTCTCAAGCGGGTTCACATCCGCCTTCGCTGTCTCCGCATCGAGAAGCTCCGCGTCATCGTCCACGCTGATCTCCTCGGTTCTCATGATGATCTGCAGGGTGTTCGGCTCCGCGTTCTCATCGGAAGTGAAGGAAACCTTCTCCGCGTTTGGATCCATATTTAAGAAATTGTTGTCGTCCTCCATGTCGTTCCACTCATTGTCCATGGTGTCCTTCATAGTCCGGCCGGCCTTTCTCATGGAGCTGGTGCTGTCGAGGACGCTTAAACTCTTGTCGAGGACATTCAAACTTCCCTTGATGGAGTCCTTCGCCGCCGCGTCAAGGCTGTCCGCGCTGGCACGGACGGTATTCTGTACCAGAGTCAGGGAATCCGTGCTCTTATTAAGGGCATCCGTGGTTCGGTTTACGAGCTCCCCGGAATCATCCAGGGCTGACTGGAGATCCGGGTAATACACATCCAGGGAGTCCTTTAACGCCTTCACATCCTCGATCAGATAGTCCATCTGGTCTGTGGTCTGTGCCAGGTATTTTGATGTATTGGATACATCGTCGAGCATATCTGCGGTATCTGCCACAAGGGCATTGCTGGAGGAAGCCACCTGGCGGAGCGCTTTCTCCTTCTGCTTTAAGATTCCGATAAGTTCCTGGGCATTCAGCATTCCCGCATGTCCGGCGGAGGTGTCTGCTCCCGCTGCTGCCGCTGCCAGTGCCTGGGTATCTTCATCCCCTGCCTCACCGTTGCAGTAATCTGCGATCGCGTCCTGCATGGACTCCTGGGCAGAAGCCAGGTTTTTGATAAACTCCAGAACGCTCTGCTGAAGCTGTGTGTCAAGCTTTTTGATCAGCTGAACGGAAGCGACTACGTTTCCAATACTGCCGGACGCGCCCTCAGAGCTGTCCCTTAAGCCCCGTAAGCTCGTGTCCAGTCTGCGGATCGGCTCCTGCATGTTTCCGAGTGTGTTGACAACGTCTGTCATGCTGTTGTGGGCAACCTCGGAGGCATCCTTTGCAGTCTGGATATACGGAACGATGGTTCCAAGCTGCTCGGAGAGCGCCGTCAGGGAAGCCAGTGTCTGGTCATTGCTGTCCAGGATCTCGTCCTTGGAACCGCTGATGACGCCTCTCGCGCTCTCCGCCTCATTTAAGCCCTGGCGCAGCTCGTTGACGCCGCTTCTCATGGCCTCGACGGAAGCCGCCATCTGGTCCATGCTGTCGTATAACTGGTCACCGGCATCCTTCCAGGTGTCCTTGGCGTCCTTCAGGTCACCGATGTGCTCTAAGTCTTTCACCGTTCCCGGAACCATCGCCATGATGACACCGGAGGTCTCAAACTTGTCGCTGCCAATGCGGATCGTGTAATCGCCCTCCTCGCCCGGAAGCGCCGTGTACATGATCGCGGTCTGGGAACCGAGGCTCTGGGTCTGGGAATCTTCCGCTTCCACACTGTAGCACTTGCTCATATCAACAAGCATCGCTACCACTAACATCATATTGTTCTTATAGTAATCTCTCGCCGCCTCATTCGGTGTCGCTGTCACATGTACCTCCACCAGACCGGAAGCACCCGCAAGCTTCTCAGCGTCCGTCGGGACGCCGTTTAATTTGTAGGACACATCCATGGTCCACGGAAGTGTCACCGCGTCCTTATCGAGCGCTCCCTTATAGTAGAAATATCCCTTGGTGTCCGCCGGGAGATTCCATGTGACCTTTCCGTCACTGATCTCCGGCGCTGTGTTGTTGGTCATATTTGTCACATCGAGATAATTTCCGTAATCCGTGAAGCTTGTGAGACCATTTAAGCTCACTCCCTTCACGACATTCACCTTATCAACGGAACCATAGTAATCCAGGTTCACGTACATCGCTTCATCGACGCTCACAGACGCCTCTGCCGCATAGACCGGCGCAGAAACAAGGCTGGTGCAGAGCGTGACAGCCGCCATGCCCGCTGCCATGATCTTTCTATTTTTCTGTCTCATCACCGTTCTCCTCCATTTCTTCTCTATCTGTCAATTCCGGCACTGATTCCCTGCTGGCCGCCGCCTCGTTCTCATCGTCCTCGTAGGGATCTCCGCCTTCGTCTGTACTCTCTTCTGTCTCGTCCCCGTTCTTTCCGGAACGTCTCTTCTCTCTCTGGTTCTTCACACGGCGGTGCAGGCGTCTCGCAAGAGCTGCCGCCGGTTTCTCGCCGACGATAAAATTGTCAAATAATGTTAACAGCAGCGGAAGCACTGTCAGTACCAGCACAAGGCTGAACAGTCCGCCTCGTCCGATCAGGTGTCCCAGGTCCGCGATGGCCGTTGTGGACGAGATCATATACACGATATATCCGGCCAGCGTGATGATGGATCCGGAAGTAAAAATCGAGGAACAGGACGCTGCGATGGCCTCCACACATGCCTTTTTCTTCGGCAGCGTCTTTCTCTTCGCCAGGTAGTTGTTTGCAAGCAGGATCGAGTAATCGACCGTCGCACCCAGCTGGATACTGCTGACGATGATATAACCCATGTACACCATCTCGACACCCTGGAAATACGGCATCGCCATGTTGATGAAGATCGCCACCTCGATGGGAATGATGACGAGGATCGGCATGACAGCCGACTTGAAGCTCATCATGACGACGAGGAATACGCCCGCCAGGGACAGAACATTTACATTCTCATAGTCCTTTACGATGAAGGACTTGATATCCTGGGTGGACGGAGTCTCACCGACGAGATAGCTTCCTTCCGGGTAATACTTCTTTACGATCTCCTGGATCGCGTCGGAGTCCTTGAATGCCTCGGCACTCTCGGTCTTCGTTCTCGTGTAGATCAGCATCCGGCAATAGCCGTCTTTATGTAAGAGCTCCACCGTGGACTTCGGGAGAAACTCTTCCGGGATCCCCTCCGGCAGCGTATCCGCTAAAGCTGTAACGTTCTTTACATAGGATAGATCCTTGATCTCCTTCGCCATGGCCCGCTCATTGACCTCCGATGTGTTCGGATAGAGGGCGAGCAGCATGTTGCTTCGGCCGAAGATCTTCGTGATCTGCTGGTCATCTTCATAAACCTGTGTTCCCTCCGAGGCACCCATGGAGTCGTTTCCGTAAAGGAAATCGTTCAGGCCCTGGGCCGTGTATGCAAGCGGTGTCACGAGGACGATCACCGCGAACACGATGGGACGGATCCGGTAGATCGCTTTTCCAAGTCCGTGGAAATCCGGCATAAAGGAACGGTGCTTTGTCTTCTCATTGAGCTTCGCGAACTTCAGGATCATCGCCGGCATGAAGAAGACGACTGTCAGCAAGCTGAATACGATACCTTTCGCCAGGACAAGACCCAAGTCAAATCCGATGGAGAACTTCATCGTCACAAGGGCCAAGAAGCCGACGACTGTCGTCAGGCTGCTGGCGAAGATGGAATTGATCGCCTCCTGAACGGCGTTGATGATCGCGTCCTCCTCGTTCATTCCCTGCTTTCTGTAGTTCATGAACGCGTCAAGCAGGAAGATCGAGTAGTCCATGGATGTTGCCAGCTGCAGGATGATCGACACGTTTTCCGTCAGGAACGAGACGGTTCCGATAAAGATGTTCGTTCCCTTATTAAGCAGGACAGCGACGCCCATAACCAACAGGAATAATATCGGTTCCGTCCATGCCGTTGTCGTCACGGAAAGCACAGCGAAGATCATGATCACCGCCACAACGAGGATCTTGCTCATCTCGCTTGCCATGGACTCTGTCATGGATTTGTTCTGGACCGCCATGCCGACGTAGCATCCTTTGTCCCCTAAGAGATCCTTGATCTCGTCGATGGCAGTGGAGGTTCGGGTGGAATCACTCTCCTCCACAAATGTGATATCGTAGACCGCATTCCGGTCTTTGTAATAATCCTTGATCTCACTCTCATCAATGAAGTCTTCACCGGCATAGATATTTACCGTGCTGTCGCACCATAAGACCTGGTCCACGCCATCGATATCGGCGATCTCATCTTTATATTGCTTCGCCTCGTACAGCGAGACGTCCTTCACCATGACCCGCGCCGTTCCGGGATAACCGAACTTATCACGCATAACGTCAAGTCCGATAGCGGATTCCGCCGTTTCCGGAAGATATTTCGTCAGGTCATAGTTTACATTTACAAAGTTCATCGTCAAAAGCGAGAGCAGGCAGCCGATCACGAAGACCGACTCGATCCAGCCGCGTTTATGGATGATAAATGACGCGAGCATGTAGGAAAAGCCGCCGTTCTGGTTCTTTTTCTTTTCTTTATGCCCGCGGAACATGTTTTTTATTTTCTCTCCCATGTCTTCTCTCCTTATATTCCCTGTCCGTAACTGTTCAGTACCCACACAGGTCATTTTCCGTCACCGTCCACATTCCTACCGTTCCAGAACCACCATGTAATAGTCCTTTCCATTCTGGTTTTCATGGGCAATTCCCATTCTGCGGTAGTATTCCAGAGAATATTTTTTATCATTCTTCCTGTCCGCCTTTTCCTGCATCCGGGTCATGACAGAATCATACGGATCGTACGTCTCCTCCGGTCCCCAGAGGTACATCTCAAAAAATGTGGCACTCTTTCGCTCCGGAAATGCTGTCTTTACGTAATCGCTTACGGTTCCCTCTCCCGGGATCGTATTTTTGCTCTTGGAATATCCCTTTTCCATAGCGGAAGAAAGTCTTGCCTTTGCGATATCGCAGAGATCCATGTCGAGGACAAATGTGGCGCGTCCATCGTAAAACTCCACATCCCCGTTGTCGTAATCATCCTCCGCCTCCGGATAAGTGTCAAAAAACAGGTCGCTCTTCTCATCATTCATCTCATCAAAGAGTTCCTGTTCCTTCTGATCCAGCACGTATACAGGATACGCGCCGCCCTGCGTATTCGGGGTTTTCCGCGCATAGGACAGCGTCCCGTCCTTTGTAAACGTGTAGCATGTATTCTCATCTTCTATAAAATCTGTGCTCCAGGCACCGTTTTCCATAAGGTAGTACCACTTTCCCGAGATCTGATTCCATCCCGGTACCGCTCCGAATGTCTCCGGAGCTGCCGCATATGCGGGAACTGCTGTCATTCCCGTGATCATGCAGAGGATCGCTGCCATTCTTCGTACTTCTCTTCTTCGGATCATATGATCGCCTCCGCTTTTTTCTTTCCTTTTCACTTGCAATATTATCTATGTTTATGCTAAAATACTCAAGAACCAATTTTTGAAAAGTGTACCAAATGAGACAAATTATCACTTTTTGTCCAATTTGGAATGGATAGAGGAGTTTTGTAGTTTATGATAAAATTACCGATCCAGGAAGAACATGTTTCTGTCCGCAGGACCTACCTGCTTTTGATGAAGGCGCTCCTGGACCTTCTGGCGGAAATGCCTTTTGAGAAGATCTCCCTCACTGATCTCTGCCG
>ENA-UEQJ01001631-UEQJ01001631.1-human-gut-metagenome-genome-assembly--contig:-NODE-1631-length-17618-cov-7.318910_pt1 | contig 17618 bp, 14 predicted proteins | sample MGYA00242937_ERZ507938 | MGnify/ENA primary metagenome ERZ507938 (study PRJEB26167, sample SAMN06115437) | human gut metagenome | host: Homo sapiens | place: China:Gansu | collected 2015-07-03...
ATGGAGGTATCGCCGTGTCCATTTTTGCTTTCTGTAATCCCCTTAATACTCTGCGGTCAAAAAAAGCCCATGCCCCGCAACGGAGTATTCCGGACGCGAACATGAAATAAATAAGTACAATAATAACGGTAATATTTCGCGCGTCCGCATAGCGTCATGCTGTGCGGGCGTTTTTATATGCCCGCACCTTGGGACAATTTGTCCCAAAGCAGCCAGCCCCGGCTGCCGATCCCCGCCGTTCCTCCGTTCTGTTCACCCACCCACACATGAACCGAATGGAGGAAATACAAATGACGACCATCAATCTGAAGGACTTTTACGCTTGGTACACCCATGATGAATACATCGAAGTTTCCGACGAAGTGGCCGCCGAGCTGAAGGCGGACAAGCTGTATGAGGCAGCCCATCAGCGGCGCACGACCCGCAACAAGGCGCAGTATTCCCTCGACTGTGACGATGGGATCGAATACTCGGCCTGCCTGCATGAGCCGACGCCGCAGGAACTTCTGGATCGTATGGAGCTGTTCGTCCACCTCTGGAACGCCCTCAATTCTCTGCCGGAGGTGCAGGGCGTCCGGGTGGAGGCACATCTGATCCTCGGCAAGAGCTACCGCCAGATTGCCCGGGAGCAAGGCGTGGACAAGAGCGTTGTCCGGCGCTCGGTAAAGCGCGGCATGGCTGCTATGAAAAAATATTTGAAAAAAGTTCTGTGAGTGAGGCTCCATTTGCCCGATTTTTGTCCTTGGTATATGAGAGGTAGTTTTCACATCTCCGCAGCAAAGTAGTTGATGCTCCGTCACGGATCGTCGCTGCCCGCTGTGAGGGAGCGCCGCATTGAATATGAGCTGTCTTATGACAGGCCAACAGGAGCGGGTGCGGCGCTCCCGCCTTTCAAAAAAACCTTGAGACATTTTGTCCCAAGGTCATAAGCCGCAGGCCAGCACCCGGCAAGAGTGCTGGCCTGTTTGCTTTCCCAATGGACAACAGGGAGAACTATGATTTTGTTTTGCATCTGTGAAAGGAGGACGCCATGACTGAAAAGCCCGCTGCGGAAGAATATGTGTACCATATCGGAAAAATCCGCTTCATCGTCACGCCTGTTTACAAGGAAACGGGAGAGCTGATGCGTGACATCCTTTTGAAGCTGATGCTGGCTGATTTGGAGCCAGTATAAAACTTCATGCGTCGGAGGCACACCCATTTTTGATTTGTGTTCGTGCATGAAGTTTTTGTGCATCATTTTCGGTTGCCCCAACGGGGCGAGAAAATGGCACATTACGGATTGCTATGCCAGCATAGCAATCCCCATCGACATCCTTAACATGGGCGGTCAGGCGAGGTATAATATAGTCAGGATGAATGACCTCTTGCTTGACTGCCAGAGAGGAGGTTTATATGAAACAGTCAAGCAAAAAACACGAACTCGGCACAGCCGCTCTCTACTGCCGACTGAGCCGTGACGATAATATGGACAGCGAGTCCAACAGCATCCAAAATCAGAGGAAGATACTCCAAAAGGCCGCCAAGGACAAAGGGTACACCGACACGGTTTTCTTTGTAGACGATGGCATCACGGGAACGACCATGAAGCGTCCCGGTTTTCAGAAAATGCTGACCGCAATCGAAGCCGGGTATATCTCGGCGGTGTTCGTCAAAGACCTGTCCCGGCTGGGGCGCAACTACATTGAGGTCGGCAAGCTGACCGAAGAATTTTTCCCGGAGCACGATATCCGTCTTGTAGCAGTTTCGGACAACATAGACACCGCCGAGGGCGATAACGAGCTTGCCCCGATCCGTAATCTGTTTAACGAATGGTATGCGCGGGACATTTCCAAAAAGCGCAGGATCAGCAATAAGATCAAGGGCAATGCAGGCGAGCCGATGGGACAGCCTCCCTACGGCTACATGAAGGACCCCGACAATCCGAAACGCTGGATCGTAGACGATGAGGCCGCACAGGTGGTCAAGCATATTTACGGTATGACCCTGGATGGCATGGGAACGGAGCAGATTGCCGCCCAGCTTGAACGGGAGGAAATTCTGACCCCGCGGGCCTATTGGCTGAAAAAGGGCGTCAAGCGTCCCGGAAAAGGCAAGCAGCAGCCGCCTACCAAGTGGAACAGCTCTACCATCACAAAAATTCTTTCTCTGCAAGAGTATTGCGGCGATATCCTCAATTTCAAGACCTACTCCAAGTCTTACAAAAATAAGAAGCGGATCGAAAACGACCGTGAAAATTGGGTGGTTTTCAAAGATATCCATGAGCCGATCATTGACCGCGCCGTGTGGGAGCAGGTTCAGCAGAAACGGGGGAAAGTCCGCAAGCGCCGCACCAAGGAGGGCGAAAAGAATATGTTTTCCGGTTTGCTGGTCTGTGCCGATTGCGGAAACAACCTGCATTTTCATTTCAATCAGGGGAACCCGGAGATCCGATATTTCAACTGTTCCAATTATAAAGGCAACCGCGGCACCTGCACCTCTACCCATTACGTTCGGGTGGATTTTCTCGAACAGGTGGTGTTAGGTGAGATCAAGCGCCTGACCAAGTTTGCCAGCCGGTATGAGGATGATTTCGTCAAGGCCGTTATGGGCAGCACCCAACAGAATGTTGCTCTGGATCGCAAGCTCAAAGAAAAAGAGCTTGCAGCCCTGCAAGCCCGTGATGAAGAACTGGATGGATTGTTTGAGCGTATCTATGAGGACAACGTTTCCGGCAAGCTCTCGGATGACCGCTTTGTCAAAATGTCACGCAGGTACGAGGATGAACAAAAGGAGATATCCGAGAAGATCAAGACCCTCCGTGCTGAAATGGACAAGCTCAGCAGCAAGTCCGTAACGGCGGATATGTTTATCTCCACCGTCCGCAAATACACAAGAGCCAAGGTTCTGACCCCCAGGATGCTCAATGAGCTGATCGATCACATCGAAGTCCATCAGGCGGAGAAGATCGACGGGATATGGGAGCAGCACCTTGTGATCCATTACAACTGTGTGGGAGTCATCTTCATCCCCGATGTGTTCCCACTTCCGGCACCCCAAGTGTCGGTAAATACAAGAAAAGGCGTAGTTGTCAACTACGCCCCAGGTCAACTCGCTGTATGAAAAAAGCGAGTGTTCTTAACAGCCTTTCAAATGCTGTAAGAACACTCGCCATGGTTGCGGAGGGAGGACTTGAACCTCCGACCTCCGGGTTATGAGCCCGACGAGCTACCAACTGCTCTACTCCGCGATATTGAATTGGACCCGGTTGGTGCCGGTGACCGGACTCGAACCGGTACGGTATTGCTACCGGGAGATTTTAAGTCTCCTGTGTCTACCATTCCACCACACCGGCAGCTTATCGGCGAATATTAGGATACCATACTCCCGGGGAACTTGTCAAGAGGAAACTTTAAAATAAGGAAAGAAAATTGAAATGCCGCGAAATGCCACGGCATTTCAATCTGGAGCGGCTGATGGGAGTCGAACCCACCTATGCAGCTTGGGAAGCTGCCGTTCTACCGATGAACTACAGCCGCAGGAACGTATTGTATTATAGCAGACCTTTCTTTATTTTGCAACACGAAAAATGGCGGGTCTTCTGAAAAAGTTAGAAGGATCTCCGAGGGTCAAATGGTGGCGGCATGAACACCTTTGCACACTCATATAATGCACCGATCAGAAAGGGGAGGTCATCATGAAAAAGATCCTGGCGCTGATGGGCGCCGTATTGCTGCTGAGTGTCAGCGCCCGGGCTGTGGAGGTGTCCGCTCCCTCGGCACTGCTGATGGAAAAAGAAACCGGGACGGTCCTCTTTGCAAAAAATGAGCACGAAAAGCTGGAGCCGGCCAGCGTCACCAAAATTATGACGCTGCTGCTGACTATGGAGGCCATTGACGGCGGAACGCTGCGCTATGAGGATGCCGTTACCGCCTCACCTCACGCCTGCTCCATGGGCGGCAGTCAGATCTGGCTGAAGGAAGGGGAGCGGCTGACCGTGGACGAGATGCTGAAGGCCGTGTGTGTGGTATCCGCCAATGACTGCGCCGTGGCGTTGGCAGAGCATCTGGCCGGCAGCGAGGAAGCCTTCGTGGAGCGGATGAACCGGCGGGCAGCGGAGCTGGGGATGAACGACACTACTTTCAAAAACGCCTGCGGTCTGCCGGCGGAGGGCCACGTCACCTCTGCCTACGACATTGCTTTGATGAGCCGGGAGCTGATGCTGCATCATCCGGATATCCGAACATATACAACAGTCTGGATGGACACTCTCCGGGATGGGGCGTCCTCGTTGGTCAATACCAACAAGCTGGTGCGATTTTATGATGGTACCACTGGATTGAAGACCGGCTCCACCAGCGCTGCCGGGTACTGTATCTCCGCCACGGCGGAGCGGGACGGCATGGAGCTGATCGCTGTTATTCTCAAGGGAAAGACCTCTCCGGATCGGTTTGCGGACGCGCAGACGCTGTTGAATTACGGCTTTGCCTCCTACGCCCTGAAAACCGTTATCCCCGACGAACCGCTGCCGCCAGTGCCGGTGACGCTGGGGACGCAGGCCACGGTTCAGCCGGTTTTGGGCGAGGAAAATCAGCTGCTGCTGGAAAAGGCCAAGACAGGGGAGCTGGGCCAGTCCGTGACACTGGAACCCTCCGTACAGGCCCCAGTGGCGGTGGGGGATCGGCTGGGGACGCTGACCGTCACCTTCGGGGAAGAGGTTCTGGCGGAACTGCCCCTGCTGGCGGGGGAGGAGGTTCCCCGGATCACCTTCCGCCAAATGCTGCCACGGGTGCTGCGAATCGCCTGTCTGGTTGAGTGAACGGATCTCACACCGCCCTTTTTCTCTTGCCGTACCCGGGGAAAAATGCTATACTGGACAAACAGAGGGAAAATGTGCCCTCTGGCTGAAATTTGATACATGAGGGTGAATCACATGCTGGATGTTCAGTTGTTTGATCTGCATACATTTTTACCGAAGCCTTACGAGGAGGCACTGCTGCCCCGTTTGAAAAAAGCCCATGAAAAACTCCAGACCGGCACCGGTCTGGGCGGAGAATTCACCGGTTGGGTGCATCTGCCTCAGGCGTATGACCGGGAAGAATTTGCCCGGATCCAGGCTGCCGCCAAGAAGATCCAAAGCGATTCTCAGGCATTGGTGGTCATCGGCATCGGCGGCAGCTATCTGGGAGCCCGCGGCGTGATCGACTGCCTGTGCTCCCCTAATTATAATCTGAAAAAGAAAGAGACTCCCAACGTGTACTTTGTGGGCAACGGTCTCTCCGGCGACGCACTGAGCGAGGTACTGGATCTGGTGCGGGATGTGGATTTCTCCGTGAATATCATCTCCAAATCCGGTACCACCACAGAGCCTGCCGTGGCCTTCCGTTTCTTCCGGGAGCTGCTGGAGGAGAAATACGGCAAGGAGGAAGCCGGCAAGCGCATCTACGCCACCACCGATAAGGCCCGGGGTGCGCTGAAATCTCTGGCGGACGCCGAGGGCTGGGAGACCTTTGTGGTGCCGGATGACATCGGCGGCCGCTATTCCGTCCTTACCGCCGTGGGCCTGCTGCCCATCGCCGTTACCGGTGTGGATGTGGAGGCCCTGATGGAGGGCGCGGCTGAGATGATGAACGTCTGTGCCGACGGCTCCTACGATAGTCCCGCATGGCAGTATGCCGCCCTGCGGTATGAGCTGTACCGGGCTGGGTACGCCATTGAAATTCTGGGCTGCTACGATCCGGCCTTCCGATTTATGACGGAGTGGTGGAAGCAGCTCTACGGCGAGAGCGAGGGAAAGGACGGCAAGGGCCTGTTCCCCGCCAGTGTGGAGTTTACCGCAGACCTGCACTCCATGGGGCAGTATATTCAGGAGGGCCGCCGGATCCTCTTCGAGACGATCGTGCGGCTGGGTGCCTCCGACCGGCAGCTGGCCGTTCCTCGGGACGAGACGGACGGCGACGGGCTGAACTTCCTTGCGGGTGCGTCTATGGACCACATCCGGGACCGGGCCACGGAGGGAACGCTCTTGGCCCACAGTCAGGGCGGCGTACCCAACGTCATTGTGAATGTGGGCGGTAAGGGCCCCCGTGAGCTGGGCCAGCTCATTTACTTCTTTGAGTATGCCTGCGGCTTGTCCGGCTATCTGCTGGATGTGAATCCCTTCGACCAGCCCGGCGTGGAGGCGTATAAGAAGAATATGTTTGCCCTCCTCGGCAAGCCCGGCTACGAGGATCGTAAGACGGAGCTGGAAGCCAAGCTGACCGAAAAGCATTGAGAAAAGCGGAATATGCAAAAAAACACGGCAGAGCATACATTGCTCTGCCGTGTTTATAAACAAATTTTGAAGTTACTTTTTGGGATTGTCTTTTTCCATTCTTTATGGTATGCTATGACTACGAAAGGTCCCGTTAATTACGGAGACGAACTATGACAGGAGTGATCTATTATGGTTAGACTGATTATGGGCGTCAAGGGTTCCGGCAAAACCAAGCAGCTCATCGAACTCATCAACGTTGCCGCGAAGGATGAGGCCGGCAATGTGGTCTGCATTGAGCCGAAGCGTGATATGTCCTACAATATTCACTACAACATCCGCCTGATTGACGCGCAGGAATACGATCTGCACAGCTATGAGGTATTCCGTGGCTTTATCAGCGGTCTGTATGCCGGCAACTATGATATTTCTCAGGTGTTCATCGACAACCTGTGCAAGACCGTGGGTGCCGATGTGGATGCGGAGACTGAGAAGTTCCTCAACTGGCTGGATGTATTCGGCGAGCGGAACAACATCAAGTTCACCGTCACCATCAGCGGCGACGTGGAAACTGCTACCGACGGTATGCGAAAGTACCTGTAATTGAATAAAAGAAAACCGCCTTGCTGAAAAGCAAGGCGGTTTTTTCTGTCCGGATTTGAAAGCTCAGCTTTCTTGGGCGTGCAAAGTACCGTTGGGGGTGGAGAGACAGCAGGAGGATACGCCGAAGCAGCGCAGCAACTGCTGGCGGGCTTCCAGCGCCTTTTCGTTGAGATACCAGACCACCGTATCCTTTGTCTCCAGATAGGCGCAGGCGTAGCGGTCAGAATAGTAGGTGCGGCCTTTGGCTTTCAGTGCGGCCACAGTGTCTCCGTTGAAGGCGGTGGGTTTTCCGGTACCCTTCCGGCCGTGGCCCTCCGCCGTCAAAAGCAGGGCGAGCTTCTCACCGGGGATCTGGTCATTCAGAGCGCTGAGCGCGTAGTAGACGGTCTCCAAAGGTTCCATGGCATATACGGGAACAGCGCCGTCCGTGTCCTCATGTCCGGACACCTGCAGCACGATCCGGTCTGCGGCCTTTCCGAGGGCCTGATAGTCCGGAACTGCTTCCCCACGGGACGGAGCACTTGCCGCCACATACAGCTTTTTCTCCGGCACAGCGGCCCGGAGCGCCTGTACAAAGGCAGCCGGGGCGTTGCCATTTTCGGCAGACGGGGTGATGTTCAGATAAACGCCGTCATAGCTGCTGTCGGTCAATGCTTCGGCAACTGCCGTGGCTGCGGCGGCGGTGCTCTTCAGAACGCTGGACTGACCGGAAATACCCAGCAGGACCGTCTGGCCGGAGGCGGTTGCTGTTTCCATGACCTGTTTCTGCGTATTGCTGACACTCAAAGCCAGCCGGGGGTTCTGACCGCCGGTCAGCGTTCCTGCCATGAGTATGACGGTCTGATATCCGGAAAGGTCCTCCGCTTCCTCGCCGGAGCGGAGAAGGACCATGGCCTCATTTGCGGTCTGAGCAGGGTGCAGCTTGTCATACAGGCGGCTGAGCATGACAGCAGCCTGTTCCCGGGTGGCGTACCGATCCGGCACGAACAGATCATTCCCCATACCGCTGACCAGACCCAGCTCGTAGGCCATAGCGATATGCCCCTTGTTGGTGGTCACGTCCCGGAAGGGAAGCGGATCATCTTCCGCAAGACCGGCGATGGGCCCGTAGCCCAAGGCCCGGATCAGCATGACTGCCAATTCCTCCCGGGTGATGGGATCGCCGGGACGGAAATCGCCGGTCTGACGGGTAACGGCCCCGTGCTCATAGCAGGCCCGGAGGGCCGGCTCATACCAGGCGCCCTGAGGCACATCCGAAAAGATCCGGTAGTAGGCCTCACTGCTCTGCCAACCGAAAAACCGGCTGAGTGCCACGGCGAAGCCCGCCCGGGTCATGGGCTGGCCCACGCCGAAGGTATCGGCGGTCTTGCCCTGAAACCATCCCTGAGCCGCGCAGCGGTCGATGGCGGTTGCCGCCCAGTGGTTGGACGGCACATCCTGAAAGGAAGCCGCCCCGGCGGGAACGGTAAGCGCCCCGCTCAGCACCGCGCACAGGCACAGGCAGGCGGTCAGCTTTTTCAAAATCGTTCGTTTCATCTATCTGCCTCCTTATGAAAAGGGTATCCGTTTTTTTGCTTTATCAAACGGTTTTGGGAAAAACTCCCACTTATTGTAGCAGACAACGGCCCTTTCGTCAAATCTGAGGAGAAAACCGGCAGAAATTCCGCCTAAAAAACAGGGAAAAACCGTAACCACCTCTTTCGCTGGACAAAAAAATGTGGTATCCTATATGCGCTTTATGAACTCTTACGGAGGATTTACTATGAACAACAACGAGATCCTGCTTTTGAAGCTGGGCGAGGTGGTGCTGAAAGGCCTGAACCGCCGCAGCTTTGAGGATAAGCTGGTGAGCAATGTCCGCCGCCGGATGAAGCCCTGCGGCAGCTTCCAGATCTACATTCGCCAGAGCACTATCTATGTGGAGCCTCAGACCGAGGACTGCGACATGGAGGCCGCCTTCAAGGCTGCCCGTCAGGTGTTCGGCATCGTGACGGTGGCCCGCGCCGTCCCTTGCGCCAAGGAGATGGACGCCATTGTGGAGACCGCCAAGACCTATCTGGCGGAGGAATTTGCCAAGGCCAGAACCTTCAAAGTGGAGAGCCGCCGGGCAGACAAGCAGTTCCCCATGAACTCCATTCAGATCTCCCAGTATGTAGGCGGCGAGCTGGGGCAGTTCTTCAACGTGAAAGCGGATATGCACCATCCTGATCTTACGGTTTATGTGGAGATCCGGGAGAAGTACGCCTATATCCACACGCCCTCCGTCCCCGGCGCCGGCGGCCTGCCCATCGGCATGGGCGGCCGGGCGGTGAGCCTGCTCTCCGGCGGTCTGGACAGCCCCGTTTCCTCCTATATGATTGCCCGCCGGGGCGTGGAGCTGGAAATGGTGCACTTTGTTTCTCCCCCGTACACCTCCCAGCAGGCGCTGGACAAGGTGCTGGAGCTGGCCCGGCTGCTGACGGTGTACTGCGGCCGGATGATCGTCCACATCATCCCCTTCACGGAAATTCAGGAGGAGATCCGCCGCCAGTGCCCCGAGGAATACTTTACCCTCATCATGCGCCGGTTTATGATGCGGCTGGCAGAGGCCGTGGCCCGGAAGTCCCACGCCTCTGCGCTGGTTACCGGCGAATCTCTGGGTCAGGTGGCCAGCCAGACCATCAAGGCTCTGGGCGTCACGGAGGACGTGACGAAAATGCCCGTTCTGCGGCCCCTCATCGGCACCGACAAGGTGGAGATCATCCGCATGGCCAGGGAGATCGGCACCTACGAGACCTCCATTCTGCCCTATGAGGACTGCTGCACGGTCTTTACCCCCCGCCACCCTGCCACCCGGCCGGTGCTGGAGGACGTGGTGCAGGCCGAGTCCGTTCTGGATATTGACGGCCTGGTGGCCAAGGCCCTGGAGGGCGAGACCTGGGTTCGGGTAAAGCCCTGACCGGATCGGAAAGAAGGCATCTGTTATGTCACATACCGCTGAGATCATTGCCGTCGGTACGGAACTGCTTCTTGGAAATATCACCAACACCAACGCCAGCGAGATCTCACGGGCGCTGTCTGCTGTTGGTGTCAATGTGTTCTGGCATACCGTGGTAGGGGACAACCCGGAACGGCTGCGGGAGGCGCTGAAGATCGCCCGGAAGCGGGTGGACGTCATCCTTACCACCGGCGGCCTTGGCCCCACCTATGACGATCTTACCAAGCAGACCGTCTGCGAGACCTTCGGCAAGCCGTTGGTCCTGCGGGAGGATGTGCTGGAGCATATTCGGACTTATTTTGCCCGGAACGTCCACCTGACCATGCCGGAAAATAACCGCCAGCAGGCAGAGTTTCCCGCCGATTGCGTGATCTTCGACAATCCGGTGGGCACCGCTCCCGGTTGCGCCTTTGAAGCGGAGGGGGTGCACGTGCTGATGCTGCCCGGTCCGCCCTTTGAAATGCGGACCATGCTGCAAAACTGGGCGGTCCCCTATCTGCGGGGACTTTCCAAAGAGGTCATTGTGTCCCATGACATTATGACCTTCGGCCTTGGGGAAAGCCCTATGGAGGATCTGATGCGGGAGCGGATATCCCGGATGGAAAATCCATCCCTCGCCACCTACGCCAAGCCCAGCGAGGTCCGGCTCCGCGCTACCGCCAAGGCGGACAGCGCAGCGGCGGCGGAGGCCATGCTGGTCCCGGTGGTAAAAGAGGTGACGGATTATTTGGGAGACGTGGTGTACGGCGTGGATGTCCCTAATCTGGAAACCGTCTGCATGACACACCTGAAGGAAAAGGGCTGGACCTTCGCCACGGCGGAAAGCTGCACCGGCGGCCAGATAGCCGCCCGGATCACGGCCCTGTCCGGGGCCTCCAGTGTGTATCGGGGCGGCGTGGTGAGCTACTGGACCAGCGTAAAGGCAGAGGTGCTGGGGGTGCCACAGACGCTTCTGGACCAATACGGCGCCGTGTCGGAGGAATGTGCCCGATCCATGGCGGAAAATGCCCGGCGGATCACCGGAGCTGACATTGGCCTGTCCGTCACCGGCGTGGCCGGTCCGGACCCGGACGAGCGTAACAACCCGGTGGGACTGGTGTATGTGGGTCTGGCGTCCCCCGATGGGACGTGGTGCCGGAAGCTGGAGTTGGGCAAGCGCCGCCGGGATCGCATTCAGGATCTGGCTGCCAACCACGCCTACGATATGCTGCGCCGCTGCCTGACTGGACTGCCGGTGGAGCAAAGCGGCACCGGAAAACACATGGAAAAGCTGTAAAACGCGACAAAAATCGCAAATAACAGCAAAATGACAGCAAAAAGGACACTGGCTTGTTATACAAGCCAGTGTCCTTTTTATCATTATGATGCTTGCGTTGTTGTCGATCGGATCACTTCAGGACCCGGACGCAGCCCTCGATCAGGCTCATGGTGACGGTATCGCCCACGCTGAAACGCTCCGTCAGCTGGGGGTTGTAGACCTCCACGATGATGGGCTGCTCATTCAGCATGACCTCGTACTCGATCTTGGCGCCGTAATAGGTGGCACGGGAAACGGTACCGGGGAGAGCACCGGCATCCTTGGTAAGCAGGAAGGATTCGGGGCGGACCGTCAGGCAGCAGGCACCGCCCACTTCCACACCCTCCATCTTGCCGGGGGCGGGGATGGAGAAGGTCTTTCCACCAATCTCCACCAGCGCGGCCTCGCCGTCACGGCCCTTGAAGATGCCGTCGATGAAGTTGGCCTTGCCGATGAAGTTTGCCACAAAGCGGCTGGCGGGCTGCTCGTAGATCTCCTGAGGAGTGCCCTGCTGGCAGATAACGCCGTCCTTCATGATGACCACCTTGTCGGAGATGGCCATGGCCTCGGACTGGTCATGGGTGACGTACAGAGAGGTGATCCCCAGCCGCTGCTGGAGAGCGCGGAGCTCATCCCGCATGCTCTCGCGGAGCTTGGCGTCCAGGTTGGACAGGGGTTCGTCAAACAGCAGCACGGAAGGCTCGATGACCACGGCGCGGGCCAACGCCACACGCTGCTGCTGGCCGCCGGAGAGCTGGTTGGGGAACCGCTTCTCCATGCCCTTGAGCTGCATCAGCTCCACTACGTCATTGGTGCGGCGGATGATCTCCTCCTGAGGGATCTTGGCCACACGCAGACCGTAGGCGATGTTCTCCCAGATGTTCAGGTGGGGGAACAGGGCGTAGGACTGGAACACCATGGAGATGCCCCGCTTGTTTGGGGGAATCTTGGCTACGTCTCGGTCTCCGATGAACACGTTGCCGCTGGTGGGATACTCAAAACCGGAGATCATCCGCAGAGTGGTGGTCTTGCCGCAGCCGGAGGGGCCCAGCAATGTCACCATCTCGCCGTCCTTGATCTCAAGATTGATATGGTCAACAGCCACGAAGTCCTTGCCGGTATCGGGCTGCTGGAAAATTTTGGTCACATCCTTCAGGACTACGCCGGAACTCTTCTTGCTGAAGCCCAGCTTCTCGTTCTTCTCTTGGCTCATTTTGATTCCTCCGTTTTCGATTTAGCCTGAGGCACCTTGGAACGGGGCGCCAGCAGAAGGTTGATGACGGTGTTGAACAGGCCGATAAACACCAGCAGAATGCCTACCATCATCGTGACAAAGGCAGCTGCCTGCCCGTATTTCGCCAGGTCAAACAGGGAGTAGATGTTGCTGGTGACCAGCTTCCACCGGGGAGAGACCAGGAAAATGACCGCGCTGACGGCAGTGATGGCCTTGGTGAAGGAGTAGACAATGCCGGAGAAGAAGGCGTTTTTCAGCATGGGCAGCGTAATGCGGCGGAAGGAATAGCCGGTGTCGGCGCCCAGAATGGTAGAGGCCTCTTCAATGGAATTGTCGATCTGCAGCAGGGTGGTGGTGCCGGACTCGATGGCTACCGGCATGTTCCGGAAGGTGAACACGATCACCAGAATCAATCCAGTGCCAGTGAGGGCCAGCGGCTTGGAGTTGAAGCCCAGGATGTAGCTGATGCCCAGCACGGTGCCGGGAACAGCGAACATCAGAACGGAGGCGACCTCGATGAACCGCTTGCCGTAGTAGTTCCGCTTGGCGGTGATATAGGCGATGACCATGCCCAGCAGGCCGCCGATGACAGCGGAGATCAGGCCCAGCGTCATGGAGTTTTTCAGGCTGTCCCAGCCGTACTGGAGCGCCTTGCGGTACTGATCCAGCGTCAGGGAGAAGTCCACGCCCCAGGTGCGGACAAAGGAGGCAAAAATTACCGTGCCGTAGAACAGAATGATGATGGCGGAAACGATTAGGCAGAAAGCAAACAGGGGCCACTTGATGTGGGGTTCCTCAATGAGCTTCCGGGCCTGGGTGGGCTTGCCGGTGACTGTGACAAAGCTCTTTTTGTTGACCCAGTATTTATTGAGAAGATACGCGATGACTGCGGGCAGAAGCAGCAGCAGCGCCAGCACGGAGCCCTTTCGCATATCATAACTGCCGGTGATGATGTTGTAGACCTCAATGGAGAGGGTGGTGTAATCGCCGCCGATGGTAGCCGGGTTAGAGAAGTCCTCCAAGGACTGGATGAACACCAGCAGCGCGCCGGAGATGATGCCAGGGAGGGACAGGGGGAAGGTGACGGTCCAGAAGGTCTTCCAGCGGCCTGCGCCCATGTTGCAGGCGGCATCCTCCACAGAGGCGTCAATGGAGGCCAGAATACCGGAGAGCGTCAGGTAAGCGATGGGAAAAAAGCTCATTACCTGAACCACAATCAGGCTCTTGAGGCCGTATACGCTGCTGCCGGTGATGCCCAACAGGTTTTTAGAGATCAGGCCCTGCTTGCCGAACAGAAAAATGATGGACAGGGACAGCACGAAGGGCGGGGAGAGGATGGGCAGCGTTGCCATGGTCTTTAAAAAGCCCTTGCAGGGTACGTTGACGCGGGTGACGGTATAGGCGAAGATATAGCCGATAAAGGTGGCGATGAAGGCCACGATCAGGCCTAGCGCCATGGTGCGGCCGAATACCTTGCCGTACCGGGGCGTTTGCAGGATGGTGATGAGATTGGCCAGAGAGAAGGCACCGGTCTCATCCGTAAGGCTGTAGATCAGCGTTTTGGCCAGAGGATAGATGACGAACAGCAGCAACAGCGCGAACGAGAGGATGATGGCAATCAGCAGCAGGGGCTGGCGCAGGATCATCTTCGTTTCATTGAGGCGCTTTGCGCGGGTAGTGGCATTTGCCATGAGCGTTCCTCCTGAGTGAGAGTGTCAAAAGCGGCGGGAAAGCTGCGCAAGGGAGTTCCGCCTTCTCTGTCTTGGTATGCGGGGCCCCCTCCCCTTGGGGGAGGAGGCCCGTTTGCGGGAAATCAATCAGAAATCCATTGGGATCAGCCCTCGGGCTTGGTGGCGATCTTATTCTCGAACTGCTCGCAGTACTCGCTCTTGACGCTGGCAGCCCAAACGGCGTCATAATCAATCACGGGAACTTCATCCAGCGTCACCAGACCGTCGGCCACAGGAGCGGCGGTGTTGGTGGGAACGCGGAAGGAGTCGTTTTCGGCGTAGCAGCCCTGACCGGCCTCGGAGGTCATCCAGTCGATGAACTTCTTGGCGTTCTCCTGCTCGTCGGCCTTGCCGCCCTTGATGAGGGCCATGGCGCCCACCTCATAACCGGTGCCGTCGGTGGGGAAGCTCAGCTCAATGTGATAGCCCTCGGGAGTCAGCTGCAGGGCGTCGTGAGAGAAGGTGAGGGCGATGGCGGCCTCACCGATGGCCACGGCATTGGGAGCGGCGGAGCCGGACTTGGTGTACTGACTCATGTTGGTGTTCAGCTTTTCCAGATAGTCCCAGACCTGATCGTCGCCCTTGAGCTGAACCAGCGTGGCCAGAACGGTGTAGGCGGTGCCGGAGGTGGCGGGGTGGGCCATGATGATCTCACCCTTGAACTCGGGCTTCAGCAGGTCTTCCCAGCTGGTGGGATATTCCAGACCCTTTTCGGCAAACCAGTCGGCGTTGCAGGCGAAGGCGATGCAACCCACATAGATGGGGTTCCAGGTACCGGTGGGATCCAGATAAGTAGAGGGTGTCTTGTCCAGATTGGGAGACTGATAGGCTTCCAGCAAGCCCTTATCCACGGCGGCGATGTAGTTATCCGTAGAGCCGCCGAACATCAGCGTTGCCTGAGGATTGTCCTTCTCGGCTTCCACACGGGTCAGCATCTCACCGGCGGAGAGGCGGACATAGTTGATCTTGATGCCGGTTTCCTGCTCAAACTTGTTGAAATAGTAGATGACTTCGCTTTCGGGGAATGCGGTGTAAACGGAGAGTTCCTTGCTGCCGGAGGATTCGGCGGGCTGCTCGGTCTTGGAATCGTCAGTCTTGGGAGCCTCGGTCTTGCCGCCGCCGCAGGCGGTGAGGGCCAGCAGGCTGGTGGCAGCCAGCAGAGCGGCGAACAGGCGCTTAGTGGATTTCTTCATAAATCGTTTCTCCTTCTCATCCATTATTTATTTCCATTCCGCACTGCGGAAGAGAAAACACGGCTTTGCGGGAACCTTGGACAGTTCCTCTTTGCGGGAAACAAGCTGCGGACCAACTCATAGCACCAGTTGTCCTGACTTCTATCCGGGCCCGCAATCCATTTCTATGTAGGCGGTTCGCAGTTTAGCATGGACAGGCGGCATCCGGTCAGACGCTGTGTAAACACTTCAACTTATGGCAGTGTAAACAATGAACACATATGCGCAACCGCTTACATTGACAATGTAATACCACATATTTCCAAATGCGTCAATGAAGAATGTGCTTTTTCTACATTTGATGCAAAAAGAACCCTGCTCACTTTGTATAAAATGGACAATACGGCTTGCGGCCGCACGGATTTTGCTTTTGGCGCATACACAAATGACCGCGAATACTGGCGAAAAATATTAGAGGCATCCGCCATGTAAAAGTCCTTTTCAGCTGCGTTTTATGTAACCGCTTGCATTATAAATCAAGAGGGCAGCACATAAAAAGCCTCCGCCAAACGGCGGAGGCTTTTGCTTTGTCTTGACAAAGGCAACCCCCGGCTATGCCGGGGGAGAAAAAGAGCTTATAGCGAGGGGCGGAGTAGACAAGAAAAAGTCTCCAAGTTAGAGTGAATGAAAGGTTTGCCGACCAAATTCACAAAAACAAGGAGACTGATTCATGAAAAATCCAGATATCAGTAGTTTAGAACATACCAGTTGGCGGTGTCAATACCATGTAGTATTTGCGCCTAAGTATAGAAGGATGGAAATCTATCGGGAAATTCGAGCGGACATAGGTGTAATCATAAGAAAATTATGCCAACAAAAGGGAGTAGAGATTATAGAAGCAAATGCGTGTCCGGATCATATCCATATGCTAATCAGTATCCCTCCAAAGTATAGCGTATCGCAGATCATGGGGTATCTAAAGGGAAAAAGCAGCCTGATGATATTCGACCGACACGCAAATCTCAAGTACAAGTATGGAAACAGACATTTCTGGGCCAGAGGGTATTTCGTAGATACAGTAGGGCGAAACAAAAAAGCAATTAAAGCTTACATCCAAAATCAACTGCAAGAGGACCAAATAGCCGACCAGATAAGCATCAAGGAATTCGTAGACCCGTTTACGGGTAGCAAGAATACCAAGGCATAACAAAAACCCCTTAAGGGGTAGCCCGAGAAAGCAATGCGATCGGCAAATCTTTTCGGGCCCCTTAAGGGGCTTTGTCCGCATAAAGCCCTTATAGGGCTTACTCAAGCCTCCGGCTTAGCCGGAGGTTTTGACTGTTGAAAGCGGGCAGTCATGGCTATGCCTATGGAGTACAAGCGGAAGCGGGACGCTATTCTGTCGGAGTGGGGTAGATAAGCGTATCCTGAAAGCCATCGGCGCCGGTGCAGACAACGTCACCGGCAACAGGCAGGTCCTCGCAGATGTAGAGATTGAGCTGCACACCCTCCGGGCGCTGGGGGTAATTTGTAACGGTGTAGGTGTAGCGGGTCACCTGCTTTCCGCAGCATTGCTCTAAGTCAAAGCCCTGTGTGCGCTGCAGGGCGTTATAGGCAACGTAATCGCCCTTGAGCTGCGGCGGAAGCAGAAATTGTAGGGTAGTGACTGGTTCTTCTGCTACCTCCCAGCCTAACTCCTGAAGATAAGCGACCCGTTCTGCGTTCCCAGTAAGCAATGGCTGCTGGGCAGATGGTTCACCGCCCCGGCCCAGCAGCAGAATCAGCGCCACGATCAGCGCCGCCACGGCAGCAAGGGCGATCATTGCCTTTTTCAGATTGACCTTCGCGGTCATAACCATCATAATAAATCCCTCCCGGTTCATATTTCGGTGGTACAGCCTATGCGCCGGAACCGGGAAGCAGAACGGAGGAGTTATGGAACGACTGGACAAATTCCTGTGCGACAGCGGCGCGGGTACCCGCTCTCAGGTAAAGGTCATCTTAAAAGCCGGACGGGTGACCGTGGACGGAAATCCTGAGAAGGACGGCTCCCGGAAGATCGACCCCGCCGTCCACATGGTTGCCATGGACGGAGAAGCCTTAAGCGGAAAGCGCCGGATGGTGGTGATGCTCAACAAGCCGGCGGGCTACGTCACGGCCACGGAGGACGCGAACGAAAAAACCGTCATGGAGCTGCTGCCGGAGGCGTGGCGGCACATGGACTTAAAGCCCGTAGGCCGCCTGGACAAGGCCACCGAGGGGCTGCTGCTGTTTACCAACGACGGCGAGCTGCTCCACCGGCTGATTTCGCCGAAAAAGGAAGTGGCGAAAATTTACTTTGCCCGCCACGAGGGGCAGGCAAATGCCGACGAC
>ENA-UEQJ01001638-UEQJ01001638.1-human-gut-metagenome-genome-assembly--contig:-NODE-1638-length-17590-cov-7.101410_pt1 | contig 17590 bp, 11 predicted proteins | sample MGYA00242937_ERZ507938 | MGnify/ENA primary metagenome ERZ507938 (study PRJEB26167, sample SAMN06115437) | human gut metagenome | host: Homo sapiens | place: China:Gansu | collected 2015-07-03...
GGCGATTTTGCTGGCCGGAGCCCGGGGGTACAGGGGGCGGCGGCGACTGGCCGCCCCCTGTGCGCTCCCTGCGCCATGCCAGGCATAACGTAGACGATTAACCGGGAGCGCAATGTGCGCTGAAATCACATGCGACAAACGCTTTTCCCGGATTAATAGAGTTGCATACCAATAACATTATCTCCGGCACCCCGCAGGCGCATATACCCCAGGCCCGGCAAGCGCAGCGCCGCCGGGGAGGACACCACCGGCGCCATACCCGCCTTTGTGCCGGATGGCGCTACGCTTATCCGGCCTACGGGATCCTCCCGTAAGCTCCTATACCGTAGGCCCGGCAAGCGCAGCGCCGCCGGGCAGGACACCGCAGACACCATACCCGCCTTTGTGCCGGATGGCGGCACAAATGCCTTATCCGGCCTACGGGATCCTCCCGCAGGCCTATACTGCGCCGCCGAGTAACAAACGCCAGGCAGCCTATCTCACGCCTTCTGCTTGGCCTCGGACTCCTGGCTGCTGTTCAGCGCCAGCGAGACCGCCAGCGTCTGGGCCAGACACAGGGAAGCAACCTGCGAGCGGAAGCCATCCACCTGCGCTTCACGCACCACAAAGCAGACATCGCTGAAGGCCGCCAGCGGGCTGACCTGGCTGTCGGTAATGGCGATCTGCCGCGCTTTGCGCTGCGCGCCCAGCTCCACCAGCTCGACCACTTCCCGGGCGTACGGCGAGAAGCTCACCGCCACTACCACGTCTTTCGGACCGACCAGGCTCAGCTGCTCGGTGAACATGCCGCCGAGGCCGTCGATCAGAAAGGCTTTGCGATCGAGGTGACGCAGCGCATAGGTCAGATAGGAGGCGACGCTAAACGACCGGCGCAGACCAATGACATAAATATTTTCCGCCTCGCCCAGCAGGGCCACCGCGCGCTCCAGATCATCGCTGGAGGTCTGCATCGCCAACTGCTGCAACGCCTGGTTGTTCACCATCGTGAACATATTGAGGATTTCCGTTGGCGTTTCCGGCGGGCTGGACTCATCGCTGGTGGTCTGGCGGAACAGACGGGCGCGCTCGGTATAGTTGGCGGTCTCTTCCATCAAATGTTGCTTGAACATCTGTTTCATTTCGTTAAAGCCGCTGAAGCCGAAGGCGTTGGCAAAACGAATCAACGTGGAAGGGGGAACATCCGCCTGTTGCGCAATGGAGGCCACGGTATCGAAAGCCACGCTATTGCTGTTATCAAGGATATAGCGGGCGACCTGTTTCAGGCGTTTGCTTAACGTATCGTAGCGACGCCTGATTTCATCCTGCAGGATGGTCAGCTGTGTTGGGTTATTGGCCATAGAGTGCGCTCTGAGAAAATGGAAGGAATATGGCTTCCAGTGTACCAAATGAAGCGAATTTTTCATTTATTGCGACGAAATACGCGATTCATTTCACGAAGAAACAGAAAAACGCCCGCTCCGCAAGGTGACGGAGACGGGCGTCGGGGGATCAGCGGCGGGCTTCGCGCCAGTAGCCAATGAGCGTCAGGTAGTTGCGTTTCACTTCCTCTATCAGGGCCTCATCGCTGAGCTCACCCTGCATCCAGCGCCGCGACGGCTGGCCAAAGATGGTGCGCCCGACGGCGAAACCTTTGATCATCGGGTGTGCGGCCGCCTCGGCGAAACCGGCGCGCAGTTTGTCGGAAGGCGCGTCAAGCCCGAGGATCAGGATCCCGCGGCTCCACGGATCTTCACGCTCGATAAGCGCGGTGATCTGCTGCCAGCTGGCGCTGGAGAGCGGCGGCAGCTTCCACCAGTCCGGTTTGATCCCCAACTGATAAAAGTGTTCCAGCATAGTGTGGTAATGGCGCTCGTCTTTGTCCGGGCCATTTTCCGGCAGGATCACCTCCAGCAGCAGTTCATGGCCTGACTTGTTACAGGCCTGCCAGACCTCGAGCAGCAGGGCGTCCTGCTCTGCACGCAGCGCCGCCGGGTCGTCCGGGTGATAGAAGACCAGGCATTTGACGACATGCTCCAGCGGCCAGTCGATCAGCTGCGAGCCGATGTTGCCATGCTCCAGACGCAGCGGTCGCGAGCTGGGCAGTTCGATAGGGCGGCCGATCCACCAGCCCTTGCCGGTAATGGCGTTGAGCGCACGCTGGCCGTAGGTGCCGTCGGCCAGAATGCCGCTGCGCTGATCGAGACCTGCCTCCTGTGCCGCCGCTTCGGCCGCGGCCAACAACAGCAGCTTGAGCTGCGGAATGCAGGCTTCGTCGCGCCCGGTCTCCCGCGCCAGGTCGGCCAGCTGTTTACGATGGTCAAAGGCGAAAATGCACAGCTCCGGCCACTGCTGACGGCGGCTGGTGACCCGGTGCAGGTGGTTGAGGCGCTCGTCGACGTCCGGGCGCGGCACCGATTCGGCGCGCTGCAGGTAGTCGTCGAGTTCGACTTTGGTCGGCATCGCCGGCGCGCAGCCGTGGCGGGAGACCACCAGCGCTCCGCAGGCGTTGGCGTAACGGCAAGCCTGCTCCCAGCCTTCGTCGTTGAGCCAGCCGCGCAGCAGACCCGACATAAAGGCATCTCCGGCGCCCAGCACGTTGAGAACCTCCACGCGCACGCCCTGCTGCAGCGGCACCTGGTCCAAGCTGTCCGGGATGTCGCCTTCCAGCACCACGCAGCCCATCGGCCCGCGCTTGCAGACGAGGGTGGCTTTGGTGGCATTGCGCACATTTTTCAGCGCGGTCAGGGTATCGGTGCTGCCTCCGGCAATATGAAACTCTTCTTCGGTTCCCACCACCAAATCGAACAGATGCAGCACTTCCTGCAGCTGGCTGGTGACCGGTCCGGACTCAATGAAACGGGTTTCGCCATCGCCGAGCGAGGTGAGCCCCCACAGCACCGGACGGTAATCGATATCCAGCGCGGTACGCAGGCCGTGACGGCGGGCGTACTCCAGCGCCTTCAGCACCGCGGCGCGGGTGTTGGCGTGCGACAGGTGGGTGCCAGTCACCGCCAGCGCCCGGGAGGAGGCAATATACTCCTCGCTAATGTCGTCAGGCGTTAAGGCCATATCGGCGCAGTTATCGCGGTAGAAAATCAGGGGGAAGGTCTCCTGATCCTTAATCCCCAGCATCACCAGCGCGGTCAGGCGAGATTTGTCGGTAATCAGATACTCGGTATCCACCCCGGCGCGGTTGAGCGTTTCGCGCAGGAAACGGCCGTTGTGTTCATCGCCAACGCGCGCCAGCATGGCCGATTTCAGCCCCTGAATCGCGGTGCCAAAGGCCACGTTGCCGGAGGAGCCGCCGAGATATTTCGCGAAACTGGCAACGTCTTCTAGCCGCGAACCAATCTGCTGGGCATAGAGGTCGACGGCCACCCGACCTATACAGATGACGTCGAGCCGCTTTACTGCTGCATTCATAGCTAGGATTTCCTTTTTGGTGTCTGCTGCCTGGAAGGGTCGGGATCCCGACGTCGACTCCGTGAACAGCCTGAGGGTTATTGGTTACCCTTAGTTTGAGAAATAAATATTTCATTTGCAAACTCGTTCGAAATTAAAAAACCAAAAGTGTGAGGGATCTACCACTCTGCCGCACTGAGCCTCGCGCGAGCGCGGATCGCCCCCTCTGTCGACCTGGGGGAAAATGAAACGCCAAATGGCATCCATTTACCTATGATTTTTAAGGGGATATTGCCGTCTGGTGCGGCAAAAAAGGGCCCGAAAACGTGTCTGGAATGTAAGTGAAACGTATGAAATGGGTAGAGAGTTTGATCCTTCTCGCAAAATGAAATATTTCTTCTGTATTTGTATTTAATGAAAAAAATGTTTGCCTATAATCCACAGGTATTCCAGTGACGTGAACGACGGCCCCGGCGGCATCGGCGCGACGCCACACACAAATACTGAACAATAAGGATTGTGCATCATGGGCAAACTGAGACTGACAACGGCGCAGGCGCTGGTGAAGTTCCTCGATAACCAGTACCTGGAAGTGGATGGCGTAGAGCTGAAGTTCGTGAAAGGCATTTTCGCGATTTTCGGCCATGGCAACGTCCTGGGGCTGGGGCAGGCGCTGGAGCAGGACAGCGGCGATATGCGCGTCTATCAGGGGCGCAACGAGCAGGGGATGGCCCACGCGGCCACCGGTTTTGCCCGCCAGGCCCTGCGCCGGCAGATTATCGCCTGCACCTCCTCCATCGGTCCGGGAGCGGCCAACATGATCACCGCCGCCGGCACCGCCAGCGCCAACCGCATCCCACTGCTGCTGCTGCCGGGCGATGTCTTCGCCACCCGCCAGCCGGATCCGGTGCTCCAGCAGATTGAACAGAGCTACGATCTCAGCATCAGCACCAATGACGCTTTCCGCGCAGTCAGCAAATACTGGGACCGCATTACCCGCCCGGAACAGCTGATGAGCGCCTGCATCAACGCCATGCGCGTCCTGACCGACCCGGCGGAAACCGGCGCGGTAACGCTGTGCCTGCCGCAGGACGTGCAGGGCGAAGCCTGGGATTACCCGGAATCCTTCTTTGCGCGCCGCGTGCACCGTCTCGACCGCCGCCCGGCCAGCGCCGCGCAGCTGGCGGACGCCGTGGCGGCCATCAAAGCCAGCCGTAAACCGCTGATCGTCTGCGGCGGCGGGGTGAAATACTCCGGCGCGGGCGAAGCGCTGTCCCGTTTCGCCGAGCGCTACGGGGTGCCCTTCGCCGAAACCCAGGCCGGGAAGGGAACGGTGGTCTCGTCTCACCCCCTGAACGTCGGCGGCGTCGGCGAAACGGGCTGCCTGGCGGCGAACCTGCTGGCGAAAGAGGCCGACCTGGTGATCGGCGTCGGCACCCGCTTCAGCGATTTTACCACCGCCTCGAAATGGATTTTCCAGCACCCGGAGGTGCGTTTCCTGAATATTAACGTCAGCAACTTCGACGCCTGGAAGCTGGACGGCATTGCCATGCTGGCGGACGCCCGGGAAGCGATGACCGCTCTCGACGCGGCGCTGGCGGACAGCGGCTGGCAGGCCGGCTGGGGCGCGCAGATCGAGAGTGTGCAGAGCCGTCAGTTAAAAGAGACCCAGCGCGTCTACCAGGCGGTGTGGCAGGAGAAATCCTTTGTGCCGGAGATCGACGATCATCTCGATCGTGAATCGGTGTATCGCGAGTTCCGCCAGATCACCGACTCCACCCTGACCCAGAGCAGCGTTCTTGGGGTACTGAATGAAACGCTGCCGGCCGAGGCGGTGATCGTCGCGGCGGCGGGCAGCCTGCCAGGCGATCTGCAGCGCGTCTGGCGCAACCGCGCGGAAAACACTTACCACGTGGAGTACGGCTACTCCTGCATGGGATACGAAGTCAACGCGGCGCTGGGCGTGAAGCTGGCGCAGCCGCAGAGCGAAGTCTACTCCCTGGTCGGCGATGGCTCGTTCATGATGCTGCACTCTGAGCTGGTCACCTCCCTGCAGGAGCGGGCGAAGATCAACGTCGTGCTGTTCGACAACATGGCCAACGGCTGCATCAACAACCTGCAGATGGAGCACGGGATGGACAGCTTCGGCACCGAGTTCCGCTACCGCCAGCCGGAAACCGGCCAGCTGCAGGGCGGCCTGGTGCCGGTGGACTTCGCCACCATCGCCGCCGGCTACGGCTGCAAAACCTGGCGCGTCACCACCCTGGACGAACTGCGCCATGCGCTGGACGCCGCCCGTCGTGAAACGGTCAGCACTCTGATTGATATTAAAGTGCTGCCGAAGACCATGGTGCACAAATACGGCAGCTGGTGGAACGTCGGAGTCGCCCAGACGGCGCTCTCTGAGCGGATCCGCAAGGTGGCGCAAATGATTAATGAAAAGCGCGCCCAGGCGCGTGATTACTAAAACGAACATCCACTCTGAATCCTACAGACTTACGGAGAAAACCATTATGTCGCTCAAATTAGGTGTCATCGGCGCTGGCGCTATCGGTAAAGAACACATCCGTCGCTGCACCCAGGTTCTGCAGGGCGCCACCGTTGTGGCGGTGTCTGATATCAATGCCGACAACGCCCGCGCGGCGGTCGCGCTGCCGGGCGTGCAGGCGGAAGTCTACGCCGACGGCCACGACGTGATTAACGCCAGCGATGTCGATGCCATCCTGGTCACCTCCTGGGACCCGACCCACGAAGAGTACACTCTGGCCGCCATCGCCGCCGGTAAGCCGGTATTCTGCGAAAAACCGCTGGCGATGACCGCGGAAGGCTGCCGCCGCATCGTCGATGCCGAAATGAAGGCCGGCCGTCGTCTGGTGCAGGTTGGCTTTATGCGCCCGTACGACGAAGGCTATCTGGCGCTGAAAAAAGTGATCGACGATGGCGATATCGGCGCGCCGCTGATGCTGCGCTGCGCCCACCGCAACCAGTCGGTCGGCGAGAACTACACCACCGATATGGCGATCACCAACACCCTGATCCACGAGCTGGACGTGCTGCGCTGGCTGCTGAACGATGACTACCGTTCCGTGCAGGTGCGCTTCCCGCGCTCCACCTCGCACACCCATGCGCGCCTGAAAGATCCGCAGATCGTCTCCTTTGAAACCAAAAAAGGCACCCTGATCGACGTCGAAGTGTTCGTGAACTGCCAGTACGGGTATGACATCCAGTGCGAAGTGGTCGGCGAAACCGGGATTGCCCGTCTGCCGGAGCCGTCGGCCGTCCAGATGCGCAAGTCCGCCAGCCTGTCGACCGCCATTCTGACCGACTGGAAAGACCGCTTTATCAAAGCCTACGACGTCGAGCTGCAGGCCTTTATCAACGACGTCAAAGCCGGCCAGCTGCACGGCCCGTCGGCCTGGGACGGCTACGCGGCGTCGGTGGCGGCGGACGCCTGCATTAAAGCGCAGGGAACCAGCGAGCCGGTTGAAGTGACGCTGCCTGAGTGCCCGGCATTCTACAAACGTTAAGCGCGTTTTGCTGACGGAACTTCTTTGCACAGGTAACGACGATGAAAATTGCCTTTGATGTGGATGTCATTAAGGACCTCGGGATCACCCGCATGGTCCATCAGGTAGCGGAGTGGGGCTACAAGTACATTGAACAGTCGCCGCACCCGCAGATTAACCCGTTCTACAAGCACCCGCGCGCCAGCCGGGAGATCATGGCGGAGTACAAGCAGGCGCTGCGCGATACCGGCCTTGAGCTATCGTCGTTTATCTGCGTCTACCGCTGGTCCGGCCCGGACGAACTGCGCCGTCAGGCGGCGGTGAAAAACTGGAAACGGCTGGTGGAAATTGCGGTAGAGATGGGCGTTCAGGTGATCAACACCGAGTTCTCCGGCGATCCGAATCAGCCTGAGATCTGCGATGAAATGTTCTATCGCTCAATGGAAGAGCTGTTGCCGATTTTTGAGCGGGAAGGCATCCGCGTGGAGATCCAGGCGCATCCCTGGGATTTCTGCGAAGAGAACAATGAAACCGTCGATATCGTGAAGTCGTTCCGCAGCGATAACGTGAAGTACGTCTACAGCGTGCCGCACACCTTTTTCTACGACAAAGGCGTCGGCGACGTGGCGAGCATGCTGCGCTATGCCGGGAGCGATCTCTCCCATGTCCTGATTGCGGACACCCGCAATCATACGAAACATTGCCGCTATATCGTTAACCCGCCGGGCGTGGATGCCGTGGTGCACCAGCACGTAGGCGTCGGGGAAGGGGATGTGGATTTCGACGCGCTGTTCCGCACCCTGCGCGAAATGAAATTCGCCGAGCAGACCTTCAAGGTCGGCGGGGAGCCGATTGTCGCCACCTCGCTGTTTGGCTACCCGGAAAAAATGAAATACCAGGCAGTGGAAACCCGTGAACTTATTGAACGTGAATTGCTGCGCCGGTAAGGCGCAGCGGCAGGAGCCCTACTATGAACAAAGATAACGTCAAACTGGCTATCGCCCCGATCGGCTGGACTAACGATGATATGCCGGAGCTCGGCAGCGAAAACACCTTCCAGCAGATCGTCAGCGAAATGGCGCTGGCCGGCTTTACCGGCAGCGAAGTCGGCAGCAAATATCCGCGCGACCCGGCGGTTCTCAAGCCGATGCTGGATATCCGCGGCATTCAGATCTGCAATGCCTGGTTCAGCACCTTTTTCGCCAACGGCCAGCGGGAAAAAACCATTGATGAATTCGTCAATCACATGAACTTCCTTCATGCGATGGGGGCGAAAGTGATTGGCTGCTCCGAGCAGAGCGGTAGCATCCAGGGGCTGGATAAACCGATCCTCGGCGATGCGAAGCCGTGCTTCAGCGAAGAAGAGTGGCAGCGGGTGGCAGAAGGCTACAACACCCTCGGCCGCCTGGCGGCGGAGAAGGGGATGCAGGTCTGTCTGCACCACCACATGGGCACCGGCATTCAGACCACCGCGGAAATCGACAAATTTATGTCGCTGGTGGACGAGCGCGTCTTCCTGCTGTTCGACACCGGCCACGCCTGGTATTCCGAAGGCGGCGAAGCGCCGATGCTGGCGATCCTCAAAAAGTATCTGCCGCGCATCAACCACGTCCATCTGAAGGACGTCCGCCCGCCGGTGATCGACCAGGTGCGCCGCGACGGCCTGTCGTTCCTCGACGGCGTGAAAAAAGGCACCTTCACCGTCCCGGGCGACGGGGTGATCGATTTCCGTCCGGTGTTCAAGCTGCTGGACGACTTTGGCTATAACGGCTGGATGGTGGTGGAAGCCGAGCAGGATCCTGCTCTGGCCAATCCTTTCGAATACGCCGTCAAAGCGCGCAAATATATCCGCGAAACGGCAGGGATCTAATCGTTGTGACATTTTCAGGCCATACCGGGTATGGCCTGCTTTTTTGCCTTTCACAACCGGACCCAGGGCTTAACCACAGCGCCGGACAGTTCCCTCTCCCTCAGGGAGAGGGCCGGGGTGAGGGTGACGATGACGGGTAACGCGTCACTTCACTTCCGCCAGCGCGGTCTTATCCACATACGGTTTCATCAGCGCGTCGGCTTCCTTCTGCGCCGCCTGCACCGCCGCTTCCGGCGTCACTTTGGCATCATTGACCACCGCCGCCAGCTGGTTCTCCATCGCCTTACGCACCGCCACGGTCTCCCAGGTGGAGTACCATGGATGGGCGTACTTCAGCTGCTCAAGGGCGATCGCCGCCCGCGGATCCTGCTGCAGATAGGCCTTCATCTCCGGCGTATCGTATGACGCCTTGCGCGGCGAGAAGTAGCCGGTGAAGCGGCTCCACGCGCCGTTCACCTCGGGGCTCACCAGATAGGTCAGGAACTGATACGCCGCTTTCTTCTGCGCGTCGTTGATGCCTTTAAAGCTCACCAGGCTGGCGCCGCCGATCGGCACCGCGCGCTGCTCTTTGGCCGGCAGCATCGCCACCCCAAGCTCAAAGTCTTTGCTGTTCTCGCGCATAAAGCCCAGCGCGCCGGTGCTGAGCATCGCCATCCCGAGCTTGCCGGAGAAGAACGCGGCGCTGATCTGCTTCGAGTTCAGCACCCCGGACGGCATCACCTTGTCCTTGTAGATCAGATCCTGCCAGAAGCGCAGGGCGCCGATGGCGGTCGGCGAGTTGTAATAGACCTCGCCCGGATAGTCTTCGTTAAAGTATTTCCCGCCGTTGGCGCGCACCAGCGCCGAGAAGATCCAGCCGCCGTAGTCGTCGTTGGTCGACGGCAGCATGATCCCCCACTGGCCTTTGCTCTCGTCGGTCAGCTTTTTGGCATCGGCCAGCAGCTCGGCCCAGGTCTGCGGCGGCTGTTTGATCCCGGCCCGATCGAACATCGTCTTGTTGTAGTAGAGGATCGGCGTCGAGTTATGGAACGGGATCGCATAGGTGGTGCCCATCACCTGGGCGTTCTTATGCATCGCGGGCCAGAATTCCTTGTGCAGAAAATCGCCAGCCTTTTGATCGCCATATTTAAACAGCTCGTCCATCGGCAGGATCTCATCCTTCAGCGCCAGATCGGTGGTGAAGTTAGCGGACATGATCACCAGCGCCGGCGGCTGGCCGGCCTTCTGCGCCGATTCGGCTTTGATCTTGGTGGTGTCGTAGTTGCCGGTGAAGATGCCGCGTACTTCGACATCCTGCTGTGAGTCGTTGAATTGCTTAATGACGCGGGTCATCTCCATGGTCAGCTTGCCGTCCACCGGCGCCGGGAACATGAAGTCTATTTTTTCTTTCGCCAGCGCCGCGCCGCTCAGGGCAAGGCTGAGCCCAACCGCGACTAGCGTGAGGGGTTTAAACATGATCTGTCTCCATCAGTAAGCACCTGTCCACAGGCTATTTTATTTGCCAGTTTGGCCCTGGGCAGTGCTCAGAATCCTCACGTACTACGTGTACGCTCCGGTTCTTCCGCGCTGTCCGCGTCCAAACTGACTGCAACAATTACGCCTGATGTACCGGCGCTAAATTATGCTGGGTCTCAGCATGAAAAAGATGCACATCGGCAGGCGAAAAGCCGAGGATCAGCGACTCGCCTTTCTCCGGCACCGTGCCGCGGTGGCGGCGGCTAAAGCGCAGGGTGCCGATCGGGGTGCTGACGTGGAGCAGGTAATCGGCCCCCATCAGTTCTCGTTGCAGAACGGTGGCCGGCAGGCGCAGATGGCCCTCCTCCACGCGGTCGGTAATATGTTCCGGGCGAATGCCCAGCCAGACGCGGGTCTGATCCCGGTGGCGCGGCGGCAGCGGATGGCGCTGTTCTCCCAACAGTACTTCACCGTTGGCGCAGGGCAGCGACAGCAGGTTCATCGCCGGCGAACCGATAAATCCGGCGACGAACAGGTTGGCCGGGTTGGCGTAGAGATACTCCGGGCGCCCGACCTGCTGCACGTGGCCGCCGTTCATCACCACGATGCGGTCGGCCATCGACATCGCCTCGGTCTGGTCGTGGGTCACATAGATGGTGCTGGTTTTCAGCTGCTGATGGAGCGCCATAATGCTGTCGCGCACTTCGCTGCGCAGGCGGGCGTCGAGGTTGGAGAGCGGCTCGTCCATCAGGAACAGCCGCGGATTACGCACAATCGCCCGGGCCATCGCCACCCGCTGGCGCTGGCCGCCGGAGAGCTTCGCCGGTTTGCGGTCGAGCAGCGCCTCCAGCTGCAGCATCTGCGCCACGTTGTCCACCCGCGGCTGCCAGCTGCTTTTCTCTTCCTTGCGCACCTTCATGCCGAAGGTGATGTTGTCGCGCACCGACAGATGCGGAAACAGGGCATAGTTCTGGAAGATCATCGCGAAGTTGCGCTCGCGCGGCGTGGTGGCGGTGATGTTCTCATCATGCAGCCAGATTTGGCCTTCACTGACCGGCTCCAGGCCGGCGAGCAGGCGCAGCAGGGTGCTTTTTCCGCAGCCCGACGGGCCGACCAGCACCACGAATTCGCCTTCGTGAATATCCAGCGACAGGGCGCTGAGCGCCGGCTTGCCGTCGAAACGTTTACTGATGTTTTGCAGACTGAGCATGGCGGTTAGCGCTCTTCCGTTGGGCAACTGATGTTTTCGTCGTACAGCCACGGCCCGGCGTAGTGGGCCAGCGAGTGCTGGTAGCTCACCCACTGCTCACCGACCTGACGGTGCATCAGGCACGAGGCCGGGGAGAGGTCGTAATAGGGCCGGGTGTCTTCGTGGCAGTACGGCACCTGATGGACGGTGCCGGGAATGGTGGAGATCAGCGCCTGGCGATACTGGGTCATGGTCAGGCTGTGGTTGTGGCCGCAGAAGATGCGCGTCAGCGACGGAAAACGCTCCACCAGCGCCAGCAGACGGTGGCCGTTTTCGCAGGCGATCGGGTCCATCTGCGCATTGCCCAGCGGCAGCGGCGGGTGGTGCATAAAGATGGTTGCCGGTTTGTCGCCGCCCTCGAACAGTTGCGCCTCCAGCCAGCTGATGGTCTCGTCGGTCAGCCAGCCTTTTGACGTGCCGGCATGACTGGAGTCGATAAACAGCAAGCGGGTGGCGAAGTCATCCACCGCATAGCGCATATTTTGCGGATCGTTGCCCAGCTGCGGGCACAGCGGGTGAAGATGCTCGAGAAAATGGGCTTTGTCGTCGTGGTTGCCGGGGATCAGATACAGCGGATAGTTCAGGCTGCCGAGGATCTGGCGGGCCACCTGATACTCCTCCGGGCGGCCGCAGTTGACGATATCCCCGCTCACCACCACCGCGTCCGGGCGCTCGCGCAGCGCGTTAAGCTGGGAGACCACGTCGGCGTTGGCGGCATTGACGTCGATAAAGCCGTACAGCTTCTCGCCGCGGCTGCGGAAATGGGTATCGGAAATGTGCGCTAACAGCATGAATCACTCCTTATTTGATCCCGGAGAAGCCGAAGCTCCGCAGGAACTGTTTCTGAAAAAGGATGAACGCCAGCATCAGCGGCAGGCAGACCATCAGCGTCCCGGCGCCGATGGTGCCCCACTGGCCGCCGGATTCGGCGCCCATGGCGAAGGAGACCAGCCCGACGGTCAGCACCTGCTTATCGGGATCGTTGAGCATCATCAGCGGCCACAGGTACTCGTTCCAGTGGTAGGTAATGCTGACGGTGGCGAAGGCCAGCACCGACGGCCAGGACATCGGCAGCAGTACGCGGAACAGCACCTGCCACCAGCGGCAGCCCTCCATCAGCGCCGCCTCCTCCAGCTCTTTCGGGATGGCGAGGAACGCCTGACGCATCAGGAACACGCCGAACGCCGAGGTGAAGTAGGGCATCATCACCCCGGTGAGGGTGTTGAGCAGGCCGAAGGTTTTCAGGGTCAGCATGTTCGGCACCATCATCACCACCGGCATGATCATCAGCTGCACCAGGAACAGGAGAAACAGCGTCTGCTTGCCGCGAAACTCGTGACAGGCGAAGACGTACCCGGCGGTGGTGATGGTCAACAGCTGCACGCAGAAGGTGCCGAAGGTGAAGATAAGGGTGTTGGCATACAGGCTCAGCCAGTCGGCGCTGTTCCAGGCGTCGCGGAAGTTATCGAGGGTCAGCGGCAGGCGCGGCAGCAGCGACGCCATATCGTCGCCGAAGGTGGTAGCGCTGAACGAGGTCGCCAGCATCCAGATAAACGGGCTGACCCACAGCAGCGCCAGGCAGCACATTAATACTGTGAGCGTAAAGGGCGACGAGCGGCGCAGGCGCAGCCACAGCGGACGGGCAGCGGCGGGCGTGCGGACCAGCAGCGGCGAGATTTCAGCGCTCATAGTGGGCTCCTTTCTCCAGCAGTTTCAGGTTAATCAGCGAGAAGGCGAACAGCCCGGCCAGGGTCAGGAAGGTGGCGGCGGAGGCTTTGCCGAGGTCGTGGGTATCCCAGGCGAGATTCTGGATGTAATAGAGCAGCACGGTGGTGGCGTTGTCCGGCCCGCCGCGGGTCATCACCGCCACGTGGTCGATCTGGGTGATGGAGTAGATCAGCGCGGTGGTGATCACAAAGCTCAGGGTCGGGCGCAGCAGCGGTAGCGTGACCTTAAAAAAGACCTGCGTGCGGGTAGCCCCCTCCATCAGCGCCGCTTCCCGCGTCGAGGCCGGAATGCTCTGCAGCCCGGCGAGGAAAAACAGCATGTAGTAGCCGGCGAACTTCCACACGCCGATCAACGCCAGGGCCAGCAGCGCGCTGTTGCTGCGTCCCAGCCAGTTGTTGTTCATTGGGCCAAACAGCTTCGCCAGATAGTGGTCGAGCAGGCCGAGGCCGGGCATAAAGATAAACAGCCACAGCGCGGCGGCGCTGACCATCGGGATAATCATCGGGAAGAAAAAGGCGGTGCGCAGCCAGCGGTTGACGCGATGGTTCTCGCTCAGGGCGACCGCCAGCAGCAGGGCGAGGGTCACCCCGGGCACTACCGTCAGCAGGATATAGAGCAGGTTATTGCCCAGCGACTGCCAGAAGACGTTATCGGCAAACAGGCGGGCGAAGTTATCCAGCCCGACGTACTGCGCGCCGTCGCTGGCCATGCGGGTATCAAACAGGCTGTCATACACCGAACGCCCCAGCGGGAACCAGGTAAACAGCAGTAAAAACAGCAGGGAAGGCGACAGGATCAGCCAGGGAAGCCAGGTCTTTCTCATGGTGACGCGCATCTCGTTCAGCCATTTATCGAAGCCCGGATTGTGGGAAGCAATGACTACAGAGGCATGGCGGGGAGATGACGGTTTGATGAAGCGACGGGGAAAACGCCGGGCGAGCGGGCCGCCCGGCGGGAGAGAACCATCAGAAGTCGGCTTTCAGCACCGCGCGGTAACGGGCTTTGCCTTCACGAACGTGCTTCAGCGCTTCGTTAATCTGCGACATCGGGAACAGCTCGGTGGTCGGAGCCACTTTGCTGCGCCCGGCAAACTTCATCAGCGTGCGCAATTCGGACGGATTACCGGTCGCCGAGCCGGAGATGCTGCGGTCGCCGCCGATCAGGGTAAAGGCCGGCACCGGGAACGGCTTCATCACCGCGCCGACGGTATGGAAGTTGCCGCCGTAAGCCAGCGCCTGGAAGTACGGCTGCCAGTCGAGGTCCACCGCCACGGTGTTGATGATCAGGTCAAACTGACCGGCCAGCGCTTTTAAGGCTTCCGGATCGCGGCTGTTGACCACGCGATCGGCGCCCATCGCCAGCACTTCCTGCTCTTTGGCCGGGTTGGAGCTGAAGGCGGTCACTTCCGCGCCCATCGCCCGCAGTAGCTTAATAGCGATATGGCCGAGGCCGCCGATGCCGATCACCCCGACGCGGCTGGTGGCGGTCACGTGGTGGGTCAGCAGCGGTTTAAAGACGGTGATGCCGCCGCACAGCATCGGGCCGGCGGACGCCAGATCGATGCTCTCCGGCAGGGGGATCACCCACTGCCAGTCGGCGCGCAGCTTATTGGCGAAGCCGCCGCGGTTGAGAATGGTCGGCACCGAGCCTTCCAGACAGTTGATCTGGTTGCCGCTGATGCAGGCGTCGCAATGGCCGCAGCTGCGCGCCGTCCAGCCGATGCCGACCTTCTGGCCAATCTTCAGCCCTTTATCCTGCGCCGCGCTGCCCAGCGCCGCCACCCGGCCAATCACCTCGTGACCGGCCACCAGCGGGTAGCTCGACATCCCCCATTCGTTGTCGATCATCGACAGGTCCGAATGGCAGATCCCGCAGTATTCCACTTCAACTTCGACATCTTCCGGCTGCAGCTCACCGGCATCGTATTCCCACAGCGACAGATCGGCGCCCGCTTCTTTGGCGGCGTAGCTTTTAATGATGCTCATGTTCATTTCCTTGGGGTTGGCGTGATAACCCAGAAAGTGTAGAGCATGGTTTTTCACGGCGCTTGGCAATCGGAGGGGTCGCGAAGCGGGCGGACCAGCCGCCCGTTAAGGTCAGCGGCTGGCCAGCGGCCACTGATTAAGGCGGATGCCGCGCTGCGGGGCGTTCTCGGCAAAATCATCCAGCACCGCCCGCACGTCCGGGTCGAGATAGCCGACGCTGTCGTGCTCGACGATCACCACGCTCTTTTCCGGAATTTTCGCCAGCAGGGCCAGCAGATGCGGGTTGTGCATAAAGGTCAGATTCTGCTGGATGCGCAGCACGTAGTGGTCATCGTAGCGCGCCAGCTGCAGCGAGTGGCGATGGCTGCGCCAGAGGCTGAACGCCATCTGGGTGGCAAGGCCAATCCCGATCCCCGCCAGCATACCGCAGGCGATAATCCCGCCGATGGTGGCGAGGAACGGAACGTACTGCGCCGCCCCCTGGCGGAACTGCTCGATGAACAGCCGCGGCGTCGCCAGCTTATAGCCGGTATACAGCAGCACGGCGGCGAGGCTGGCGAGCGGGATCAGGGTCAGCAGGCCGCTAAACCACAGGCCGCAGATCAACAGCAGCACGCCGTGGATAAAGATCGACAGTTTGCTCTGCGCGCCGTTGCTGACGTTCACCGAGCTGCGGACGATCACCGCGGTGATCGGCATCGCCCCCAGCACACCGGAGAGCAGGTTGCCGACGCCCTGGGCGACCATTTCGCGGTTCGGCGAAGGCGGCGGATTTTGCGGACGCAACTTTTTCAGCGCCTCCTGGCTGAGCAGGGTTTCGAGGCTGGCGACCAGCGCCAGGGTCAGCGCCACCACCCACACCGACGGATTACGCCAGGCGCTCCATGCGGGAGCCTCCAGCTCGCCCAGCAGATCGCCGAGGCTGCCGAACGCCGGCAGAGTAATCCGCGGCAGGGCGGTCAGCTGCTGCGGCGCAAAATGGGTCAGCAGCAGGGTGGTCACGCAGCCGAGCAGGACGGCGATCAGCGGCCCGGGGATCCAGCGCAGGCTCTTCACCCGGCGGATAAGCGGCGAGCCCCACAGCCAGAGCACGAGCAGGCCGCCCGCGGCGACGGCAATCGCAGTGACGGAGAAAGCGGCGTTGCCCTGAACCACTTCGGCAAGTCCGGTCTCTTCCGCCGTACCGAGCGCGACGGGGATCTGCTGCATAATCAGCAGGATGCCGATCGCCGCCAGCATGCCTTTGATGACGCTGGCGGGAACCAGCGAGATAAAGCGCCCGGCCCGCAGGATGCCGAACAGCAGCTGCAGCACGCCGGCCAGCACCAGCGCCATCAGGAAGACGGAGAAGGAACCCAGGGATTCAATGGCGGCGACGACGATGGTGACCAGTCCGGCGGCGGGGCCGCTGACGGCGAAGCGGGAAGGGCTGAGGGTGGTGACGACCAGGCCGCCGATGATGCCGGTCAGCAGGCCGACAAAGGGCGGTAAGCCGCTGGCCTGGGCGATGCCGAGGCACAGCGGCAGGGCGACAAGGAAGACGACGATGCCGGCGAGAGAGTCCTGACGAAGCGTGTTCATGGGGCGTGCTCCTGCGGTGAGAGGTGTTCGACGAGGGTGGTTAAATGGCCGGAAGCCAGATCGTAGACGCAGCCGTGCAGGCTGAGCGGTCGCCCGCTGGCGAGCACCGTCTGCACCGGTTCACTCTCCAGCAGACGGGCGAACTGGGCGCGAACGTTGGCTTCCACCAGGGCGTCCAGCGCATGACGAGAGCGCTCCGCGTCGGCGCTGGCGCTGGCACTGGCGCCGGGGGAGGCCGCAACACAACATTCATCAGCGATCTGCGCAATTTCGTAATGCAGGGTGTGGCGCAGCTGGCCGATGCGGCGAGCCAGCGCCGAGGATTCCTGCGCCAGCGGCAGGGTGGGCAGGGAGAGTGCCGCCTGCACCCCGCCGCAGCCGTAGTGGCCGCAGAGCACCACCCGCTCCACCTCAAGGTAGTCGAGGGCATACTGCAGGACGCTCATGACGTTGTCGTCGGCGGGGTCGAGCATGTTGGCGATATTGCGGTGGACAAAGAGCTCGCCGGGCTGACTGCCGGTGAGCACCTCGGCGGGCACGCGGCTGTCGGAGCAGCCGATCCACAGCGAGTGGGGCCGCTGCCCGTCGATCCATTTTTCGAAATAGTCCGGGTCATGCTGACACTTCTGCAGCGCCCAGCTGCGGTTGCGGGCCAGCAAGGGTTTTAACGTCGTCACAAGTATCCTCCTGAGTTAATTCATCGAGTGAATATGTCCATCAAGACTCGTACAGCGACTAGTAAAAATAGTGTTTACCGGAACCCTTCACGCCTGAGGAAAATCCTGGAATAAACGGCAAAAAGAAAACTTTTCATTAATGTAAAGTTATAAAAATA
>ENA-UEQJ01001644-UEQJ01001644.1-human-gut-metagenome-genome-assembly--contig:-NODE-1644-length-17519-cov-4.112888_pt1 | contig 17519 bp, 14 predicted proteins | sample MGYA00242937_ERZ507938 | MGnify/ENA primary metagenome ERZ507938 (study PRJEB26167, sample SAMN06115437) | human gut metagenome | host: Homo sapiens | place: China:Gansu | collected 2015-07-03...
TTCGTTTACGACTAAAAAATTCTCATATTATTAGTAATATTTAAAAACAATATGTGCATACAGGAGTGCGAAGCATATGACAAAGAAGCTTGCCTTTCTCGGCTACGGCCTGCGTTCGAAAACCATGCTGCAGGCCTTCCGGGAGATCGAGGCGGATATTTCCGTCGCCGCAGTCGCGGACCCGCGCTGGGAGCAGATCAAAGAGGAAAATGCCGGAGATCCGCTGTTCGCTGAAGCGCGGTATTTTGAAAACGCGGACGCGCTGCTGAGGGGCTGCGAACCGGACGGCGTATTCATCGGCACGCGCTGCCCGCTGCATACGCCGCTGGCGGTCGAGGTCCTGAAGCGGGATATCCCGCTGTTTCTGGAAAAGCCCGTCTGCATCAGCGAAGCGCAGTACCGGACGCTGCGTGAGGCCGCAGAGGGAAAGCTGGACCGGGCCGTCGTGTCCTTCCCTCTGCGCGTGGCGGATATCACCGTCCGCCTGCGGCAGCTGGTCGAAAGCGGTGCGCTCGGGCGCGTCACCATGGTGCAGGCCGTCAACAATGTGCCCTACGGCAGCGTGTATTATCACAGCTGGTACCGCGACCCGAGCCTGACCGGCGGGCTGTTTTTGCAGAAAACGACGCATGATATCGACTATATCTGCCACGCCGCCGGGCTGACGCCGAAGCGTGTCTTCGCGCACACCGAGAAGCTCTATTATAAAGGAGACAGGCCCGCCGGGCTGCACTGCCCCGACTGCCCCGACTACCGCACCTGCGTGGAGAGCAGCTATGTCGTCGGCAAGCTGCGCGGCGAGGACGTGCAGGGCGATTGCTGCTGCTTCGCCGTAGATACCGGCAACGAGGACGTCGCCTCGGCCATGTTCCTTTGCGAAAGCGGCGCGATCATCAGCTATAATCAGAATTTTACCGTCAAGCGCACGGCGGCCAGACGCGGCTGCCGCATCATCGGAACAAAGGGCAGCGCCGAGTTTGATTTCTATACCGGCGTCATCCGCCATGACGACTATGCATTCGACCAGACCGCGACGATCCAGATCCGGCCCACCGGCGGCAATCACTTCGGCGGCGACCGGCGGCTGGCGCAGGATTTTATGAACCTTTTGGCGGGCGGAAAGCCGTCGTCGGATCTTCTGGGCGGTCTGCGCAGCGCGGCGTGCTGTCTGGCGGCAAAACGCTCTGCTGAGACGAATTGTCTGACTGATATTCTGCTGTGAGGAATGCATATATGGAACTGATTCTGACGCTGGACGTCGGCACGACGTCCGTAAAAGCCTGCCTGTTTGACCGTCAGCTCCGGCAGACGGCGCCGACGAGCCGGGAATATGCTCTGCAAACGCGCGGCGTGTGCGCCGAGGTGGAGGCGCAGGTGTATCTGGACGCGGCGGCGCAGTGCATCCTGTCGCTGCCCGCCGAAGCGCGGGCGAGGGTCTGTGCCGTCGCGCTGACGACGCAGGGCGAAACGCTGCTCTGCGTGGACAGGCAGGGAAAGGCCCTGCGGCCCGCGATCGTCTGGCTGGACAGCCGGGCGGAGGCGCAGGCGGCGCGGCTTGCCGCCGCGCTTGACCGGCAGCGCTTTTACGAGCGTACCGGCCTGCCGGAGCTGAGCGGCGCGCTGCCGCTGGCGAAGCTGCTCTGGCTTCGGGAGCAGGAGCCGGAGAGCTGGGCGCGGACCGACAAATTCCTCCTGCTGGAGGATTATCTGATGCTTTGGCTCACGGGCCGGGCAGTCACGGAAAAATCGCTGCTGACCTCCACCGGGTATTTTGACCTGCAAAGCGACGATTACTGGGACGAGGCGCTCGCGCTGGCAGAGCTTGACCGGACGCGCCTGCCGCAGGCGCTTGCGTGCGGCAGCATTGTGGGGCCGGTTCTGCCGGAGGTGGCGGAAGCGCTGGGATTGCCTGCCTCTGCCTGCGTCGTGACCGGCGCGATGGATCAGACCGCCGCGGCGCTGGCCGCAGGCTGCACCCGCCCGGGCACGCTCTGCGAGACGACGGGCACAGCCATGGTCGCCGCCGCGTTTACGGCCCATCCGCAATTTTCCGAAGACCATCATGTGACCATCTACCGCCATGCCATGCCGGGCGCGTATTTGTATCTTCCCATCAGCAACACCATCGGCATGAGCCTGCGCTGGTTCCGCGACGAATTCTGCCGCGATCTGGACGGCGGCTATGCTGCGCTTGACCGGCTGGCGGAGCAGGTGCCGCCCGGCGCGCAGGGCGTGACATTCCTGCCGTATCTGGCCGGGTGCGTCGATCCCGACAATCTGCCGGAGGCCACCGGCGGCTTTTACGGGCTGCGGCTGTCCAGCACAAGAGCCGCCTGCGTCCGTGCGATTCTGGAGGCAGCGGCCTTCCAGCTGCGCGATTTTCTGAATATGCTGTCTGCGCTCGGCTGCACGGCGCAGACCGTGACCTCGCTCGGCGGGGGAGCGGGGAGCGCGCTTTGGATGCAGATCAAGGCGGATGCCTGCCGCCGCCCGTTTCACACGCTCTCCACGGTGCAGGCCACGTCGCGCGGCGCGGCCATGCTGGCCGCAGGCGCGCTTGGCTGGGCGCTGCATGACGCGGAGGAGCAAACCGTCTATCAGCCGCAGGCGGAAACCGCCGATGCGTATGAAGAAGCCTACGCGGCCTACCGGCGCGTCTATGAGGCGCTGTATTTGCAGAAAGGATGAGAGACATGACACAGAAAAAACCGAAACTCGGCGTTCTGGCTCTGATGCTGGAGGACTATCTGCCGCTGTTTCCTGGCATCGACCGGGCGCAGACGGCGTATGTAAACGAGGTTCTGGACGGCCTGCGGGGCGCGGCGGAGTTCGTTTTCCCGCACGCAGCCATGAACCGGGCGCAGATCGAGTCGCTCGTGGCGCAATATAATCATGAGAAGCTGGATGGAATTCTGATCCTGCTGCTGACCTATTCGCAGGGGGCGTATCTGGTGCGTGCGCTGGAGGAGAACCACCTGCCGCTGGCCCTTGCCCTCATCCAGCCGGAGCAGACCGTCCGGCCGGACTTTATCGAGTGGGACTATACGGTCAATCAGGGCATCCATGGCAGTCAGGATCAGGCGAACGTCATGACGCGCATGGGCGTCAACTGCGTCTATTACGCCGGGAACCGCTGCGACGGCTCGTTTGTGCGGTTCGTCGCGGATTTTGGCCGCGCGGCCATGACCGTGCGCGCCATGAAGCGGATGCGCATCGGCGTGATCGGCAAGCTGCCCGGCATGGGGGACGTCATTACCGACGATATGGCGATCTACCGCTTCCTGGGGCCGGAGCTGGTCTATGACTCTATCGGGACCGTCCGCCGCTTCTGCGCCGAAGTCGAAGAGGACGCGGTGCGGGCACAGATGGACGCGGACCGGGCCGTTTTTGAGCTTGATCCTACGCTGGACGAGCCGACGCACGCAGAGGCGGCGCGGATGTATCTGGGCCTCAGGGCCTATCTGCAGTCCGGCGGCCTGTCCGGCTATACGCTGCACTACGGCGAATGCGGCGAGGATGGCCGTTTTACGCAGCTGCCGCTGCTTGCGGCGTCAAACCTGCTGGCCGACGGCTATGGCTACGCCGCCGAGGGCGATTCGACTGCCGCCGTGCTGGTGGCGGCCATGCAGACGCTCTGCGGCGCGGCGGGCTTTACGGAAATGTACATGATGGACTTCAAACGCGAAGCGATCCTGATGTGCCATCAGGGCGAGGGCAACTGGCGGCTCTGCCGCGCCGACCGCCGCCCGTATCTGAAAAACAGAGTCCTGTCCGAGGGCGGGCTTTCCAATCCGCCCACGCCGATCTTCACGCCGGAGCCGGGCCGCGCGTGCATCCTGTCGCTGACGCATCTGACGGCGGACCGCTTCCGGATGGTCTGCGCGCCGGGCGAGATCCTGCCGGACGCGGATCTGCTGCACGTGGATATGCCGTATCTGTTCTTCCGGCCGGACAGCGGCGTGCGCAGCTGCGTGACGGCATGGCTCGAACAGGGCGGCACACACCACGAGGCGCTCGTCCTGGGCGACCGGCTCGACCGCATCCGCCTGTTCTGCCGCCTTTGGAATGTTGAATTTGTACAGCTGTAAGAGCATAAGGGGGAGCCGATATGATCAAAAATTTCAGCCACAGTTTAGAGTCGCTTCTGGGCGCGGAGTATACCTCTGCCGTTTGCCGCGCACGCGCGGCGCTGACCGGAGAATCAGAGCAGGCGCTTGTGAAGCTCGCGCAGGAGCCGGTCGAATTTTATCCGGATCCGTTTGCCGCGCGTCAGGAGATTCTGATGGAGCAGGTCGGGCGGCAGCTCTGCCCGCCCGCGCAGGCCGTCTCGGCAGAGCCGGGCGCGCCGACCGATAGCTTTGCCGCCGCACAGCACTATGCCCCCGCGCCGCTCAGCGCGCTCGGCTGCTTCCGCCTCGGCGAGGACGGACGGCTGTATTTTGCCGGAAAGAGCGAGCACTATCACATTCCGCTCGGCCACGGCTTCCCGGGCTACGCGCTGCTGGACAAGGCTCGCGCACTCGGCATTCCCAACGCCACACACAATAATACGCGCGGATATATCACGCGCCTGCTCGAACGCCGCCTGATCGCCGCAGCCAACGGCCGTCCCATGGACGAGCCGCTGCCGCAGACGCTTCTGCAGGCGCGGCAGCCCGGCGTTCTGAACCGCGTGCTCAATCTGGAAACGGGCTCTTTGGCAGTGGAGGCGGCGCTCAAGATGATGCTCAGCCGCTTTGACACGCTGGACGGCTCCGCGCCCGCGTATCCTGACCGCATTCCGGTGTTCCTCGTCATGGCGGATAACGACGGCGGCGTGACCGCCGGATACCACGGCACGACGATTCTGGCCCAGATCCTGCGCGGCCTGTGGCCGTCGCTCGCGGAAAAATGCAAAGACGCGCTGCGCGTCGAGGCCGTTGCGATCAACGATCCCGAAAGCTTCCGCAGCGCCATCGAGCGCTGGAACACGCCGCCCTATAAGACGGCGGGCTTCTGCCATGAGCTGATCATGATGAATTACAGCGGCACGCGTCTGGATCAGGCATATCTGACCGGGGCCTACCGCCTGTGCCGCGAAACGGACACGCCCGTGCTCTGCGACGAAATCCAGTCCAGCGCATGGTACGATACGCTCTTCCTGTTCCGCAAATACGGTCTGCAGCCGGACTTCGTCTCCATCGGCAAGGGCTTCCCCGGCGGCCTGTATCCGGCCAGCCGCCTGCTGGTCAGCGGTGCGTTCGACTGCCTGAGCCAGTTCGGCGCGCTCGTCACCAACGGACAGGAGGAGCTGGCAAGCCTTGCGTATCTCGTCACGATGGAATTTGTCAGCCATAACGGCGCGCATATTGAAGCGGTCGGCAAGACCTATCACGATGCGCTGCGCCAGCTTGCCGCGCGCCATCCCGCGCTTTGCAGCGGCGCGGAGGGTGACGGGCATATGAGCGCCCTGTGCTTCCATCAGGTGCCGGACGCGGCGGCCTTCGCCGCGCGGATGAACCGCGAGTTCTGCGTCGACATCAGCGCCCAGACCTACAAGGCCAACTGCCGCCCCGTCGCGCTGACAAAGCTGCCGCTGCTGGTCACGGAGCCGATGGTGGGGAAGCTGATCGCGTGGATGGAGCAGTGCCTGTCCGAAATGGAGGGCTGAGCGTGGAGAAGACCATCAAATTCGGCGTCATCGGCTGCGGGCTGATGGGCCGGGAGTTTGCAAGCGCCTCCATGCGCTGGCTGCATCTGCAGACCGACCTGCCGCGCCCACAGATCATCGCTGCGTGCAGCCGGACGGACAAAAGCCTCGACTGGTTCCGGCGCGTGCCAGACACGCGGTATTTTTACCATGATTATCACGAGCTTCTGGAAAATCCGGAGGTCGAAGCCGTTTACTGCGCCGTGCCGCATGACCAGCACGCGCAGATCTATACCGATATCATCCGTTCCGGCAAGCATCTGCTGGCCGAAAAGCCGTTCGGGATCGATCTGCCCGCCTGCCAGCAGATCCTGAGCGCCATGCGGGAGCATCCGCAGGTCTTTGTCCGCTGCTCGAGCGAATTTCCGTATTACCCCGCCGCGCAGCAGCTCTTCCGCTGGTATCAGGAGGGCTTCTTCGGCCGCGTGATCGAGGCACGCTTCACCATCAAGCACGCGTCGGATATGGACCTGAGCAAGCCCATCAACTGGAAACGGCAGCTGAAGACCAACGGCGCGTATGGCTGCATGGGCGACCTCGGCATCCACACCCAGCACCTGCCGTTCCGGCTCGGCTTCCGGGTCGATTCCGTGAGCGCGCAGCTGGCCAACCTCGTCCCGCAGCGGCCCTGCGGCGACGGCTTTGCGCCCTGCGAGACATATGACAACGCGATTTTGCTCTGCGGCGCGCACAATGCGGCGGGCGACCGGTTCCCGATGGTGATGGAAATGAAGCGCATGGCCCCCGGCTGCACCAATACGGTGGAATACGAGATCTACGGGCTGGACGGCTCTGCGAAATTTTCCACAGAGGACGCAAACGCCGTCTGGTACACGCGCAATCAGGGCCGGGAGCAGGCGTGGAGCCGCCTGATACTGGGGCAGAGGACGCTCTTCCCAGTCATCACCGGCGGCATTTTCGAGTTTGGCTTTTCCGACGCCATGCTGCAGATGTTCGCGGCGTTTATCGCCGAACTCTGCGGCGAACCGTGCGCGTTCGGCTGCTTCCGGCCGGACGAGGCGCTTTTGAGCCACCAGCTGCTCACCGGCGCGCTGCGGGCCTATGAAACGGGAAGCGTCGTCCGGCTTGACTGACGCGGAAGGAGGCGGTATGATGGACATATCTTCGGCCCCGCACGCGGCGGATGCCGAGCGCCGCATGATCTACGAGCCTGCGGACGCCTTGGGCTTTACGGCGTGGACGGACTGCTTCGACTATCAGAACGGGCGGCTTGGCCTGTCCTTTAAGGAGATCCGCCGGGCGCATGACGCGGCCTTTGTGCCGCCGAGACTGGAAATGGGCGAGGCCATCGGCGCGCCGGTGTCCTATTGCTCGGCGGAATGCGGCAGTGCGGATACCGTCTCGGAGCGCGTCTATATGGCCTCCGACGACGGCGGGGAACACTGGTACGAGACGGGCAGGTGCCCGCTGGCCGAAGGCTCGTTTCTGAACGCGGGCTTTGCCGACGGGCGGCTGGTCGGGCTGGACGTGGGCCGCGTCAACGCCGCGCGCACCGGCTGGTGTGACTATATTGCCGTCCGGGAAAGCACGGACGGCGGCAGCACCTGGACGGAAACGGCCCGTCTGCTGGAGGGCTGCGCCGTCTATCTCTGGCGGCTGCGCCGCCTGCGCGACGGTTCGCTTCTCGTGCTTGCCAGCTTCTACGGCACGCCATGGGGCGCAGGCTGCGAACGTGCAACGCGCAACACCATGCTTCCCGGCGAAACGTATCTCAATAAGATCCAGACCTTTTTCCTCCATAGTCCCGACGGCCGGAGCTTTTCGGGGCCGCACTATGTCCTTCCGGGCATCGGCGCGCATGAGTACGACGCGGCAGAGCTGTCTGACGGACGGCTTCTGTTCGTGGCGGGCGACGTGCAGGGCACGCCGGTCGGGCGGCAGCTCGTCCGCCGCTCGGTGCAGGGCTTCATCAACGGGCCGCTGCTGCCCATCGGCGCGGGCGCTCCGCCAGAGCCTGCGAAAAATCCGCAGGGCGGCTTCGTCCCGGAAAGCATCGTGTGCCTGCCGGGCGATGTTCTCGTCGGTGCGCGGCGAGGCAAGCCCTTCAGCTGCTCCGGCGATCTCGGCCAGACATGGACGGTGATCGAGGGCGCGGGAAACGGACTCTATCAGCCGTGCATCCGGCTGCTGCCGGACGGACGCGTTGCGGCCTTCGGCCACTGCGGCGCGGACAGCGCGGTCGGGCAGACGCGCATGGCGATCGCCGCCGATCTGTTCCGGCTGGACGGTGCGCCTCCTGCGGGGTGTGAGCTGTCTCTTGAACGCGTGCTTTCTGCGGACGGAAGCCATTACGGCAACGCATATACGGCGCAGCTGACCTGCAAGGGAAGTCCTGTCGCCGGGCGGCGGGTGACGTTCCGGGTCGTACCGTTCTGGACGGAGGACGGAGCGGTCAATACCCTTGCGCAGGAGCAGGCGCCGATCCGGTTTTCCGCCATGACGGACGCGGACGGCCTCGCCAATGCGGCCTTTCCCGCGTTTGACGCTGTCCGGGACATTCACTTTGCCTACACCATCGACGCCTTTGCCGAAGCCGCGCCCGGACAGGCATCCTGCGTCAGCGCAAGCCGCTGTGAGCTTGCCATGACGCCGTACCGCCGCTGCCGTCACCCGTACCCGGCGTATTTTGCAGGAAATACCCTCTATCTGTCACCGGAGTTGGAAAAAGCGTTCCCGGACTGCCGCCGCAGGCTTGCGGAGGAAGCGGGACGGGATGTTCCCGCAGTTCCGGACGCGCCGCTTCGGCAGGCACTTTTGGATGCGGGCGTATTGCGGCAGACGGAGGACGGCCTCCGGTGGATCGCGCGCGTACACGGCGCGCAGGCGCTCGAGGCGGTGCTCCCACAGCCGGATGGCGACTGGTATATCTGAAATTCCGCGTATGCGCGGAACGCAAATTATAAACAGGAGAGAGCTGCTATGAAACTTGTAGTATTGGACGGTTATACGGAAAATCCCGGCGATCTGAGCTGGGCAGAGCTGGCCGCGCTTGGCGAGCTGACGGTCTATGACCGCACGTCGTATACCGAGTCCCCGCTGATCGCGGAGCGCATCGGCGACGCGGAGATCGTGGTCATGAACAAAACGCCGATCTCCCGCGCGACGATTGACGCGTGCCCGAATATCCGGCTGATCGCGGTGCTTGCGACGGGCTATAACGTTGTGGATTACAATTACGCGCGGGAAAAGGGCATCCCGGTCGTGAACGTGCCGGCCTACGGCACAGCGTCGGTCAGCCAGTATTCCATCGCCCTTCTGCTGGAGATCTGCCACCATATCGGCCATCACAGCGCGTCTGTCCATGCGGGCAATTGGGCCTCGAATCCCGACTGGTGCTATTGGGACTATCCGCTCATCGAGCTGGAGGGCAAGACTATCGGCATCATCGGCTTTGGCCGCATCGGCCAGGCGGAGGGCCGCATCGCGCGGGCGATGGGCATGCACGTTCTGGCATATGACGTCTATCCGAACGACGCCGGGCGCGCCATCGGCGCGTATGTCGATCTGGATACGCTGCCTGCGCAGTCGGATGTGGTGTCGCTGCACTGCAATCTGACGCCGGAGAACACCGGACTCATCAATAAAGAGAACATCGCGAAAATGAAGGATGGCGCGATCCTCATCAACAACGCCCGTGGCCAGCTGATCGTGGAGCAGGACGTCGCCGACGCGCTGAACAGCGGCAAGCTGGCTGCCGCCGGGCTGGATGTAGTCTACACAGAGCCGATCCGCCCGGACAATCCGCTCCTGACCGCGAAAAACTGCATCATCACGCCGCATATCTCCTGGGCCCCGAAGGAGAGCCGCCAGCGGATCATGGACGCCACGGCAGAAAACATCCGTGCCTTCCTCGCCGGAACGCCGCAGAACGTCGTCAATCGCTGAAGCGCTGAAAAACCCGCTGCCGCCTGCTCCGCAGGGACAGCGGGTTTTATGCGGCGGGGCTTTTCGCTGCGCCTGCGTGCCGTTTTGCGGCGTTGCAATATTAACAGAAATATGGTATGATGTTCCCACTTACCGGAAGGGGGAACTGCTTTGCTTTATCTGCTGCTTGCGCTGTTTACGGCGGCGATTGTCGCGGTCGATCAGCTGACAAAATATCTGGCTGCGGCCAATCTCGTGGGGAAGACCGTCACGCTCATCCCCGGCTGGCTCCAGCTGCACTACATCACGAACGACGGCATGGCGCTGAGCCTTCTGCGCGGCGCGCGGTGGCTGTTCGTGGTCATGACGGCGGTGTATCTCGCGGTCGTGATCTACGTGCTCGTGAAAAAATGGTTCAAAAAGACGCCGGAGCTGTGGTGCATCGCGGCCATCACCGGCGGCGCGATCGGCAATTTCATCGACCGCATTTCCACGGGTCTTGTCATTGACATGATCTGCATCCCGTGGTTCTCCACGTTCAACGTGGCGGATCTGTTCATCACGTTCGGCGCGCTGGTCCTTGTGATCTATATTCTGACGAAGGATAAGGAGCTGCTGGCCGACAAGCCGAAGGAGCAGAAGAAACCGCATGACGCTGACGATTGACAGAGACGGCGAACGGCTCGACAGCGCGCTCAGCCGCCTCGTGCCGGAGCTGACCCGCAGCCAGGCCCAGCGCCTGATCGAGCAGGGTGCGGTCACGCAGGCCGGAAGGCCCGTCAAAAAGAACGAAAAGCTCCCCGCCGGGACGGCGCTGGAGCTGGAAATTCCGGAGGTGCGCGAAGCGCCCATCGCGGCGCAGCCCATCCCGCTGGAGGTCTGCTATGAGGACGCGGACGTGATCGTCGTGAACAAGCCCAAGGGGCTTGTTGTCCACCCGGCCCCCGGTCACGCGGACGGCACGCTCGTCAACGCGCTGCTGGCCCACTGCGGCGACTCCCTGTCCGGCATCGGCGGGGAAAAGCGCCCCGGCATCGTCCATCGCATCGACAAGGACACATCCGGCCTCATTATCGCGGCCAAGAACGACTTTGCGCACGCCGCGCTGGCCGCACAGCTGAAGGATCACAGTCTGGCCCGGACGTATGTGTGCATCGTCTGCGGCAAGATCAAAGACGATTCCGGCACCATCGATGCGCCCATCGGCCGCCACCCGGCCGACCGCAAGAAAATGGCCGTCACAGAGAAAAACAGCCGCAGCGCCGTGACGCACTGGCGCGTGTTGGAGCGATTTTCCGGCTATACGCTCGTCGAGTGCAAGCTGGAAACGGGCCGGACGCACCAGATCCGCGTCCACATGGCCTATCGCGGCCACCCGATTTTGGGCGATATGGTCTACGGCCATAAAAAGCCCGAGCTGGGGCAGAACAGCCAATGCCTGCACGCAAAGGAGCTTCGCTTCGTGCACCCGCGCACAGGACAGCTCGTAACCGTCTGCTGTGAGCTGCCGGACTATTTTATCGCGCTTCTGGAAAAGCTGCGCGCAAGGGCTTGACATTCCAGTCCCGTTCTGCTACCATGATGCCATCTTCGAAATGAGGTCGTTTATGATGTACGTTTCCGCCATGTTCGCGTTTCTCTTTACCTTTACTGGCTTGCAGTAAGGGTAATTTGTGATGCGCAGAAACGAAGTCAGGTTCGCAACGCGGCACAGATTACGCTGTGCCGCGTTTTTTGTTTGTATTTTCTGAAAGGATGGATATCGCTATGGAACTTTCTGATTACAGGACACAGATCGACCGGATCGACGCGGAGCTTCTGCAGCTGTTTGCCGAGCGGATGCAGACGGCTGCGGGGATCGCGGCGTATAAAAAATCGCACGGCCTGCCGGTTCTGGACGCTGGGCGGGAACGCGAGAAGCTGGCGCAGATCGTAAAGGCCGCGCCGGAGGATCTGCAGGAGGAAGCCGTGAGCCTCTACCGGCTGCTGTTCTCCCTCAGCCGCAGCTACCAGCGCGATCTGCTGGACGAAAAGACGGCGCTTCCGGCGCTTCTCAAAGCGGCGCTGGAGCAGACGCCGCAGCTGTTCCCGCCCACAGCAGCCGTTGCCTGCCAGGGCGTTGAGGGCGCGTATTCGCAGCAGGCCTGCGACAAGCTGTTCCAGCATCCGAGCGTATTCTTCTGCGCGACATTTGACAAGGTCTTCTCCGCTATCGAGCAGGGCCTGTGCCAGTACGGCGTTCTGCCGCTGGAAAACAGCACGGCAGGCTCGGTCAACGCGGTGTACGACCTCATGCAGAAGCACAATTTCTCCATCGTCCGCAGCGTCCGCCTGCGCGTAGATCACAGTCTACTGGCGCTTCCGGGCGCGAAGCTGTCCGAAATTCGCGAGGTCGTCTCGCACGGACAGGCGCTGGAGCAGTGCTCCGAATTTTTGAAGCAGCTGCCGAACGTGACCGTGACGCGCTGCGAAAACACGGCGGCGGCAGCCCGCATGGTCGCCGGAGCGGGACGGCGCGATCTCGCCGCCATCGCCTCGCCCGCCTGCGCGGAAATTTACGGCCTGCAGCCGCTGCAGGAGCGCGTGCAGAACGAGCACGGCAACTACACCCGCTTCATCTGCATCGCGGCAAAGCCCGAGGTCTATCCGGGCGCCGACCGGACGAGCCTTCTCGTCACGCTCTCCAACGAACCCGGCAGCCTCTATCAGGTGCTGGCCCGCATCTATGGCCGGGGCATCAACCTGACAAAGCTGGAAAGCCGCCCCATTCCCGGCTCGGACGACACGTTCCGGTTCTATTTCGATCTCGAAGCCTCCGTCTACTCACCGGAGCTGCCGAAGCTCCTCGGCGAGCTGGAATCCGTCTGCGAACACGTCTGCTACCTCGGCAGCTATTCCGAAACGGTTTGAGATGACCGGAGTCAGTCTGAACACACGAAAAGGCTCTCCCTTGCGCGCAAGGGAGAGCCTTTTCGTGCGTAAAGCTTACTGCGACACCGTATACAGCGCGTAGAAATAGCCCTTCTGTTCCATCAGCTCGTCGAAGGAGCCGGACTCTGCGATGCGGCCATCCTTCAGGACGAGGATGCCGTCATAGCGGCGCAGCGCCGCCTGCTCCAGCGCGTCTGCCAGCTTGACGATCAAACCCCGCGCGGCTTTTCGCGCCGCAAGAAGTGCAGGCAGCTCCGCGACCGGCTCGATCATAAAGTTCATCAGATTCACAAACAGGATGACCGCGCCTGCCGTCAGCCCCCTTCCGCTCAGCGCCAGATACGCGTCCGGCAGGCCGGAGGCCGCGTCGATCAGCTGCTGCATGAGCCATGTCACGATCAGATTCAGCGTGCCGCCCGTCAGCGCGGCGAACACCGCAAGGGCGAACATCGGGACATTGCCCCGGAAAAACTGCGCGGTCAGCTACCGCGCCAGCGGTTTATGCTTCATCGGGATCAAGCTCCTTCCACCATGTCAGTAATTCCGCGTCGTCCAGATCCCGCACGGTCTTTCGCACGCCGTCCATGGCCGTCGCACCCAGATCATCGTAGATCCCGGCAGGTTCACCGCCGCTTACGAAGCGGAGCGCGTCGCCGCGGTAATCCGGCGCGGCGTCAAACTGCGCGGCGAGCGCCCGCGCCTGCCGCAGAGAAGCGGCGGCTGCGTCCGGCTCCCCGCTGTTTTTCTGCGCACCGGCCAGACACACCAGCATCGATGCATTCACCTTGTCCAGAAAGCACGGTTTGTCTGCGTCCTTCAACCCGCCGAACGTGTCCAGCCCCCATCGAATGATGGCTTCCGTTGCCGCAAAGTCCTGCTGCTTGTAATAGACGTTGAGATAGCCCACCACGATGTTGACAAGATTCGCGCACGCGGTCAGCAGGGCATCGGACAGAAACGGCAGCGCGTCCTGCGGCCGGTCGCAGCTGCTCGAAAGCGTCGAGCCGATGATATGGCTGTAAAAGCCGCCTGCGTTGTGCGTTTTCCAGAGCGAGACGGCTTTATCCGCCGCGCCAAGCGACAGCAGCGTCTGCGCGGTTTCTGCGTAAAGCACGGTTTCGTTGATCTGCGGGTCCGTGTTCTGCGGTAAAAGCAGCCGCGCCTTGTCCAGCAGCGTCAGTGCCCGCCGCAGCAGCGCTTCGTCCCCCTCCACGATGCCGAACACGCGGTAGAGTCCCGCGCTTCTGTAGACGATCTCAAAGTCGTTCGGGTATTTTTGAAGCGCCTTTTCCGCCTCCGCAAGTCCTGCGCGGTCCTTCTCCGTCCGGTACCGCCGCAGGCGCTCCGCCGTCGTCTGACGGCGGTTGTCCTTCACTTCATAGCCCAGCAGCACGTCGACCGACGTGTCGAACAGGTCGGCCAGCTCGACGATGATCGCCAGCTCCGGCTGGGAAAGCCCCGCCTCCCACTTATAGACCGCGCCGGGCGTCACGCCCAGGCTTTCGGCCAGCTGCTCCTGCGTGAATCTGTGCTGCCTGCGCAGCGCGCGGATGTTCTCCGCAAGTCTGATCTGCATATCCATCCCTCCCGATGCCTCTATCGTATCAGATACCGCGCCGGAATGAAACACACAATTCATATGATTCGGACGGAAAGCATCCATACCAATAGTATGGATTTTGGGCGGCACTGCAGAAAAACTTCCTGCGGTGCCGAGGTTCCCGTTGTTTTTTTGCCTGGAATATGGTATGATGAATAAAATTTTCATGCACGGCATGTGCAGGAACCGGGGTGGACATCCCGGAAAATACGGGTACAGGAGGTATTCTTATGAAGTTGTCCAGCAAAGCACTTGCATGCGGGCAGTCCCCCATGCGCAAATTCCATCCCTACGCAGTGGCAGCAGCGGCAGCCGGCAAGAAAATCTATCATCTGAATATCGGCCAGCCCGATATCCACACGCCGGACGCACTGTACGACGCGATCCACAATTTCCGCACGCCGGTTCTGGCCTACGCAGCCTCGCCCGGCATCCCGGAGCTGATCGAAGCGATCGAGCGATATTACCGCAATATCGGCGTTGGACTGGACGAGTCCGACATCCTCATTACGACCGGCGGCAGCGAAGCGCTGCAGATCGCGGCAAACTGCCTGCTGGACGACGGCGACGAGGTCATCGTCCCCGAGCCGTTCTACCCGAATTACCACACGTTCATCACGACCGCCGGAGGCGTCATCCACCCCCTGCACACGAAGCCGGAGGAAGGCTATTTCTACGCTGACCGTGCGCGCATTGAAGCCTGCATCACGCCGAAGACGAAGGCCATCATGATCACCAATCCCGGCAACCCCACCGGCACGTGTCTCACGGAGGCGCAGATGAAAATGCTGCTCGACGTGGCCGTGGCGCACGATCTGTATCTCGTGGCCGACGAGGTCTACCGCGAGTTTACCTACGACGGCGAGCCGCTGCATTCGTTCGGCAAATTTGACTACGGACAGGAAAACCTGATCCTGATCGATTCCGTTTCCAAGCGCTTTTCCGCCTGCGGCGCACGCATCGGCTGCCTCATCAGCCGCAACCGGGAGTTTATGGCCAACGCCCTCAAATACTGTCAGGCGCGGCTGTCGGTCGCGACGCTCGACCAGATCGCAGCGGCGGCACTCTACTCCGTCGGGCCGGAATATTTCGAGCAGGTGCGGCAGGAATACAAGCGCCGCCGGGATACCGTCGTGCGCAAGCTGCACGAGATCCCCGGCGTCATCTGCGAATGCCCGCGCGGCGCGTTTTATCTCATGGCCGCGCTGCCGGTCGACGACGCGGAGAAATTCCAGCTCTGGCTGCTGCAGGAGTTTGAGGATCACGGCGACACCGTCATGTTCTCCGCCGGAGAGCCCTTCTACGCCACGCCCGGCAAGGGCCGCAGCGAAATCCGCATCGCCTACGTCCTCAAGCAGGAGGATCTGGAGCGCGCCATGGACCTTCTGGCCCTCGGCATCCGTAAATACAACGAAACGCATTGAAAACCTGCAAAAGCGCCCCGTCTGTCATAAGACAGGCGGGGCTTTGCACTGTCCGCAATATGCGGACACGCATAAAAAACAGCCCGCCGGAGGCGGACGCCTCCGGCGGTGGGTACAGACCCAGTATAGCATAGCCGGATGCGTGGCGCAAGAAAAAAATACAAGCTCGCGGAAATTTCGGCTGGCTCCACAAGAAGCCGCGTTTTCTCGCGTTTTATCTTCGTAAAAGTTTCATTCTTGACGTTTTGTGCGCGCGGCGGTACAATACCGACCGTATTTTGTTTTTGCGGAAATTGGGAGTTGGAGGCATACAGGATGAAGTATATTTTTATCACCGGCGGCGTCGTGTCCGGCCTTGGCAAGGGCATCTGCGCCGCGTCGCTCGGCAGGCTCTTGAAGCAGCGCGGTCTGCGCGTGCAGAACCAGAAATTTGACCCGTATCTGAACGTTGACCCCGGCACCATGAGTCCGTATCAGCACGGCGAGGTCTTCGTCACCGACGATGGCGCGGAAACGGACCTTGATCTCGGCCATTACGAGCGCTTCACGGACGAGAGTCTGACGGCGGGCTGCTCCGTCTCGGCGGGCAAGGTCTATTGGAGCGTTCTGTGCCGCGAGCGCGAGGGCGGCTATCTGGGCCGCACCGTGCAGATCATCCCGCATATCACGGACGAGATCAAGTCCCGCATCTACCAGATGGACAACGGAACATCCGACGTGCTCATCACCGAGATCGGCGGCACGGTCGGCGATATCGAGTCACAGCCGTTCCTCGAGGCCATCCGGCAGGTGGCTGCCGAGCAGGGGAAGAAAAACGTCCTGTTCATCCATGTGCCCATGATCGTCGAAATTCCCGGCTCGGGCGAGCTTAAGAGCAAGCCCACACAGCACTCCGTCAAGGAGCTGCTGTCCATCGGCATCCAGCCGGATATCCTCGTCTGCCGCACGAACCAGCCCATGACGGAGGACATCTGCCGCAAAATCGCCCTGTTCTGCAACATGGAGCCGGACTGCGTCATTCCGAACACGACGGCCTCGACGCTCTATGAGGTGCCGCTGCTGCTCGAACGCGAGGGCCTTGCAAACGTCGTCTGCCGCAAGCTGGAGCTTGCCTGCGGCGCGCCGGACCTGACCGCGTGGGGCGAGATGGTCGCGCGCATCAAGACGGCCAGCCGCCATGTGTCCATCGCGCTGGTCGGCAAATATACGGAGCTGCACGACGCGTATCTGTCCGTCGAGGAATCGCTGTTCCACGCGGGCACGGCGAATAACGTGATCGTCGATATCCGCTGGGTCGACTCGTCAAAGCTCACGCAGGAAAATGCAGAAGCTGTCCTCGGCGGCTGCGCGGGCATTCTCGTGCCCGGCGGCTTCGGCGACCGCGGCATTGAGGGCATGATCGTCGCCGCACAGTATGCCCGCACGCACAAAGTCCCCTACTTTGGCATCTGCCTCGGTATGCAGATCGCCGTGATCGAGTTCGCGCGGCACGTGCTGGGCTGGGAGGATGCGCACTCGGCGGAATTCGATGAGTTTACCAAGCATCCCGTCATTGATATCATGCCCGAACAGAAGTCCATCACCCAGAAGGGCGGCACGATGCGCCTCGGCGCATATCCGTGCGTGCTGTCGGAGGGCAGCCGCGCAGCGGCGCTCTATGGAAAAACAGAGATCTCCGAGCGTCACCGCCACCGCTATGAATTCTGCAACGACTTCCGCGATGCGTTCGTCGCCGCCGGACTGGTTCCGACCGGACTGTCCCCGGACGGACGGCTCGTCGAGATCGTCGAGCTGCCGGACCACCCGTGGTTCACCGCCTGCCAGTTCCACCCCGAATTCAAAAGCCGCCCCGACCGTCCGCACCCGCTGTTCTTCGGCTTCGTAGAGGCCGCAGCCAGCCGGATCTGACCCATATCACACCGCGAGCCGCCCCAGACGGGGCGGCTCGTTTTGCATATGGACTTATCTAAATACGATCTGCGCCAGAACG
>ENA-UEQJ01001669-UEQJ01001669.1-human-gut-metagenome-genome-assembly--contig:-NODE-1669-length-17399-cov-7.163665_pt1 | contig 17399 bp, 10 predicted proteins | sample MGYA00242937_ERZ507938 | MGnify/ENA primary metagenome ERZ507938 (study PRJEB26167, sample SAMN06115437) | human gut metagenome | host: Homo sapiens | place: China:Gansu | collected 2015-07-03...
TACAAACTGCATATTTCTCCTTTTTTATTTTTAGCATCCCGCTGAAATTTGCTTTTTATCGACAGTTTTATTGACTTTTTTCATTTTATATGTTATATGATAGCTGTAGATCAATGCGGACATTTATCTACGAATAGATACGTTTTATGGTATCTTTTGTGTGCAGAACGAAAGGAGCGAATCTTATGACGAACAAGAAATTCAAAAAAGCCGCAATGGCTCTGGCCCTGACCGCCTGTGTGGCAGCCACCCCTCTGGCCGCCAACGCTGAGACCCCTGAAAACGCAGTCCCTGTAGAGAACAAAGAACGTTCCGAAGCAGAAACTCCTGCACAACAGGCTTCTGAAAGTGCAAACACTGCTCCCGTAGAAAACCAGGAGCACGAAAACGCCGAGGGCATTCTGGAGGACCGGGAGACTGAGGACAAGAAAATCACGACCGATGTCGAGTACACCGACCGCGAGTTCACCTATAATGAGGACGGCACCGTCAAATCGGAGGAATCCTCCGGTCATATCGTCCAGAAGGAGATGGATAAGAGCACCGAAGCCGCTTCTGGCGAGACTGCCGGAGAAGGCAAGGATTCCGAGGGTTCTGCTGAAACTCCTGAAGCAGGCGAGACCACCGAGGAAGGCAAGGACATCAAAGCTCCCGATGCGGACATCTCCGAACCGGTCAAGGACGCCGAGGGCAAGATCATCGGCACTGCCTCCAAGGAGGAGCGCACCGAACAGGAAACTACCATCACACCCACCAGCCCGGACTCTGAAAAGCTGGTAGACAGCACTGTCAACCCGGACGGTTCTGTGACCAACCGCTACGAGACTTCTCACACTGCTGATAAGACTACAACCAACACAACCACCGGCACAGTTACCGCAGACACCAAGGAGATTTTTGTGACCGATGGCAAAGAGGTTGACCTGAAGCAGGAGTTGGGCGCGGATTATCAGGAAAAACTGAAGTGGGACACCGCCAGCGACATCTCGCTCAACGGCTATACCGTGGGCAGCATGAAAGAGGACGGCGACCGCCAGACCTACACCCTGACCAAGCACACGGAAGACACTGACCTTGAGATGACCGGTGAAGACCTTGCCAAACTTCTGGAAGCGGATTACGCCAAGACCGAGAACGATGACGGCAGCTACACCCTGACCAAGACCATCCGTACCTCTGCCGGAGAGCAGACCGTGTACATCACCGTGACCGGCAACAAGGCCACCCGCACTGTGGATACGATCCTGAATGTGGATGTCAAAAAGGGCGAGCACTCTGGAACCGCCGACGTGAAGCAAGATGACGTGATGCTGCCCAACAAAACAGATAAGACGCTGACCTTTACAGACAAGAACAGCAACACCTTCCATGTGGATCTGGATGAGCTGCTTCAGAAGCCGGACAAAACCGAGAGCACCAATGCTGCCGGTGACAAGGTCATCACTGTGAAGGACGGCAGCAAGACCTATGAGATCATTTACCACGAGACGAATGAGTACACCGATGCACAGGTCAAGGATCTGTCTGCCGACGAGCTGGCCGGTCTGTTGAACAGCAATTCCGCTAACGGCGAGTTCATTGTCAAAGATGGCAAGGTCTGCAAGGTGGTCAACGGCGAAGCCTGCGAGATCAGCTACGATGATGCCTCGCAGCTGCTGAAAAAGGTCCAGATTTCTGTCACTATGACCGATGCCGACAATCAGCTGTCCAAGGATAACGGCACGCTGGAGGATGCCGAGCTCCGCGCCAAGAAGGCTGCTTTGCAGAAGGCTCTGGCAGACGCGATCGAAGCCTGCACTGGCACCAAGGTGGATCCCGCTTCCCTGACCCTCACTGATGAGGATGTTTCCTTCCCCAAGGAGAACATCAGTGCAAACAAAGATGTTCTGAATCGCACCTACGTTTATACTGCTTCGGATGGCAAGAAGTATACCTTTACTTACAATTTTGTTTATAATGATAAACCGAGCAGTGTCTCAGGGGCAGGATATAAGGGCGCCGGCTATTTTATGGATGGTATCCATGTTGGAACCGAAGAGATCGTGGCGGATGCCGACGGAAAGACGGATCACAAGAGCACTCTGATCGAAAGCGGTGTTTTTGTCTCCGGCAATGCCACCACAGATGCCAACGGTGCTTATACCACCATCACCAAGGACAGCCCCCTCTATGGCCTTGGCGTGGACTTCAAGACCGCTCCGAAAAACGCCGTTGCCGGTTCCATCAAGTATGATGATACCGGCCGCATCATTGAATACCAGACCACCGACGGCAAGACCATTAAGCTGTCTTACGAAAGCGTTGAGGTTCCGGATTCGAATCTGCCGTCTTATGCGCCTGTTGACGGAAAGACCAATATCAACAGCAAGTCCTTCACCAGAGTGACCTGGGAGGCCTGGGATCTGGGCGAGATCCGCAACGAAGAGCAGGCGGATGACCAGTGGACGATCTCTTCCGGCAAGGATGAGAGCGGCGGCCTGACCTATACCATCGTGGACAAGAAGAACAATGTCACCTATGACGATCTGATCCGGGTCGGCAGCAACAGCTACACCAAAACCGTGACCGATGAAAACGGTGTCAAGACCACCTACACCATCACCGTTGAGCCCGGCAACCTGGATGAAGACATGACCCTGGCCAAGCTGGCCGAGCGCTACGGCGTGGATGCCGCTGCCATCACCGTGAAAGACGGCGTTGCCTCCTTTACTAGGGACGGCAAGCAGTATCAGGTGGGCTATGGCAGCCAGCTGAAGATCGAGACCGTTCTCACCACCGAAGGCACGGTCACCACCGACGCCGATCAGGCAGAGCTGCTGGAAAAGATCCAGCAGATGCAAAAGGATCTGCAGGATGGCGAAATTCTGGATGTGGGCGGCTACCAGGTAACGATCTCGACCTCGAAGGATGAGATCATTGAGATCCTCCATAAGGTCGGTGAAACCACAGACTTCACCCGCCTGACCCGTGAGGAGCTGAAAGCCCTGCTGGAAAAAGAAAAGGCAGAGGCCGACGCTGCCGGCAAGAGCTATACGGGCGACATGGATGTTTCTCATCCGGAATACAGTAATAAAAATCTGTACGGCAAGCCTGACACGGGTATCTTCGCCACCAAAAAGAAAGAGTATCTGTCCTATGATGGCAACTACATCCAGCATCTGGAGCTGAACGCAACGACCAAGGCCGACCTGCTGAAGGACGCTGACGGCAACGTCAGCCAGACCGACTGTGTTCTGGTGGACAAGAAACTGGAATACAGCGACGATCTGGATAAGCTCATTGACAGCCAGGGCACCAGCGTGGTCAACCTGCAGGATAAGATCGGTTACGACATCCCCATGGATCGCTATGAATATGCCCGCACCAGCTTCAGTGACGGCGACAAGCTGAACTGGAATGTCCGCAACAACCACCCCACTGCCAGCACCTATTACAAGGTGTCCGGTACGGTGGCCTACAACCAGTACAAGCTGGAGGACGGCACTTCTGAGCTTACTAAGGAGCAGGCCGAAGCCCTTCTGAAGCAGCTTCAGGCGGAGGGTTATGCCGATGCTTCCATCGTGACCTTCTACACGACCGAACATGAGCATCAGCAGACGGAAAGAAACGCTTCTTACCGCATCTATCTGAACAAGAGCGAGCTGATTTCCTACGGTTACCTGTCCTACGACAGCAACACCTGCACCAATGCCCACAATTGGAATCAGGCGATGTACGGCTTATCGAAGAACAAGTATTTCAACTCTGATGCCTACTGCGGCGGCTACGACCTTGGCCTGACCGGTTTCCGTCAGGTGGAGGACGGAACCTTTGTGGCACAGGGCAAAAAGACCATCACCGTGTCCCGCATCCTGCCTGCCACCACGCTGACCAACAACCACCTGACCATCACCGATTCCGCACAGAAAGCCGATACCGGCAGCGGAGTCAGCGGCCGCTACAACTATACCACCACCGTCTCCGGCTCGCGAGTGAATTACTCCGCCCTGGGTACTGCGACCCACGAGACCTGGAAGGAAGCTGCGCAGCAGACCACCGAGCGCACCGGCGAACAGGTCGATGGAACGTTGTCTTATACCTACCGTTCCACGCAGGATGCCAGTGTAGATGCCGAAAGCGCCCACAAAGAAGAAACTGTCGTCCGTCACGGCACTGCAGACTACGAATACACCTACACCGCCAGCAAGGACGAAGTAGAGATCACCACCGACAGCCGCACCGAAACCACTACACCCGAAACGCCTGAAACTCCGGATACCCCCGTCAGCCCGGAAGGCCCCACCACGCCTCCCGTGCAGGACGCCACTCCGGATGATGCCGAGACGCCTGTGACCCCGGAGAACCCCGCCAATCCTTCTGTGCAGGATGCCACCCCCGATACCGTGGCCGCCCTGCCCAAGACCGGCGTCAACTGGACGGCGGCTCTGGCCATGGCCCTGAGCGGCATGGCCCTCACCGTGGCCGGTGCCTTCACCAGCCTGTTTGCCAAGAGCAAGCACTGATGCGCTGACAAGACCAACCCCCAGTGAGCCGTAAAAAGCTCGCTGTTCCTCGCACACAACAACAATGCCCCCGGAGAGTTCTCCGGGGGCATTGTTGTTTCTATCGGTTTTTATTTTCTCAGCCAGCCGTCCACAGCGGCCACCAGCGCCTTGCCGCGGCGGCCCAGCAGGCGGGGCAGCAGCACACGGGCCATAGCCCACACGCCTGCAAAGTTGATCAGGATGACCACTGCGGTGACCAGGCCGGTCCACAGGCCGTACAGCGGGGTCTCGGCCAGCAGCACAAAGGCCTCGAACACCAGCAGACCCACGTTCAGCAGCACCCGGCCCGGATGCACATGCATATGGATCATGCGGTTTGCGTCGATGGAGCGCAGGGTGAACACCAGCGCCAGCCCCAGGAAGGAAGCGTATGTGGCACCGATGGGGCCCCACCACTTGATGAAGAAGTAGTTCATGATGCAGTTGCTGATGGCACCGGCCATCATGGTGACCATGCTGCGGCTGGACTTTTTGGTCACCACATACACGCTGTTCATGAACTGGTTGAAGCAGCTGCAGGTGGAGGCCAGCACCAGGAAGGGCACAAAGTGCCAGGCGTAGTAGTAGTTGGACTTCATGACGTGCATCACCGGGCGGCACAGCCAGATGATGCCCGCCGCACAGCAGAACAGCACGCTGGAATAGGTGCGGAAGATCTTGGTAAAGAACCGCGCCCGGCCCTCTTCTTCGGTCACAGCGGAGAGCTGCCAGGCGTCGTAGAAGATCAGGCCCAGCGTGGTGAGGATGGTGGGCAGGAAGTAGCCCGTGGAGAGCAGGCCGCTCCAGGCGTTGCCGTCGTGGCCCCCCAGGCCGTCACACATCCGCCGCACAAAAAACAGGTCCGAGGCGTTAATAATCCAAAAGCTGATCTGGGCCGGGATCATGGGCAGCGAGAAGTGGAGCATCTGCTTCCACAGGTCCTTGTTGACGCCCTTGAGCTCCACATAATTCCACAGCTTACCGGTGACCATGAGGAACAGCACGCTGACCAGATCACCGCTGATGATGGCCAGCAGGTAGCCGTTGGCACCCCACTTGAAGCCCACCAGGTACAGCACATAGAACGCCATGGTGGCCACGGTGCACAGCACGCCGTCCACGGCCACCAGCTTGTTCCACTGGCGGCTGCGCACGAACTGGGTGCACAGGGTGCGCAGGCAGCTCATGAGCACATAGAGGTAAATGAGCAGGCCGTACTGGGCCATATCGGGCAGGAACCGTGCAATGGGCCAGCACAGGACCAGGATGCCAAAGCCGCCCAGAATGGTGAGCAGGCCGTTGGTGAACACCTGCTTTTCGCTGTTGCCCTTGTCCAGACCAAAGCGGATGATCGCATTGGACATGCCCATGGACACAAAGGGGATGAGCAGGTTCGCGTACTGGCTCAGGATCTTGGACAGGCCCAGATCCGAGATCTCGGCCATGGCGTAGGTCAGGAACGGCTGCACGATCAGCGTGAGCAGTTTGGACGAAAAGCTGGAAATGGCAAAGATGAGGGTGTTGCCGGCCAGTTTGGAGTATTTATCGCCGCCGGACTTTTTTTCGTTTTCCAAGGGAAGTCTGCCTCCTGTTTCTACTTCTTCAACAGCTCCCGCCGGGCTTTCCAGTCCGGCAGCAGCTTTGCCACCTCGGCCCAGAACGCCGGGCTGTGGTTGGCCTGCAAAAAGTGGCAGTATTCGTGCACCACCACATAGATCTGCGCCGCAGGCGGCATGTTGTACAGCTGCAGCGCAAAGGTGATCTGCTTTTTGCCGGGGCAGCACACGCCCCAGCGGGTGGTCATGCTGCGCACCTTGAGGGTGGGTTTCTGGCCGCCCAGCACCCCGGCAAAGGCCGGGTAGACCTGATCGCTCATGGCGGTAAAGTAGGCCCGTGCGGTCTCCTTGTCCGGCAGGTCGGCATTGTCGCGGGCCGCTTTTGCCATCACTTTCTGCCGGGTGTCGTGGATCCACTGTGCGTTCTTGCACACAAAGGCGTCCGCCTGTTCCAGGCTGGTGCGCAGCGGGATGCTGACCATCACGGTGCCGTTGTCCCGTACCCGCAGATGCAGCTGTTTGATCTTTTTGCGGTACAGCTCGTACTGGATGCCTCCCGCGCTGCGCAGCTGGACTTCCGGTTTTTGTGCGGCCACGTCAGGACGCACGCTCTGCCCGCTGTGGGGCCCGCTGCGGGGCCGGCAGCTGGGCCAGCACCACGGCGGCAAAGATCAGCACACAACCCACGCCTTCGCGCGGGGAAAGGCTCTGATGCAGCAGCACCCAGCCGCCCAGTGCGCTGAACACGCTTTCCAGGCACATAATCAGGCTGCCCACGGCAGGGTTCATATCCCGCTGGCCCAAAATCTGCAGCGTGTAGGCCACGCCGCTGGACATCACGCCGCAGTACAGCAGGGGCACCGCGTTCACGGCAAATTCCGCCGGAGCCGGGTGCTCCAGCAGCAGCGCTGCCACCGAGCTTTCCACCGCCACCACAAAGAACTGCCGCAGGCTCAGGCGCACGCCATCCACCTGCGGACCATAATGGTTCACCGCCATGATCTGGAAACTGAACAGCACAGCACACAGCAGCAGCACCATGTCGCTGCGTTCCACGCCGCCAAAGCCGTTCTGCATGCACAGCAGATACAGCCCGCACACCGCAATGGCCACGCTGAGCCACAGCTGGGGGCTGCCGCGGCGGCCCAGTGCCAGCCCGAAGATGGGCACCAGCACCACATACATCGCCGTGAGGAAGCCTGCTTTGGCCGTGGAGGGGTTCAGTGTCAGGCCGAACTGCTGGGCAGCCGACGCCACAAACAGCAGCGTGCCGCACACCAGGCTGGCCCGGCGCAGGTAGCGGCGCTCCTCCGGCGTTTTCGGTGCCCCAGTGGTGCCGGTGCTGCGCTGACGCACCAGGTCAAACACCTTGACCGTAGGCAGCAGCACCAGCACCGCCAGCCAGCTGCGCCCGGCCAGAAAGCTGCAGGCTCCCATGCCGGAACCGGCGCTCTGGGCCACGAAGGCCGTGCCCCAGATAAACGCGCACAGCAGCAGCAAAAGCGAATTCTTGCGTTGTGTATTCATCAGCCGACGCCCTCCACCTTGAGCAGACCGTAGAGGTAGTAACGGCTGGAATCATAGGAAATGGTCATGCGGTAGATGGCCGCCGGGTCCAGCCCGGAGATGGTGCAGGTGTAGTCGGTGCCGTCGGTCTTGATGTAGTAGGTGCTGTCCGGCACATACTCCACGCCGCCGTCTACCTTTTTCCACAGCGCCACCTTGAACTTCTGGGTGCCCTCGGCGGTGCCGCAGGCCATGACGGTCAGCGTGCCGGTGGGCGCCGCAAAATAGTTGGTCTGGCGGCTCCAGATGCCGTTGAACACGGCGTACAGGGTGCCGTCCACCATGGCAGTGTCAAACTTTGCCGAAGCGTCCGCAATGCCCTGAATGATCAGCGGGTCTGCGGTAGCGTCCGCCCAGCGGGTGGTGTCCTCTTCCTGCACCTCGCCGGAGCTGCCGGAGATCTTCTGCGCCACACCGCGCAGTGCGTCCTTGCAGCCGGTCAGACCGGCCACCAGCAGAGCGGCGGCCAGCACAACGGCCAAAAAGCGTTTTTTCGTTTTCATAAACGTTTCCTCAACCTGTCAAAGGGTTTGATGTTCCTGTTTTTTCGGGTTCCGGCAGGGCCGGGTCCATCTGTATAGTATACCGCATTTTGCAGCACCGCACAAGAGAGCCGCCCGGCTTTTGCGCGCGCTGCCGCCCGATTTCATGCAGATTCTTTGCCGTCGGCAGCCGCCAGTGCCCCACACTCGGCAGCGGCGAGGGAAGTCTGCTCCGGCCCGAACAGCGAACCGTACCGGTACAGGGCCCAGCCCCCGGCTCCCTGCTCCCGCAGAAAGGCCACCTGGTCGGCCAGCGCACGGCCGGTGCTCCAGCCCGACAGGCTGTTTTCGTTGCTGCCGCCGTCGCCCACTCCCACACGGTAGGCTCCCAGCCCGAAATACAGGGCCACGTCCGCCGCGCGGGGATAGGCGAGCCATGCGGGCACGATGTTCTCAAAGGCAAAGCGGGTGCTGCCGTTGTGCAGGGCAAAGCCCTGCCCCCAGTACACCTGCGGGCACAGATAATCGACCACCGCATCCCCGCCGCCGGACGCCAACCAGCCGGTCACATCGCTGTACTGCTGGTTTTCGTCGTTGTCCGGGTTGCCCTGGGGGCTGATGCCGAACCGCAGGGTAGGGTCCGCCGCTTTCACCGTGTCGTGCACGGCCCGCACCAGCGCGGTCACATTTTCCCGCCGCCACGCGGCAAGATTTCCCGCCCCGGACGCCGCAAACTGCGCCGCGTCGATGCTCTCATCGGTGGTAGGGTAGAAGTAATCGTCAAAGTGGATGCCGTCCACCGCGTAGTTCTGCACCAGCTCGGCCACGCCCTGCACCACATAGTCGGCGGCGGCAGGCTCGGCGGGGTTCAGGTAAAGGCCCCCGTCCACCGTGCACACCCACTCCGGGTGGGTGTTGGCCAGATTGCCGTCCGCAAGGTTCGGCGGCATGGCCGCCGAGGAGCGCAGGCGGTAGGGGTTGACCCACGCCTCCACCGAGATGCCCCGGGTGTGGGCTTCCTGCAGCAGCACGTCCAGCGGGTCAAAGCCGGGGTCCTTGCCCTGCACCCCGGTGCATAGATGGCTCCATGGGAACAGGGTGCTTCGGTACAGCGCATCCCCGAAGGGGCGTACCTGGGCCAGGACCGTGTTCAGCCCCAGCCCGGCACAGTTGTCCAGCAGCTGCACCACTCCGGCGCGGAAGGCATCCTCCGTGGAAAAGTCCATGGCGGCCCATTCCAGATAGCTCACCCACACGGCCCGCCACTCCCCGGCAGGCAGCGCCGGGTTGGGGTCTGCCGAGGGCTCCGGGGTGCTGTCGGCGGCCGCAGGGGAAGTGCCCCGGCGCAGGGCCAGCCCTGCCGCGGCACACACAGCCGCCCCGGCCCCCAGCAGAAAGGTGCGCCGCCCCATGCGGCGGTTTTTGCGTCCTGTCTTTTTCCGGCTGCGCCGGGTCACAGCTCTTCCTCCTGCAATTTATACAGGGTCAGCGCCGCCCAGCCGCGGGCACAGGCCAGCAGCACGAACAGCAGATTGGTCCAGAAGGCAAGCCCGGCCATGCCCGCATAGCGGGTGAGCAGCCAGAACACCGTGCGCAGCACCTCCGCCGCGCACACCAGCTGCAGCTGCCGCTGAATGGGCTTGCCGCGGCTGTACTCGATGCCCAGCAGGGCAGGCCACACCAGTGCCGAGCACAGGTCGCCCGCCCAGCCGCCGGCCGCCAGCTTGCTGAGCATCAGCAGCACGAACACCAGCGTGTAATTGCGCTTTTCGGCCGCCGGGGCACCCTTTTGTGCTGCCAGAAACAGTGCCGCAATGCCGGTCAGGCAGAACGCCACCAGTTCCAGCGCTGAAAAGTCCATGCCGCCCAGCACGGCAAAGCCGCCCAGCATGGAAACCGCCGCTGCGGCCAGCAGAAAGAAGTACCAGGTCTTGCGTGTGAATTTGAGCTTCATTGCGTTCCTCCCGCCCGGTGCAGCGTGCAGCGGGCCTGCTGAATTTTTCAAAGAATTAAAAATATTATAGCACAAAACCGCGCAGGTTGTGTTACAATAAGGAAAACTATTCCGGAGGTTTTCCATGAACGCTGTTGTTTCCATCGTCCTGCTGGCCGCCGTGCTGGGCGTGATCGTGTTTCTGCTCTCCCGGCGGGAAAACGGCCGCCGCAGTCAGTACGGCCCGGCCGGGCTGTCCGAGTTCCGCACCGACCTTGCACTGGACGAGTGCTTCGACCGGCTGGACGAACACAACGACTCCGACGTGTTCGTCTACGACTGCCGTCGGGAGCGGGACGGCGGCTTTTTGCTGCACCTGACCCTGCACCAGCCCACCCAGCAGCCGCTGGACACCCTGTACACCCTGCGGCTGGACCCCGGCCGCCAGACCGTGGTCACCCTGATCTTCATCCGGGAGGCCTTTGGCTACAAGGAGCCGCTGTTCCCGCAGGAGATGCTGGACGAATTTATGGCCCAGAAGCTGGACGCCCACCGCACCCGGTGATTTTTGCGGGCAAAAGGGCTTTTCATTTGCCGCAGAATTTGTTATACTAAATAATAGCGCTGCGGCGCTCTGCGGGCTAGTAGCTCAGTTGGTCAGAGCTGGCGGCTCATAACCGCCAGACCTTACCATTTCCACCTTTTTCAAACAGCGTTTTTCCGTTGTTTTTTGGTTTGCGAGTGGCTTAAAAATCGGACTTGGGTATTTTCTGGGTACGAAAGCCACTTTACAGATCTTTGAAACAACGTCATAAGGGCCAGTAGTTCAGTGGTTAGAACTCCCCGCTCATAACGGGGTTATCGCGGGTTCAAGTCCTGCCTGGCCCACCATACAGTTCGTACCCGAACCCGATTCTTTACGAAAAAGGGTTCGGGTACGTTTTTTGTTTACAGAAGGTTCTGCGAAAGGACTACTCGGAACAGTAAACGAGCAAAGGCAGGGTATCATCGTGGCGATGGTATCCTGCCTTTTGTGCGATAGGATGATTATAAGCCAAAGGCTCTCACCTGTTCTGTCGTATGCGCAGAACGAGCGAGAGCCTTTGTGATGAAAAGAAGAAAATGAAGGAGGATAGCTTGTTATTTGGCGGCTTTTTCGCCCTCCGGGAAGATGATCTTATTCACAAAGAAGAAGATCACCATGGAGATGCCGCCGTTGAGCACGGTGGTGCCGATGTTGTAGATAAAGTCCGGCACCAGCAGGCCAGCCACCGCCACCCAGATGCAGTTGATGGAGTTGACGATGCAGGTGATGAGGCAGAAGGCCAGCACATACCAGCCGATCTGCTTGGCCAGGTTGCCCTTGCTGCGGAACACAAAGCTGCGCTGGATGGGGAAGTTGATGCACTCCCCGATGACCATGGCGATCATATAAGCGCAGAAGTAGGGCAGACCGCCGTGAGCGGCGTCGTAGCCCAGGATATTCCACTTGAAGGTCTCCCCGAACAGGGTGATGTCGATGCCGGGCCAGCCGAAATCCACCACCGGCAGACTGGCAAAAGCCTTGGGCAGAAACTGCAGCAGCAGGTATTTGAATACCGTAATGAGGTTGGACACGATGACAAAGAGGCCGCCCTCACGCACCCACCTGGCAGCGGCCGGGTGCTTGGCCGCAAAGTTATTCCAGAAGTTCATAGGTTGGCTCCTCTCAGCTGTTTTTCAGGCGTTCTTCCATGCGGCTGTTCAGCACCACATTCTTCAGAGCCTCCCAGATCACCCGCACCAGGCCGATGATCCAGAAGCCCTTCAGCTCCATGACGATGCCGTCCACCATGCCCATGCTGATGGCACCATTGGTCATTTTAGCCAAAGCACGCAGGGGCATATTGTACTGGAACAGGATGTTCAGGTCCGGTTTGCCTTTTTTGATGCTGCGGCGCAGCAGGGCCCCCAGCACAGCGGCAGCCAGCCAGCCGATGGGGCTGCGGCCGTGCCCCATCTCGCCCAGGGTCATGTTCCGGTCGATGCGGACCTTGTTTTCCGGCAGGGGACGGCCCAGCAGGGCCTCGTACTCTGCGTCCGGCACGCTGGCCACCTCTCCGGTCTTGTAGTGGGGCAGCTCCAGCCCGGCATAGGGGTCCGGGGCATGGGTGCCCTCCACCGTCACCACGGCGGTGAGCCGGATGTCGGCACTGGAGGCACCTACCAGCAGCTGGTAGCTGCCTCCCTCCACCTCCCATCGGTCGGTCTTGACGTTCCAGTAGCGGAACGCCTTGTCATCCAGCGGGATGGTGACGGTCTTGCTCTCTCCGGCTTCCAGCTGCACCTTGAAAAAGCCCTTTAACTCCTTGGCGGGACGGAAAATTTTTGCATCCGGTTTTGCCACATACAGCTGCACCACCTCGGCACCTGCACAGCTGCCGGTGTTGGTAACGGTAAGGGTCACGCCCTGGGCGTCGGCCTGCAGGTCGCTGTAGGCAAAGCTGGTATAGCTCAGGCCGTAGCCGAATGGGAAAGCGGTGGGCACCCCGGCGGTGTCGTAGTAGCGGTAGCCCACATACAGGCTCTCCCGGTACTCCACGGTGGGGCCCTGGCCCCCAAAGTTCTCCCGGGCCGGGGTGTCGGCGTAGCGGCACGCCCAAGTCTCCGCCAGCTTGCCGCAGGGGTTCTGCGCGCCGGTGAGCACCTCGACCAGTGCGCCCGCACCGGCCTGACCGCCCAGACAGCCGTAGACCAGCGCCTTGCAGTCCTTGACCCAATCGCTTTCCAGCGAGGAGCCCGCACTCAGCAGCACCACCACGTTGGGGTTGACGGCAGCCACGGCAGCCAGCAACGCCAGCTGGTTTTCTGCCAGCTTCATGTCGGCGCGGTCGATGCCCTCGCTCTCCTTGATCTCATCCAGACCCATGCACAGCAGCACCACGTCGGCGTTCTTTGCCAGCAGCACCGCTTCGGCCTGCAGCGCATCATCGGGCTTGCCCTGCCGGTCAAAGCCCTTGGCGTAGCCGACGCTGTTCAGCCCGCTTTCGGCAAGGCAGTCCAGAAAGGAATCCACCTTGATGGAGTTGACGGCGCTGGAGCCTGCACCCTGATAGCGGGGCGTCTGGGCAAAGTCGCCGATGACCGCCACCTTTTTCCCCTTTGCAAGGGGCAGCAGGCTGTTTTCGTTCTTCAGCAGCACGATGCTCTGGGCAGCCGCCCGGCGTGCCAGTGCGTGGTGGGCGTCGGCGTCAAACTTGCCGGGTGCAGCGTCCACCGCTGCCTTGGTGGTGAACACCAGTTCCAGCAGCTCCTCCAACCGGGCGTCCACATCAGCCTCGGTGATCTTGCCGGTCTGCACCGCCTTCATCAACTCCCGGATGGCGTCCCCGCCGGGGGCGGGCATTTCCAGCGTAGAGCCGTTCTTTACGCCGAGGGCGTGGTCGTTGCTGCCGCCCCAGTCGGTGACCACGGCCCCCTCAAAGCCCCAGTCCTTCCGCAGGATATCCTGCAGCAGGTGGGCGTTCTCGTTGGCGTAGGTGCCGTTGATCAGGTTGTAGGCCGACATGATGGTCTTAGGGTGCGCCTCTTTGACCACCATCTCAAAGCCGGTCAGGTAAATTTCCCGCAGGGTGCGCTCGTCCACAATGGAATCCGAGGCCATACGGCGCAGCTCCTGACTGTTCACGGCAAAGTGCTTGGGGCAGGCGGCAATGCCGTTTTTCTGGATGCCGCGGACGTAGGCCGCCGCCATCTTACCGGCAAGGTAGGGGTCCTCCGAGAAATACTCGAAGTTGCGGCCGCACAGCGGGCTGCGCTTGATGTTCAGGCCGGGGCCCAGCAGCACCGACACGCCCTGTGCCGCTGCTTCTTCGCCCATAGCTGCGCCCACAGCCTCGCCAAGCTCCGGGTCCCAGCTGTTGGCAACAGTGGCCGAGGTGGGGAAGCAGGTGGCGGGCACACTGGGGTTCAGGCCCAGATGGTCAGCTGCGCCCGCCTGCTTGCGCACGCCGTTGGGGCCGTCCGACAGGGTAATGGCCGGGATGCCCTTGCCCGGCAGCGCCCGGGTGGTGAACACCGTGCCGCCGCTCAGCAGGGCGCATTTTTGTTCCAGGCTCAGTTTTGCAATAATATCCTGATATTTCACGGGGAAATCTCCTTTCAGTAGAAACGGTATTGCCTTTGGAAACAGGACCACGCATAAGGAGAAGAAGCGTGATTCTGTTTCCAAAAGGGAACACGGCTGCGGGTCGTAACTGCCGTGCAGCCGTGTTCCGGGATTAGAAGAAAGACAGTTTTGATTACGGGTCAGTACTTATGCCTTACTCGCATCCGCACCCGCATTGGTATTAGCCAGCGTTTTATTATACTTGCGGCGGCGAAGAATCACCACAACACCTGCCAGAACCAACACATAGACAATCACACTGCCTACCAGTGCAGGCGTGCGCCACATAGGCACAGGCGCATCTACATCTACACCGTAGCTATTCGCCAGCGTATACAGATACTGATGTGCAGCTTCGCGCATCTTCAGCTGACCGGTAGCAGTCTGGCTCAGGTTATCGAAGGTCTTAGTGCCCCAGCCAAACAGCAGATTGGTACCACCTGCCAAGACAGCTTTTTCAATATCCATAAAGCCATGCTCCTCGTTGTTATCCGTAATCACAGTGCCAATAAAGCCCCATTCATTACGCAGAACATTGGTCAGTAGTGCAGTACTTGCACCGGCCCAAGTAGTACCAATATTATTGTAGGAAGACATCACAGCCGTGCTGCCGCCTTCCTTCACAGCCTTTTCAAACGGCACGAAGTAAATTTCACGCATTGCCTGCTCATCGGCCCAGGTGCACAGACCATAATGACGCCAGGTTTCACGCTCATTCAGCGCAAAATGCTTAATGTAGCAGTACATACCATTTTTCTCTGCCGCACCAACCGTAGCAGCGGACATGGAACCAGAAAGGAAGCCATCCTCAGAATAGTACTCAAAGTTACGGCCAGCAAATGCATTGCGGTGGGTATTAGCACCAGGTGCATACCAGCCGGAAATATTCCACGCCTTTCCTTCCTGCGAGATTGCATCGCCAAATTCAGAAGCCAGGTCTACATTCCAAGTAGCCGCCAGCAGAACTTCTGCCGGATAAGTAACCGTCTTATATGTGCAGGTCCCCATAAAGGCATCGAACACATAACTCAGAGCGGCAGGTCCGTCCATTTCATAAGTCTGTCCCTTACCGATATTATCAACTGCTGCACTTCCCCAGCCATCTGCGCCCAGCAGTTTGTACATATCATCAAGGGTCAGCTGATCCAGCAGCTTATCCCACTGTGCATCATCATAGGCAAGGCCTTCCATGTCTTTCAGAGTAAGGCCATTCTTTGCACCAAAGGTCGGCGCAGTGTCATCTGCATCCACATAGCTATCATCCACTACCAGCGCATTGTTGAAGGCTTCCAGCTGTTCAGCAGTTGCTTCCTTGCTGGTACCGGGAACGATCTGCCAAGTGTCACGGTTGAGGTAAGCCACATCACCAGCTGCATCATCAAACTGATTTGTTGCTACCACCTCGTCCGAAGAGCGCTTGCCGACATACTTGCAGTTTTCCACACCACTGCCAAACGCACTGTCCTGGAACACTTCATTCTCAGCAACCTTGCAGGTCATGGTCAGATTATCTTTCACCGTATGAGAATCCGTACGCAGAGAAATCTGATACTCGCCAGCTTCCAGCACGTAGGAACCGGTAGAAGTGTAGTACTTCTGTGCATCATAAGAAGCCATCTGCTCTACCGGCATAGAAATCGTAACCGTTTCCGTTTCGCCCGGCTGCAATTCCTTCGTTTTTGCAAAGCCGCCCAGTACTTCGCCAGCCTTCTGCAAGCCGCTGCCGCCTTCAGCTGCACTGTAATAGGGCGCACTGTAATACAGTTCCACAACATCTTTGCCAGCCACATTGCCAGTATTGGTAACTTTGACATTCCACTCCAGCGTATCCTGTGCGGTAACGGTAGTCGGAATCGTGTTTTCCAGTTCCCAGTCAAAGCTTGTGTAGCTCAAGCCATAGCCAAAGGGGAACTGCACTACATCATTGTAGGAAAGTCCCGTCAGATTCTCTCCTTCACGGGTAGTGTAATCGTAGCTTTCACGGGTTTCGTAATAACGATATCCCACATAAATGCCTTCCTGATACTCTACAAGGTAGGCAGGATGACTTTCGAAGTTTTTGAAGCAGTCCTTAGAGTTGGTATACTCAAAGGTATCAAAGTTGTAGTAAGAAGGGGTCGTTTCTACTGCATAAGGGTAGATATCCGGCAGACGGCCAGAGGGGTTGACTGCGCCCGTCAGAATGTTGACAATTCCAATCGTGCCCACATCACCGGGATCACCGATCCAGAGGGCTGCATCAACGCCTTCATCATTCAGGAAGCCCAGTTCCATGGCATTGCCTGAATTGATCAGAACGATAACATTATCAAATGTCGCTTCTGCCTGTTCCAGCAAAGACTGTTCCGCGCTGTTCAGTTCCAGATAATGCTTGCTCTGATCCGGTGCATACGAGGTATTTTCAGCCATCGAAGTGGGCAGGTCATTGCCTTCACCGCCCTTGCGGGAGAACACGACCACAGCAGTATCCGAAAAATCCTTCATTGCTTCAAATGAGCAGTCTCCAGTATACTGGTACTCCACACCCATGTTCTTAGCCAATTCCTCGGTTGCAGGCAGTTCCGGGATGGAAAAATCAACAGAGAATGTATTTCCGCCTTCGTTGTTTTTGGGGCTATAGAGATTGACCAGATTTTGATTCACTTCAAAACCTGCATCCGTAAAGGCTTTTACAAAATCTGTCCGGTTTGCAGTGTAGCTGCTGCCACCGGAACCCGTACCGCCATAAACCGGATTTGCGGAAGCATAGCCCAGAAGATTGATTTTTCGGTTTGTTCCTGCCAACGGCAGAGCGCCGTCATTTTTCAGAAGGACTGCGCCTTCCTCCTCGATTTTCTGAGCCACCGACAAGCCATTTGCATAAGATGTTTTTTGCAATTCTGGGTCTCCATTCTGGCCAGGGAATGCCTTGTCCAGAGAACTGGGAAACACACCAAACATTGCTACATCTGCCACTATTCCAACTGCCAGTAAGAGTGCTGTAACAGCTGTCAGCAACTTTGTGGGCTTTTTGTTGTTCGGATCGCGCTTCATTGTGTTGTCTCCTCCATATTCTTTTATATTTTTTGGGCCGTACCCAACTGTGACCCATTATAACGGATATTTGCGCATCGTTATCATCTTTTGCACAATCTGTCGTTTTGGATACACAGTTTGCAAAAGTTACAATAAATTTTCAATTTTTATTGTGCT
>ENA-UEQJ01001672-UEQJ01001672.1-human-gut-metagenome-genome-assembly--contig:-NODE-1672-length-17344-cov-12.693346_pt1 | contig 17344 bp, 15 predicted proteins | sample MGYA00242937_ERZ507938 | MGnify/ENA primary metagenome ERZ507938 (study PRJEB26167, sample SAMN06115437) | human gut metagenome | host: Homo sapiens | place: China:Gansu | collected 2015-07-03...
ACCATTTACGGCAGTCAGCTCAAAATTACAGCCCTTTCCACCCAGCGCATCACTCTGCGGGGTGAAATTCTCCGCACGGAATTTTCCCGGGATGCCACTTCCCGATAACACCCACTGATAGGAGGCCGGGCCATGGACCCTTTGCAGCTCTGGGCCGGTGTTCGCTTCGCGGCCCAAAACGGTAACACCGGTGGTTTGCTGACCGCCGCGGCACAAAATGGGCTCCATCTCTCTGCAATTACTGCCCAGCCCGGCGGGTTTTGTGCCCGGTGCGCCGCATGGCGTTACCCAGAGCTTTCCCGGCTGGCCCGCAGGTACCGGGTCCGGCTCCGCGTTCAGAAAAGGGACGGGCTGTTTTTCCGGCTGCGGCCTCTGCTGCGCCGCCGGGGGCTCTGGGCCGGGCTGTTTTTGTTTCTCCCTCTGTTGCTCTGGCTGCAAGGTGCGGTCTGGGCCACGGACTTCACCACCCTGACCCCCGGCCAGCGAGCCCGGACAGAAGTCATCCTGCGCCAACAGGCTCTTTCCGCCGGGGAGTTCGTCTCGGAGGAAAAACTGACTGCCGGTGAATATGCCCTGCTGCAGAGCGGCGAGTTTTCGTGGGCAAGCCTGAATTTTTCCAAAGGGCGGCTGATCGTGGAGGCCGCTGCCGCTAAGCCCGTGCCGGATATCGCATCCGGGACGCTCCATGGCATTACCGCCCGGGTGGCGGGTACTGTGCTGGAAACCAACCTCACCAGCGGCACCATGCTGGTGACTCCCGGGCAGGCCGTGGAAGCCGGACAGGGACTTATTGGAACGGCCCGCATGGAGCGGGATGGGACTTTGATCTTTCAGCCTGCGGCCGGTCGGGTGCTGGCCCAGTTTGAGTGGGAATTTTCCGAGACACTCCCCGCTACCGTGGCCGCAGACCAGCTCACCGGGAGCAAATCGCACCAGTACCAGCTCCACTTTGCCGGGAAGTCACTTGCTCTTCCCTCATGGAGCTCCCACCAGGAAAACGCCCGCGCCATCACCCGGCATCTCCATCCGGCATTTTGGGGGCTGGCACTCCCCTGCTCCGTGGAGGAAACGGTATTCTACCATACCCAAAACGAAACACTTTCCTACACGGGAGACCAGCTGCTCGCCTTAGCCCGGCTGCACAGCCGTCAGGTGCTATACGCTGCCTACCCGGACGCGGTTCTCCTCACCCGGAAAGAAGATTTTTCCGCAGAGGGCGACCAGTTCCATTACCGGGTCTGCTACACCATAGCGGCCGACATCTGCCAGGAAAACGCGAAAACGGCAGAGGATTGAAACTTCCTCTGCCGTTTTCATCGATATCATTGTTGTTTTAATTCTCTGCGTTCTCAGATGCAGGCGCTGCTTTCTCCACCGCCTTTTTGACCAGCTTGTTCAGGTCAAACTCATACTTGGTGTGGCAGAAGTGGCAGACTACCTCGCAGTGGGGATCCTCATCCCGGAGTTTTTCCAGTTCCTTGCGGCCCAGGCTGAGCAGCATCTGCTCGGTGCGCTCCCGGCTGCAATCGCACTGGTACCGCACTTCCCGCTCATCCAGCACGCTGGGGTTGAAACCCGCCATGGCGAGATTCATCATGTCCTCCGGGGTCTTGCCCGCGTGGAGCATCTCGGTCACGGAGGGCATGGCGGCAATGTTCTGCTCCAGCTGGGTGATCTCGGCATCGGTGGCGCCCGGCAGCAGCTGCAGCAGATAGCCGCCCGCGCAGGAGATGGACAGATCCTTATCTACCAGCACGCCCAGTGCACAGACGGTGGGCACCTGCTCACTGTAGGCGTAGTAGCTGGTGATATCCTCCGCGATCTCGCCCGAGACCAGCGGAACCTGGCCGACGGTGGGCTCTTTCTGCAGGCAGTTGTCCCGGATGACGGTGAGCACACCGTCCTTGCCGACAGCCCCGCCCACATCCAGATGGCCATTGGCCTTGGCAGGCAGCTCCACCAGCGGGTGGTCGATGCAGCCCTTGACATTGCCGGTGCCATCCGTGCAGGCAATGACGACGCCTGCCGGGCCGTTGCCAGAAACGCGCAGGGTGATGGTGTCCCGGTCATCCTTGAGCATGGAGCCCATCAGGCTGGCACCCGTCAGCAGGCGGCCCAGGGCAGCACTGCAGGTGGCGCTCGTGGTGTGAAGTTGTTCTGCTTTACAGACAATATCCGTCGAATCTACGCCACAAAAAACGATTCCGCCGTTTTCCGACAGGCCTCGGATCAGTTTTCCCATTTTTCAGTCTTCCTCCAATTGCGTATGCTGTTTGACCGCGCAGAAGAAATAGCGCTCGCTCTTCTCGGTCAGCGGGCCGAACGTTTCACCGTCGCAGACGCTCTCCAGCACAAAACCGTGCTTCTCCAGTGCCGTGCGGATGGTGTCCAGATCGTAGGTGTACTCACTGAACGCCTCATGGAAATGTTCTCCCGTCTCCCGGTAGTCGATCTCCACGCTGATCTCCACCTGGCGGTCGGCCGCATTGTAGTGGTTTTTCCAGACACAGCAGGCGTCCTCCTCCTCAAAGGTGAACGTGTTCTCCCCCAGCACGTTTTTGTGCTTGTAGGGGGTGTTCATATCAAAGAGGAAGACGCCACCTTTCTCCATAAAGAAGCCCGCGTTGGCAATGGCCGTGTCGAGGTCCGGGATGTGATTGAATGTATCAAAGGTGGAGACCGCACCCCGGATGGTGCCGTACAGGTCCAGCTTGAGCAGGTCCTGCCGCAGGAGCAGCAGCTTGCCGGACAGACCCAGCTGTTCCGCCTTATCCCGGACAACGCAGAGCATCTCCTCGGACTGGTCAATGCCGATCATATCATACCCGGCCTGGGTCAGCATCAGGGTCAACTCCCCTGTGCCACAGCCAAGGTCAGCCAGAATGCCGTCCCGGATGCCGTGGGCGTTCAGCTCGTTCTGGATGTGCTCATACAGGGCGTCGTAGTCCGCTGCCCCGTTGAATTCATCGTAAAAGTATGCAAATTCGTTGTATGCCATCTTATTCGGCGTCCTCGTCCGCAAACTCTGCCTCTATGGCTTTGTTGAGAATAGCCTGCAGCTCCGGGATGCCGTAGCCGTTTTCGCCGCTGGTCAGCACCACTTTCTGGCAGCCATAGGGGCGGCAGGTGTTTTCAAACTCCTCCAGCGTCTTGGTCAGCTGGCTCTTTTTGAGTTTATCCGCCTTGGTCAGCGCCACCACATAGGGGATCTGATGGTAGTGCAGGTACTTGAGCATCTGGAAATCATCGGCGCTGGGGGCATGGCGGCAATCCAGCAGCTGCACCAGCAGGGTGTGGTGGCGCTGAGCCTCAAAGTAGCTGTTGATGAGGTCATCCCAGCGCTCACGGTCCGCATTGCTTACTTTGGCGTAGCCGTAACCGGGCAAGTCCACAAAATAGCAGCTGTCCACCTCATAAAAGTTGATGGTAGCCGTTTTGCCCGGCGTCGCCGAAACGCGGGCCAGGTTTTTGCGGCTGCACAGCTTGTTGATGAGGCTGGATTTGCCCACGTTGGAGCGGCCGGAGAAACTGATCTCCGGGCGGTCACTGTCGGGCAGCTGGCTGGAAATACCATAGCTGGCCATAAAATCCGCTTTGTTGTAATTCATAAAAGCTTCCCTTTCCTCTCAGCAGACGGCACCGGTCTTGGGCTTTTCTGCAGTCTGGGACATGGCGGCGGCATCGGCAGCCTTCGTGCTCTTCTTGGTACGGGGGTGCGTGGCCGCCGCTTTCGGCTTGAGCAGCGCTGCGTTCAGCACCTGAGAAAGATTGGACATGGGCAGGAACTCGAGGTTCTTCTTGACCTCATCGTCCACCTCATACAGGTCGGAGACGTTGTCCTTGGGGATGAGGACCGTCTTCATCCCCTCGCGGTAAGCGGCCATGCTCTTTTCCCGCAGGCCGCCGATGGGCAGCACATTGCCGTGGAGGGTGATTTCGCCCGTCATGGCCACATCGCCCCGCACCGGGATGCCAGACAGGCAGGAGATGAGGGCCGTGGTCAGGGTGACACCCGCCGAGGGGCCGTCCTTGGGCACAGCGCCCTCCGGGGCATGGATGTGCAGGTCGCACTTCTTGAGCCGTTCCGGGTCAATCCCATACTCTGCCGCATGGACACGGGCATAGGTAATGGCCAGCTGGGCACTCTCTTTCATCACGTCGCCCAGAGAGCCCGTCACGGTGATCTTGCCGGAACCATTGTCGATGACCTGCACCTCAATGGGCAGGGTCTCGCCGCCGATGCTGGTCCAGGCCAGGCCGTTGGCAATGCCGATGGCATTGGTGCGGTTGAGGAAGTCCGGCTTGACGATGCGGGGTCCCAGCAGCTTTTCCAGCGTGGTACCGGTCACAGAGACCGTCTCCGCCTCGCCGGAAGCGATCTGGCGGGCACACTTGCGCAGGACACTGGTGATGGTGCGCTCCAGGTTGCGGACACCCGCTTCCCGGGTATAGCCATCGATGATGCCGTACAGGGCGCTCTGGGAGAACGTGACTTTGCCGCTCAGGCCACAGGCCTCCAGCTGCTTGGGCACCAGATGTTTTTTCGCAATGTTGTATTTTTCCACCCGGGTATAGCTGGGCAGCTCGATGACGTCCATACGGTCGCGCAGCGGGCCGGGGATGGCGCTGAGGTCGTTGGCCGTGGTGATGAAGAGCACATGGCTCAAATCAAACGACATATCGATGAAATGGTCATTGAAGGTGCTGTTCTGCTCGGGGTCGAGGGCTTCCAGCAGAGCGGCCGCCGGGTCGCCCCGGAAGTCGCCTGCCAGCTTGTCGATCTCGTCCAGAAGCATCAGGGGGTTCGAGCTCTTGGCAGAGATCATGGCGTTGATGATCTTGCCGGGCATCGCGCCGATGTAGGTGCGGCGGTGGCCGCGGATCTCGGCCTCATCCCGCACGCCGCCGAGGCTGATGCGGACATACTTGCGGTTCAGGCTCTCGGCGATGGAGCGGGCGATGCTGGTCTTGCCGACACCCGGAGGGCCGACGAGGCAGATGATCTGGCCCTTCACATCGGGGGCCAGCTTGCGGACGGCCAGCACCTCGAGGATGCGGTCCTTGACCTTCTTCAGGCCGTAGTGGTCCCGGTCCAGCACCCGCTGGGCCTTGGCGATGTCCAGATCGTCCTCGGTGAAGGTGTTCCAGGGCAGGTCGAGGCAGGTGTCCAGATAGGTGCGGATGACCGTGCCTTCCTGATTGCTGCTCTGCATCTTGGAGAGGCGGTCCACCTCTTTGAGAAGCTTCTTTTCCCGGTCCTCGTCCAGATGGAGGGCCGTGATCTTCCGGCGGTACTCCTCAGCCTCGGCGGTGGTATCGTCGTCCTCGCCCAGCTCCTCGCTGATCATGTGAAGCTGCTCGTGGAGGTAGTAGTCGCGCTGGTTCTTGTCCATCGCCTCGTCTACCTTCTGGGCGATCTCCTTATCGATCTCGAGCATCCGGCGCTCCCGGTGCATCTTCTCGATGAGCAGATGCAGACGGCCCATCAGGGTGCCTTCGTCCAGAATGGCCTGTTTATCCTCGAAGCGGAACAGGAGGTTGGCCGGGATGTACTCGGACAGGAAAGCGGCGTCGGTGCTGGTGGTGATGGCAAACACCACGTCCTTGCCGATGTGGGGGTTCAGAGCCAGCAGGTCGTCAAAGCTCTTTTTGACGTTGCGGACGAGGACGTCCGCCTCCGGCAGCTCCTCGGGCTTCGCCATCCTGACCGGGGCCGGGCGGACGGTGGCCAGCAGGAAGCTGCCGTCGTCCTCCATCTCGGAGAGTCTGGCGCGGTATTTGCCTTCGACCAGGATGCGGACGAGGTCGTCCGACACCCGCATCACCTGCTTGACCTCGGCCACGACGCCGTAAGTATAGAGGTCGGCGGCCTTGGGATCTTCGACCTTCATCTCTTTCTGTGCCACGAGGAAGACGTCAGAGTTGTTGCTGACGGCCCACTCCACGGCGGCGATGCTCTTCTCGCGGCCCACCTCGAAGTGGAGCAGATTGTTGGGGAAGACCACCAGCCCGCGCAGGGCGATGGCCGGAAGGTGGAGGACGCTCCGCTCCACCTTGACCGTAACTTTTTCAGACATAGTACAAAACCTCCCAGCCGTCCCTCGGATGCGAGTCATCCATAAGGGCGGCTTTTTTGTAGGGTCATATCAAATCTATCATTTTATTATAGCGAAAAATGTTTGCAGATGCAACCGTTCAGCGCTTTTCCCGGGTGTTGTAGCCCAGTCTGCCCAGTGCGGGCAGGATGGCCCGAAGGGTCAGCGACGTGAGGGCGCCCATGACAAGACCCAGCACCAGCATCACCGGCGCGTAGTACAGCGACATGGCCGAGGACAGGATGAGCCCCGCGCCAAGCAGCTGGCCGATGTTGTGGGACAGTGCGCCGCAGACCGACAGGATGAACCATGTGGGCCGGAACGGGAGCTTATAGTAGAGCACCCACATCACCAGCAGGGACAGCAGTCCGCCGCAGAGCGAGAGGAAGCCTGCCGTCCAGCCGGAGACGAGAAAGACGAACAGCGCCTTGAGCAGGTCGAGATAGAGCGCCTGCCGCGCCCCCATGAAGAACAGTGCATACATCACCACGATGTTCGCAAGGCCCAGCTTCATGCCCGGCGCAAGGCCCGGGATGACCAGTGTGCCTTCGATGAAGGAAAGCGCCATCGCCAGCGCGAACAGCAGGCCGGAAAGTGCGATCTCGTGTGTTTTCTTTGGGTCATGGTTTCGGTTTGCCATCGGCTCTCCCCCTTTGCTGCATCGTTTATTCTTCGCCGCCGGCAGTCTGCTCGTACTGCTCCTGCTCCTCGACGGCGGCTTCCCATGCGGCGAAAAGCTCGTCCTGATGGAAGCGCAGGTCGCTGAGCTCGTCGCTCTTTTCCCGCAAAAGCTGGGGGTCGTTGTAGACTTCCGGCGAGTTTATCTCGTTTTCCAGCTCCACTTCGCGGGCGCCGCAGGCTTCCATCTCGTCCTCGCAGGCTTTGATCTTAGCGCGCAGCTCGGCCCGGCGGCGGCGCTGCTCTTTGCCGTAGCCCGCCTTGGCGGGTTCGCTGCTCTTCTCGGCCACGGGGGCGGGAGCGGCGCGGCCCATCAGGGCGTCATAGCTGGGGTAGATGACCGCCTTGCCGTCCTCGAGGTAGAGGATGGGGCAGGCCAGACTGTTCATCAGGTGGCGGTCATGGGTGACGAGGAGCAGCGTGCCAGTGTAGGCCATCAGCGCCTCGGTCAGGTTCTCGCGGGTGTAGATGTCCAGATGGTTGGTAGGCTCGTCCAGGAACAGCAGGTTCGGGCGCTCCAGCACGATCTCTGCAAAGCGCAGTCGGGCCAGCTCGCCGCCGGACAGGGCCTCGCAGGGCTTGAAGACCGTCTCGCCCCGGAAGCCCAGCTTTGCCAGATGGCTGCGGACTTCCAGCTCGGTCATCCGGGGGTACTTGTTCCAGATGACGTCGATGACGCGGCCCGCGCCGATGCGATTCTGCTGCTGGGCGAAGATGCTGGGCCGTGCGCCGGTGCCAAGGCGGACCATGCCGCCGGAGGGGCGGCGCTTGCCGTCCAGCACCTGCATCAGGGTGGATTTGCCTGCGCCGTTGGGGCCGGCGATGATGAGCCGCTGGCCGCGGCAGACCGTATAGGTGAAGGGCTCCAGCAGGGTGCGGCCGCCGATCTGAATGGTCAGGTTCTTGAGCAGCACCAGCTCATTCCACGGCTCCACGTCGTATTCGAAGCGGAACTTGAGCTGGTTGGTCTCGTCCTGAGGGGCCTCGGTGATCTCCAGCTTTTCCAGCTGCCTGCGGCGGCTCTGGGCCATCTTGGTGGTGGAGGCGCGGACGAGGTTGCGGTCGATGTAGTCCTGTAATTTTTCGGCCAGCGCCACGTCGGCGTCGTGCTGCTTCTGGCGCAGGGCGTCGGCGGCTTCCTTCTGGGGCAGATAGGCCGAGAAGTTGCCCTTATAGGTGGTCATGGTCTGGAAGGAGACTTCCCAAATTTTGGTACAGACGTTGTCGAGGAAATAACGGTCGTGGCTGACCACCAGAACGGCACCGGAGTAGCCCTTGAGGTAGTTTTCCAGCCACTCCATGGTGGCGAAGTCCAGATGGTTCGTAGGCTCGTCCAGAATGAGGACGTCCGGCTTCTCGAGGAGGAGCTTGGCCAGACGGAGACGGGTCAGCTCACCGCCGGAGAGGACGCCCACGTTCTTGCTCCAGGTATCCTGTGCAAAGCCCATGCCGGACAACACCTTCTTGATGTTGACGTCCATGTTGTAGCCGTCGGCGGCGTCGATGATGTTCTGCAGTTCGTCGTGCTTTTCGAGAAGGGCGGCGTCGTCGGGAGAGGCCGCCATCTTCTTTTCCAAGATCTGCATCTGGGCCATGGCGTCCAGCACAGGGGCGAAGGAAGAGCGCATCTCCCCGTAAATATCCAGCGTGACATCGAGCTTTGCGTTCTGCTCCAGATAGCCCAGCGTCACGCCGTGGGTCACGCTGAACTCGCCGTCATAGTCGGTGTAGACGCCGGTCAGAATTTTGAGCAGGGTCGTCTTGCCTGCGCCGTTCTGGCCCACGATGCCGATGCGGTCTTCTTTTTCCACACTGGCGCTCACGTCGTGCAGGACGACTTTCTCGCCAAAGCTCTTTCCGAGTTTTTCCAAATGAATCAGCATATCGTTCTTCCGTATTCTTTTCCAGTAGGGTGGATGGGGACATTCCCGCCGTTACAGCTGATGACGGCGGTGCTTGAGGCCGAGGTTCGCCAGCTCTTCCGGCTCCATCACCAGCGGGTAGAGCTCTTCCAGCGAGGCGATCTCGTAGGTGGGGCTCACCTTGCCCGGGTTCTCGGCGTGGCCGGGGTTGAACCAGCAGGTGTCGAGGCCCGCGTTCACGCCGCCCTGAATGTCGCTGGTGAGGCTGTCGCCCACCACCAGGACGTGCTCCCGGTTCTCCACGCCCAGAGCGCGGAGGGCGGAGTCGAAGATGCGGCGGCTGGGCTTCTCGCTGTCCAGCTTCTCGGAGACGAAGACGTCCTCGAGGTAGGCCCCGATGCCGGATTCTGCCACCCGGCGGCTCTGCACCTTCTCGAAGCCGTTGGTCACGACGGCCAGCGTCGCCACCTCGGAAAGCTCCCCGAGGACGTCCGGCACATTGGGGGTCATCAGGTCGGGGTGGGAGGAGAGGTGGTCGAGGTAGCAGCGGTTCATCTCCACGCCGTCACCGGCTGCGTCGATGGCCTTGAGGAAGCGGGTGAAGCGCTCCCCCATCAGCTTGTCGCGGCGTATCTGGCCCTTTTCCAGCTGACGCCACAGCTCCGAGTTGATGTCCCGGTAGGTCTGCACCGTCCCGGCGTCCGGCTCGATGCCGTATTCCACCAGCGTCTCAGCCAGCGCCTTGTTCTCGGCGGCGTCAAAGTCCAGAAGCGTATTGTCTGCATCGAAGAGGATGCAATAATATTTTGCCATCTTTCTTTCCCTTCTCTATCATGTTTCGAGCCGCCTGCCGCCTTGAGCGGGTGCGGCTGCGGTGCGGTTTGAGAACAGCGAGAAGCCAGCCCCGCCCGGCAGAGCTGGCTTCTCGTATTTTTATCCTTCCAACGTCATTTCATAGGCTTCGTCGTCGGACTGGTCCGGCAGGTTCCCGCTGCACTTGCAGTGTGGCGTGCAGGCGCACGCTTTTGCGATGCACTTTGCCATCTGCTCCTCCGTCACGCCGTTCTCGACGTTTTCCCAATCCATGTCGTAGTAGTCCACGCTGCCGTCGGTCACATCTTCTGCGCCGGGCAGGCCGAGGACTTGCATTTCTTCACGGAACATCCGCTCGCCTCCTCTCGGCTCAGCCTATGCGGCTGCGCAGAGGAAGGTGCGGGGCGTCATTCTGCCTTGCTTTCGGCTTCCTTGCCGGCGGAGGCTTCCGGCTTGGTTTCGGCCTTGGGCTCTGCTTTGCTCTCAGCCTTGGATTCTGCTTCGCCCTCGGCCTTAGACTCAGCCTTAGACTCGGCCTTGCTTTCGGACTCCGGCTCTGCCTTGGAGCTGCCGGACGACGAACTGCTGGTGCTGTGGGAAGAGCTGCCCGAACTTGCAGACGAAGAGGATGTACTGCCGGAAGAACCGGCATGGGACGAGGACGAACTGCTGGTGGAGCCGGACTCGCTGGTCACACCGCTGCCGATGGTGATGGTCAGGGTGTTGCTGCTCACCTTGCAGTCGTTGTAGGTGACGACGGCGTGGATCTTATAAGAAGCGTTGACCATGGAGCTGTCCACCACCACAGTGATGCTGGACTTGCCGGCGGCCTGCGTGACCTCCTGACCGTTGGCGTACCAGCGCAGGTTCTCGGTCTTGGCGTACTTGCCGCTCAAGGCAGCCTTGAAGGTGTAGGAGCTGCCCACAGCGCCCTTGCCCTCGCTGGTGATCTGGACGGAGGCCGTGCCGAAGACTGCCGTGACGTCCAGATTCTGCTTGAAGTCGGTGTCGGTGCGGGTCTTGCTGGTGAGGCCGTCGCTCCACTTGACGAAGACGTGGCCCTCCGCCGGGACAGCGGTCACAGTGATGGATTTGTCGGGGTCGGTGACGGTGTAGGTCACAGAGCTGTTGCCGGTGTCATTGCCGACGCTCAGGGTGCCGCCGCCGTTCTTGTCCACACGGTAGCGGGCCTCGAACTTTTTGTTCTCGCTGGTGCTCTCGCTGGAAGAGCTCTCCGAGCTGCTGGCGCTCTCGGCCTGACTCTCGCTGGAGCTGACAGCCTCCGAGCTGGGAGCGGCCACGGCGGAGCTGGGGTTGGAGACATACTCCATGGTGCGGGTGGGGATGTTGTTGGTGTCGGGGCGGCGGTCCTCGGTCTGCAGGGCGTGGGTGCGGAGATAGTTCAGCACTGCCTTGAGGCCGGCGCTCTTGAGGTGGATGTCGCCGCTGGTGTAGTAGTCCGCGATGCCGTAGCCGTCGCTGCCCTTGAGGGCTTCGGCGGAGTTGAGGAAGCGGACGCCCAGCTGCTCGCACAGATCCAGAAGGGCCATGTTGAAGTCGTCGATCTTGGCCTGGTCCATGTGGGGGTAGTTGGAGTGGTCAGCCGGGACCGGCGGCACCGTGTTGACGATGATGTCGGTGTAGGGATAGCTCTGCTGGATGGCCTGGATGAGGGCCGTGTAGTGGGCGATGAAGTCCGAGACTTCCATCCCGGTGTCGTTGGTGCCGAAGGTCATGACCACACGGCGGGGCTTCATCATGGCCACCGCCTGAGGGATGGTGTAGTGGTTGGAATCCTTCTTAAAGGTAACGATGCCCTCGTTGAGCGCCACCTGGGTGCCGATGCCCTCTTTGGCGCAGAACTGCTGCAGGGAGATGAGGCCGTTGTTATAGAGGCGGACGGTGTTGGAATCGCCCAGAAAAAGGGTGTCGTTCAGATAGTCCGTGCCGGCGTCGGCGGTCTCCGTCAGCAGGGCGGTGGAGGCGTTGTCGATCTGGTAGTGGCCCGACAGGTCTTCGCCGGGGGCAGCGGGTCCCTCTGCAGGCTCCGAGACAGAGGGGGCAGGCTCCTCCTTTTTGAGGAGGGTGGTGGTGATGCCGAAGGTCAGCAGCACCGCCAGCACGCAGAGGATGCAGACCAGAACGGCCCGATGCTGCATGGGAGTCATGGTTTCGTTTTGTTGTTGTTTTCGACTCATAGATTCAGTCCCTCTCGTTTCAGGAATGGGAAAGCTCGTCCGCCGGGCGGAGAGCCCAGTCCGTCAGCTCTTTGCAGTCAGCGGCCATAAAGACCGGCGCAAAGGGGGCGACCTCTTCCCTGCCGCCGTAGCCGTAGAGCACAGCGGCGGCGTCCAGGCCGCAGTTCACAGCGCCCTGCATATCGTCCCGGCGGTCGCCCACCATCAGCACCCGCTTGCCCTGCATAACGGGCTGGGCGAGGACGTGGCGGATGACGTCGGTCTTGTTGTCGCGGCTCTCATCCATGGACGCGCCGCCCACGAAGGAGAAGTAAGGCGCAAGGCCCTGCTCTTCGAGGATGGGCCTCACAACGTCGGTGGGCTTGCAGGTGGCCGTGCAGAGGGTCAGGCCAGCAGCCTTGAGACGGCCCAGCATCTCCACCACGCCGGGGTAGACATCGCCCTCGTGGCAGCCCTTGGCGGCGTAGCTCACGCGGTAGCGCTTCGTGGCCTCCTCGATTTTTGCAGGGTCGGAGAAATGCTCGCCGAAGCTCTTGCGGAGGGGCGGGCCGATGTAGCGGCCAAGGTCGCTCCGGGCGACGTCAACGCCCATGGAGCTGAAAACTTCTTCCAGTGTATTGAGAATGCCGGGGGCGGAATCGATGAGCGTACCGTCCACGTCAAACAGGATCGCATCGTAGTGCAGCAAGGTCAGGTTCCCCTTTCTCTTTGGATAAACACTATATAGTATAGCACAGATTTCGATATTCAGCAATTCCAACAAAACACTTTTCCGACTTTTATACATATTTTTAGGCAGTCCCGCCCCAGAAAGCAAAAACCGCCCACCCATTGCGGGCGGGCAGTCGCATTTTGACATCAGCTCTCGGTGGTGGTGCAGTTCCCCGTCGAGGGGTAGTAGAGGTTGTTGGCGATGAATTCCAGCTTCTCTTTCAGAACCAGCTCAAGGTTCGCCACGGCGTGGACCATGTTGGTGGCGGAGTCGTTGACTTCCAGCAGCTTGCACAGGTCCAGCTCCTCCATGCTGAGGGCGGCTTTCATCTTCTGGCTCTCGGCGCAGAGGATGTGGCTCAGGGCCGACTCCTGCAGAGCGATGCTCTCCATCAGGTCGACGACGGCCTGGTCGAGGGAAACTCTCGGCAGCGCGGGGCAGCCGCAGGAAACGCAGGGGGTGCAGTTGGTGGTATCAGCCATAAGAAGGACCTTCCTTTCTATAATAGGAATCGGGCGCAGTCCATCCTATGTGCCTCGCCGCCCGGATGTCACTCCGGCTTTGCGCTCTTCTGTACCTTCTCGATGGTGTCGCGGTAGCCGCCGGAGCCGTACTGGATGCAGCGGTTGATGCGGCTGATGGTGGCGGTGCTGATTTCCACCGCCTTTACGATCTGGTCGTAGGTGCTGCCGCCGAGCAGGAGTTTGGCCGCTTCCAGACGCTGGGCCATATCGGAGATCTCCTTGACCGTGCAGAGGTCTTCGAAGAAGTTGTAGCACTCTTCCCTTGTTTCAAGACTCAGGATCGCGTCAAACAGTGCGTCGGTGGTGGGGTTTCTTCTGGGGTTTTTGTCCGCCATAGCTGCCTCCTTTAGGGCAAAGTGCCGCAGGGTGCGGCACGGTTCTTTCTATTACTCTGTTACTTTAGCACTTGAAAGTGTAAAAGTCAAGTGTTCGGTCTTTCTTTCCGGGGGTTTAGCAGATTTCACCTGTGGAGGCATTCAGTTTTATTCATCTCACATCTGAACAAAAATCGCCTAAATTTTCTTAGTTTCTCCCCCGCAAAAATGGCACAGTCTCCTAACTTGCCCAAAATATATTGACAAGTTATGAAATCAGGACTAAAGTATACACAATCATTCGGCAAATGCAATGAACAGGACATGACTTTTCGCATTCCCTGCGCTCAGAGAGCCGCCATTCCGGTGCAAGACGGCAGCACAGTGCGATCAGCCCTCACCTGCGAGCAGCCTGTGCGAACCCGCTTGCGGCAGTAGTGCATGGCCGTTCAGCCCACGTTACAGGGCGGCGTATCGGCGGCAGGAACGCCTGTACGCGCAAGCGGCTGCTCCCGAAAGCAGCAAACGAAGTGGTACCGCGGAGAACGACCGGTGCAGATGCACCGTTTGGCCTTCGTCTTCGAGGAAGATGGGATGCATCTTTGTGTCTCTATCTTTCATGAGGACGGAGGCTTTTTTCACCCCTCCGGGCCGTTTCGCCTGCCCTGCTTTTGGGCACAGCCGCTCTGTCTGGCACATTGCCGGTTGCCGATGTGAAAGAAAGGAAAGAGGTATAAAGAAATGAATACGCTGGTCATCGTTTTGATCGCAGCCGTGTGTCTGTTCGGCGCTTATACGCTGTACGGCCGCTGGCTGGCCAACAAGTGGGGCATCGACCCCACCGCCAAGACCCCCGCAGTCGTCCACGAGGATGGCCGTGACTACGTCCCCACCAACGGCTGGACCGTGTTTGCGCACCAGTTCAGCTCCATCGCCGGTGCAGGCCCTGTCACCGGTGCCATCCAGGCTGCTGCTTTTGGCTGGCTGCCTGTCCTGCTGTGGGTGCTGCTGGGCGGCATCTTCTTCGGCGCTGTCACCGACTTCGGCGCTCTGTACGCTTCCGTCAAGAACGACGGCAAGAGCATGGGCATGCTGATCGAGAAGTACATCGGCAAGACCGGCCGCAAGCTGTTCCTGCTGTTCTGCTGGCTGTTCTGCGGCATCGTCATTGCAGCGTTTGCTGACATGGTGGCCGGTACCTTCAACGCCTTCGGCGCAGACGGTGCTCTGGCGGAGACTGCTCAGACCAACGGCGCTGCCGGTATGGTCTCCATCATGTTCATGGTCTTCGCTGTCGTCTTCGGCCTCATCCAGAAGAAGTTCAACTTCTCCGGCTGGAAAGAGAGCCTCATCAGCATCGTCTTCATCGTGCTTTCCTTCGTCATCGGTGCAAACCTGCCCATCATTCTGGGCAAGGCTGCATGGAGCTACATCACCTTCGTCTACATCTTCTTTGCCGCTGTTCTGCCCATGTGGCTGCTGAAGCAGCCCCGTGACCACATGACCACCTTCATGTTCGTGGCCATGATCATCGGCGCTGTGGTCGGCCTGCTGGTCGCCCATCCCACCATGAACCTGCCCGTCTTCACCGGTTTCACCAACGAGAAGCTGGGTACCATGTTCCCCATCCTGTTCGTCACCGTGGCCTGCGGTGCAGTCTCCGGCTTCCACGGCCTCGTCTCTTCCGGCACTTCCTCCAAGACCGTCGAGAACGAGAAGGATATGCTGAAGGTCGGCTATGGCGCCATGATCCTCGAGAGCCTGCTGGCTGTTCTGGCCCTCTGCGTCGCCGGTGCTGCTGCCGCTGCTGACGGAACCCCCGCCGCTGGCACTCCCTTCCAGATCTTCAGCCGCGGCGTTGCCGGTTTCTTTGAGATGTTCGGTGTCCCCGCTTATGCCGCTACCGTCTTTATGACCATGTGCGTTTCCGCACTGGCTCTGACCAGCCTGGATGCCGTGGCCCGTATCGGCCGCATGAGCTTCCAGGAGCTGTTCAGCGTGGACGACATGGAGCACGCTGAGGGCTGGCGCAAGCTGCTCTGCAACGTCTACTTCTCCACCTTCCTCACTCTGGTGTTCGGCTTCATCCTGACCAAGATCGGCTACGCCAACATCTGGCCCCTGTTCGGTTCTGCAAACCAGCTGCTGAGCGCTCTGGTCCTCGCTACCCTGTGCGTCTTCCTGAAGGTCACCGGCCGCAGCAACAAGATGCTCTTCCCCCCGCTGGTCATTATGCTCTGCGTCACCTTCACCGCTCTGGTGCAGCGCCTCATGGCGATGGTCAAGGCCATCAGCAATGCCGCTGCTGTCACCATCCCTGCCGGTGAGACCACTTGGGGCGCTGTGTTCATCGCCAACGGCCTGCAGCTCATCCTTGCTGTCCTGCTGATCGTTCTGGGCCTGAACATCGTGTTCCACTCCTTCTCTGCTTACAAAAAGGCTGAGCACAACAGCGAGGCCAAGGTCTGATCCATTGACCGCTGTTGACTGAATAAGCGCAAAACGCCGCTGACGGCTTCCGAACCGTCGGCGGCGTTTTTGTTCTGTTCCTGTTACAGCATCTTCACCATGATGATCTCATCCCGGTAGGTGCCGTCCTTCAGCTTAAAGGCCCGGGGCTGGATGCCATAGCGCTCAAACCCAACCTTCTCATAGAGATGGATGGCGCGGCTGTTATCGCTGTACACCCCCAGTTCCAGCTGTTCGAAGCCGTTGGCCCGGGTCTGGTCGATGGCAAGCTGCATCAGGTAGCTGCCCAGACCGCAGCCCCAATACTCTTTCCGGACAGAGATGCCCATTACGGCACGATGGCGGTATTTGATATGCGGCCGCAGCTGTGCAACACCAAACTCCCCCACCAGCTTTTCTCCGGCAAAAGCGCCCACCTCAAAGTTCACAGGGCTTTCCCCGCAGTCTGCAAGCCGATTCCCCATCGCTTCCAGACTCACCCCTTCCTCCGGGTATCGGGCCATAAAATAGGTCTCGCTGTAGGTTGCATTGCGGAATGCATTCAATGCCTCTGCATCGTCCGCGCACAAGCTGCGCACCGTCAGCACTTCCCCGCTGGGCAGGGTGAATGTTCTGGGTTCGATCTTCATGATTTCTTCTCTCCTCTTTTATATAGCCCTTATCATAGCACATTTGCCGCGCAAATACAAACAAAAAGAGCCGCAGCGCCCTGTTACAGGCACTGCGGCTCTCGTATGCTTTAAGCAGTAGAAGCTGGCTTACTTCACCATGCTTGCGACTTCAGCAGCGAAGTCGTCAGAACGCTTCTCCAGGCCCTCGCCCTTGACGAAGTGGGTGAACTTGATGACCTTGATGTCGCCGCCCAGATCCTTTGCGACCTTGGCAGTGTACTGACCGACGGTCATGTCGCCGTCCTTGACGAACTCCTGATCGACCAGGCAGTTCTCCTTGAAGTACTTCTTGATCTTGCCCTCGATCATCTTCTGCTTGACAGCGTCGGGCTTGTTGGCGTTCTTCGGGTCGTTGGCCATCTGAGCGAGGAGAATCTCCTTCTCCTTGGCGACGACCTCAGCGGGGACAGCAGCCTCATCGACGTAGCTGGGGTTGGCAGCTGCGACCTGCATGGCAACATCCTTGCCGTATGCAGCAAACTCGTCCTTGGCCTCGATGCCGTTGGTGGTCTCGAAGTTGACCAGGATGCCGTGGGTGCCGCCGCCGTGGACGTATGCAGAGCAGACGCCCTCGTAACGGACGAAACGGCGGACCTTGATGTTCTCCTTGATGACCAGGATGAGGTTCTTCAGAGCCTCATCGACGGTCTCGCCGCTCTCGGTCTTGCATGCCATCAGAGCCTCGACATCAGCGGGGTTCTGCTTCATGATGACCTTGGTGGCCTCCTTGACGAAGGCGACGAACTTGTCGTTCTTGGCGACGAAGTCGGTCTCGGCGTTGACCTCGATGACGACGCCCACCTTGCACTCGGGGCAGTAATCAGCGTAGACCATGCCCTCGGCAGCCACGCGGCTTGCCTTCTTGGCGGCGGTAGCCAGACCACGCTCACGCAGGATCTCGATCGCCTTCTCGAAGTTGCCGTCAGCCTCGGTCAGAGCCTTCTTGCACTCCATCATGCCGCAGTCGGTCTGCTTGCGCAGTTCCATAACGTCCTTTGCAGAAATAGC
>ENA-UEQJ01001685-UEQJ01001685.1-human-gut-metagenome-genome-assembly--contig:-NODE-1685-length-17238-cov-4.721811_pt1 | contig 17238 bp, 13 predicted proteins | sample MGYA00242937_ERZ507938 | MGnify/ENA primary metagenome ERZ507938 (study PRJEB26167, sample SAMN06115437) | human gut metagenome | host: Homo sapiens | place: China:Gansu | collected 2015-07-03...
CCCGGCCATCCCCTGCATCACCCGGTAGATCACGAACTGCAACAGCGACTGCGACGTCCCGCACAGCGTCGAGGAGAGGATAAAAAACACGATCGCCGCGCAGAACACGTTGCGCGTCCCGAACCGGTCGGCGATCCAACCGCTGACCGGAATAAAGATCGCCAGCGCGATCAGGTACGAAGTGATGCCCGTACTCAAATGGATAACATCCGTCCCGAAGGCGCGCGCCATGGCCGGAATAGCCGTATTGACTGTCGGAGGGCTTTGGTGGTGGCTGCGCCCCGAACCCGTAAAACCCATATTGCCCGTGGTCCAGGTCGAGCCTGCCGAAACCGACGACATCGAACTCTACGGCGAATACGTGGGACGCATCCGCGCCCAGCAGTTCGTCGAAATCCGCGCCCGGGTGGAGGGCTTCCTCGAAAAAATGCTTTTCGAGGAGGGAACCTACGTCAAGAAGGGGCAGCCGCTGTTCATCATCGACCCCAAGCTCTACGAAGCCCGGGTAAACAAGGCGAAGGCACAGCTGAACAAAGACAAGGCTCTGGAACTCAAGGCCGACCGCGACCTGAAACGCATCCGCCCGCTCTACGAGCAGAACGCCGCGAGCCAGCTGGACCTCGACAACGCCATCGCCTCCTACGAAAGCGCCACGGCCTCCGTGGCGATGAGCGAGGCCGACCTCACGCAGGCCGAAACCGCCTTGAGCTACACGACCGTCAGTTCGCCGCTGTCGGGCTATATTTCCGAGCGCAGCGTCGACATCGGCACGCTCGTAGGTCCCAACGGCAAATCGCTGCTGGCGACGGTGGTCAAGAGCGACACCGTGCGCGTGGACTTCAGCATGACGGGACTCGACTACCTCAAAAGCAAGGCCCGCAACGTCAACCTGGGCCAGAAGGACTCCACCCGCAAGTGGGACCCCTACATCACCATCACGCTGGCCGACAACACCCAGTATCCGCTGCGCGGACTGGTCGACTTCGCCGATCCGCAGGTCGACCCCGAAACGGGAACCTTCTCCGTGCGCGCCGAAATGGCCAACCCCGACCGCATCCTGCTGCCGGGACAGTTCACGAAGGTGCGCCTGCTGCTCGACGTGCGCGAAGACGCCACGGTCGTGCCGACCAAGTCGGTCGTCATCGAGAAGGGCGGCGCCTACATCTTCGTCATACGGCCCGACAGCATCGCCGAACGCCGTCTGATCGAACTCGGCCCCGAGGTCAACAACCGGGTGATCGTCGAACGCGGCGTCGTTCCCGGCGAGAAGATCGTCGTGGAGGGTTTCCACAAACTGACGCACGGCGACAAGGTCGACCCCGTGCCGGTCCCCGAAAAAAGCAGTGCAACCGAGACGGAGGCGTCTGAAAAATAGCGAGCCATGAAATCGGATTTCTTTATCGACCGGCCCGTGTTTTCAACCGTCCTGTCGGTGGTCATCGTGATCGTCGGCCTGTTAGGACTGGTGATGCTCCCCGTGGACCAGTATCCGCGCATCGTGCCCCCGGTGGTCAAGATCTCGGCCTCCTATCCGGGAGCCAGCGCCCAGACCGTGACGCAGGCCGTGGCGACGCCCATCGAACAGGAGCTGAACGGAACCCCCGGCATGCTCTACATGGAGTCGACGAGCAGCAACTCGGGAGGTTTCTCCGCCACCGTGACCTTCGACATCGACACGGACGCCGACCTGGCGGCCGTCGAGATTCAGAACCGCGTGAAGCAGGCCGAGGCGCGCCTCCCGGCCGAAGTCATCCAGAACGGCATCTCGGTCGAAAAGCAGGCTTCGAGCCGGCTGATGACCATCACGCTGCTGTCGAACGACCCCAAGTTCGACGAAATATACCTCTCGAACTACGCCACGCTCAACGTGCTGGACATGTTGCGCCGCGTGAAGGGCGTCGGCAGCGTCTCGAACGTCGGCAGCCGCTACTACGCCATGCAGATATGGGTGCAGCCCGACCGGCTGGCCAACCTCGGGCTGACGGTGCAGGACCTGCAAAAGGCCCTCAAGGACCAGAACCGCGAATCGGCGGCGGGCGTACTGGGCCAGCAGCCCGTCACGGACCTCGACGTCACGATCCCGATCACCGCCCGCGGACGCCTTTCGTCGGTGGGCGAATTCGAGGAGATCGTCGTCCGCGCCAACCCCGACGGATCGCTCATCCGCCTGCGCGACGTGGCGCGCATCTCGCTCGAAGCCTCGTCGTACAGCACCGAGAGCGGCATCAACGGCGGCAATGCGGCCGTGATGAACATCAACATGCTGCCGGGCGCCAACGCCATGGAGGTGGCGCGCTCGGTGCGCGAGACGATGGAGGAGATCAGCCGCAGCTTCCCCGAAGGCATCTCCTACAAGATACCGTTCGACATGACCTCCTACATCTCGCAGTCGATCAGGGAGGTCTACCACACACTGTTCGAAGCCCTGCTGCTGGTGATCCTCGTGGTTTTCCTCTCGCTGCAAAACTGGCGCGCGACGCTCATCCCGACCATCGCCGTGCCGATCTCGCTGATCGGTACGTTCGGCGTGATGCTGGCATTCGGATTCTCGCTCAACATGATGACCCTGCTGGGCCTGATCCTGGCCATCGGCATCGTCGTGGACGACGCCATCGTGGTGGTGGAGGCCGTCGAGCGCATTATGAACGAGGAGGGGCTATCGCCCTACGAAGCCACGAAAAAGGCCATGAGCGGACTGGGCAGCGCCATCATCGCCACATCGCTGGTGCTGTGCGCCGTGTTCGTTCCCGTGAGCTTCCTTTCGGGCATCACCGGCCAGCTCTACCGCCAGTTCACCATCACGATCGCCGTGTCGGTGCTGATCTCGACGTTCGTGGCCCTGACCCTCTCGCCGGCCCTCTGCGCCCTGATCCTGCGTCCCGATTCGGGCAAGCGGAAAAACCGCCTCTTCCGCCGCATCAACATCTGGCTGGGCAGCGGAACGAAGTTCTACGAGCGGATGATCCGCGGCGGCGTGCGCCACTCGAAACGCATGCTGGCGCTGTTCGGACTGACTCTCGTGGCGCTGTGGGCGCTCAACAAGATCGTACCCCAGAGCTTCATGCCGCAGGAGGACCAGGGCTATTTCACCGTCGAGCTGGAACTTCCGGAAGGAGCCACGCTCGAACGCACGCGCCGCGTGACAGACCGCGCCATGAAGTACCTGATGTCGCTCGAAGACGTGGAATATGTGCTCAACGTCACCGGATCAAGCCCCCGCGTGGGCACCAACCAGTCACGCAGCCAGTTGACGGTGATCCTCAAACCGTGGGAGGAGCGCAAAAGTTCGAACATCCGCCGGCTGATGAACGACATCCGCGAGGAGATGCGCCGTTATCCCGAAAGCAAGGTCTACCTCTCGACGCCGCCCGTCATTCCGGGACTGGGCGCCTCGGGCGGGTTCGAAATGGTGCTCGAAGCCCGCGGCAACGCCTCGTACGGCGACCTTCAGCGGGCCGTGGACACGCTGCTGCACTACGCCTCGAAGCGCAAGGAGCTGACGGGACTCTCGTCGTCGATGCAGAGCGACATCCCGCAGCTCTATTTCGACGTGGACCGCGACAAGGCCCAGATGCTCGGCGTCCCGATGGCCGACATCTTCTCGACGATGAAGACCTTCACCGGATCGGTCTACGTCAACGACTTCAACATGTTCAACCGCATCTACCGCGTCTATATCCAGGCCGAAGCCCCGTACCGGGCGCAGCGGGAAAACCTCGGGCTGTTCTTCGTCCGGGGCGCCGACAAGGCGATGATTCCCATCACGGCGCTCGGCACGACCTCCTACACCACGGGACCGGGCACGATCCGCCGCTTCAACATGTTCAACGCGGCGACCATCTCGGGCGAGGCGGCGCAGGGATACAGTTCGGGGCAGGCCATGGCCATACTCGAACAGATCGCACGCCGCCACCTGCCGTCGACGATCGGCGTCGAGTGGAGCGGACTTTCCTATCAGGAAAAGCACGTCAGCGGCCAGACGGGCTACGTGCTGGCGCTGGCCTTCCTCTTCGTCTTCCTGTTCCTCGCGGCGCAGTACGAGAGCTGGCTGATCCCCGTGGCGGTGATCCTCTCGCTGCCGATCGCCGGCATCGGCGCCTACCTGGGCAACTGGGCCTGCGGACTGGAGAACAACATCTATTTCCAGATCGGACTGGTGATGCTGGTGGGTCTGGTGGCCAAGAACGCCATCCTGATCGTCGAGTTCGCCAAGGACGAGGTCGAAAAGGGCCGCGACATCCTCACGGCCGTCATCCTGGCCGCGCGCCTGCGCTTCCGGCCCATCGTCATGACCTCGCTGGCCTTTATCCTCGGCATGCTGCCGCTGGTCTTCGCCAGCGGACCCGGGTCGGCCAGCCGCCAGGGCATCGGCACGGGCGTTTTCTTCGGCATGCTCGTGGCGATCACCGTGGGCATCGTCTTCGTACCGCTCTTCTTCGTCTGGGTTTACAAACTGAAAGAAAAATGGACAACACGATGAAACGAAGCGCAACATATCTCCTCGGAGTGCTTCTGCTGCTCGCGGCGGGAAGCTGCTCCGTGCAGAAGAAGTGCAAGGCTCCGCAGCTCGACATGCCCGCGGAGATCGTCGCCGGGCAGAGCGACACGCTGACGCTGAGCGACCGGAAGTGGTGGGAGGTCTACACCGACACGACACTCTGCCGGCTGATCGGCCGCACGCTCGACCGCAACCGCAACATGCTCTCGGCCGAGGCGCGCATCCGCCAGCTGGAGGAGCTTTACCGCGTAAGCAAGGCGGCCCGGCTGCCGTCGCTGGGCGGGCTGGCCGCTGCCGACTACGAGACCAACGACTACTACGGCGAAGCGCACAAGGGCGACGCCGAGTTCGACGTGAAAGCCACCTTGAGCTGGGAGGCCGACCTGTGGGGCAACCTGCGCTGGGCCAAGCGCAAGGGCGCGGCCGAATACCTCGCCTCGGTCGAGGCGGCGCGCGCCATGCAGATGACGCTCGTGGCGGAGGTCGCCACGGCCTACTTCGAGCTGGTGGCTCTGGACCACGAACTGGGCGTCGTACGCCGCACGGTGGAGACCCGCGAGGAGAGCGTGCGTCAGGCGAAACTGCGTTTCGAAGGAGGACTGACCTCCGAAACGGCCTACCAGCAGGCGAAGGTCGAGCTGGCGAGCGCCTCGGCGCTGATTCCCGACCTCGAACTGCGCATCGCCCAGAAGGAGAACCAGATTTCGGTGCTCGCGGGCGACTATCCCTCGCGCGTGGCGCGCTCGAAGATGGACATGAACGTCCGGATGCCCGACTCGCTGCCCGTGGGCCTTCCTTCGACGCTGCTGCAACGCCGTCCCGACGTGCGGCAGGCCGAGCAGAACCTCAAGGCGGCGATGGCCTCGGCGGGCATGGCCTATGCCGACCGGTTCCCGCGGCTGACGATCTCGCTGACGGGAGGGCTCGAAAACGACGCGCTCAAGGGACTGATCAATTCGCCCTTCTCCTACGCCGCCGGCAACCTCACCGCGCCGCTGTTCGCCTTCGGATCGAAGCGTGCGAAATACCGCGCGGCGCTGGCGGCCTACGACCAGGCGCGGCTGGCCTACGAACAGAAAGTGCTGGAGGTTTTCCGCGAAGTGAACGACGCCGTGACGGCCTACCGCAACATGCGCAGGACGGCCGAACTGAAATTCAACCTCAAGGAGGCGGCCCGGCAATACGTCGTGCTGGCCAAATTGCAGTATATCAACGGCGTGATCCGCTACATCGACGTGCTCGACGCCCAGCGGAAGTTCTTCGACGCACAGGTCGAGGAGAGCAAGGCGGTGCGCAACGAGCACCTCGCGCTCGTGGGGTTGTACAAGGCCCTCGGGGGCGGGTGGCAGCCGTCGGATGCCGAAAAAAAGGGTTGACCGGAAATGGTCAACCCTTTTTCTTCCCCAGTTTGGCCCGGATGCGGCTCAACGACTGCGGCGTGATCCAGAGGTAGGAGGCGATGTGCTTCAGCGGCACGTATTGCAGCAGTTCGGGGCTTTCCTCCATCAGCGTCCGGTAGCGCTCCTCGGCCCGCGGAGCGCCGCCCGAGAGCATCCAGTTTTCGAGCGCCAGGAACTGCTCCTCGAAAAGCCTCCTCCCGAAATTGGCCGCTCCGGCCGATCGGGCGAAAAAGGCCTCCAGGTCGGCTTTGGAGATGCCGTAAAGTTCGGCGTCGCACATCGCCTCGATGGAGATTTTCGAAACCTCGTTGCCCACGTAGCCCCACGTCGAAAAGAGCGCCTCGCCCTCGCCGGCGAACCAGACCGAGACATCCGCGCCGTCGTCGAGATAGTGCCCCAGCCAGATGCCGCGGCTCACGACGTAGAAATCGGAATTCCGCTCGCCCTGACGGACGACGCACTCCCCCTTGCGGAACACGCGCCGTTCCATCAGCCCGATCAGCCGCAGGCAGTCCGCCGCGGGCAGGTTGTATTTCCTGCTGAATTTCTCGATAAACGCCTCCATGCCTTACAGGTTTGAGGCCGTAAAGATAGCACAAAAAACAAATTTCCGGTTTCGTTTCAGCGGCAAAGCCACGCTGCGACCCTCCTAAAACGCGCTTTTTAAGCGGGTCCGCCCGTAAATCGCCGCAACGACCGCGAAGGTGAGCGCCTCGGCCAGCGGCACGGCCAGCCAGATGCCCTCCACACCCAACAGCAGGGGCAGACCGAAGAAACACGCCGCCATGAAGACGAATCCCCGCAGGACGGTCACGGCCATCGCCGGACGGGGCCGCTCGACGCTCTGGAAATAGCCGATCGAGACGATGTTCACCGCAAAGAAAACGAATCCCGAAGCGAACAACGGAAGCCCCCGGACGGCAATCGCACAGGCGGGGCAGGAGCTGTCGATGAACATGGCCACGATCCAGCGGCTGAACAGCGCCGTAAGGCCGAAGAACCCCAGTCCGGCCGCCACGGCCGTCAGGAGCGCCAACCGGAAGGCCTTGCGCACGCGCGCGCCGTTTCCCGCACCGAAATTGTAGCTCAAAATCGGCTGGGCCGACTGCCCGATGGCGTTGTAGACCATGAAGATGATCGGGAAAAAGTAGCAGGCGATGCTGAACGCCGCCACGCCGTCCTCGCCCAGATAGCGGATGAAAACGTAGTTCCCGGCGAACATCATCATGGCGATGGCCCCCTCGCAGAGGAAGGTCGAAAGCCCCAGCCGGCACATGTAGCCCACATTGCGGAGGGTCAGGCGCATGCTCTTGCGGCTCGTCTTCACACGGCACAGGCGCACGACGTTGCGGCGGCGTCCCAGGTAGCCGAGGATCATCCCCGCACCCACGATATAACCGAGGCTCGTGGCCAGCGCCGCACCCGTCATGCCCCAGCCGAGGATGAAGATGAAAACGTAGTCCAGCACGATGTTGATGACCGCCGGAACGGCGTTGCAAAGCATCGCGTAGTTGGGCGACCCGTCGAGCCGGATGAAGAACATGCCCGAGCTTAACAGCGCGCTGAAGGGCAGGAACGGCGCGAACCAGTGCATGTACTCCACGGCCAGCGGAAGGAGCCGTTCGGAGCTGCCCAGCAGCAGGGCCACCTCACGGGCGCAGGAAGTGATCAGGAAGCTGTACGCCGCCAGAAGGAGCGACGACACCGCAACGGCCTGCGTGACGTTGATGCGCGCCGCCTTGACCTTCCCCTGCGCAAGGTGGATCGACGCCACGACCGACGCCCCGACGCCGAACATCAGTCCGACGCCCGTGCTGATGAGGAACAGCGGCGCGGTGATGTTGACGGCGGCCAGCGCGTCGCTGCCGATGCCGCGTCCCACGAAAATCCCGTCCGTGATCACGAAAACGGCCGAGAAAACCATTCCCAGAACGGTGGGGATCAGCAGTTTCCGAAAAAGCTTCGGAATCTCCATGCTGCCGAAATCAATACTGTCTTTCATCGCATTCGTTTTTTGGAGTGCAAAGATACTCGCTTCCGGCCGGGCGAAAGTTAACATTTGGTAAAAAAAGCCCCTCCCGACGGGAGGGGCCTCGCAAGCCGGAATCAGAGCGTACCCTGCTTGAGCTGCTCGACGAAACGGTCGATGCGCCGCAGCTGCTGCGGAATCTTGATCGACTGCGGGCAGTGCGACACGCACTGGTTGCAGCCGATGCAATGGCTCGCCTGCCGGAGTTTGGGAACCGAGCGGTCGTAACCGATGAGGAACGCCCGGCGGGCCTCCCGGTAGCCGGGGTCCTGCCGGTCCTTGGGCACGTTGCCTTCGTTCACGCAGCGGTTGTAGTGGGCGAAGATCGCCGGGATGTCCAGCCCGTAGGGGCAGGGCATGCAGTACTGGCACTCGGTGCAGGGCACGGTGGGGTATTTGAGCATCAGCTGCGCGGTATCTTCGAGCAACGCCAGTTCCTCGCCGGTGCAGGGTTCGAGCGGCGAATAGGTGCGGATATTGTCCTGAAGGTGCTCCATGTAGGTCATGCCGCTCAACACAGTCAGCACTCCGGGCCAGGAACCCGCGTAGCGGAAGGCCCACGAAGCGGTGCTCTCGGTCGGACGGCGCTCCTTGAGCCGTTCGACCAGATGGTCGTTCAGCCGCGAAAGGCGCCCGCCGAGCAGCGGCTCCATGATCACGGCCGGGATGCCGCGCTTCTCCAGCTCGCCGTAGAGATATTCGGCATTGACGTTTCTGTCCGAAGCATGCTTCCAGTCGACGTAGTTCATCTGGATCTGGACGAAATCCCACCGCGCCTCGCCGCTGTCGTGCATGGCCAGCAGGTGGTCGAAGACCTTCTGATCGCCGTGGAACGACCACCCGAGGTTGCGGATGCGCCCGGCCTCGCGCTCGCGCAGCAGAAAGTCGAGCACGCCGCAGTCGATAAAACGTTCGTTGAACGTCTCGATGCCCTTGTCGCCGCCCACAGCGTGCAGCAGATAGTAATCCAGATAATCCGTTTGCAAGTCGCGAAGCGACCGCCGGTACATCTCCTCCGAATCCTTGAATATCCGAGCGGGAGACATTCCCCGCCCTGCCATACGGTGATTGGACATCTTCGTGGCGATGAACACCTTCTCGCGCGGATGGCGTTTGAGGGCGATACCCGTCGATTTTTCGGAAAAGCCCTGTATGTAGACGGGGGCCGTGTCGAAATAGTTGACCCCGTGGGCGATGGCATAATCGACCAGCTCGTTGACGGCCTCCTGGTCGATCGGGTTGCCGTCGGCCGCCGGCGACTCCAGCAGGGGCCAGCGCATGCAGCCGTAGCCCAGCAGCGACACGCGGTCGCCCGTCGAGGGGCAGGTCCGGAAGGTCATCCGATCGGTCGGGACCTCACCCGCGGCGGCAGCGCTCGGCGCCGTACCTTTCGTCTTACAGCCGTAAAGCCCAGCCGTTGCGGCGGCCGCGCCGACACCGAACGTTTTGAGGAATTTCCGGCGGTCTATCTTTTTCTTCTCCATTTTTTTCTTGCGTTTAGACGATTCTGTGGCGCGAATGGCCTTCGACATAAATGGCGCTGAACGGACGCGCCGGACAGAGATTCTCGCAGGCCCCGCAGCCGATGCAGCGTTCTTCGTTCACGGCGGGGATGCGCGGCGACTTGGGGTCGTCGGGGTCCCGGCGCACCATCTTGATCGCCCCGGCAGGGCAATGGCGCGCACAGTTGTTGCAGCTGACGCCGTCGGTGTTGACCTCGCAATTCTCCGCAATCCACACGGCATGGCCGATCTGGATCGACGATTTCCCGGCGAGGTCGGTCAGGCGGATGGCGCCCGTGGGGCACACCTCGGCGCACTTCGTGCACTCCGGACGGCAGTATCCGCGCTCGAACGACATTTCGGGCTGCATGAGGGTCATCAGCTTGCCCGACGGACGCAACACCTGATTGGGACACACCGAAACACACAACTGGCATCCCGTGCAATGGGCGTTGAAGTGCCGCAGGCTCTGCGCTCCGGGCGGAACGACGGGCGTGGCACGGTTCGGAATCTTCTTGTCGACGATCACCGCCAGCCCGCCGTCGACCTTCTTCTCCTGCGCCCGGAGCGCGGAGTAGGCCACGATGCCCGCCAGGCCGAGGAACCGGCGGCGCGAAGCGTCGGAAGGCGTCTTTGCGGCGTCGGCCGCCGGTCTCTGCGGCGCGGGAGCCGGGTCCGGTTTCCGCCGCCGCAGCGTATAGGTGATGGCCCCCTGGCGGCAGTTTTCGAGGCAGTCCATACAGGCCACGCAACGGCTGTAATCAATTTTATGCGCCGCAGGGTCGATACACGACGCCTTGCAGTTGCGGGCGCAGAGCTTGCATCCGTTGCACTTCGAGGTGTCGAAACGCGGTTTGAACAGCGAGTAGCGGGCGAGGAATCCCAGCACCGTGCCCACCGGACAGATCGTATTACAATAGGTGCGGCCGCTGCGCCACGCAAGAACAAACAGCACGGCGAACGTCACGACGGCAACAAGCAGCGTGGAGAGACTCTTCATCCAGACGTCGACCGAATAGAAGGCGTAGCTGTCCATGCGCCCGGCGATGTATGCCAGCAGGTTGTTGCCCCACGCGTAGACCGGGGCCAGCAGGTTCGAGGCGATGCGGCCGTAGGCGCTGTAAGGCGCGAGCAGCGAACCGACACCCGCCAGCATCGCAGCGACGAACACGACGAGCATCCCCCGGCGCAGCCAGGTGAGGGCGGGGGAGTACGCGAAGCGGTTCCGGTGCTTTCTGCGCTTCCCGGAGGCCCACGAAACGATGTCCTGCATCACCCCCAGCGGGCAGATGACCGAACAGTACACGCGGCCGAAAAGAAGCGTCAGGATCACCAGGAACGCCACGACGCCGACATTCAGGGCCAGCAGGGCGGGCAGGAACTGGATTTTCGCCATCCAGCCGAACCACGCGTGAAGCGTTCCGGTAAAATCGAGGAACAGCAGCGTCGTCAGCACGAAGAAAAAGGCCGCGGCCGCAATTCTGATTTTTCGTAACATAGATTCAAATCTGAATCAAGTGAATTTATTTCGGAACTCATGTCGTATCGGGCCGTCGCCGTGGCCGCCGGGCCGCCCGAGACGGGGTTTTGGAGGTGGACCGGATTCGGGAGCGACGCCACCGGCGGCGAACAGGGCCAGCGGATTGATTTCAATGCAAATTACTCAACCATTCAACCGTTTCGGGATCGCGGTGATCCAGAAAACTGCTCTCCGGACGGTCCAGCGAGGCGATCACAGCCATGTCCTCGGCATCGAGCGCGAAGCCGAACACGTCGAAATTCTCCGCGATACGCTCCGCATGCACCGACTTGGGAATGCAGACCACACCGCGCTGAATCAGCCAGCGCAGCACCACCTGCGCCACCGTCTTTTTGTACCGGGCGGCGACCGCCAGCAGGACTTCGTTCGAGAACAGCCCGTTCTTGCCCTCGGCGAAAGGCGCCCACGACTCGATCTGCACGCCCTTCGTGCGCATGAACTCCGCGGCGGCGGTCTGCTGGTGGAACGGATGGGTTTCGACCTGATTGACCGCCGGCGCGACCTCGTTGTGCAGAATCAGGTCCTGAAGGCGGTCGGGGTAGAAGTTCGACACACCGATGGCGCGGATGCGGCCCTCGCGGTAAAGCTCCTCCATGGCGCGCCACGAACCGTAGACGTCGCCGTAAGGCTGGTGGATCAGATAGAGGTCCAGATAGTCCAGCCCCAGCTTCGACATCGACTCCTCGAACGCCTTTCTGGCAGGCTCATAACCCGCGTCGCTGATCCACAGTTTCGTGGTGATGAACAGCTCTTCGCGGGGAACGCCGCTGCGATGGACGGCACGTCCCACGGCCTCCTCGTTGCCATAGGCCGCGGCGGTGTCGATCGAACGGTAACCGATCTTCAGGGCGTCGCCGACCGCCCGTTCGCAAACCTCCGGGTCCGAAATCTGATAAACGCCGAAGCCGAGGACCGGCATTTCGACGCCGTTGTTCAATTTTACGTATTCCATACCTCACTACTTTTTTATTTTTCCGGCAAAACTTCGTTCAGGCACGCAATGCCGTTCAGCGTGCGGGGATAACCGATATAGGGCAGCAACTGGGTCACGACGGCCAGCAGGGTGGCCTTGTCGTTGCCTATGTTCGCATTTCCGGCGATGTGGCCCTTCACCTGCGATTCGCAGCCCCCGAGCGAGACGAGCATCGAGAAGGTCAGCAGCTCGCGCATCTTCACGTCCAGGCCTCCGCGGGTCAGGAAATCGCCGAAGCAGTTGTCCGACAGGTAACGCTGGATGTGCTTCTGGTTCGCGGGGGCCGCCTCGCGCATCCCGTCGATACGCTCCGCGCCGAAAATCGACCGCTGCACCGCCAGCCCCTTTTCGAAGCGGTCCGCGGACGAGGTCGTCGACTGCCCCGCAAGCGGCAGCGTCACGCCGCGCGCCTCCAGCACCTCGTTCGTAATCCCTACGAAGTCGGCGACCTTCGCCATGCCGACGTAGGGAACGGCCTGATAAAGCGTCTCCTTCACCTCGACGGGCGTCACTCCGGCGTTCAGCGCGCCTTCGAGCGTCGTCCGGTAGGCGGTCCGGCCCTGCGAGGCGATGTTCGAGGCCAGGATGCACAGCATGCGCGTCCGCGTGTCGAGCTGGCCGTAGGCGGTCACTTCGCCGAGCGCAAAGTTACCAAAAATTTCAAATAATTCGGGGTCCGCATCCCCAAGTTCCGGTATTCCGCCCGGAAACAATTCGGCCAGGCGGCGTCGGGCGTCTTCACCCAAGCGGGAGGCCGGAGCCGGGACGGAAGCCGTCGCTGCCGCATATTGCGCGTCGTCGACCGGTTCGAGCCATGTATTCTCGTTGGTCGCGGGATTGCACGCGACGGCCAGATGCGAGAACCAGCTGTCGGGAGCCGCGCCGTGCCAGTGGACCACGTCGGGCGCGATCTCCACGATGTCGCCCGGAAGCAACGCCCGGGCCGGACGGCCCTTCTCCTGATAATAGCCCCGGCCCCCGACGGCGATCAGGAGCTGGCCGCCCGTATGGCTGTGCCAGTTGTTGCGGCATCCGGGCGAAAAAGTAGGAGTCATGGCAGGTGACCGCATTGTCATGGTTAACGACAGCCTGTTCGTTGGTAAAGGGCTGACTAATGAAAAAGCCATGCGCAATCTGAAAGGACCTAAAGGCACACAAGTGAAGTTAGGAGTGAAGCGCGCCACCGAAAAAGAACTGTTGGATTTCACCATTACACGCGGCGACATTCCCCAGAACACGATTGATGCCGCTTATATGCTCAACGATGATTTCGGCTACATACAAGTCAGCAAGTTCGGGCGTACCTCACACGTAGAACTGCTGAATGCCATTGCCCAGCTAAGCCATCAAAAATGTAAAGGTTTCATCATCGACCTGCGTGGTAATACCGGCGGTTACATGGAAGCCGCCACTCGTATGGTAAACGAGTTCCTTCCGGAAGGGAAACTCATCGTATATACACAAGGACGTAAATATCCGCGTATGGAAGAGTATGCCAACGGTACGGGTAGCTGCCAAAAGACACCGCTCGTTGTATTGGTAGATGAAGGTTCGGCTTCTGCCAGTGAGATCTTTGCAGGTGCTATTCAGGACAACGACCGGGGAACTATCGTTGGACGCCGTTCTTTTGGCAAAGGCTTGGTACAACAACCTATTGATTTCAGTGACGGTTCCGCCATTCGCCTGACTATTGCCCGCTACTATACTCCATCCGGACGTTGCATCCAGCGTCCCTACGAAAGCGGGAAAGACTCTAAATACGAAATGGATTGGCTGACCCGCTATGAACATGGAGAGTTCTTCTCTAAAGACAGCATCAAACTCGACGAAAACCTGCGCTACTCCACCGGACTGGGACGTCCCGTTTACGGCGGTGGCGGCATTATGCCCGATGTATTCGTACCCCAAGACACAACCGGAGTATCTTCTTATCTGATAGAGGTCAGCAACAGGGGGTTGATTATACAGTTCAGCTTCCAATACACCGACCGTAACCGTGCCAAGTTGAGTGCGTTCGAAAATGAACAGGATTTACTGAAATACCTGCGCCGCCAAGGTATTGTAGAGCAATTCATACGTTTTGCCGATTCCAAAGGAGTGAAAAGACGCAATCTGCTGATACACCGTTCCTATAAATTACTGGAACGGAACCTCTACGGCAATATCATCTACAATACGTTGGGTAAAGAAGCCTATATCCGATATATCAACGAGAGTGACGCTACTGTAAAGAAAGCGTTGGAAATCCTGGAACGTGGCGAAGCTTTCCCGAAAGCTCCGCTACAAGCCGATCAGGAAGAGGAGAATACCAATGGAAAAGAAAAAAGAACTGCGCAAGCGTATAGCTTTACTGAAGACCCTTCACAAATCTACCGCTACGCATCAATCTGCTGAGATACTTGCCGCTCTCGAAGCACATCCGGTCTTTAGAGCGGCAAGCATTATATTATTATATCACTCATTGCCGGACGAAGTACACACACATGACTTCATCAGAAAATGGAGTACAAAGAAAAAAATACTCCTGCCTGTTGTCATAGGTAACGATTTGGAACTTCGCGTATATACAAGTCCTGCCGACCTTGCTATCGGAGCGTATGGCATCGAGGAGCCTACGGGAGCATTGTTCACCGACTATGCCACAATAGACCTTGTCATTGTTCCGGGGGTAGCATTCGACCGTGACGGAAACCGGCTGGGAAGAGGAAAGGGGTACTACGATCGGCTGCTTCCCCGCATACCTTCCGCATACAAAGTCGGCATTTGCTTTCCGTTTCAAATAGTAGAAGAAGTTCCGGCAGAACCATTCGACATCCGTATGGACGAAATCATAACACAACAATGAAAACAAACTATCACACTCATACCACACGTTGCATGCATGCCGTCGGAAGCGATGAAGAATATGTTCTCAGCGCTATCAAAGGCGGTTTCCAGATACTTGGTTTCTCCGACCATACCCCTTGGAAGTACCGTACCAGCTACGTAGCCGATATGCGCATGCTTCCCGAGGAATTGCCGGAGTATATAGAAAGCCTGCAATATTTACGAGAAAAATACCGGGAGCAAATCGACATAAAAATAGGCTTGGAATGCGAATACTTTCCCGAATATATCCCTTGGCTGAAAGAACAGATTAAAAAGTACCAGTTGAACTACATCCTTTTCGGCAACCACCATTTCCACACGGATGAAAAATTCCCTTATTTCGGACATCACACAAACAATCGGGATATGCTCGACTTATACGAAGAGAGTGCTATCGAAGGGATGGAAAGCGGTCTGTATAATTGTCTTGCCCACCCTGACTTATTCATGCGCTCTTATCCCAAATTCGATCATCACTGTGCCACAATCAGCCGACATATCTGTCGGACTGCAGCCCGGCTTAACATTCCGCTGGAATATAACATCGGATATGTGGCATACAATGAGGAACACGGGTTAAACACCTATCCCTGCCCGAATTTCTGGCACATTGCTGCCAATGAAGGGTGCACAGCCATTATCGGTATGGACGCGCACAACAATAACGATTTAGAAGTTCCGATCTATTATGAACGTGCCTTACAAGAACTAAAGGAATTGAAGATTAAAACCACAGATACATTGAAGATGATGTATTAAAATGCCAACAGCAAGTACGCATATCACCGGAATATAATGTTAGTAATCACCTGCGCCCCCACATGCCGGTTCAGATTACGTACCAACAAATCTCTTCCCATCATCAGTTCCTGACGAAGGGCAGCAGAAGTAAGATGCACGTACAGCACCTGATTCTTTATGTAAAGTTCACGTGTATAAGAAGCAATGACCGGTCCCAAAACTTCTGCCCACGAGTTGATGAGCCGCCGTTCATTCAGCGGAGACTCCAAACTCTCCTGCCTCAGAAAGCTTCGTATCAGTTTTCCTATCTGTTCTGCATCATTCCGTTTCATGCTTCATTTTCCTCACCAACCGCTACCTGAGTCTCTACCATTTCCGAAATGTTACCTTTCTCTACACGGAACATTTTATAATCACTGCCCACCTTATGCAGAATACGATCCAAATGTTCACGATTGGTATCTGTTATAAAGATCTGTCCAAAGTTATCACCTGCCACCAGTTTAATTATCTGCTCTACACGCGACGCATCCAATTTATCGAAAATGTCATCCAGCAGCAGTAACGGAACTGTGGTACCCGTCCGTTTCAGAAAGTCAAACTGTGCCAGCTTTAGAGCTACCAGATACGTTTTATTCTGTCCTTGCGAGCCTTCCCGTTTAATAGGGAAATCACCTAGCAACATATTCAGTTCATCTTTATGTATCCCACGCAGAGAAAATCCCATTACCTGATCCCGCATACGGTTCTCCTTTAATACAGCCAACAAAGAAGCGTCACGAGCATGCGAATCATAAGTTAACCCGACCTTCTCCTTATCCTGTGAAATAAACGAATAAAAAGACTGGAAAATAGGAATAAATTCCCTGATAAACTCTTCCCGCTTATGGAATACCACTTCACCTGCCTGAGCCATCATCTCCTCCCATACCAAAAAAAGTTCTTCCTCCACCGGCATCTCACTCTTAAGCAATGTATTCCGTTGTGCCAATGCTTTATTATAACGAATCAATGCATCTAAATATTCTTTGTCATACTGTGAAATCACTACATCCATAAAGCGGCGACGCTCATCACTGCCTCCACTTATCAAGACCGAATCGGCAGGAGATACCATCACTAACGGCAAGAAACCAATATGATCGGACAAACGTGTATACTCCTTTTTATTCCGCTTGAATTGCTTCTTCTGACGACGCTTCATGCCGCAATAAATTTCTTCCGGCGTACCATCCGCAGCTTCGTAAAATCCTTGTATAACGAAAAAATCCGAATCATGCCTTATATTCTGCGAATCAATAGGATTCCCCGCACTTTTGCAGAAAGAGAGAAAATAAACAGCATCCAGCAAGTTTGTCTTTCCCATTCCGTTCTGTCCGAAGAAAGTATTTAGTTTCGGAGAAAAAGCAAGTTCTACCTGCTCCAGATTTTTATAATTAAGTATGGATATGCGTTTCAGTATCATATGACAGTTTATCGTTACTTTTCCCAGCAAAGATAATACAAACTGGGAGCAGAATAAAACGAATGCATTTATTTTATTCTGCCGAAGTACGGCTTATCTTCATTGTATCCTGAAAGACAACGGAAAACAAAATAAATCTATGGTTTTGGAATACAAAATAAAAAAAGATGCCGCTAAATTTCGTTGATAGCTATAAAAAACTTACTTTTGCGGGTCGAATTA
>ENA-UEQJ01001688-UEQJ01001688.1-human-gut-metagenome-genome-assembly--contig:-NODE-1688-length-17218-cov-24.150925_pt1 | contig 17218 bp, 9 predicted proteins | sample MGYA00242937_ERZ507938 | MGnify/ENA primary metagenome ERZ507938 (study PRJEB26167, sample SAMN06115437) | human gut metagenome | host: Homo sapiens | place: China:Gansu | collected 2015-07-03...
TACCACGCGATCTGCTTGCCTAAATTGCCCTTACTGCGGAACACGAAATTGCGCTGGATCGGGAAGTTGATGCACTCACCAATGACCATGGCGATCATATACGCGCAGAAGTACGGCAGCCCGCCGTGGGCGGCATCGTAGCCGAGGATGTTCCACTTGAAGGTTTCCCCAAACAGGGTCACATCCACGCCGGGCCAGCCGAAATCCACCACCGGCAGACTGCTGAACGCAGCGGGCAGAAATTGCAGCAGCAGATACTTGAACACGGTGATCAGATTCGACACGATGACGAACAGACCGCCCTCGCGCACCCACTTGGCTGCGGCGGGGTGTTTTTCAACAAAATTATTCCAAACCTGCATAATGCAACCTCCATCAAGCGCCGCGCAGACGCTTTTCCATCTGCGCATTCAGCACCACATTCTTAATCGCTTCATAAATCACCCGCACAAGACCCAGGATCCAGAAGCCCTGCAATTCCATGACAATGCCGTCCACCATGCCCATGCTGATGGCGCCGTTCGTCATCTTTGCCAAGGCGCGAAGGGGCATATTGTACTGGAACAAGATGTTCAGGTCCGGCTTGCCGCGTTTATAGCTGACATCCAGCAGGATCGTCAGCACAAGCCAGACAAGCCAGCCCAGCGGGCTGCGTGCGTGGTTCAGTTCGCCCAAGGTCAGATTGCGGTCAATTTTGGTTTTGCCATTCGGGATGGGATGCCCCAACAGCTTTTCAAAGTCTGCATCGGAAACGTGCAGCACATTGCCCTTATAATAGCAATCCAAGTCCCTATCCTCATACGGATGCACGGTAGCCGTTCCATGTACGGAGATTTTCTCGCACAGCCGGATGTCCTCCACGCTTGCGCCGACAAGCAGCTCGTACTCGCCGCCCTCGATCTCCCAGCGGTTAGCCTTGACATTCCAGAAACGGAACGCCTTATCGTCCAGCATGATGGTGAGGCGCTGTTTTTCACCGGGGGCAAGCGTTACGCGGGCAAAGCCTTTCAGTTCCTTTGCAGGGCGGAAAAGCTCACTGTTCTTTTTAGCAACATACAGCTGCACAATTTCCGTTCCTGCCACACTTCCGGTGTTCGTTACGGTAAGGCTGACCCCCTGTTCATCGGCGACCATATCGCTGTACGCAAACGTCGTGTAGCTCATACCATAGCCAAACGGGAAGCGCACAGCTTTTTCCGCCGTGGTAAAGTAGCGGTAGCCGATGTACAGCCCCTCGCGGTACTCCACAGTCTTGCGGCGGGTGGCAAAGTCGGCGGCGCTGGGGACGTCGGCGTAGGCCAACGGCCATGTTTCTGCCAGCTTGCCGCAGGGGTTGACCTTGCCTGTCAGCGCATCCGCAACGGCGCCCGCCCCCGCCTGACCGCCTAAGGCGGCGTACAACAGGGCTTGGCAGTTGTCCAGCCACGGCGTTTCGACTACGCTGCCGCTGTACAATACCACGGCAATTTTCGGGTTGACAGCCGCCACAGCCTGCAGCAGATCCACCTGATTTTGCGCAAGGCGCAGATTGCTGCGGTCAAGACCCTCACTCTCAGCGATTTCATCCAGACCCATGCACAAAATAACTGTATCCGCCTGTGTCGCCAGTTCGCAGGCGGATTTCTGCAAAGCAGCATCCGGCTTACCGTGGCGGTCAAAGCCCTGCTGATACCCGATGACGTTCAACTCGGAGTCGATCAGCTTATCCAGCAGCACGTCCACCTGTGTCGAGTTCACCATGCTGGAGCCTGCGCCCTGGTAGCGCGGATTTTTGGCAAAGTCGCCGATGACGGCCACCTTGGTACCCTCCGCCAACGGCAGCAAAGAGCCCTCGTTTTTCAGCAGCACAAGGCTTTCCTCGGCGGCGCGGCGGGCAAGCGCATGATGGGCTGCCGCATCAAACTCACGCGGGGCAGCGTCCAGCGCAGCCTTGGTATCAAACACCAGCGGCAGCAACTCTGACAGGCGGGCGTCGATGTCGGATTCAGAGATTTTCCCGCTTTCCACCGCCGCCAACAGTTCGCGCACACTGTCCCCGCCGGGCGCGGGCATTTCCAGCGTGGAGCCGTTTTTCACACCCAGCGCGTGGTCGTTGCTTCCGCCCCAGTCGGTGATGACCGCGCCGTCAAAGCCCCACTCACCGCGCAAGATCTCCATGAGCAGGTGCTTATTCTCGTTGGCATAGGTACCGTTCACAAGATTGTAGGACGACATAATGCTGCGGGGATGCCCCTCTTTGACGGCAATTTCAAACCCGGTCAGGTAAATTTCCCGCAGGGTGCGCTCGTCCACGATGGAATCCGAAGCCATACGCCGCGTTTCCTGACTGTTGACGGCAAAGTGCTTCGGGCAGGCAGCTACGCCCTTGGACTGGATGCCGCGAATATATCCCGCCGCCAGCTTGCCCGCGAGATACGGATCCTCGGAGAAATACTCAAAGCTGCGCCCGCACAGCGGGTTGCGCTTCATATTAAGCCCCGGTCCCAACGCCACCGACACTTCCTGCGCAGCGGCTTCCTCGCCCAAGGCTGCGCCGATTTCCTCGCCCAGCGCGGCATCCCAGCTGTTGGCGATGGCGGATGCCGTGGGGAAGCAGGTGGCGGGCACGCTGGGATTCAGCCCCAAGTGGTCGCTCTCCCCCGCCTGCTTGCGCAAGCCGTGGGGACCGTCCGACAGCCAGATCTGCGGGATGCCGTGTTGGGGCATACCCCGCGTTTTGAAGGTTTCCGCGCCGGAAAGCAGCGCGCATTTTTCTTCCAAGGTCAATTCTTTCAGCAAAAGTTCTGTATTTTGCATATATTTTCCCTTCTCATAAGAAAAGCCGCATCCAACGCCTGCAAGCAGACATCAGACGCGGCTTTTATTCAGCAAATACCGTTGTTAGAGCAAAGAATGCTTACTCTGCCGCCAGCGTGACCACAGCCTCGTTGATGGAGTAGGTGTTGCTGTAGCCCCAGCCGGAAACGATTTCGTCGTGGGCGGGGATGGTCAGCTGCTTGCTGCCGTCCTCACCCTCGGTGATGGGCACCGTCAGGGCATCGCTGCCGTTCAGGGTCATGGTAAGGGCATCGTCCTGCACATCCACCAGCGTGCCGGTGATGGACGCAGAGCCATCGGCGGCAGTCAGTGTGCAGACCTTGTGGGAGTAATCCACCAGCAGCACGGCATCCGTTGCGGTGGGCGTTTCGCCCTGCACCAGCTCATAGCTGCCGGTGTACTGCTCGGTGACAAGATCCTCGACCTGCACTTCAAACGTAGCGGTTGCACCCAGGAAGGAGGCCGTCACGGTCTTGGTGCCTGCGGTGTCGCTGTCGTAACCGGTGAAGGTCAAGCGACCGCCCCAGATGGACTCCTCCGCACCGTTGGCGCGGGTAGCCGTCACAACCAGCTCGCCGGGGTTGAAGATGTCGCCCGTGTAGAAGGTGCGCAGGTTGGAGGCATCGATCGTCAGGCTCTTGGCAGGGGCATAGGGCTGACCGTAGATGTTGATGTTGCGGGTGAACGCACCGCCCATAACGCCATAGCTCAGGCTGGCTTCCATGCTGTATACGCCGTGGTCGGTGTCAAAGACGAAGATTTCCGCATCTGCGCCGCCATCCACATCGGTGGGGCGCACGGTGCCGTCGGCGTCCTGATTGCCCAGCAGATGAATGACGAAGTTCTTCTCGCCGTTTTCATCGTAGTTGTACCAGTAGCCGTAAACATGGGAGATAGAGTCGCCGCCCACGGAGGTGCTGGGACCGCTGAAGGAACCCCACATCGAACCGTCGGTGTAGCAGTACATATCAAGACACGCCGGATCCACGATGGTGCTGAAGCCCTCGGTGTACTGACCCTCGAAGAAGTAGGCGACTTCCCCGTTCGGCTCCTTGGCTTCCCAGGTTTCCTGCGGGATGGCAACAAGGTCATCCAGCGTCTTGGAGACATACTCGTTGTCGTTGTAGTTCATAACGGGACCATCGGCAGAAGTCTGCGCCGCATCGGGGGCAACCTCCGCATCGTCGGCCGAGGGCAGGCTGCTGCTCTGCAGGGAGAAACCGCCCACGCAGACCGCAGCGACCACGACCACCGCACCGGCGGCAGCAAACTGTTTTCCGGTGGCTTTTGCCTCGCCGGTTTTCGTCTGCTTGCAGAAGCAGGCGATCACGCTGAGCAGGCAGGCAATGAAGGTGCCGACCATATAAAACACGCACAGACCGGCGTTGCCGCCCGCAAAGGTGACATGGTTGATGACGTCGGCAAAGACGAAATACAACTGCACAACGACAAGATACAGGGCAATGTTATAAATGACCGCCTGAATCAGCGCGCTGAACGGAACGGAAACAAAGAAGAAAACGAGCGAAGCGGCAGCGCCGACCAGCAGCACCACGCCGGGCATCGTGCCGGAGTGACCCAGAGGGGCGGCCGTGGCCTGTGTGAACAGGAATACAATGCCGGTGATCAGCGCGACCAGCGCTGCGGCAAGGCAGAACCAGCTGCCCAGCCCTTTATTTTTCAAGCCTTTATTCATCGGGTTCCACCTCCATCAATTCTTTTTGGCGGCACGATTCTTCCGCTTTTCCTCGGAGAAAACGTCCGTGTAGGTGTGCAGCACATACATCACGACAGCGGCAACGGCCAGTGCGCAGAACACAGCATCGAGGGCGCGCAGGGTCGTCTGCCACCACGGGGCTGCGTCGGAAACGACAACGTCCTCCGCGCCGGAGCCGCCCATAGAGGACTGCAGCATGATGTAGTACAGATAATGGTTGGAGTCAATGACCTTCTGCAGCAGGTCGCCGTCATCGGTGCTGGTGATCAGCTTCTCGATTTCGTTCGGGCGGGCGGTATCCAGGCAGAAGATGTTGTTGCCTGCCATCAGCATTTCGGGGGCAGAGGAATACTCGGACGCGGTCAGAGCATCGTCGATGATGTAGCCGCCGTAGTTCCACTCGTCGCGCAGGATGTGCTGAATGCCCTGGTTGGCGGCAGCGTACATAACGCCGATACGGTTGTAAGCGGTCATAACGCCGAGAGAATCGCCCTCAGCCAGAGAACCCTCAAAGGCGCGCATATAGATCTCGCGGATGGACTGCTCGTTCGCAAAGGTGGAGATGCCCTGACGACCGGCTTCCTGCTCGTTCAGGAAGAAGTGCTTGACCGTACCGATCAGACCCTTGTTGCGCATACCGTGGGAAACGGCCTTGGCAGCATAGTAGCTGAGAACGCCGTCCTCGGAGAAATACTCCGAGGTACGACCGGAGTAGGGAGAACGCAGGGTGTCCGCGCCGGGCGCGTAGGCGATGGGGATGGACGCATACAGCGCATCCTCGCCGTACATCTCGCCAAAGCGGGTCTGCACATCGTGGTTCCAGGTTGCGCCGACGATGGGCAGCGTAGCCCAGCCGGTGCAGTTGCGGCGGTCGCCGTACTTAAACTGACCGTTCATGCCCTCGGGACCATCGACGATGGTGCAGCCGGGCTTGTTGACAGCCTTGACAGCCTTGATGCCCTTGGAGTCGCCCATGTTGATGAGCAGATCGCTCAGCGTCAGCTGAGAAAGGAAGTCGTTCCACTTCGGGTCGTCGAAGGCGACGCCGATCATATCGCTGAAGTTGATCTTCTCATCCAGCTCCACGCCGAGGTTGAAGTCGGAAACGCTCTTGGCATCGGCTGCCTTGACGTAGGTCTGCATATTCAGACCGTTGTACAGCTTATCGTTGACCGTCAGGGTCTCCAGCGTGGTGGGGTAGGTCGTATCCCACGCGCTGCGGGACAGGTAGGTGATTTTTTCGTCGTCGTTCGCCCAGTAGTTCACATCAGCGTCGTCGAAGGTATTCGTGACTTCCACATCGCTGTTGTAACGGGAGTTGCGGTACTTTTGGGTATCGACCTCGGTGTTGGGGGCGGTCCAGGTGGCCACGGCGGCGGTGTTGCCGGTGACGACATTGCCGTCCTGATCGATCAGCTTGCCCGCAACGGCGTCACCGCACTTGGCGGCCAGCACATTGTTCAGTGCCTCGTGTGCGCCGTTGCCGACGGCGAAGTAGTAATCGCCCGCATCGAGGATGTAGCCCTTTGCGCCGTTGGCGTCATAGGACGCGAGGAAGTAGCCGGGCACATCGACCGTGACAGTCTCGGATGCACCTGCGGCCACGTCGATTTTGTCATAGCCCAGCAGCTGGATCGAGGACTTTTCGACGTTGTTCTGCTTGTCGTAGTCGGTGTAGGGGGTCTGTGCGTACAACTCCACCGTAGCCTTGCCGTCCCTGTCGCCGGTATTGCTCACCGTGACGGTCGCCGTAAAGGTGTCGGTGTCGCTGTTGTAGTCCAGTTTGTCAAGGTTGTACTCATAGTTCGTGTAGGACAGACCGTAGCCGAAGGGGAAGCAGACCTCCTCGGCGTAGTTCCAGCCGTCGGTCGAGGCTTTGGTGCCAACCGTGGAATCGGCGTTGCCCTGACCGAGGATGGTGTCCTCGTAGCGGGTCTCGTAGTAGCGGTAGCCGACGTAGATGCCTTCGTTATAGCTGACAAAGCTGTCGCCTGCCGCGCGGGGCGTTTTGCTGCCGTAGTTGTAGGCGTGCAGACCGAAGTTTTCGGCGCTGGGCGCGGACAGGGAGTTGGCGGCAAAGGTAGCGGTGGTGTGACCGGAGGGGTTGACCTCACCGGTCACAACGCGGATGGCGCCGGGCATACCGTAGAAGCCGGGGTTGCCGACCCACAGCACGGCGTCAACATTGTACTCGTCCAGCCAGTCCATCTCCATCGCAAAGACGGAGTTCAGCAGGACGACGGTTTTCTTGAATTTGCCGGAGTCCTTGATTTTCTGGAAGATTGCCTTCTCGTTGTCGTCCAGCTCCAGCATACGCTTGCCCTCGTCGTTGACCATCGCAAGGTCGTTGCCCTCGGTGGCAAAGCGGGACAGCGTAACAAACGCGACATCGCCGTAGGACGCAAACGAGTCGGTGACGCTGCCGGTGAACAGCGCCGGGTCATATTCGCCCACGCTGGAAACGCTTCTTTCTTTCGGCGCGGCGGCGGAAGCGTAGGCGTCCAGCACGGTTTGGTTCACGTTGAAGCCGGCATCCTGCAGGGCGTCAACGGGGGTTTTCTGGTAATCCGGGTTCGTGGAGGAACCGCCTGCGGTGCTGCGGAACACCGGGTCGATGCTGCCGCGGCCAAAGACCGTGACGTTGCGCTCAGACTCGGAAAGCGGCAGGGCATTGTTGCGGTTGTAGAGCAGCACGCTGCCCTCTTCTTCTTCCTGCTCACAGAACTGATAAGCGGCTTCGATGTACTTTTCGTAGCTTGCGTCAGACAGGGTGCCGTCAGCGGAGAACTCCGTGCCGCCGTAAGATGCGTCAGAGCCTTCGATGCCGAGTGCATGGTTGACTTCGCCTTCCTGCTGGAACGCAATAGTCGTTCCGGTCAGGACAAGGTTGGCCACCAGCACAGCCGCGCCGGACAAGCCCAGCCAACGGCGGGACTTGCTTGAGGTTTCCTTTTGTGCCATAGGTTTTTCTCCTTCCTAAACTGTCACAGATGAATGATCCGATGCGCTTGCTGCCAAGGGCTGCGCATTTCCCTTTTGCAGAAGCCTTTCGTATCTTTTTCACAAAGCTATCATAAAGGGAAGTGTTGACCGGGTCAATGCAGTTGGCGTAAATGTCAAAAAACACGGCACAAATGACAAAGAAGAAAAGCGACCGCCTTTCGGCAGTCGCTTTTGGGTTATGCAGTTTCTTTTTGGCTTTTCCCGCAGGGGAAGGTGACAACTAAGTAAAAAATCGAGTCCTCCACAAAGCAGTCTGCCGTGCCGCCGTACAGCTCGGCAATGCTTTTGATGCTTTTTATGCCGTAGCCATGCTCCTCGGTATCCTGCTTGGTCGTGACGATAGCGCCGTCCCGCAGCGTCGGCGGTGCGGGGGTGTAGTTCTGCACGCGGATGACCGCCATGTCACGGCAGCGGCTGATGTCCAGTGTGATGACCCGCTTAGACGCATCGTTTACCTGCGTAAGACACTCAATGGCATTGTCCAGCGCATTGCCCAGCAGGGAGTAAATATGGTAGTGCTTCATATCCTCCAGACAGCTGCCGTCTGCCGAGCAGACCAGCTGAATCCCTGCTTTCCCGCAGAGTGCCGACTTTTGGGTCAGTGTGATGTCCAGCGCCTTATTCCCGGTAAGATAGCGCAGGTTCAGGTTGTCCATCTCTTCTTCCAGACGGGCGCGTTCCTCATCCGTGGCGCGGGAATACTGCTGTTTCAGGTCATGGTAGCGGATGTTGATTTTTTCCATGTCTTTTTTTGCCTGCTCATACTGCTGCTTGTCACATTCCAGCAGCTGCGCCAGCATTTCATTTTCGTGTTCCAGACTCTTGATGCTGCAATTTGAAAATTCCAGCGCCAGAATCGTGATGGCAAACAGGATGCAGAACGCATTCAGCGCCAGATAGGCGGTCAGGTAGGACTCTGCGCTGCTGTCCAGGACATCCTCCAGCACAACACTCAGGTAGACCGCGGCAATCAGGAAAAAGCCGGAGTAAAGCACGGTCTTGACATTGTCAAACAGCAGGCACCCGCGCCGGATGCGCAGGGTGAACAGCAGGTAGATGACCAGGCAGACCACAAGGTTGCTGAAAAGCAGAATGACAAAGTCAACGCGCCTGTCCGTGCGCCCATGCTGAATCAGCCAAAAAATGGGCATATAGGCCAGCTTACTGGCAATGTGCTGCACCGCGTAGGCACAGGTTGTATAAAACAGGGCGTGCAGCGGGCTGCAGTCAAAGCCGAACCATATCAGGTCAAACAGCAGCGTCGTATACAGCAGCAGTTCTGCCCACTGCGGCAGAAATGTCAGGGTGTCCGTCAGCGCAAGAAAGACCCATACACCCGCCGCCAGCCGCGGAACGAAGCAGCTGCGGCGCTGCCCCCACGGGACAAACAGGCAGGCGCATAGAATCATACCCAGCTGGATTTGCTGGTTCAGTATCCAATTTATGACCGGCACGGGTCTTCCCACTCCTTTTTTGCCATATATCGGGAGAATGCCTCGGTGAAGGCGTCCTTGTAGGTGCGCCCGATGGGCAGTGCCGCCCCGCCGATATAGACATTCATACGGCTTACCGCCGTGATACAGCGCAGGTTCACAAGATAACTGGCGCTGCATCGCACAAAGCCGTAGGGCGTCAGCTGCGCCGCGATTTCCTGCATCGAACCGCGGTTTTTGATGATCTCGGTCTTACCGTCCCCGCCGCACAGGTTGTACAGCAGGTCGTGCTGGCGCACCTCCACATAGGCGATTTCCGCTGCATCCAGCAGCCGCGTCACGGTGCCGTCCTTGACGACAATGTGCGGCGGCGCAGTCTTTTGACCGGCGCGCTTTTGCAGCACCTTCAGCGCCCGCGTCAGATACATATGGAAGGAGTACCACTGTATCGGCTTTACAATAAAGCCCAGTGCGCCGACACTGTACCCGTTCAGCGCGAATTGCTGCAAATTCGTGCAAAAAATGAGGATGACGTCTTGATCTGTCTCCCGGATTTTTTCGGCCAGTTCCATGCCGGACATCTGCGGCATATCAATGTCCAGATATAAAATATCAAAATCACGGTCTTTCGCCGCCAGATAGACTGCCGCACAGTCGAACTCCTGTACGTTCAGTTCTGTGCCGTTCTCCGCGCCAAACCGCGCCAGTGCCTGTTTCAGTTGGTCTCTTTCTTGTTTTTCATCGTCCACAATGCCGATTCGGATCATCGTGCGTTCCTCCCTCCGCGCAAAGATCTATACAAATATGATATACCCCCGAACGCAGCCGCGTCAACCTTTTACGAGCGAATCGTCCAATTTTTCCAAGATATTTTCGGAATGCTGCGTGCTGCGCATGGAAGATTTTTGACCACCGTTTGACCACTACGGTGGCAAAATAACAGCACAGCCCCCGCCAGAAACTCATAGAGCTTGGCGGGGGCTGTACTATTTTAATCAGCCAATATTTAAATCAGACCCATCAGGCTGGGCAGGCCCAGAGACAGGGCCGGGATGTAGGTGACGGCCAGCAGGGCGGCAACCAGTGCCACAAAGTAGGGGATCAGCTTGGACGTGACCTGCTCAATGGAGACATGGCCGATACCGCAGCCGACGAACAGAACCGAGCCGACCGGCGGGGTGATGTTGCCCAGGCACATATTGAAGATCAGCATAACGCCGAACTGAATCTCCGTCATGCCAAAGCTGGTGGCGATGGGCAGGAAGATCGGGGTGAAAATCAGGATGGCCGGGGTGATGTCCATGAACATGCCGATGACCAGCAGGATGATGTTCATGAGCAGGAAGATGATGTACTTGTTTTCAGTCAGGCTCATCAGGCCGTTGGAGATGGCTGCCGGGATGCCGGAGTAGGCCATAACGAAGGACATGGCAGAGGAGGCAGAAATCAGGAACAGGATGATGCCGGACGTTTTGGCGGAGTTGAGCAGGATGCCGAGGAAGCCTTTGAAGTCGATGCTCTTATAGACGATGGAAAGAATCAGGCAGTAGAGAACCGCGACACCTGCGCCCTCAGTGGCGGTGAAGATACCGGAGACGATGCCGCCGATGACAATAACGATCAGCAGCAGAGACGGCACGGCGTCCCAGACGGTCTTGGCAATGCTCTGGCTGTGGTCAATGCCGGTGGCTTTCATGCCAGCCTTTTTTGCGCCGATAAACGCAACGACCATGCAGCACAGGCCCATCAGGATGCCGGGAATGTAACCGGCCATGAACAGCGTGGAGATGGAGACACCGCCCGCGACGGTGGAGTAGACAATGAAGGCAGACGTCGGGGGAATCAGCAGGCCGGTGGGGGCGGAGGCAATGTTGGCGGCGGCGGAATAGGCGGGGTCGTAGCCGTTTTCTTCCTCAATGGGGCTGATGCAGCCGCCCATGGCGGATGCGGCCGCAACGGAGGAGCCGGACAGCGCACCGAACAGCATGTTGCCCAGGATGTTGGCCTGCGCCATGGAGCCGGGGATCTTGCCGACGAACAGTTGGGCAAAGTTGACCAGGCGCTTGGCAATACCGCCGTTGTTCATGATGTTGCCGGCCAGGATGAACAGGGGCACAGCAAGCAGAGAGAAGCTCTCCACGCCGGAGTTCATCTTCTGCATCGTGATAAAGGTGATCTGGTCCCAGGACAGGGTGGACATGGCGGTCACGATAGACGACGCCACAATGCTGATGGAGATAGGCACGCCGAGGAACAGCAGCACGCCGAACACGGCGAACAGGATAACGGTGGTCATGGTGATACTCATTTGTCTGCACCCTCCTTGGATTCAACTTTTTCGCCGGTAACGTCCTCATAGATGTTGATGATCTGCGCCAGGACGATGAACACGCCGGAAATCGGGGCGATGGAGTAAACCAGGCTGCGGGGAATACCCAGCAGGGCCGAGAACTCGCGGCTGGCAGAGACAGCCAGCTTAAAGCCGCCGATAGTGAATACGAAGATGGCCATCAGCAGAATCAGACCATCGATGACCACCAGCAGGGCGGTGTGCGCCTTGCCGGTGAATTTGTCGCGGATGAGGGTCAAGGACATGTGCTCCCGGGTGGAGAAGGCGTAGGCCGCGCCGATGAAGCCGGTCCAGATCAGGCTGTAGCGGACAAGCTCCTCGGTGAAAGCCACGGGGCTGTTGAGGATATAGCGGGAGAAAACCTGAATCAGAACCAGCACCGTCATAAAGGTAAGCAGTACGGCGCAGGCAATGCTCAAAATTTTGTCCATCCAGAATTTGATGGCAGCAAAGGTGTTTTTCATGGCTTACTCCTCCCCTCTTGCGGCGTCGATGGTATCCAGCAGCGTCTTGACGCCGGGATACTGCTCCTCGTAGGCTTCGATCATGGGCTGGGTTGCCTCGCGGAAGGCTTCCTTGTCGACGTCATAGACGAACTCAACGCCCATCGTCTCCTGTGCTTCCTTGACGGCCTCCTCCACAGCGGTGTCCCACATGACCTTGTGGGCATCGGTGGAATCGTGGGCGGCCTCCAGAATGATCTCCTGATCCTCGGGGCTGATGGTCTCCCAGACCTTCTCACTCATGATGAGGACGTCGGGGATCATGGCGTGCTGATCCACCGAGTAGACCTTGCAGACCTCGCCGTGCTTGCCGGTGGTCAGGGCGGTCTCGTTGTTCTCGGTGCCGTCAATGATGCCGGTCTGCAGCGAGGTGTAAACGTCACCGTAGGACATGGCGACGGGAATGCCGCCCAGATAGCTCATCATGTCGGTCTGGCTCTTCATATCCTGCACGCGGATCTTCAGGCCCTTCAGGTCGGCGGGCGTGCGGATGGCGCGATCCTTCGTGTAGAAGGAGCGTGCGCCGGAGGTGTAATAGGTCAGCGTGACAAAGCCGTCGTCACCGGTGGAGAGGAAGAAGTCCTGCATTTCCTGCGAATCCATGACATGGTAGAAGTCATCGGTATCGTTGAAGATATAGGGCAGGCCGAAGGTGTTGAAGGCATCGTTGTAGGTAGCAAGACCGGGTGCAGAAACCTTGGTCATGGCGATAACGCCGGCCTGCAGCTGCTCAAGGTTCTCATTTTCGCTGCCGAGCTGACCGTTGGGGAAGATCTTGACCTGGATGCGGCCATCGGTCTTTTCAGCGACCTCGTCCGCGAACTGGGTCATGGCGATGTGGACAGTGTGGGTCTCGGACAGGCCGTGGGCCAGAGTCAGCACCAGCGGATTCTCGGCGCTGTAGCCGGTGGAGTCGGCGGTGGTGCCGGACGCGCCGCAGCCGGTCATAACACCCAGACTGAGCGCAGCCGCAGCAGCCAATGCTGCGAATTTTTTGAACATAGTATTTCTCCTTCTTGTATGTATGCCGTTTTCCCCTTGGCCCCCTCTGAGAGGGGGCTGCCGCCGCAGCGGCTGGGGGAGAGAACCGTGCCATTACCCGAAATATTTCGGGCTGCGGCAAGGTTCAACCCCTCCGCCCCTACGGGGCACCTCCCCTGCCAGGGGAGGCAAGAAGCTGGGTTACATCCCGATCAAATCAAACTGTTCGAACGAGACAAGTACCTCGTGATCCTTCTTGGGGTTGGGGTATTTGATCTGGACGCTCTTGAGGCGCTGGCTGTAGTACCAGCCGCTCTCGGCCTCCTCAAACTTGCGGCGGTGCAGGAAGTGCGGCAGCTCTTTGCCGTCCACCTGCACATAGAACGGGGACTTCTCGCGGTGGATCATATCGAGGTACATGCTCTCGACGGCGGTCTCGTAGCTGCCCTCATTCGTGAAGGTCACGACGGTCTTGACGCCTGCCTTGACGGCGATCTTCGTCTTGAGATACGCGCCCTTGCGGTAATCGTTCGTGTGGCCGTCATCCTCGTACAGTGTGAACTCGGAATCCACATCGGGGGCCATCAGGATGTCCAGCGCGGTGGTCTTTTCGGTCATCAGGTTGTGCAGCTTGTTGCCGCTCATCGGGAGAATGGCACCGCTGCGCACAAACAGCGGGATGCTGGCAATATCAACCGGCACCTCAATCGTCTGGCCGGGGGCGTATTCCTCGCGGGTGTAGAAGTCGTAGAACCGCTCGTTTTCGTTCTCGGTCACGGGCAGGTAGACCGGGCGGACAGTCTGGCCCTTTTCGACGACGTTCGCAACCAGCAGAGAATCACCGAACATGAAGTCCACACCCTCATCGTAGGTGGCCGGGTCGTTCTGGAAAACGCTGAACGTCGGTTGCCAGATGGGCAGGCCGTTCTCATGCGCGCGCTCCATCAGGGAATACAGCGTCGGGCTGAGCTTATAGCGGAAGTCAATAGCGTCCTTGATGTACTGCTTTTTGTCGCTGTACATCCACGGCTCGGTGACGGTGTTGTCGGTGTTCGTGGAGTGGATGGAGAAGCGCGGCTGGAAGATGCCGTTCTGCACCCAGCGCACGAACAGCTCGCCCTCCGGCGCGGGGCCGAAGAAGCCGCCGATGTCGCAGCCGTGGTTGGACACGCCGCAGAGCGCCATGCCCAGAATCGTGGCGATGTTGTATTTCAGGGTATCCCAGTGGGTCAGGTTGTCACCGGCCCAGACCTGCGCATAGCGCTGGATGCCCGCATGACCGGAACGGCAGACCGAGAACGGGCGGCAGTCGGGGTCATACTCCTCGATGGCCTCGTTGGACAGCTGGCACATCAGGTTGCTCATGACCGGCTTCATCGTGCCAATCGTGCTGCCCTTGCCCTCAAAGTAAACCTTTGCGTCCTTGTCAACGAGGGAGTCATACTCGCAGTTGTCGTTCCAGATGGAACGGCAGCCGTATTTCAGCAGCGCATCTTTAATGTACTGCTTCCAGTGCAGACGGGTGGATTCCTTCGTGTAGTCCACAAACAGGCCGGGGCCGCCCCACCAGGTACCGACAGCCAGACCGTCAAGACCTGCATTGTCGTCGGAGGCGGGCAGGAACATGCCCTTCTCCTTCATCTCGTTCAGCAGCGGATGGACGAGCAGCATACCGGGCTTGATGTTGGGCGAGACGACGATGCCGCGCTTTTCCATCTGGGCGAACCAGTCTGCCGGGTCCTTGAAGCGCTTGTGGTTCCATGTGAAGGTGCAGCGCTTGATGCCCTCGGCGGTCTCAACGGCGCAGTAGCCGCTGGACAGCTGGAAGCCGTCGGCAGGGATGCCTTCCTCGCGGGTCGTGTCGATGAAGTCCAGCACGGCATCGTCGCTGTTCTCGGGCAGCTCGGGGTAGTACATCGAGCTGCCGAGGTAGCCCAGCGCGGCCTTCGGCAGCATGACGCTCTTGCCGGTCAGGTCGGTATAGCGCTCGATGATCTCGCGGATGGACGGGCCTGCGATCAAAAACAGGTCAATGTCGCCCGCGTCGGTGCGGTAGGACGAGTAGCGGTGCCAGTAGTTGCGCTTCTCGCGGCCCATGTTGAAATCGCACTCGGCGGTATTGTGGTAGAAGTAGCCGACAGCCTGCTTCGTGCCGCGGTTCAGGCGGATATAGAACGGAATGTGCTTGTAGAGGGAATCCGTCTCCTTGGCGTTGTAGCCCATGGCGTCGCCGGGAGCCATATTCATGTATTTCTCGGCCTTGTTGATCTCGCCGGATTTCTCGCCGAAGCCGTAGAAGCAGTCGTCGGCCTCGATCTGGCTGGCGTGGATGCGGCGGTGGTTGCTGTCCTCGCGGTAGGCCAGGTCGGGAATATCGGCGTGCAGCAGGCTGCCGTCCTTATCATAGACCATGATGCGGAACGGTGCCTTCTCGATGACGACCTTGAGACGCGCACCCTGGATAACGGCCTGTCTGTCGCCGTCGGTCAGGGCTGCGGCGGCGGACTGGACGCGCTTGCGGCAGTCCTTCATCAGCTCGTCGGTGCGGGACTCCCATGCGGTCATGGTCAGGCTGTAGGAGGCTTCATCCCAGTCGCCGTCAAAGCCCGCGCGGATGCGCAGTATATCGTCGGTCAGGAACCAGATGCGCAGCTCTACAGCGTTGGTGGCTACGGAATAATAGCTTCCGCAGTCCTTGACAGCGCCGCCGGTGTAGCACACTTTCATAGATTTTCTCCTTTCTATTTTGCGTATAATTGAATGGTGGAACTTGTTATTTGGCAGACAATGTGCATATTGTACAAAATTGCATAATATATTTTGTTCAATCTGCACATTGTGCCCTTCTTCGCCTTTATAATAACAAATCCTTCACAAAATTTCTTCCGTATTTGTAATGCAAATGTCGCAAAATGTGATATAATCGTGGCAAAGACAAAATTTAAGGCAATACCGCATAATTCTAAGTGCCGATACGGCGAGCGAGGCACGGCAGATGCTAAGCCAAAAGCGCAGATAATACTTTGTGTATTATCGAGCATTTTGGCAACGCAGATGCCGTGCCGCAGCCGCTGGAGCGGTGCTTAAGCCGTTAGGCGGGAATTGTGCGGTGTTGCCATAAGCGAAAGAAGGTGACCCCCACTCATGAGCAAAGCGGATAAGGAACGCCAGGCGCGCCGCCAGCGGATGCTGGCGCGGGAGCGGGGGCATACCTCCACCTATCCCATCCCCGGTACCAGCGGGGACATCGGCCTGCGCACCCCCCAGCCGGTGCGCCGCAGCCGCGGTACCACCCCGCCCCCAACGCCGGAAAAACAACCCGACAACGTGAAGTCCTTCACGCCGCTGATCCAGCAGCGTCAGCGCCGCCACTATACCGTTCTGGCGGTGCTGATCCTGTGCATTGCAGCGGCCGTCTTTGTGTTTACCGGTGCCATGTCGGCGTCCATCGCTCTGCTGGGCGATGCGGCGGACAGTCTGTCCCTCTACTTCAACCGCAGCGACGGCGGCTGGCCGGTCAATACCGGCATCAGTGAGCCGATCCAAATTGCCGAACTGGCGGGCGGCTTTGTGGAGCTGGACAGCGAAGACGTGGTCGTCTACTCGGCCTACGGGGCTAAGGTACGCAGCTTTCAGCCCGGATATGCCCGGCCCGTTATGGCCGTGGGCGGCACCCACTTTGTGGTGTACAACCGCGCGGGCAGCGACCTGCAGGTCTCCAGCCGCACCAAGGCGCTGTACACCAAAACCTTTGATAACAGCATCCTGCTCTGTGCCATGTCCAACAATAACACGCTGGCCGTTGTCACCGAGTCGGGCCGGTATGCCGCGCAGCTGCAAATTTTTGACCCCTCTTTCCGCCAGACCTACAGCTGGGAGATGACCCAGAACGAGGGGACCCCCATTGCCGTAGCTTTCTCGCCGGATAACCGCCAGTTCGCCGCCGGTACGCTGGCGGCGCGGCAGGGCCAGCTGGGGTGCAAGGTGTATTTTATGAGCACCTCCTCCAACTCCGAAGGTCCGGCCTACACCGCCAGCCAGGGCAGCATGCTCCTCTCGCTGGATTGGCAAAGCGAGAGCCGGGTGGTGGCGGTGTTCGATACCTACATCGCGGTGCTGGACCCCCGCACGGCCACCGAGACCGCCCGCTATGATTTCGGCGGTGCTACGCTGCAAAGTGCTGCGCCCGGCCAGCGCCAGACCGCCCTGCTGCTAAACATCCGCGGCGGCAACAGCCTGGTCACGCTGGACAACGACCTGACCCCTCTGGCCGAGATCCCCGCCCGCCAGGCCTACGGCATCAAGGCCACGGACACGTCGGTCTACCTGCTGTGTCCCAACGCTGTCGAGTGCTACGGCTTTGACGGCGTGCAGAACTGGGTGCAGGATAACTTCTCCGCCCGGCCCATCCAGG
>ENA-UEQJ01001690-UEQJ01001690.1-human-gut-metagenome-genome-assembly--contig:-NODE-1690-length-17205-cov-14.858711_pt1 | contig 17205 bp, 15 predicted proteins | sample MGYA00242937_ERZ507938 | MGnify/ENA primary metagenome ERZ507938 (study PRJEB26167, sample SAMN06115437) | human gut metagenome | host: Homo sapiens | place: China:Gansu | collected 2015-07-03...
GCATAATATTCATCAGCATGCTTTGCATCCTTTTCGGCAAGCCGAAAGGCAATTGTCTGAACCATGGTGCGGTAACGCGGTACGCTCATCCATGCATGGGCATTCTCATCACCATGGTCATGATCGTGCGCGCTATCTGATTCTGCGTCTGCTTCGTGGTCATGGTCGTGGTCACTGTCCGATTCTGTGTCTGCTTCGTGGTCATGGTCGTGGTCACTGTCCGATTCTGTGTCTGCTTCGTGATCATGGTCGTGGTCACTGTCTGCATCATCCTCAGAAAGAAGTGCCACATCCTCACAGGCCTCCACCACATCAAGCTTCGGATACGCCTTTGCCACATCAGACATAAACGACTCTATACCGCCTCCGTTTATTACAAAAACATCGGCAGTGGATAAAAGCTTCATATCCTCCGGTGTGAGCTGAAAATCGTGCAGACAACCGGTCTGTGGCTCGCTTAGATTTTCGAGTCTCACGCCTTCCACCCCATCCACTATGTTTAAAGTGGCAATGTACATAGGATAGAAGGATGTCACGACAGTAAGCATATCATCAGCTTCGTCGGTATTTTTTGTATTGCCCGAAGCATTTGATGCTCCACCGGCAGTGCCTTTCGTACCTGCTGTGTGTTCATATGCCATTACCGCAAGCGTACACACTATCAATATACACAAAAACATAATGCCTACAAATTTGCATTTATTCTTCATATATTAAATATTCGCCTTTCTTTCTATAACTTTATTTCTATGACTCTATTTCGACTTTATTTCTTTTTATGATTATTAACGCTTTTTTTGCTCTTGGCCTTATCTCTGCGTTCTTTAGTCTTTTTGGCAACAGGCTTTCCGGTCTTCTTCCAGCGCTCCTTTTTGTTTGGCTCCGATGAAACGGCTTTTTTTGCTGCTGATTTTGCCTCGCGCTTTGCTTCTTCCTCCTGTTTCATGGCAAGAAGCGTCTCCTCGTCAAACACCAGTGAATCTATGAGATTCCAGATTTCGTCCCTGCCTTCCTTTGACATGGACGAAAACGGTATAACTACCATGCCCGGCTTCACATGAAGCACATCCTTGATAGTCTTTATGTGTGCGGCAATCTGGCTTTTTTTCAATTTATCAGATTTTGTTGCAATGATGATCGGTGCAAAGCCCTGGTTTACCATCCAGTCATACATCATGATATCATTGTCCGATGGCTCATGCCTTATATCTATTAAAAGAAACACTGCCTGAAGCTTTTTTGATGTGTGAAGATAGTTTTCTATCATCTGTCCCCATTTAGCTTTTATCTCGATATTGGCATTGGCATAGCCATAGCCCGGCAGATCGACCAGATACATGGCGCCATTGACGTTATAAAAATTGATGGTCTGTGTCTTGCCGGGCTGTGAAGAGATCCTGGCAAGTGACTTTCTGTTCATGAGCGCATTGATCAGCGACGATTTGCCTACATTGGATTTGCCGGCAAATGCCACTTCATTATACTCATTGTCAGGGATTGTGCTTGTAATTCCGCAAACTGTCTCTAAATTAACACTTTTAATTACCATAATCTCTTCCTCATTCTTATTTTACAAATGCTATCTTCTCCACCTGTGAAAATCTCTCCACCGGCACGATTTCCATGCCGTCTGTTATTTCTTTTGAAATCTCCTCCAGGTCCTTTTCATTATCCTTTGGAATACATACTGTTTTTATTCCGATTACCTTGGCTGCAAGCAGCTTTTCCTTGAGTCCTCCTATCGGAAGCACCCTGCCGCGCAGTGTTATCTCGCCTGTCATGGCTACATCTGCCCTGACAGCTCTGTCTGTAATAGCCGAGAACATGGCTGTCGCCATAGTGATGCCTGCGGATGGTCCGTCCTTTGGCACTGCGCCCTCCGGGATATGTATATGGATGTCATGCTTCGTATAAAACTCTGCATCAATGCCATATTCTTCGCTTATTGAGCGCACATAGCTAAGTGCCGCCTGTGCCGACTCCTTCATCACATCACCAAGCTTACCGGTGAGCACGAGCTCACCCTTGCCCGGCAGCACATTCACCTCAACCTCGAGTGTGACACCGCCCACACTGGTCCATGCCAGGCCTCTAACGATTCCAACCTCTGCGCGATCATTTTTCTTCTCCGGACTGTACTTCGGATTGCCCAGATATGTCTTAAGATTGGTCTTTGTAACCTTTACAGCAGCTTCGCTGTCCTTAAAGATTTCCCTGGCAGCCTTGCGGCACAGCTTGCCGATAGTCCTCTCAAGGCTTCTGACTCCGGCCTCTCTGGTGTACAGCCTGATAATATCCTTTAGGGCAGAGTCTGTTATCGTAAGCTGTTCCTTTTTAATTCCGTTTTTGCTCTTTTGCTTCTCAACCAGGTGTTCCTTTGCTATGTGAAACTTCTCATTTTCAGTGTAACTTGACACCTCGATAAGCTCCATCCTGTCAAGAAGCGGCTTTGGAATGCCTGAAACCTCATTTGCCGTTGCAATAAAAAGCACCTCCGACAAATCCACAGGCATCTCGATGTAATGATCCCTGAATCTGCAGTTCTGCTCACTGTCAAGCACCTCGAGAAGAGCGGCTGATGTGTCACCCTTGTAGTCACTTGACACCTTATCTATCTCATCCAACAGCATGAGAGGATTTGAAACGCCGGCCTGTCTTAAGCCATTTACTATACGGCCCGGCATAGCACCGATATATGTCTTTCTGTGTCCACGGATTTCTGCCTCATCACGCACACCACCAAGAGAAATACGCACATATTTCTTCTCCAGTGCAGACGCAATTGAACGGGCTATGCTTGTCTTTCCTGTTCCCGGAGGACCTACAAGACAAATTATAGGACTCTCTCCCTTGCTTGTCAGATTTCTGACTGCCAGAAACTCAAGTATTCTCTCCTTAACATCCTTTAATCCGTAGTGATCATCATCGAGCACCTGTGCTGCATGGTCAAGATCCTTGTTGTCCACAGACATCCTGTTCCACGGAAGCTCAAGTACAGTCTCTATATAGCCTCTCTCAACTGTGCTCTCTGATGAGCTGCTGCTCATATTTCTAAAGCGCTTTATCTCTTTTTTCGTCTTTTCCTTTACGTAGTCAGGCGCATCTAACTCAGATAGCTTTTTCTCATATTCATCAGCCTCCGAGTCAGCATTCTCGCCCAGCTCCTCACGTATCACACCAAGCTGTTCACGAAGCACATACTCCTTCTGATGCTTGTCCACACGAACCTTTACTTTTTTCTGAAGCTCATTCTTTATGGAAATAACCTCCACCTGGGAGAGAAGTAATGATACTATAACCTGATATCTGTCATTGATATCCTCTGCCTCAAGCACCTGCTGCTTAAGCTCATATGACACCGGCAGATTGTTGGTTACATAATCAATGAGCTTTTCAAGATCCTCATACTGATCTATCTGTCTGATAAGCTCCTTGCTGATTTTGCCGACGACTGCCGCATATCTGTGAAAAGCCTCTCTGACTCCGAGAAGCATGGCTTCCCTGAGATCCTCCGGCAGGCTGTCTGCATTACTATCACAATAACAGATTTCTGCCTCAAGGTACTTCTCATTACCGGTAAAGCCAAGCAATGCTGCCCGGCTTATTCCATCTACAAGTATTCTCACAACATCATTCTGCAGTCTGACAACCTGCTTTATATCAGCAACAATACCCATCTGATAGAGATCTTCCTGAGTCGGGTCCTCACTGTCCACATTCCTTTGTGTGACAAGATAAATCTTTTGATCCTGCTCCATAGCCTCCTCGATAGCACGGAGTGAGCGCTCTCTGCTGACGTCGAAATGAGCAATCATCCCGGGCAGAATAGTAAGCCCTCTCAGCGCTACTGCAGGCATGTTAATAATCTGTTCTTCCACTTATATCTCCTGTATTATTGCACAGCTAAGCTTAACGAACCGCTGTGCAATTTATATTATCCGATGCTGTACCTTTGTTAAAATACCGCCATGTACTTATGATGCTGCTTTTTCCTCGACATATGCCTCCGGCACACACTCACCATCAAGCTTTAAGTTAGCCTCAACGATATCCTTGTCTATTACGCACTTGCTGATGCTCTTGTCTGACGGTATACGATACATAAGGTCAAGCATAACAGCCTCCATGATGGCACGAAGTCCTCTGGCACCTGTCTTTCTCTCAAGTGCCTTGTCAGCGATGGCATTTACTGCATCGTCTGTGAACTCAAGCCCTACTCCGTCAAGCTCAAAAAGCTTGGTGTACTGCTTGATAAGCGAGTTCTTAGGCTCCTTCAATATGCGGATAAGCGCATCCCTGTCGAGTGCCTCGAGAGAAACGGTAATAGGTACACGTCCGATAAACTCAGGAATCAATCCAAACTTTACAAAATCCTGTGGAAGTGCATGCTTAAACGCCTCTCCTACATTGAGCTCTGTCTTTGACTTTACATCTGAATTGAAGCCTATAGATGATGTATCCATACGGCTGTCGATGATTTTCTCCAGGCCATCAAATGCTCCACCGCATATAAAAAGTATATTAGTAGTATCAATAGGAATAAGCTCCTGCTGCGGATGCTTTCTTCCGCCCTGTGGCGGTACAGATGCCTCTGTGCCCTCAAGAATCTTTAAAAGAGCCTGCTGTACACCCTCGCCTGACACATCTCTGGTGATTGAGACATTCTCTGATTTCTTTGTAATTTTATCTATCTCATCTATATAAATGATACCATGCTCTGCACGCTCGATATCATAATCTGCCGCCTGAATAAGCTTTAATAGGATATTCTCCACATCCTCACCTACGTATCCTGCCTCTGTAAGTGTTGTAGCATCAGCAATAGCAAATGGAACATTTATCACTCTGGCAAGTGTCTGCGCAAGAAGTGTCTTTCCTGAGCCTGTAGGTCCAAGCATGAGAATATTACTCTTCTGAAGCTCTACATCTGATGTATCACCTGCCAGTACTCTCTTATAGTGATTGTAAACAGCAACCGAAAGCACCTTCTTTGCCTGGTCCTGTCCTATTACATAATCGTCCAAAAACGCCTTAAGCTCCTCCGGAGTAACAAGATTTATATCATCCTTAGCGCTGCTCTTGTCCTCATGGCCCTCTACACCTTCTTCCTCAAGAATCTCGGCACATATATCTATACACTCATCGCAGATAAAAGCTCCATTAGGTCCGGAAATCAAACGATTTACCTGGTCCTGTGTCTTACCGCAAAATGAGCAGCGAATCTTTCCGTCGTTTTTTCCTGCCATTATTAACTCCTTTTATTGCACGAGGGCATCCCATATGGGGTACCCTCTTAAATTCATCTAACTTCTGATTATCTGTTTGTTATTACACTGTCTATGAGACCATACTCAGCTGCTTCCTGTGCTGACATATAGTTGTCACGCTCTGTATCAGCTGCAATTGTCTCGTATGGCTTGCCTGTATTTGCTGCTAAAATCTCGTTTAATCTCTTCTTTGTCTTTAAAATATTCTCTGCAGCAATCTGAATCTCAGTAGCCTGACCCTTTGCACCGCCTGATGGCTGGTGAATCATAATCTCCGCATTTGGAAGAGCATATCTCTTGCCCTTTGCACCACCTGCAAGAAGAAAAGCCCCCATGCTGGCTGCAAGACCGATACAGATTGTTGAAACATCACACTTGATGTACTGCATAGTATCGTAAATAGCAAGTCCTGCTGTAACCATTCCACCCGGTGAATTGATGTAAAGGTGGATATCCTTATTCGGATCCTCAGACTCAAGGAATAAAAGCTGAGCAACAACAAGGCTGGCTGTTGTCTCGTTTACTTCCTCTCCAAGGAAAATGATACGATCTTTTAATAATCTGGAGTAAATGTCGTAGTTGCGCTCTCCTCTGCTGGTCTGCTCAATGACATATGGTACTAAACTCATATAAAATGCCTCCTTTATAAAAGCTCAAAAGACCGGCTCAGAAAATAGGCTTCTGAGCCAGTCCATCAAATTTTGATTCAAAAAATCTTATTCTTCTGTAGACTCTTCTGCATCAGCCTTTTTCTTTGCCTTTGCACGCTCTTTAACGTTGTCCATGACAAGATCTACAGCCTTTGTGATAGCAAGGTCTTTCTTCATAGACTCCTTCTCAGCATCTCCCATGTACTCTTTAAGCTTATCAGCCTCCATGCCGTATGCCTTAGCCATCTTCTCTACCTCAGCATCGATATCTGCATCAGTAACCTCGATGTTCTCCTCCTTGGCAATCTGCTCAAGTACAAGGCTGCTCTGGATACGTGTTGTAGCCTCTGGACGAACCTGATCCTTAAGCTGGTCAACTGTCATACCTGAGAACTGTAAGTACTGCTCCATTGTAAGACCGCTCTGTGCGATTCTCTGAGCAAACTCCTCAACCATTGTCTCACACTGTGTCTCAATCATTGCCTCAGGAAGATCCATCTTTGACTTGTCGATAATCTTCTGGATAGCCTCATCCTCTTTAGTCTTCTTAGCTTCTGTCTCTTTCTTCTCTGTGAGGTTCTTTTTGATTTCCTCTTTGTACTCAGCTAATGTATCAACACCTGCTGCATCCTGTGCAAACTCATCATCAAGCTCTGGAAGCTCCTTAGCCTTGATCTCGTTGATCTTAACCTTGAATGTAGCCGGCTTTCCTGCAAGGTCTGCTGCCTGATACTTCTCAGGGAATGTTACATTGACCTCAACCTCATCGCCTGTGTTCTTTCCTACTAACTGATCCTCGAATGTATCGATGAATGTGTGTGAACCGATCTCTAATGGATGATTCTCACCCTTTCCACCCTCGAAAGCTACTCCGTCAACAAATCCCTCAAAGTCGATAACTGCTGTATCTCCCTCTGCTACAGGACGATCTGTAACTGTAACTGTTCTTGCATTTTTGTTTCTCTGGTTCTCAAGCTCAGCGTCAACCTCTTCATCAGAAACTGATGTGTCGATCTTTGTAACTGTAACGCCCATGTACTTACCAAGAGTAACCTCAGGTCTTACAGCAACCTCTGCTGTGTAGATGAAAGGCTGTCCCTTCTCAATCTGAGTAACCTCAACTGTTGGGCGTGAAACAATGTCAACACCGCTCTCGTCAACTGCACCTGCGTATGTCTGCTGCATAAGAATGTTTGCTGCATCCTCGTAGAACACACCTGCTCCATACATTTTCTCAATCATAGCTCTTGGCACTTTTCCTTTACGGAATCCAGGTACACTAATCTGTTTCTTCTGCTTCTGATATGCAGAATCCAATGCTTTCTCTAATTCCTCAGCTGCTACCTCAATAGTAAGCTTCGCCATATTATGCTCTAAATTCTCAACCTGTACACTCATGTCAATCGTTATCCTCCTTAAAAATATATATGAATGGTATGTACATCAAATGTAATGTGGGCATGCTTTTTAAACTGCTAAGCCCAGTCATTGGATGATTATAACACAACAAATCCACTATTTCCAGTGTTTTTTACATTAAATTTGCTTTTGTGTATAATTCCATAAATTGTCAGCAATACCAAAACATATTTTTGTCATTTTACGGCATAATATTTCCATACACATAAAGCTTGTGTATAACGTTTTAAAAGGAGGTATTGCATTATGGCAGCATCAAGTAGTAAAAAGGCTTCTGTACCGGAGGCAAAAGAGGCTATGAGCCGTTTCAAGGAAGAGGTTGCTTCAGAGCTTGGAGTTCCTTTAAAGGAGGGCTACAACGGTGACCTTACTTCTAAGCAGGCCGGTTCAATCGGTGGCGAGATGGTCAAGCAGATGATCATGAAGCAGGAGCAGCAGATGAAATAAGCTCTGCAATAGCAGGCTTCAAATGTACGCTTCAAATGCAAGCATAAAAAGAGGCTGCGCACCATGGGGTTGGTGTGTGACCTCTTTTGTTATAATACCAGGCATGCCTATGTTAGTATACCAGTCCCTGTCGAATATGCTCTACTGTGGCATCGTCTGTGAAGTATCTGACAAGCTCGAGTGCAAACGCAATAGCTGTTCCCATTCCACGACTTGTAATCACATTGCCATCCACAACTACAGGCTGCTCAAGCCACTGTGCACCGAGCAGCTTTTCCTCAAAACCCGGATGACATGTAGCTTTTTTGCCCTCAAGTATATGATTCTCACCGAGCACGCTAGGCGCTGCACATATCGCTGCAACAAGCTTTCCCTCAGCAGCAAATCTCTTAATTGTCTTTACTACAGTCTCATCCGCACCGAGGTTTAATGTACCCGGCATGCCTCCCGGCAGTACGATTGCATCGTAGCTGCCAAAATCAGCCTGTGCCTTTGTGGTATCTGTCTTAAATGTGACCTGATGAGAGCTTGTCACCTCGGCTTTTTCCGTGATTGATATGGTTTCAATCTCAAGCTTTGCTCTTCTAACTATATCGACTACTGTAAGTCCTTCAATCTCCTCACAGCCGTCTGCCATAAAAATTCCTACTTTAATCATATTTTTCTCCTTTATTTTTCTTTGATAATACTAAAAAGCTACGGTTCATCCTTGAATTTTTAAATGCCGGTCATTATAATCAGTTATGCACGGCAATTTTATGTTTAAATATGTAATTTCGTATAAGCATAAGTCATTGCTGTTCACGCAAAAATATAAACCGTAACTATAAATCTACCAGTAACCTGAAAGGATATACCATGGAAATCGAAAGAAAATACTTACTTAAACAGCTTCCTTCCAATTTAGACAGCTACGCGAGCAAAAAAATCGCCCAGGGCTATCTGTGCACCTCTCCTGTTGTCAGGGTCAGACGCTCAAATGACAGCTATTATATGACCTACAAGGGTGCCGGCCTTATGGTGCGCGAGGAGTACAATCTTCCTCTTACCAAGGAGGCATACATACATCTTGTCCAAAAGATTGACGGCCGCCTAATCGAAAAGACCCGCTATCTCATACCTCTTGACGGTGGTCTGACCGCTGAGCTTGATATATTTGAGGGTGATCTGGCTCCTCTTACACTTGTGGAGGTTGAATTCGACTCTGTTGACGCAGCAAATGAATTCACAGCGCCTGACTGGTTTGGCGAGGATGTCACTGAATCCGGCAAATATCACAACAGCTATCTGAGCCGATTGGAAAATTCATAGTACTGCCTGGTCTTTATCGTATTCTTTAAATCATCATACCGCTTTTGCAATGGTCCCTCAGGAACTACAACATCCATGACCACCGCTATGTCATCTATAAGGCGGTCGGTTATGGTATCCCTCATTGAGACAAGTATATTGTACTTCTCTTCAAAGGTATCCGCATCAAGGAACTCCAGCAAACGTGGATCCGGTGCCTGGCCTTCATCTGCATCCGGCGCCGGCATATCCTCCGGCTTATCCTTAAGCGTGATCTTCTCAAATCTGTATTTCTGCTTCACATCAGGATATTTCTCATGATCCACCTCGCTTACAAACATATCGAGTGGTCTGGCGTATATCCCAAAATCATCATATAAAGCCTGATAAATCACAAGCTTTTCCCCTGTCTCTGAATGTGTTGCCACTGTAACTATCTGATACAGCTTATTCTTAAAGTGTCTGTAAAGATCTCCAGGCTTTGGTGTTCTGTCCATCATTTCTGCCTCTTTCCTATTATTTAAAAGTTGTTAATCATGTCTAAGCCTTCCCCAAGGAAATCTCTCTCAAACTCCAGATTGCCACTGTATCCCATGGCAATCAGATCATCAACACTGCCAAACATGCTCTGTGTCTCAGCCTCTATAATCTTTGCACCGTCTGCCGCTTTGGTATGCAGTGTCTGGCAGTTTCTTGAGTGCTCCTGAGCCAGCCTCTGCTGTGCCTCGCTATGTCCGTGCATAGCCTCAAGCTCTTTTTGTGTCGTATCATCCGCAAAGCGTGCGTTATTTTTCACGGCCCTCTGCACTATATCCGGATTGCTCTGCTGCGGTCTCTGCTGTGGCTGTACTCTCTGCTGCATCTGTGGTCTCTGAGGCTGCTGTGCTCTCTGCTGCATCTGTGGCTGTGGTCTCTGCTGATATGTCTGGTTCAATGCATTCATACCCGACTGAACTGTATTCTGCATGCTGTTCCATATCTGCTGCATCTGCTTCTGCTGCGGTCTCGGTTTGTTTGGCTGCGTATTTTTGCTGCCTGCGCTCTTTGATTTTTTGTTAATGTAAAAAACAGCTCCTAAGATAATTGCCCAAATTATAACATCCATATTCTGCTCCTTTATCAATCTGCATTTTCTATGTCAATCCCTGAATATCCTGCACATATCGTGCAGTATGTATTCTGCTGTCTGTTCCGGCTCCCATTGCTTTGCAACGCCCACAAGCAGCGGCTTAAGCTCCGACAGTATCCTTGCCGTGCGCCGGTCTGTCGTGCCCTCATACTTATCGTTTATGGCCTCAGCCTGCTTCACACATGCCTCAAGCTGCTTTAATATATCCTTCCAGAACTCCTCGTAATATATCTCATGCACTCTCTTAGTCTTTTGTGTGAAATTTAGCTCTGCAAGCTCTTTGTTGCTGTGCCCCAGATAGAAATATGACAGAGCAAACAAATCAGGCTTTTTCCTTTCAAGCCCCTCATTTGTCAGGTGTATCAGATTCTCTATCTCACTCTGTAAAATGATACCGTTGTCAAAGGATGACAGATATCTCTCCCCCTGCTTTACAACAGAGTCCAGAGTCGTGTGAAAATCCGTGTCTGCCTTGCTGATTAAAAATTCATCGTCAAACATGCCGCTTTTCGCTTTGCAAGCCTTTATCAGCTCTCCAAAGTGCTTCCTGTCAGCCCCTGTGAGCTCACTATACCCGATAACTTGTTGCTCAAGCTCCTTTAAATCTGAAAGCAGGCTGCTTAAGCCTGTCTTCACGCCATAATAGCGCTTTGCAACACCGGAGGAATTCTTTTTGGTTTTGACATACAGCTTAAGCCAGCTGTTGACCACTGTCATGTCGGCACCTGCCGTATCCATCGCTGTCTTAAATTTCTTTTCCGTATCACTTAGTCCTAAAATCATCACACACCCTCAAACATCATTCTAATACTATATAATAACAATTTTACACCATTATCATATTTTTTTAAAGAGCCTTTTTTCGCTCTGAAAAGCCCACTTTAAACGCAAAAAAAGGAAGCCATACAATAGCTGTATGACTTCCTATATACTCTGCATGTTATTCGCATCGTCGTGCGAATGGCACGAGCGGCTTTGTTATGATAGCAAAATCAGATTAACGACCGAACTGCATATCGTTGTTACCTGATTTTGTTGTGAACATCTCAAGCATGTTGATTGGATCGTTGTAATCCATAAGCCATCCCTCACGGGCGAAATCAAACTGTCCGTCCTTACGGCTGTTAAGGAATACGTTCCACTCCTGCTGCTCAACCTTTAAGTTGATACCTACCTTTGAAAGATCAGCCTGGATAGCCTCACCAATCTTTACATTGGCCTCTGAGTTGTTTACGAGGTATGAGAACTCGACAGTCTGGTTTACCTGGCCTGTGCTCTCATCTAATAATCCGATAGAAGCAAGAAGCTCTTTAGCCTCCTCAAAGTTCTTATCGTAATCTGTGCCGTAGTAGTCCTTGTTCTTGAACTCGCCACCGTTACCATCTGTAACGCCCTCTGGGATAAATGTTGTGGCAATCTTCTGTCCGCCCTGGGCGATTGTATCGATAATGTACTGACGATCGATAAGAAGACAGATTGCTTTTCTGAATACCTTAGCCTGATCAGCATCTAATCCAAGTTCTGAGTAGAGCTTAGAGTTGATGTTGAAGCCTGCGTAGTATGTTCCAAGGTTGTCTACTGTGTAGAACTCGCTTGTCTTCTTAGCTGCCTCAATCTCTGCTGTAGGAATTGAATCAATAAAATCAAGGTCACCGTTCTGGTAAGCTGTGTAAGCTGAAACATCATCAGATGTAAGCATTACGTTCATCTCATCAACTGTTACATTGTCAGCATCCCAGTAGTTAGGATTCTTAACATATGTCATGCTTGAATCATGTTTCCACTCCTTGAGTGTGAATGCACCGTTTGTAACAAACTTGTCGCTTGCATCGTTTGCCCAGTCATCATTTCCCTCTACTGACTTCTGGTTTACAGGGAAGAAGAATGGGAATGCACATAAGTCAAGGAAGTATGGTGTAACTGCTTTAAGCTTGACTGTAAGAGTCTTTCCATCATCAGAAGCAACTACATCATCAGCAGCAAGACCCTTTGTATCATCATATCCTGCGAATACTGCGCAAAGGTAGCTGTAATCTGCAGCTGTCTTAGGATCTGCAGCTCTCTTCCAAGACCACTCAAAATCCTTTGCAGTAAGCTCATCACCATTTGACCACTTAAGACCGTCACGCATTGTGAATGTGTATGTGAGGCCATCCTCAGAAACCTCATAGCTCTCTGCACATGCAGGCTCAAGCTTGCCCTCAGCGTTGTAACGCATAAGACCCTCAAAGCTGTTTACTGCAAGACATCCGCCGTCAACAGTACTGTTTAATGCAGGATCGATATGATCTGGCTCTGATGCCATGAAGATGTTTAACTTTCCGGCATTCTTTGTGTTCTTTGCATTGTAGAAGTATTTCATACCCTCTACTGTTGAGTATACGCCTGTGACATAATCCTTGAGCATATACTGGTCATTGTAGTAGTAAAGTGGAATAACACACCATGTATCCATAAGCATATCCTCTGCCTGGTGCATCATCTCTGCACGCTTTGCAAGATCTGTTTCTGTACGGATAGAATCTACTAACTCGTCATAGCTTGTCCAGTCTACCGCTGTTGATACAGCAGTATCAGGAGTGTCGTTAGTATTTGTTTTGTTGTTGCTCTTGCTTCCACAAGCAGTCATGCCAAGTGCCATAGCTGCAACAAGAGTAAGTGCTACTAATCTCTTTTTCATCTCTCTTCCTCCTAATTAATATGAAAAATAAATTTATGTTAGAACCGGCACATGTGGCTTAAGCTATATGCCGGTAAAAACCTTATATTAGCGGTTGAAGCATGCAACCATATGTCCGTTTCCTCTGTCTGTAAGCTCCGGACGTGCTGCTGCACACTGTTCTGTCGCATATTTACAGCGCGAACGGAACGGACAGCCGCTAGGCATGCGAAGAGGTGAAGGGACATCTCCCTCAAGCACGATTCGCTTGCTGTGTCTGGCAGTCTCAGGATCCGGAATCGGAACCGCTGAAAGCAGCGACTGTGTGTACGGATGAATTGGATTGTCCATCAGCTCATCAGCATCTGCAAGCTCCATCATATGACCTAAGTACATAACAGCTATTCTATCAGAGATATGCTGCACTACAAGCAAATCGTGCGCTATAAACAGGTATGATAACCCTCTCTCCTTCTGCAGATCCTCAAACATGTTGACTACCTGGGCCTGAATTGAAACATCAAGTGCCGATACCGGCTCATCACATACGATAAACTTCGGATCTACTGCAAGCGCTCTTGCTATTCCGATACGCTGTCTCTGTCCACCCGAAAACTCATGTGCATAGCGTGTGGCATGGTCTGCGTTTAGTCCAACTGTCTCCATGAGATCCATAATCATCTCATGGCGCTCTTTCTTATTATTGTAAAGCTTGTGCACATCAAGAGGCTCTCCGATGATATCCTCAACCGTCATACGAGGGTTGAGTGATGAATACGGATCCTGGAATACCATCTGCATCTGCTTACGGTAAGGATGCATATTCACATCTATCTTCTTCTCACTGTCAAACAATACATTGCCGTCGAACTCAATGCGTCCTGCTGTAGGATGGTACAGACGTAAAAGAGTACGTCCTACGGTTGTCTTTCCACAGCCTGACTCGCCAACAAGTCCGAGCGTCTCACCCGGCTTTATGGCAAATGACACATCATCGACTGCCTTTAACTCCATCTTTTTAATTCCGTCATGAACAGGGAAATACTGCTTCAAATGGTCTACCTTGAGCAGGTACTCGTTGTTATTTGTCTCATTACTCATTTGATTTTCCCTCCTCCATCATATTCTTAATATTCATCCAGCATGATGCGAGATGATCCTCTCCAACCCAGATTTCCTCCGGCTTTTCGGTGAGACATATCTTCATAGCGGCATCACAGCGGGGGCAGAATGCACAGCCCTTTGGCATGTTGAGCATATTGATTGGTGTGCCTCCGATAGGAACAAGCCTAGTTTTTGAATTGGTCTTTGTAGGGATTGAACGAAGCAGTCCCTTTGTGTACTCATGCGCCGGGCTGTAGAATATGGCATCTGCTGTTCCTCTCTCACACACACGACCGCCGTACATAACTATGATCTCGTCACACATTGAAGCAATGACACCCAGATCATGTGTAACCATGATGATTGCCATGCCAAGCTTTTCCTGCAGTGACTGCATAAGCTCAAGAATCTGTGCCTGGATAGTCACATCAAGAGCTGTTGTCGGCTCATCTGCGATAAGGATATCCGGCTCACAGGCTAATGCCATAGCTATCATGACACGCTGTCTCATACCACCCGAAAGCTCATGAGGGTACTGATTTACACGCTTCTCAGGCTCATTAACGCCTACAAGTGTGAGCATCTCTATAGCGCGCTCCTTTGCTTCCTTCTTTGTACGGTCTGTGTGAAGAAGCACTGCCTCCTCAAGCTGGTAGCCTACCGTAAATACCGGATTAAGCGATGTCATAGGATCCTGGAAAATGATTGAACAGCATTTTCCTCTGAAATCTGCCATTTTCTTTTTGTTCAATTTGGTGATATCCTCACCCTTATATTTTACTGAGCCGCCTGTGATGGCACCATTCTCAGCAAGAATCTGCATGATTGAATATGCTGTAACTGACTTTCCTGAGCCTGACTCTCCTACGATTCCAAGAGTCTTTCCCGGCTCAAGCTTAAAGCTGACACCGTTTACAGCTGATACGTCTCCGTTATCGGTCTTGAAGGTAGTGTGCAGATCAGATACTTCAAGAACAAACTTATTATCTTCCATCTTACTCACTCCTTACTATTTCGATAATTTAGGGTCAAATGCATCTCTTAAGCCGTCACCGATAAGATTCAATGTAAGAACAATGATACAAATCGTAAGCGCCGGAAAAATAAGACGCAATGGGTAGCTCTGGAGTCCGCCACGCGCTGTATTTGCCAACGAACCAAGTGAAGGCATAGGAGCCGAAACACCAAGTCCGATAAATGACAGATAACTCTCAGTAAAGATAGCTGATGGTATCTGAAGCGCTGTAGTAATGATGATTACTGACAGACAGTTCGGTAAAATGTGTTTTCTGATAGTGCGGGCTGATGATGTTCCGATACACTTTGCTGCGAGAATGTACTCATTCTGCTTGATGGTAAGAATCTGACCTCTTATAAGTCTTGCCATTCCTACCCAGTAAAGCAATCCAAACACTATGAAAAGTGCAATCATGTTGACACCGAGCTTTGAAAGCACTGTACCCTTTATTACAGGTGTCAGCACCTCATTTAATACAACTGCGAGTAAAATGATGAGCAGCATATCCGGCAATGAATAAATGATATCTACTATTCTCATCATAACCATATCTACCTTGCCACCGCAGAAGCCTGATACGGAACCGTAAATGATACCGATTATAAGCACAAGCAGTGATGCAAACACACCGACTCCCAGCGATACACGAGCTCCGTAAACAACACGGATAAAATAGTCTCTTCCGAGCTCATCTGTGCCAAAAATGTGCGGGAAAAGCTTCTCACCTGCATCAATCTGTGCCTGCTCAGCCTCGCTGTACTGGAAAGGTCCTAAGTTCTGTGCACCCTTAACGATATCTGCATAGCCGTAAGGCACAATCTTTGGTGCCAGAAGAATAACCAAAATAAGTAAAACCAAAACTATAATAGAACCCATAGCCAGTGGATTTTTGCGGAGTCTCTTAAGACCATCCTTCAAGAAGGTAGTTGACTCACCCATAACCTCCTGCTGGCGTTTTTCTTCATCTGATGCCTTGGCAAAATCCTTCATATCGAACTTGCTAAGGTCAATCTGTGTGGAGAAAGGAGCTCTCTTCATATTATCTTTCATCTTTATCTCTCCTTAATCAAGCTTAATACGTGGATCAATCACTTTGTATACAATATCTGTAATGAGGTTCGCGCCTACCATGATGACAGCAAGGAAAAGTGTTGTGGCCATAATCATTGTGTAATCACGGTTTGTGATACAGCTTACGAACTTGGAACCGAGTCCTCCGATATTGAAAATACTCTCAATAACCATTGAACCTGTGAGGATACCACCAATCATAGGTCCCACATATGTGATGACCGGAATGAGCGCATTACGAAGCGCATGTACAAATATAATCTTGTACTGATGTACACCCTTGGCCTTTGCCGTACGGATGTAATCCTGTCCGAGTGCATCAAGCATTGAAGTCTTTGTAAGTCTTGTAATATATGCCATCGGTGAAAGTGACAGTGACAGCACCGGAAGTAATACCATGTTGCTTCCTGAGCTGAAGGCCTGCACCACACCAAGCTTTATACAGAAGAAATAAAGTAATAACGTAGCGATGACAAATGACGGCATCGACGTAATCAGTGTGACGAAGAATACTATAACTCGATCCGGCCACCTGTTTCGCATAAGCGCTGCTATCGAACCGAGCACCACTCCGAATACTATCGCAGTGAGCGCCGCTAAAAGTCCAAGCTTCGCTGAAATCGGGAAGCTCTCCCCAATGATATCTGAGATCGGACGGTCTGTCTTAAGACTAACACCGAAATCTCCGTGCAGCACGCCTGCCATGTAGTTCTTGTACTGGACTATAAGTGGCTGATCCAGTCCGTAGCGTGCCTCAAGCTCTTTCATTACCGCCGGACTCTTTGCCTTCTCCGAATTGAATGGACCACCCGGAATTGCATTCATGGCAAAGAATGTAATAAGACTGATAATGAAGATTGTAAAAATCGCGAGAATAACTCTCTTTACAATGTACTTACCCATATTTTTCTCTCCCTCTTGGATTTGTATCGATAATGCATTATTTTTATTTTTTAAAGCATTATCACTGCACCACGTCAAAGTATTTTGTCTAATACGCAAAAAAGTGCGAATGACCTCATTGTCATTACACACTCCCTAATCTTGCTGTCTGATACAACTGTCGTTCTGACGCGAACAATTCTTTTTTATTATACACAGAAATCATACTTTGTCAATTGGATATATTTTCCTATATTATTTTCATTTTT
>ENA-UEQJ01001695-UEQJ01001695.1-human-gut-metagenome-genome-assembly--contig:-NODE-1695-length-17171-cov-25.084357_pt1 | contig 17171 bp, 13 predicted proteins | sample MGYA00242937_ERZ507938 | MGnify/ENA primary metagenome ERZ507938 (study PRJEB26167, sample SAMN06115437) | human gut metagenome | host: Homo sapiens | place: China:Gansu | collected 2015-07-03...
TTACAACGTCGGCAATAGCGTTGGCAATCTGCTCCAGACGCTCCTGCTTCGGTCCTTCGGCCATAATACGGATTAAAGGTTCGGTGCCGGAAGCACGTACCAAAATCTGGCCGTTTTCGCCCAGCTCCTCCTGATATTTTTTGATTACTTCCTGAATAGCAGCCTTTTCTTCCCAGCCGTTTTTATTCTTCACGCGTACATTCAGCAGAATCTGCGGGAATTTAGTCATTACGCTGCTCATCTCGGACAAAGGCTTGTTGTTGCGAACCATTGCGCACAACAGCTGTACAGCAGTCAGAATGCCGTCGCCGGTTTTAGCGAATTCGGAGAAAATGATATGACCGGATTGCTCGCCGCCGATAGAATAATTGTGCTTAAGCATTTCTTCCAGTACATAGCGGTCACCTACAGCGGTTTTGACAGTCTTGCCGCCATGAGCCTTCATAGCCTGATGCAGGCCGACATTACTCATAACAGTGGTTACCAGCATATTGTCATGCAGCTTGTTGCGCTTCATCAGCTCCAGAGCGCAAATCAGCATAATCTGGTCGCCGTCCATAGCCTCGCCGTTTTCATCAACTACCAGGCAGCGGTCGGCGTCGCCGTCATTGGCGATACCTACATGAGCGCCAACCTCAACAACCTTCTTCTGCAACGCCTCCAGATGAGTGGAGCCGCAGCCGTTGTTGATGTTGATACCGTTAGGCTCGTTGAAAATTGCCACAACCTCTGCACCGAGGCTGCGCAGGATAACCGGTGCGATTTCGCTGTTGGCACCGTTGGAGCAGTCCATAACAATCTTCAGACCGTTCAGCTTAGCATAAGCAGTGCTCAGAATGTGCTTAATATACAGTGCAGACAAATCCTTTTCGTAAATAATCTGGCCTACGCTGCTGCCGCTTACTGCCTGAGTATAATCAATCGGCGCAGCAACAATAGCTGCAATTTCGTCCTCTACTGCGTCAGGCAGCTTGTGGCCTGTCTGAGAGAAAAATTTGATGCCGTTGTCTTCAAACGGATTGTGAGAAGCAGAAATTACTACACCGGCGTTAGCCTTAACCTCACTGGTCAGGAAAGAAACTGCCGGAGTAGGCATAACGCCCAGAAGATGTGCATTGCCGCCGGCGCTGCATATGCCTGCTGCCAAAGCGCTTTCCAGCATTTGTCCGCTGCGGCGTGTATCTCTGCCGATAATAATTTTCGGGCAGGAAACCTCGCGACCAAAGTATTTTGCGGCAGCATAGCCCAGCTTAAAGGCCAGCTCCGGAGTAAGCTCTACGTTCGCCACACCGCGAACACCATCAGTACCAAATAATCTTGCCATTTTTTTTAATAACCTCCCTAATGTTAATGCGTTTATATGTGAGTTGGGAATTGTTGAGCTAAAAAATCAAATTGATAGGCTCCCCTTGGGGGAGCTGTCACCCACAGGGTGACTGAGAGGGGTTGGTACTCGCTATGCTTACTAACAGCGTTATGTTGAGCGCGCCCCTCTCCGTCATCGCTACGCGATGCCACCTCTCCCCTAGGAGAGGCTTTATCACCGTATTTTTCGTATTTTATTATCCTACTTCACCGGCGCAAATCGTTCCATAATCGCGCGCGCCACATGATAGCCGTCAAGTGCGGCACTCATAATGCCGCCGGCATAGCCTGCGCCTTCGCCGCAGGGATAAAGCAAATCATGCGTCAGCGATACATAGCTCTGTCTGTCGCGCTCGATGCGAACCGGCGCCGAGGTGCGTGTTTCCACACCCGTCAGCAACGCGCCGCCGTCGGCGTAACCAGCCAGCTTGCGTCCGAAGCTCGTAATGCCCTCGCGCAGAGTATCCGTAACGTAAGCAGGCAGCACCTTGTCTAAGCTGCAGGCCGTCAGTCCCGGACGATAGCTTGGCTGCACCAGACATTCCAGGGACGGAGTGCTGCGCTTCAAAAAGCTGTCCAGATTTTGCGCAGGCGCATAATAGCTGCTGCCTGCCGCCGCATAAGCAAGCTGCTCATAGCGGCGCTGGAATTCTACACCTGCCAGCGCACCATCACCGAAATCCCTGCTGTCCACATTCACCACCAACGCGCTGTTGGCAATGCCGCTGTCACGCTTAAACATGCTCATGCCGTTGACAACCACGCCACCGGCCTCCGAAGCAGCGGCAACTACCTGACCGCCAGGGCACATGCAGAAAGAATAGGCTGTGCGTGTTTTATCCTGCGTATGGTAAACAAGCGCGTAATCCGCTGCGCCCAGCAGATGATGTCCGGCAAAGCTGCCGTACTGCGCCCTGTCAATCAGCTCCTGCGGATGCTCGATGCGCACACCGATAGCAAAGGGCTTCGCCACAATGCCTACGCCCCTGCGTGCCAGCATAGCGTAGGTATCGCGCGCGCTGTGACCGCAGGCCAGTACCACGGCTCCTGCCGCCAGTCTTTCGCCGCCGTCGAGGATTACCCCCTGCACAGCATTATTTTTAATATCCAGATCAACAACATGCGCATCATAGCGCACGCTGCCGCCCAGCTCCGCAATGCGGCGGCTGAGCCCCTGCACCATCGCACGCAGCTTATCCGTGCCTACGTGCGGCTTGTGCTCGTACAAAATATTTTCCGGCGCGCCTGCATCTACAAACAGTTGCAGGATTTCAGCCATCATAGGATCATTCACACGTGTAGTCAGCTTGCCGTCCGAAAAGGTGCCTGCACCGCCCTCGCCAAACTGAACGTTGGACGCGGGGTTAAATTCTCCCGTCTGCCAAAAGCGCTGCACATCCTGCACGCGCTGCGCCACCGGCTTGCCGCGCTCCAAAAGCAGCGGCTTGTAGCCATGCTCCGCCAGCTGCAGTGCCGCCAAAAGTCCCGCAGGACCGGCACCGATAACCACAGGCGGTGCGCTCAGCGGCAGTGTGCCAAGCTCCAGCGTCGGCTGCTGCTGCTCCTGATATTGTGTAATATCACGGTCCGCCAGCAGACGCTTCGCCTGTCTGCCGCCTGTTTCAACCTCTGCCAGCACATGGTAGTTGAGGCAGATATCATTTTTCTTGCGCGCATCAACTGCCTTGCGTACTATCCTCACACTGCCCAAAGCCTCGCGCGGTATACCGCATTTGCGGCACACCGCCTGCTCCAGCGTCTGCTCCTGTCGCAGGCTGATACGCACATTATTTATTTTCAGCTTCATCTATAAATCAGTTCTGCCTTTCTACCGATATTTTAATCTGCACCGTACGTCTTTCTGGAATAACCTTTTCCGGCAAATCAAGCTCAGCTGCAACAACAGTACTGCCATTGAGCTTGCTTACATCCAAGGGCTTAGTTTTGACATCCTTCAGCTCCTTCAGCACGGAAGGCGGTGCGGTAACGCGAACGCTTGTCGGCACAATCTCTGTTTTGGTAACAATAATACCGGCAGGCAAATCACCGCTCATAACCAGCTTAACCGGAATATCAAGCGAATGCATCTGGCTTACCATATTGGCCTGCACCATAACGCGCTCAGGGATAATTCTCATATTAGGAATATCGTAACCGTCGTCACTCACGGCAACCAGCTCGCTTTCCGTCTGGAAGCTGCCGCTATGGTTGCTGATATCTATCGGAGCAACCACACGGTTTACCTTGTCAATACGATGTGTTGCACCACGCAAAGTAACCTCCGCTGGAGTAATTATACTGCTGCCGATGGTCATATCACCGTTCACCGCGCCAACGATACGCGTAGTAACGGGAACCTTTTTCTCGCTTACCGTATCCACATATACGGAAACCTCCTTAGGCGTTACGGATACAATCTCGCCGCCGGAGTAGGTTACCGTAATCGGCAGGCTCTGCTGACCTTCGGTTATATTTTTTAAATTGATAGAAGCATTGATTTCGGCACTCAGATTATCGGAACTCAGCTTGGCACGCGAACCGCGCACCTTTACCAGAATTTTATCGGGAGCATTAAAGACCATCATATTTTGCGGCAGATTTCTCTGCTGCAGGCGCACCTCGATATTGCGCTCGATTATCGGGTTCTGGTCGGTCATTACATATACCCACAGGCCGCAGGCCATGAGCAGGCAGATAATCCTTGCCAACAGGTTTTCCTTACGCGCCAGCCTTTGCAAAAATCTCATTTTTTCTCACCGCCCCACAAGCTCTTGATTTTATCAACCAAAGAATTCTTAACTGCTGCATGCGGACGGAAAATTGCCGTGCGCAAAATTTCCTTCACATCATCCACCGTCAGATAACGCATCAGCTCACCGTTGCGGGCAATGGAAATCGTACCGGTTTCCTCGCTGACAACAAGAATCATCGCATCGGACTGCTCGGACATACCGATAGCGGCACGATGGCGGGTACCAAGCTCCTGGCTCAGATTACGGTTTTCCGTAAGCGGCAGCAAGCAGCAGGCAGCAACAACGCGGTTGCCGCGGATAACGACAGCGCCGTCATGTAGCGGTGTATCCTTAACAAAAATGTTCTGCAGCAGTCCCGAGCTCACCAGACCGTCAATCGGCACACCGGTTTCGATACGCTCTGCCAAACCGGTAGCACGCTCAAAGACCATCAGCGCACCTACCTTGTTTTTGCTCATCACCTTAGTGGCATGAGCAACGGAATCCAGCATTTCCTCCAGCTCCTGCTCGTCCAGCTCGCTGCCCTTATGAAACAGCTTGCCGCGGCCGATTTGCTCCAAAGCACGTCGCAGCTCCGGCTGAAAGACAACAGGCAGGGCGACCATAATCACCGTCATGCTCTTTTCCAGCAGCCAGCTGATAACATGCAGGTTCAGCCAACGGCAGATAAGCGTGAAGCCTATCAGCACCATAAGCCCCTTACCCAATGTTGCGGCACGGGTGTTTTTCAGCATCAGGAACAAACGGTAAAGAAAATAGGCAACGACGACAATATCTATAACATCCAAAAATGTGATTGTCGAAAGCAAGCCTTGCAGTTGTATCATCATAATTGCATTGCTCCTATCTATCAGACACTATCGACTAAGCGCTAAGCCTTAGTCCATTTTCAGAATCGCCATGAATGCCTCCTGCGGCAGCTCTACACTGCCAACCTGCTTCATGCGCTTTTTACCTTCCTTCTGTTTTTCCAACAGCTTACGCTTACGGCTGATATCACCGCCGTAGCATTTCGCCAGTACGTCCTTACGCATAGCGCGGACGTTTTCGCGGGCAATAACCTTGTTGCCGATTGCTGCCTGTACCGGAATTTCAAACATTTGACGCGGAATCAGGCTGCGCAGCTTTTCAACCAGCTGACGGCCGCGAACAGTAGCAAATTCCTTATGCACAATCGCGGAAAGCGCATCGACAGGCTCGCCGTTCAGCAGGATATCTACCTTCACCAAATCGGAATAGCGATAGCCGGACAGCTCGTAGTCCAAAGAAGCATAACCGCGGGTAGCGGATTTCAGACGGTCAAAATAGTCAAAGATAATCTCACTCAGCGGTAATGCGTAGTGAATCATTACGCGGGTATCATCAAGATAGGTCATATTATCGTATTCACCGCGTTTTTCCTGGCTCAGCTCCATAACAGCGCCGACGTAATCCTTCGGCACAATGATGGTTGCATTAACGAAAGGCTCCTCAACATGGTCGATAACGGTCGGGTCCGGGAAGAGGGACGGGTTATCTACCATTTCAACGTCGCCGTTGGTGCGGAACACCTCATAAATAACGTTCGGTGCGGTAGTAATCAGGCTCAGATTATATTCGCGCTCCAGGCGCTCCTTGATAACGTCCATATGCAGCAGGCCCAAAAAGCCGCAGCGGAAGCCAAAGCCCAGCGCGGTAGATGTCTCCGGCTCAAATACCAGAGAAGCATCGTTCAGCTGCAGCTTTTCCAAAGCATCACGCAGGTTATCGTAATCGGAATTCTCTACCGGATACAAACCGCAGTATACCATCGGTGTAGCCTTGCGGTAACCGGGCAACGCTTTTTCGGCAGGATTATCGGCATCGGTTACGGTATCGCCTACGCGTGCATCCTTAACATTTTTGATGCTGGCAGCAAAGAAGCCTACCTGGCCCTCCTCCAGCTCATCAACATTGACAAGGCCGGGTTTGAAGTAACCGACCTCGGTAACATCAAATTCCGCACCGGTTGCCATCATGCGAATCTTCATGCCCTTGCGCAGACGGCCCTGCATAATGCGTATATATAAAACTACGCCCTTGTAAGCGTCAAATTTGGAGTCAAATACCAAGGCCTTCAGCGGTGCTTCCGCATCGCCCTGCGGCGCCGGCACGCGCGCTACGATTGCTTCCAGTACGTCCTCGATGCCAATGCCTGTCTTGGCACTGCACAAAACTGCGTCGGAGGCATCAATACCGATAACGTCCTCAATTTCCCTTTTAACATGCTCCGGGTCCGCACTCGGCAAATCAATCTTATTGATAACCGGGATAATCTCCAGATCGTTATCCAGCGCCAGATACACGTTAGCCAAAGTCTGCGCTTCAATGCCCTGGGTAGCGTCAATAACCAGCAGTGCGCCCTCGCACGCTGCCAATGCACGCGAAACCTCGTAGGTAAAGTCTACGTGGCCCGGGGTGTCGATAAAGTTCAGCATATACTCCTCGCCGTTGCGCGCCTTGTAAATGCTGCGCACAGCCTGCGCCTTGATGGTGATGCCGCGTTCACGCTCCAAATCCATGGAATCGAGAATCTGCTCCTCCATCTCACGCTTGCTCAGCGTTCCTGTATATTCAATCAATCTGTCCGCCAGGGTAGACTTGCCATGATCTATATGGGCGATAATAGAAAAGTTGCGAATGTGATTTTGTTCAATCATAAATTACTCTTCCTGCTCCTTCATTAGAATGTATTATTTCAGGCCAATATTGGCTTGAGCCTGTTTTATTAGTACTAATTATTATACCATTATACGGCAAAGCCTGTAAACTAAAAAGAGAGACAGCTCGGCGCCATCTCTCCTCGTACTGCGTTTTATTTCAGTTTGCTATCCTCAAATTCAACGCACTTGTAATAATTATCGATTTTATAATTCAGCTTATCGAGCGTTTCCTGCATCTGCTCCATGCGCTCGAGCAGCTTGGCACGCTCCTCGATTAAAATTTCCTTGCGTGCGGCCCGCGTTTTGTCGCCCTGCTGAAACAGTGCCACATATTCAATCAGGCTTTCTACCGAAATGCCTGCTGCGCGCATGCATTTGGCAAAGTTTACCCAGTTGCAGTCCGTTTCGGTGTAGTCGCGAATACCGCTTTCGTTGCGGTTCACAGTCGGAATCAGGCCGATGCGCTCATAATAACGCAGCGTATCCGCTTTAATATCATACATTTTGCTTACTTCGTTTATTTTCATCCCGCTTACCTCCTGCCAAGATTGTTTCCTGCTTTCTGCTTATATTTTAGCATTTGGAGTCAGCTCCAGGTCAAGCGTCCGCAAAATATTTTTTACAGGAACAGGCAGGCATATTTGTGATTTTCTCTTGCATAATGCTCTCATTCGTGGTAGAATAATGCAGTACAAGAAAATTCAGGAGGTGAAATTCGTTGCCGAACATTAAATCTTCCATCCGCAGTGTAAAGACCGACGCAGAACGTCGTGCTAAAAACGCTCCGATTAAAGCATCTCTCCGTAATGCTTCCCGCAAAGTAGAGGCTCTGACTAAAACCGGCGCTAAAGAAGACGCTCAAGCTACTATGGCTACTGCTTCCGGTTTGCTCGATAAAGCAGCTCGCAAAGGCATTATCCATAAGAATGCTGCAGCTCGCAAAAAATCCAGACTTGCAAAGAGAATCAACGCTATGGCTTAATTCTTACAAGCTGACCTGCTCTGAAAAGAGCAGGTTTTTTGCATTTCAGGGATAAATTTTTGCAGGCAGGCCATTCCCAAGGTCATGCCCAAAAATAATTTCTTTTGTATATCCCTCCATTGATTGCGGAACGAATATATCTCCCCCGTAAGGGGAGGTGGCTGCGAGCACCGGGGAGCAGACGGAAGGGTTGTTACCGCTTCCGAAGCAGCAAAAGCTGTGTTTCTCAGCATCATTATAGCGTAAAAAAGCAAAAGCATCCCCATACTTTTACTGCAAAAAGTGTAGGGATGCTTAATTTTTTTAACTAATTAGGCATTTAAGCCAAGTTTTTTTATCAACAGCAGTTATTTCACCGCCCAAGCCGCACGCCCGCCTTACTCCCGGCAGACACCGCAGCGACGGCAGCCGTCAAAGCACATCGGCGTAAACTTGCCGCTCTCGCTGCGCTGCAGCTCGGCAGCAAGATATTCCTGCGTCACGCCCATGTCCAGATGCTGCCACGGCAGCGGCTGGCCGAGCTGCAGCTCGCGCTCCGCCAGCTCCTCGGCATCAAGGCCCTCCTCCTTCAGCACCTGCTTCAGGCTACGGCCTTCCACATGTGCCTTCAGCAGCGCTTCGCCGATACGTCTGCTGCCGCGCGCCAGCACGGACTGCACCACTGTTTCCTTCAGCGATTCGGTAATCAGCTTGATGCGCTTTTCCTTCTTCAGACCGTCGCTCAAAATCTTGAAGCGCTTCTTAAGCGTGCGCACATTGCACAGCGGCGCCCACTGGTACGGCGTAAAGGGCTTAGGCACAAAGCCGTTGACCGAAATAACCAGCTCGCCCTTGTTGCCCACCGCGTCCATTTTGGCACGCACGCGTTTAATCATCTCCACCGTTTCAACGATATCCTCGTCCTTTTCTCCCGGCAGACCGATCATATAATACAGCTTGATGTTGCGCATTCCGGCAGCAGCAGCCAGCTCGATAGAATTATAAACATGCTCCTCCGTAATGCCCTTGTTAATCGCAGCGCGCATCCGCTCGCTGCCTGCCTCCGGCGCTACGGTCATCGTGCGCTGTCCGCTCTGCGCCAACGCATGCGCAATCTGCTCCGTGAGCATATCGGCACGCATGCTGGCCACGGAAAACGGTATCTTATGCTCTACCAGGTATTCCGTCAGCTCCGCCATCTGCGGATGGTCGGAAACGGCAGCTCCCATCAGGCCCACCTTTTTCGTGCGCTCGGGACGCTTGGCGATATCCGCCAAAATATTTTCCAGCTTACGCGGACGCGGCTTGCGGAAGCAATAGCCTGCCATGCAGAAGCGGCAGTGACGGCCGCAGCCACGCGCCACCTCGACAATAAACATATCCTCAAATTCCGTTCCGCTCGTCACAATAGCAGAGGTGTGCGGATAAGCGTCGATATCACGCGCCCACTGGCGTGCTACCTTCGCCGGCGCACCTTCCTGCGGCAGCAGGGCGGTAAACTCGCCCTCATCATCGTACTGCGCCGTATACAGGCTGGGCACATAAACACCCGGCACCTGCGCCAGCGCCGCCAGACGCTCTTGCTTGCTTTCCTCGCGGTAGATGGTATCCAACACGTGCTGCACCGTTTCCTCACCCTCGCCGATAACAAAGGCGTCAGCCACAGCAGCCATCGGCTCGGGATTAAAGGTAGCACAGGGACCGCCGATAATCACCAGCGGCTCACGCTGATTGCGCTCCGCCGCCCGCAGGCGGATATTGCCTAAATCGAGCACCGTCAGCAGATTATCATAATCCATTTCAAAGGACAGCATGACGAAGATAACGTCAAAATCTGCCAGCGGACGCTGGTTTTCCAGGCTCAGCAGCGGTGTTTTGCTTTTGATATGCTCCTGCTGCAAACGTTTATCCGGCAAAAAGAAGCGTTCGCAGGCACTGTCACCGCGCTCGTTAATCATCTGATACAGAATGTGCATTCCCAGGTTCGACATGCCCAGATGGTAGACGTTGGGGTAAATAAACGCTACCGGATGACGTAAGCCCGGCGGATACACCTGCGCGCCGGTTTCATTTTCTCTTGTTTCTTTAATATAGTTTTTGATTATCCAGGACAAAGCATTTCCTCTCCGAGTATCTATAATGTATTAAGAAAATATCAGCGCAGAATTACGCTGATATCTCTTGTATTTTACTGCTGTTTTTCTGCCAATTTGCGTTCAAACAAATCGATAACTGTTTTCAAAACCTTTAAGCGGGCATAATATTTGTTGTTTCCCTCAACCACGGTCCACGGTGCATAGGAGGTGTCGGTGCGTACCAGCATTTCGTTGACTGCTGCTTCGTAAGCATCCCATTTATCACGGTTGCGCCAATCCTCGTCCGTAATTTTCCACTGCTTGTTGGGGTCATTCTGACGATCATTGAAGCGTCGCAGCTGCTCATCCTTGTCAATCTGCAGCCAGAATTTGGCGATGGCAATACCGTGCTCGCTCCACTGCGCCTCCATATCCTTAATTTCATCGTAGGCTCGCTGCCATTCCTGCGGTTTGGCGAAGCCTTCGATACGCTCTACCATGACACGGCCGTACCAGGTGCGGTCAAAAATCGCTATAGTGCCCGGCTGCGGCAGTCTGGTCCAGAAGCGCCACTGATAATGGAACTGCTTTTCAACCACGTTCGGCGCCGCAATCGGGTGCACATGAAAGCCCAACGGGTCCAGTGCCGCCGTCAGTCTGCGGATAGCACCGCCCTTGCCGGCAGCGTCCCAACCCTCAAAGCCGATAACTACCGGTATCTGCGCCTTGAACATTTCAATCTGCAGCTGTGTCAGCTTTTTCTGGTACTTATCGAGCTTTTCCTTATATTCTTCCTTGGTAAGCTCCTTGTTGGCGTCAATCGTGCTCAGCACATCGTAGGTTGCCGCGGTGCGCTTGTCGGCAGCAGGCTCGACAGGCATCTGCACAGCTTTTTCGATAGCATCGGCAATCTTAGTAAAAACCTCCAGACGCGCGCTGCGCGGATCATCGTCGGCAATCAGGTGCCAGGGAGCGTTTACCGTATCGGTAGCCTCCAGCATTTTTTCGTAATGCGGCAAAAATTTATCGTAATCTTCGCTTTCATCAATCGCAGGATTCAGATCACGCCACGCTTTGCCCAGTGTTTTGGCATTCTTGGCGATATTTTTCTTTTGCTGCTCCGGTGACAGATGCAGGAAAAATTTGAGCACAAGATAATTATCGTCCGTGAGCATTTTTTCAAAGTTGTTGATATGCTCGAAGGAAACTACGGGATATTTGGAATCGTCCTCTGCCTTATCCGCCATCTCGTTGGCGTTTTTCAGATAATACCAGCTGCGGTGATAAACGGCAATATGTCCCAAAGCCGGCAAACGCTTCCAGAAGGCACTGAAAAACGGCTGCTCCTGCAGAACGCCGCGCAGGCGCACGCTGGAATATACATTAAAGCCGCGGGCATCCATCTGCTGCATCATTTCGTTAATCAGCGCACTGCGGCGCGCACCGCGCCAGCCCTCAAACACGATGATAATCGGTCTTTTGGCGTCGCGGGCCATGCGCTGCGCCTTTCCCAGGCGCTCACCCAGCACATCCATCTGCTTGTTGTAATCTTCCTTGGACACTTTTTTACTCAAATCCAGCTTTTCCAGCATTCTCCAACATCTCCTTACTGTTTGTGAGAATCTTTAAATCAGCGCTCCTCATAGGGGTTAAGAGCGCGCGGTTTTCCTAATACCTCTGCCATGATAATGCCGTTGACCAGCGCCGCATGCTTCAGCTTCACACGCTTTTTTGCTGCAGGCTGCGCCTGCTGTGCGTAGTGCGCATTAAACGCCGCTGCGGCAGCGTTCATCTTTGCTTCGTCGTAGCTGTAATCACTGCGGGGATCGTAATAAACCTTGCCCTTGTCATGCACCAGGGCTTCGTTTTCACGGTGAATTCTGCCGGTGTGGTCATGCATTGCTTCGCCGTCGCGGTGAACTCTGCTGTCGTCATCACGACGCACGCGCGTTCCGTCATGCACCACGCCGCTTTCGCGGCTGTTTTGACTTTTGCGCGCCTGTGCTTCCTCCGTAGTCTTTTTCAGACGGCGTTCAAACTCGGCAGCAAGGTCTTTAGGCTTAGTCTGCGTTTGCTGCTCTGCCTGCGTCGGCTCCGCCGTTTCCTGCGGCTGCTCTTGCGGCAGCTCCTGCTGCCTGCGGCGGCGGTTGCGCCTGTCCAAAAATACGTTGGCCAGCATTACGAGGACAAAAAGCAGAGGGATTAAATCACTGTCAAACAAACCGCCCATAAGCTACACCTCGCTTATTTGCCGCCCTCAGGCTTTTCCTCGCCCTCCGGGCTTACCTCAGCAATCGTGCGACGCATCTGCGTATCTGCCTGAATGTTGTTAAGGCGGTAGTAATCCATTACGCCCAAGCGGCCGTTGGCCAGTGCCTCCGCCATAGCTGTCGGCACCTTAGCCTGTGCTTCCACAACCTTCGCCTGCATTTCCTGCGTATAGGCCTTCATTTCCTGCTCCTTGGCAACAGCCATCGCACGGCGTTCCTCAGCACGTGCCTGAGCAATGCGCTTATCTGCCTCCGCCTGGTCGGTCATCAGCGCAGCACCAATGTTACGTCCAACATCTACGTCCGCAATATCAATGGAAAGAATTTCAAAAGCGGTGCCTGCATCAAGGCCCTTGTCCAAAACTGTTTTGGAAATATAGTCGGGGTTTTCCAGTACCTTGCTGTGGTCGGCGCTGGAGCCTACGTTTGTTACAATGCCTTCGCCGACACGCGCAATAATCGTTGCTTCGCCGGCACCGCCTACCAGGCGGTCAATGTTGGCACGCACGGTTACGCGTGCCTTTACCTTCAGCTCAATGCCGTCCTTGGCAACAGCGCTTACTACCGGAGTTTCGATAACCTCGGGGTTAACGCTCATCTGCACAGCCTCCAGCACATTGCGTCCCGCAAGGTCAATGGCACAGCCACGCTCAAAGCTCAGCTCAATCTGCGCTCGGTGGGCAGCAATCAAAGCATCAATAACGCGGTCCACGTTACCGCCTGCCAGATAATGCGCCTCCAGCTGGTTGACATTTACGTCAAGGCCTGCCTTGTTAGCCTTAATCAGCGGCAGCACAATCTGCGACGCGGGCACGCGGCGCAAGCGCATACCGATGAGGTTGAAGATGCCTACGTTAACACCGGCGGCGATTGCCGAAATCCACAGGCCCAACGGCACAAAGTTAAGAAAAATCGCTATACCGGCAATAGCAATGATTACTGCAAAGCCACTGCCGAAAATCATACTGAATAATAAATCCATAATGTCACTCCTTCGTTTGTTCTACAAAAATTTTGCTGCCCTCTACCCGCACGATAATCACGGGAGCAGACTTTTCGATATAATCTCCCTGACTGCTCACATCAAGACGCTTGCCGTCCACCAGAATCGTACCTGCAGGACGCAGCGTAGTCAAGGCTGTGCCTCTTTTGCCCACCAGCATGCTCCAGTTTTTGCCGCCGGTGTAGCCCTCGCTGTTCTTTTGGCGTGTCCACAGCACAAAGGGATTATACTTGCTTTCCTTGGGAAGATACACGCACAGCAGCGTAATTACCAGCACCAAAAACAGATACACTGCCAACAGCACCAGCGCCGCCCAGGCATTGCCGCCCAAAACGTAAAAGCCGCCGACTGTCAGGCACACCATGCCGCTGACACCGAAAATTCCGAAGCCCGGCACAACAAATTCTATCAGCAGCAGGACAAGGCCCGCCAGCATAAAATAATATTCCAATGGCATGACTGCACCTCCTCAACGCTTGTACATTTATAGTATAGCAGAGTAAAAGCATGAAGTAAATTTAAAGTTTATGCCGCAAAAAGCAAAGCTGCCTGTAATACTTTAACAAAAGAATTTTTTTGGCTCATTAATTTAAAAAGCAGTAGCTTGAAGACGTACCAAGCAAGAGCATTTGCTGCTTTACTTATTGCGCCAAAAATTGTATGATAAAGAAAAAGCTTCTTCTACTATAAACAAAGGCGGGACTTAATGATGAAAAAATTACTTATTTTACTGACGCTGATTTTTGCGCTTGCCTGCACTTGCACAGCCTTCGCTGGTGCAGGTACTGATAAAAACGCTAACATGGAAAAAATAACCAGCACCAGCGCTGGCGATTTATATCTTGATAAGGATAATTTGCAGGCATTGCGCCAGGGCGACAAGCTTTTTTTGCTGCTGTCTGCCGAGCTGCGCTACAATAAGGAAATGCTGCCTAAGCTGCAGGCCACCAAGCCGGAGCTGAAAACAGCAATCAGCATGACGCAGATTTATTTGTATAATAACGATGGCACGCAGTATGCGCTGCTCAAAAGCCTGTACACCGATAAGGACGATAATGTTGTTTACACTATCGAAGGCTCGCCAAATTTGCAGCCTGTCAAAAGTAAGCTGCAAATGCTGCTGTACGAAAGGGCGTTGACAGCGATGGAAAACCAAAAGCGTATTGCTGATATGCTCAGACGCAAAGCGTAACAAAAAGACCTTGATGTCAGTTTTTACTGACGCCAAGGTCTTAAAATTTTTAATGAATCTCTTTATAAGCAAACATTTTATTGCTTTAGTTGAAATTTTATGATAAAATGTTTTTGACAACCGGTTCATTGGGTGGTGTTGCCTTCATTCTATACGAATGGAGGTGATGTCTATGGTATATTTCAGCTTTCAGGATTTAATGTCCTTTGGAATTTTTATCGTAGCATTACTTACGTTCATTTTTAAGAACAAAAAGTAAAAAAGTTACGGACATAGAAAAACCGCCCCACGACTTTCCCGAGTACGGAGCGGATTTTTCTTAACCTAATCGGCAACCCACCTTGTTGCGGGTGCATCCAAGAAGCGAGTCCGTAGGACGATGCTGATTGGCTCATGCACGCCATGCGATAGTGCCCCAAGAGGCGTAGCCGATTGGATTGGCACGAACCGCTTAGGCGGTTGTCTTTTCTATATCTAATATACCACAGATTATATGGCTTAGCAAGTTTTAAGGCTGGAATTTGAGCGAACGCTCAAACTCCAGCCTTTTTTGTTCATAAGGTCAGTATGATGATTCCAACCTCATGAACTGCCAGGCAAGCGGTTGGGAGCATTGCTTGGCGGAGTATGATGATTTATAGGAAAAACAGTTGTTATCCTGCTATGACAGCACCTGACGCAGCAGCTCCAGCGCGCTCGCTTCGCTCGCTTTGTTCGTGCCCAGCTCACCGCGGAAGGCACGCGCGAGGATGGATTTCTTCATCAGGTCGATGCTTGCCAGCGCCTGCTCCGTTGCCTGCTGTGCTTTGCGCTCGCGCGCCAGCAGGTCGTCGATGAGGCGCACGATTTCGTGCTGTTCTGAGAGGGTAGGAAGCAATAATTGATATTCCTGTAAAAAAGTTTTAGGAACTCTCTGCTGACCAACGACTCCTGTCATAACAGCTTTAGCCTCTGCTCTAAATGTCGTATTTCTAACCATATGGTACAAATATTTATTATTGAGTTCTTCCTTGCATCTCAACACATAAAATTCAGTGCTACCATAGCCTATATCATTTACTAATGGTCCAACAATAGCAGATTTGCCATTTTCCATACAAGGTGTAATCTTAGCGAAGATTACGTCACCCTTAGAAAAATTCGTAAAACCTGTGCGAACATCCTGTAAGTTTTTTACTTCATGGTTGACTATTTCACCCAATACATCAGAAACGGCAGCCATAGGAACGAACGACACTTCTAAGTTATCATCTAAATTTTTTGCATCAATCTTCTTAGGATTAACTGTGCAAACATCACCTAAAAGTTTATCTTCCCAACTTTCATCGTTCACGCCGTTTTCCCGACGCCACTGCTTTGTCAGCTCTCCCGTAAATGCATTGTGCAAAATTGCTGCCTTGCGCACGGCAAAGCTGTCGGCAACCTCCTGCAGTCTTTCCTTCGCTTCATCCAGCTTGGCTAAAAGCTCTTCAATGCGCTCAACGATGCGTTGCTGTTCGGAGAGCGGAGGGAGAGGGAAAGCACAGCTTTCCATTTTGCTCTTATTGACAATAGCAATAGTAGTTGCAGAAGCCATCGAAAGCAAATCCTGAACGAAATTCTCCGTACAAAGATAATAATACAGGCATAGACTATTGATTTTAGGTATAGCAGAATTTATCTGTTGATTGGTGGTACCCTCGCACATCAAATACCCACACTTACCAATACTGCCAATACAACATACTGCGGTTGAATTTTTAGGTATGATTCGAGAAACGTTTTTACCTTCTTCACTTAAATACTCAGACGCATCATACGTTAATCTTCCTTGATCTAAATCACTAGGTTTATAAAAAGGAAAATTTCCACCATAATACTCAGGATGTTTTTTGCTGGGTGTTCCACCAGTAACAATTTCAGCTATCGCTCCTAGCCTCACCCACACCCAATTCTCCGGCACCTCATAAGGCTGTTCCTCCGCAGGCACCAGCGCCTGCTGCAAGCGTTCTTCTATTGTCAATGCTGTCTTTTTCTTTGGCATTGCCAGCTCTCCCTTATAAGCAAACGTTATATTGCTTTAATCTATAATTTATGATAAAATGTTTTCGACAACCGGTTCACGGGGTGGGATTGCCTTCATTCTCTACGAATGGAGGTGATGTCTATGGTATATTTCAGCTTTCAGGATTTAATGTCCTTTGGAATTTTTATCGTAGCATTACTTACGTTCATTTTTAAGAACAAAAAGTAAAAAAGTTACGGACATAGAAAAACCGCCCCCTGACTTTGGCGAGTTCGGAGCGGATTTTTCTTAACCAACTTGGCAACCCACCTCTGTGGGCGGTTGTCTTTTTCTATGTCTAATATACCACACAATTCATAGCTTTGCAAGTTTTGAATTTGTGCTCAATAAAAAGAAAACCACTCCTACACTTTGCGGGTTAAGAAGTGGCTTTCTAAAAACTTTTTTTCCTAGGCAACCCACCTTGTGGGCGGTTGTCTTTTTCTATGTCTAATATACCACACAATTCATAGCTTTGCAAGTTTTGGATTGTGCAGAATGTAGTGAAAGGCTCCCCTCGGGGGGAGCTGGCGCCCGCAGGGCGACTGAGAGGGGTCTGCTGTCTTTATGCTTTCTTATAGTGAACCCCTCTCCGTCATCGCTACGCGATGCCACCTCTCCCCAAGGAGAGGCTCTTCCCTTTCTTCCTTCATCCTTCACTCTATTCTTATCTTTGCAAGCTCCTCAGCTCCTGCGCCACACTCTGCAGCAAATCCACGGCCTCCGCCAGCTTTTCCGAAGCCTCTGCTGCGCTTTCCGCCGGGTCCGGCAAATCCTCGTAATCGAGCACGCTATCATCCTTAATCAGGCCAAGGTCCAGACTGTTG
>ENA-UEQJ01001699-UEQJ01001699.1-human-gut-metagenome-genome-assembly--contig:-NODE-1699-length-17139-cov-20.123256_pt1 | contig 17139 bp, 17 predicted proteins | sample MGYA00242937_ERZ507938 | MGnify/ENA primary metagenome ERZ507938 (study PRJEB26167, sample SAMN06115437) | human gut metagenome | host: Homo sapiens | place: China:Gansu | collected 2015-07-03...
GGTCATCGACCTCCATCTTATATTCATACCACCTCATCTTCGATCTCCTCCTTCAGCATCGTATGTAACTGTGCCCGCGCCCGCCGCAGCCAGCTCAGCACCGTGTTAGTGGGGGCGCCCAGCATCCGCCCCACCTCCGCCGCCGTGTAGCCCTCATAATAATGGAGGTAAATGGCGTTGCGGTAATTTTCGGGCAGAGAGCGCACGGCGTCCAGCACGCTGCCATCCTCAAAGGCATCCGGGGCAGGCAGGTTCTCGTCCAGCTCGGTATCTTTCTGGTGGGCAGCGCGGGTCAGGTCGTGGCAGCGGTTGATGGCCACCCGCAGCAGCCAGGCCTTGAGATGCTCCTCACTCTCAAAGCGGCCGCTGTAGTTCAGCAGCTTTTCAAATACATCCTGCACCACATCCTCCGCATCGGCGGTGCAGCTGCAATTGTGCATGGCGGCACGGAACACCGTGTCGCTGTATCGCTGCACGGCCAGCGCAAAAACTTCATCTTTGGATAGCTGTCCCATAATTCGCATACTCCTTTGACACCCCGGCACCCGGGGCTCGATGGATCCTGATTCGGTACTTGGGGGACATTTCGCTCATTACACGGTTGAGCGGCCCCGATTATTGCAGGAAACGCACAAAATTTTTCCAGTGCGCCCCGGCCCGCCCGTATTCTTTGGCAGGCCCGGTACGCAAAGTATAACATGAACACGCGCAAAACAAAAGAGCCCTTTGTCCGAATTCCGAACAAATGGCTCTGGTAGATTTTAGGGTACGCTCTCCTCAGCGGCGGTAGACCCGCTGGAACAAGGCCACCCGCTCCGCCAGGAATGTTTCCACTCTCGGGTGGTGCAGCCAGCGCTTGCCCTGCGTCCGTTCCACCAGCCGCCGCCCCAGCGCGGCGGGGTCCGTGTCGATGGCCTCCACGTCCTGCATGGTCAGGGTGAGCGTCAGTGCCGCCGGGGTGTCCGGCAACGGCGGGAGCGGGTCTTCCCACACAAAGGGCGGCAGCAGCTGTACCGCAAACACGGTGCGGGTGCACTCCTCCGTCAGCAGCAGGGCCACCGGGGCCCCGTCCGGCATCACATGCAGGCTGCTGTAGAGCAGCTGCAAATGCCCCGGGGCCAGCAGCCGGGTCATGCCCTCCCCTGCCGTGGAAGAAAGGGTCAGGTACTCCACCGCCTCATCCGCATAAACGCGCCGGGCCGGGGCCTGAAAGCCCGCGTACAGGGCAGGCAGCGCAAAGCTGCCCTCTTTGTCCAGCGCGTGCTGCAACGCAAGGTAAAACTCGGTCAGCGGGTGGTTCGGGTCCGGCTGCGGCATCCCGAAATCCGGCCGGGAGACATGTCCGCCGCCCATCAGGCCTCGTAGCCCAAGGTCGCCGCCATAACGGCCTTGATGGTGTGCATCCGGTTCTCCGCCTCGTCAAAGACGATGCTCTGGGGACCCTCAAAGACCTCGTCCGTCACTTCCATGGCGTCGCGGCCAAAACGCTCGCCCATCTCCTTGCCCACGGTGGTCTTGTGGTCGTGGTAAGCGGGCAGGCAGTGCATGAACACGGCCTTGGGGCCTGCAATCTTCATGAGCTCCTGGTTGATCTGGTAAGCGGCCAGGTCGTTGATCCGCTCGGCCCAGACTTCCACCGGCTCGCCCATGGAGACCCAGACGTCGGTATACAGCACGTCGGCCCCCTTGGCGGCCACGGCGGGGTCCTCCTCAAAACGGAGGGTCGCACCCGTCTCTGCCGCAATGGCCTCACACTGGGCCACGAGAGCCGGGTCCGGCTGGTACTTCTTGGGGGCGCAGGCCGTAAAGTGGAGGCCCATCTTGGCGCAGCCCACCATCAGGCTGTTGCCCATATTGTAGCGGGCGTCCCCGAAGTAGACAAAGTGGATGCCTTTCAGCTTGCCGAAGTGCTCCCGGATGGTGAGGAAGTCCGCCAGGATCTGGGTGGGATGGAACTCGTTGGTCAGACCGTTCCAGACCGGGACACCTGCATATTTTGCCAGGTCTTCCACGATCTCCTGCCCATAGCCGCGGTACTCGATGCCGTCAAACATCCGGCCCAGCACCCGGGCGGTGTCGGCAATGGATTCCTTTTTGCCGATCTGGCTGCCCGACGGGTCAAGGTAGGTGACCTCCATGCCCAGATCGTGAGCGGCAACCTCGAAGCTGCAGCGGGTGCGGGTGGAGGTCTTTTCAAAGATCAGGGCGATGTTCTTGCCTGCCAGCTGCTCATTGTGGCGGATGCCGGCCTTTTTCCTGGCCTTCAGGTCAGCGGCCAGATCGAGCAGCTCCTCGATCTCGGCAGGGGTGTAGTCCAGAAGCTTCAAAAAGCTGCGATTTTTCAGGCTCATTGTATACTTTCCTCTCTATGCAACGCAAAATGTATATTTATTCGATAAGGTGGTTCTATTATATAACGAATAAACTGTATTTTCAAGGGAAAGTTTTGGGAGAATCCTCTCAGTCGCGGGCGCTTCCTCTTACAGCTCCAGCAGTTCCTTCCGCCCGCTGGGGGTGTAGGCGGTCAGCCGCACGCCTGCCTTTTTGAACATGAACCGCGCCGCCACGCTGGAATTGGAATCGTGGTACTTGTCGCCGTAGTACACCACCTCGGAGATGCCGGACTGGATGATGGCCTTGGCGCACTCGTTGCAGGGGAAGAGGGTCACATAGACCCGGGCACCCTTCAGGTTGTTGTGGGCGCTGTTCAGGATGGCGTTGAGCTCCGCATGGCAGACGTACATATATTTCGTGTCCAGCGGGTCGCCCTCGCGCTCCCACGGCATGGCATCGTCATCGCATCCAATGGGCATTCCGTTGTAGCCCAGGGAGAGGATCTTGTTCTCCGGGCTGACAATGCAGGCTCCCACCTGGCTGCTGGGGTCCTTGGAGCGCATGGCGGTGAGCAGGGCGATGCCCATAAAGTATTCATCCCAGTTGATGTAATCGGTGCGTTTCATGGCAAAGTGCCTCCCTCTATCTTTCATTGGGTCTATTGTACCATGCCAACCCACGTCCTGCAATCGATTTTGCGCGCATCCGGTCAAAATGCACAAAAGTACCCTGGGAAGTTTGGCGGGCAGGTGAAAGAAAATTTCGGACAATCTATTTGAAAATCATTTTGAGTGTGGTATTATCTTTGTAAAATATGCCACAAAAACGGAGAGACTGCTCCGTGCGGCGGAAATGAGGGAAAAACCGATATGAAATACGCAAGCAACAACATCCGTAATATCTTGATTGCAGGCCATGCCGGCAGCGGCAAAACGACGCTGACTGAGGCACTGGTCTATTTTTCGGGCGCAGCAGAGCGTATGGGCCGTGTTGAGGACGGCACCACGATTTCGGACTTTGACCCTGAGGAAGCAAAGCGGAAGGCAAGCCTGTCGGCATCCGTGGTGCCGGTGGAGTACGAAGGCATCAAGTACAACCTGATCGATGCGCCGGGCCTGTTCGACTTTGAGGCAGGTGAGTATGAGGGCATCCGCGCTGCCGAGAGCGTGCTGGTGTGTGTTTCCGGCCGCAGCGGCGTGACCGTGGGCGCGGAGAAAGCCTTCCAGCTGGCCCGCAAGAACGGCAAGGCCACCATGGTGTTCATCTCCAAGTGCGACCTGGAAAATGCCAACTACTTCAAGATCCTGGAGGAGATGAAGATCAAGTTCGGCTCCACCGTCTGCCCCTGTGTTGTGCCCGCCAAGTTGGACGACGGCACCCCTGTCTACATCAACCTGTTCAGCCAGAAGGCCTTCAAGTATGAGAGCGGCAAGCAGATCCAGGTGGAGCTGCCCGATATCGGCCACCGCTTCCAGGGCCTGATCGAGGCCATGAGCGAGGCCATTGCCGAGACCGACGATGAGCTGATGGAAAAGTTCTTCGGCGGTGAACCCTTTACGACCGAGGAGATCGTTGAGGGAATGCGCAAGGGCGTTAAGGACGGCCTGATCACCCCCGTGTTCTGCGGCAGCGCTGTCAACCAGCAGGCATTGGATATGCTGCTGTTCAATATGCACAAGCTCCTGCCCAGCCCGCAGCACGATGCCACCATCCTGGCCGAGAATGCCAGCGGCGAGCCTGTGGAGCTGCATTGTGATGAGAACGAGCCCACCGCAGCCTATGTCTTTAAGACTGTGGCTGACCCGTTCGTGGGCAAGCTGAGCTACCTGCGCGTGATCAGCGGCAAGGTGACCGGCGGCGCTGCTCTGGTCAACGCCCGCACCGGCGAGACCGAGAAGATCAGCAAGCCCCTGACCGTCATCGGCAAGAAGCAGACCGAGACCGACGGCATCGGTGCTGGTGATATCGGCGCTGTGGCAAAGCTGGTCAGCGCAAAGACAGGCGATACCCTGTGCGATGCTTCCCGTGTGGTCAAGCTGCCTGCCGCTATCTTCCCGCTGCCCAGCCTGTTCATGGCAGTCACCGTGGCCAAAAAGGGCGATGAGGGCAAGATCTCCAGCGCGCTGGCCCGCCTGATGGAAGAGGATCCGACCCTGAGCTACGTCAATAACGCCGAGACCCACCAGCAGATCATTGGCGGCCTGGGTGAGCAGCATCTGGATGTGGTCAAGGCCAAACTGAAGAATAAGTTCGGCGTGGAGATCGGTCTGGAAGCTCCCCGCATTGCCTACCGTGAGTCCATCCGCAAGGCCTGCCAGAAGCAGGGCCGCCATAAGAAGCAGACCGGCGGCCACGGCCAGTTCGGCGATGTCGTCATCAACTTCGAGCCCTGTGACAGCGAGCAGGTCGTGTTTGAGGAAAAGGTGTTCGGCGGCAGCGTGCCCAAGAACTTCTTCCCGGCTGTAGAAAAGGGTGTCCGCCTTGCCGCCGAAAAGGGCGTGCTGGCCGGTTATCCTGTGGTCGGCCTGAAGGCTACCCTGCTGGATGGCAGCTACCACCCCGTGGACAGCTCCGAGATGGCCTTTATCATGGCTGCAAAGCTGGCCTATAAGGCTGCAATGCCCGAGGCAGGCCCTGTCATTCTGGAGCCCATCCATACCCTGAAGGCCCATGTTCCCAACGACAACACCGGCGATATCATGGGCGATGTGACCAAGCGCCGCGGCCGCGTGCTGGGCATGGAACCCGATGAGGATGGCATGCAGACCGTCATTGCCGAGGTCCCGCTGGCTGAGCTGAGCAACTTCACCACCTTTATCCGGCAGATCACCCAGGGCCGCGGCTGGTTCACCACCGAGTTTGCCCGCTACGAGATCCTGCCCGAGATGCTGGTGCCTGCCGTGGTGGAGCAGGCCAAGAAGCTGGGCAACCTGGATGAGGGTGCGGAGGATTAAGCCTCTCCGTCTCGTATCCGCTCGACAGCTCTCCTGATAGGAGAGCCAGGTTAAGTTCATATTGACATTACCGGAGCCCTGCTGGCAATTCCCTCTGCCGGCGGGGCTTTTGTTGTTGGGGGAAGGGAACAAAACAGGAAAAAGGCGTGGCATCAGCTTACTGCACTGATGCCCCGCCTTTTGCAGGTCAGATCACTTTTTCCGTTTTCCGGGTTTCTTTTTCCGCACGCTGTACCCGAAAGTGCCCAGCTTTTTGCCCAGGCTCAGGTACTCGCCGTGGCTGTACACGATCAGCTTTGCTTTGTCCAGGCAGAGCTTGCCGTTTTCATCCAGCAGGCTCTCATCCACATCGCAGGCAACGACCTCGGCCAGGAACAGGTCATGGCTGCCCAGCGGGATGACCTGCGTGACCCTGCATTCCAGATTGACCGGGCTTTCCTCCAGGATGGGGCAGTCGGCCAGAACGCTGCCCGGGGCGGCGTGGAGCTTACAGGCGGCAAACTTGTCGTTGTCGCGGCCGCTCTTCACGCCGCACCAGTCCACCGCACGCACCAGCTGTTCAGTGGGCAGGTTGATGGCAAACTGTCCGCTCTCCTTGATGAGGTGGTGGCTGTACCGCTCGGGGCGGACGCTGATGGATACCATGCTGGGCTGGGTGCAGATGGTGCCTGTCCAGCCGATGGTGATGAGGTTGGGCTGCTCCAGCCCGCCGCAGGAGACCAGCACCGGCGGTTCCGGGTTCAGCAGGGTGCTGCCCCGCCAGCTCTGTTTGCTCATCCGTGATACTTCCTTTCATAGGGGGCCCAGGTGCGCTCCGAGATGATGTAGCGCGGGCGGGCCTTTGTTTCCATATAGATCTTGCCGATGTATTCGCCGATGACACCCAGGCAGACCAGCTGTACGCCGCCCACAAAGCAGACGATGCAGATGGTGGAGGCCCAGCCGGCCACCACGCTGCCCATGGCCGCCTGCACGATGGCCCAGATCACGCCGATAAAGCTGATGAGGCTGACCACGATGCCTGCCCCGGTGATGAGCCGGATGGGCTTGTTGGAAAGGCTGGTGATGCCATCAAAGGCCAGTGCCAGCATTTTGCGCAGGGGATAGTGGCTCTCACCGGCCAGCCGCTCGTGCCGCTCGTAGAGCACCTGCTCACTCTTAAAGCCCACCAGCGGCACCATGCCGCGCAGGAAGATGTTGACCTCCTTGTAGTCGGCAAAGCTGTCCAGCACCCGGGCACTGATGAGCCGGTAGTCGGCGTGGTTGAACACGATATCCGCGCCAAGGGCATTCATCAGGTGGTAGAAGCCCTCGGCGGTGAACCGCTTGAAGAAGGTGTCGGTGTCCCGGCGGCTGCGCACGCCGTAGACCACCTCGGCACCGTCCAGATATTTCTGCACCATCTCGTCCATGGCGTTGATGTCATCCTGACCATCACAGTCGATGGAGATGGTGATGTCGCAGTTATTGGCGCGGGCCTCCATCAGGCCCGCCAGCACGGCGTTCTGATGGCCCCGGTTCCGGCTCTGGGAAATGCCGATGAAATGCGCATCCTGCTTTGCAAAGCTGCAGATGAGCTCCCAGGTCTTGTCCTTGGAGCCATCGTTGACGAACAGCACCCGGCTCTTGTCGCTGATCATGCCTTTTTCGGTGAGGCTGGTGATCTTTTGCAGGAACATCGGCGCTGTAATGGGCAGTACCTGCTCCTCGTTGTAGCAGGGGATCACGATCCAGAGAATTGGTTTAGACATAGTTACAGATCACTTTCCTTTTATAGAATCATCTGCCGCAGAGCTTCCGGTTCCAGCAGCTTGAAGCTGGAACGGTAGGTATCCAGCAGCCCGTCCCGCTGCATCAGGCTCAGCTCCCGGGAAAGGGCGCTGCGGTCACAGTTGAGGTAATCGGCCAACTGGATGCGGGAGAAGGGGATAGTAAAGGTCATGCTGCCCTGCTGCTCGGCCTCGCTGAGCAGGTAGGCGCAGACCTTGGCCCGCAGGGTCTTCATCACCAGCAGGTCCACCCGGCGGGAGAGCAGGAAATATTTATCGCTGATGGTCCGCACCAGATTCTGCAGCAGGCGCTGGCGGGCAGCGGAGCCGTCCGGCTGGAGCAGCTTCTCGTAGGGGAAGAGCAGGACCTCGCAGGGGGCGGATGCCACCACCGTGACCGGGCTGTCCAGGCTGGAACCGCCCAGCACGTCGCCAAACACGCCCCCCGGCCCCATGTGGGTGATGGGGGTCCGTGCCCCGCCCGGTGCCGGGCGGTAGGCTTCGATGCTTCCGGTCAGCACAACGCCGACCCGGCGGCTGGGGGCCCCGGCCTGCACCAGCGCCTCGCCACGGCCATAACTGCGGATGCAGGCCCCCAGCTCACTGAGCAGGGGGCGCAGTTCCCCGGCAGAGATCCCGGCAAAAAGAGAGGTGGATTGTAACAGCGGCAGATAGTTTTCCATGTCAGTTCCGTGAGGTTTTCCCCGGGCCCTCACCGCCCTTCTGCAATTCCGTTGCGGGTGCAACGGTATTTTTAGCTCCATTATAGTAAACTTGAGCGCGTAAAGCAAATGATTTTGCAAAATTTGCAAATTTTGTTTCTGGTTGGAACAACAAAGAGAGGAAGGAATCTGAACCATGATGAAAAAACTGACTTCCCTGCTGCTGTCGGCTGCGCTGATGATCAGCCTGCTGGCCTGCGGGGCTTCTGCCGCCAAAACAAAAAGCGGCGTGCGCATTGCGGGCCTGAAGGGCCCCACCACCATGGGCCTGGTCAATCTGCTGGATATGGAGCGCAGCGGCAAGGCCAGCCAGCACTACGACCTGCAGCTCTACGGTGCAGCGGACGAGATCGTGCCCAAGCTCATCAAGGGTGAGCTGGATATGGCCGCCATCCCCGCCAACCTGGCCGCGACCCTTTACCAGAAGACCAATGGCGGCATCCAGGTGATGGCCGTGAACACGCTGGGCGTGCTGTATGTGGTGGAAAAAGGCGACAGTGTCCACAGTTTTGCCGACCTGAAGGGCCGCACCATCCTGTCCACCGGCAAGGGCACCACGCCGGAGTATGTTCTGCGCTACCTTCTCACCAAGAATGGCCTGGACCCCGACAAGGATGTGAAGATCGAGTATTACAGCGAGGCATCTGAGGTGACCGCCCAGATGGCCGCCTCCAAAAAGGATGCCATTGCCGTTCTGCCCCAGCCCTATGTGACCGCCGCTCAGCTGAAGGACAGCAGCCTGCGGGTGGTGCTGGATCTGACCAAGGAGTGGAACAAGGTCTGCGACACCCAGCTCATCACGGGTGTCACTGTTGTCCGCACCGAGTACGCCAAAGAGAACCCGGACATCGTGGCAAATTTCCTGCGGGATTACGAGAAGAGCATCAAGGCCGCCCAGACAGATGTTGCCGGTACGGCGGCTCTCTGCGAGGAGACCGGCGTGGTGGCCAAAAAGGCCATTGCCCAGAAGGCGCTGCCCCAGTGCAACATCGTTTACCGTGTGGGGGACGAGATGAAGGCCGATGTCAACGCCTACCTCAAGGTGCTGTATGATGCTTCCCCCGCTGCAGTGGGCGGCAAGCTGCCGGATGCAAACTTCTACTACACCAAGGCCACGCCCGGCCAGGTGTTCTGGCGAAGCGTCCAGCGCAGTTTTCAGTAAACCGGGAAAAAGGAGAGCCGTGCAGCCGCACGGCTCTTTTTGAGTGAGAACGGAGCAGGTAAAATGAAACAGACAAAAAAACGCCGCACAGGGCTGCTGGCAGCGGCGGTGTTCTGGCTGGCCGTCTGGCAGGCGGCGGCCATGGCCATCGGGCAGGAGGTCTTTCTGGTGTCACCCATTCAGGCGGCGGGCACCCTGATGGAGCTGCTGCCGCAGGCCGATTTCTGGCAGCGGGTGGGGTTCAGTGCCGGGCATATCCTGCTGGGTTTTGCGCTGGGCGTGGTGGTCAGCGTTCTGCTGGCGGCCGCTGCCGAGCGCTGGGCCTGGGTGGACACGCTGCTGGCCCCGGTCATCCAGCTGGTCAAGGCCACGCCGGTGGCCAGCTTTATCATTCTGGCGCTGGTGTGGGTCAGCGGGCGGTCGCTCTCCATCCTCATCAGCTTTCTGATGGTCCTGCCCGTGCTGTACAGTGCCGTGCGCACCGGCATCGAGAGCGCGGATGCGCAGCTGCTGGAAATGGCACAGGTGTTCCGTCTGTCGCTGGCCCGGCGGGTCAAAGCCATCTGGCTGCCCGCCATCCTGCCGGCCTTCCAGCAGGGGTGCAGCGTGGCACTGGGCATCTGCTGGAAGAGCGGTGTGGCCGCCGAGGTCATCGGCCTGCCCGATGGCAGCATCGGAGATGCCCTCTACCGGGCAAAGATCACACTCTCTACCGGGGAGCTGTTCGCCTGGACGTTCGTCATCATCCTGCTGAGCGCAGGCTTTGAGAAGCTGTTCCTGGCCCTGCTGGACAAGGCAGTGGCCCGCGTGTTGGGAGAGGATGTGACGAAAAATGATTAACAAACTGGAAATTTGCGGATTAACAAAACGCTTTGGAGAAAAAACGCTCTTTGAGGATCTGGATCTTACCCTTGCGGAGCCTGCCATTCTCTGGGCACCCAGCGGCTGGGGCAAGACCACCCTGCTCCGCATTCTGATGGGGCTGGAAGTACCGGATTCCGGCACGGTGCAGGGCGTGGGCCGGGTCGGTGCTGTCTTTCAGGAGGATCGGCTCTGCCCGCAGCTGACCGCCGTGCAGAACGTGGAACTGGTGCTCCCGGAGGGAAAAACACAATACAAAACACAAATCGTGTCGGATTTTCAACGATTTGGATATGATGAGCAGGCGCTTGCTCTGCCTGCCCGGAAGCTTTCCGGCGGGCAGAAGCGCCGTGCGGCCCTGCTCCGCGCTCTCTGGGCCGGGTGCGATACCCTGCTGCTGGACGAACCCTTCACCGGCATGGACCCGGAGACCATGAAAAAAGCCGCAGCGCTCCTGAAAGAGCGCCGCGGCGAACGGGCTGTTCTGTTGGCCACCCATGACCGGGAAGCCATCCGGGAACTGGGGTGGAGGGTCATTGACCTGACGTAAGCGATTGTATTTTGTCAGAAAATATGATATCTTAAAAATACAGCTTTTAAGCTGTCATCAGGTGTTGCCTTAAACGTAGGCGGCTGAACGCTCCTTACCGAACCGCAAAGGTTTTACTTACTGGTAAACAGGCATCGGGAGGGCGGCTTTTTTGGGCGCACAATCCCGACGCTTCGGCGAAAGGAGGAATGCGCATGACTTTGTCAGAAGTGCTGCTGCTGTTGACATTTGTTTCCAGCGTAGCATATGGTGTTTTTGACATCACATGGAAAATCAGCCATGACGACAAAAGATATAAAAACAAAAAAGACTGACCGCCATCTATGCTTCCCCAAGCAAATCGGTCAATCTTTTTTGATACGAGTAACGTAAGGAGCTAGCCGTTTGGAGGGCAGCACCTTTTGTAATTTCAGTATATACGTTTCAACGTAAATTGTCAAGCAAAAGTCACAGCAGCTCCGCCAGAATGCTGTTCTGCACGATGAGTCCGGCGGGGGTGAGGGCAAGGGTACTGCCATCGAAGGTGGCATAGCCGGACTTCACACAGTTTTTCACAAAGGCGAGCTGGGCGGTGGAAAACTCTTTCCCGTAGCGGGCCTTATAGGCGGCAAGATCCAGCCCCTTGCGCAGCCGCAGCTGTAAAATGAGATAGTCCTCTGCGCCGCAGCCTCCGTCCATGACGGGGGTTGCTTTGTCATTCAGGAAGGCCTCGGTGTCGGCGGGGTAATAGAATCGTCTGCCGCCCATGCAGGAGTGCGCCGCCGGGCCAAGGCCGAGGTAATCCCCACAGTCCCAGTAGATGAGGTTGTGCCTGCCCTCATAGCCGGGCTTTGCAAAGTTCGAGATCTCATACTGCCGGTATCCGTGGTGCTCCAGGTGTTCCACGGCGTAGAGGTAAAAGTCTGCTGCTTCGTCGGGGGAGGGCAGGCCCTCGGGCGGGTGCCTGCCAAAGGCGGAATCCGGTTCGATTTTTAAGAGGTAAGCGGAGATGTGCGTTGCCCCACCCTCCGCAATGAGCTCCAGTGTCTCGTCGAATTCGGCCTGCGTATAATGGGGCAGGGCCAGCATGATGTCGCCGCTGATGTTGGTAAAGCCTGCCCGCCGTGCCGCCGCAAAAGCTGCCCGGGCTTGCCGGGCGGTGTGGGGGCGGCCCAGCGTTTTCAGCTGGCTGTCCCGGGCCGACTGTACCCCGAAAGAGATGCGGTTCACCCCAGCTTCCCGGAAACCGCACAGGGTCTGCTCGGTTACGGTCTCAGGGTTGGCCTCCAGCGTGATCTCCGCCCCGGGTGCCGGAGCTGCCGCCGCAATGAGCCGGGCGGCATCAGCAGGGGAGAGCAGGCTGGGGGTGCCGCCGCCAAAATAGATCGTGTCCGGGTGAAGAGGCGCTTCCGGCGCAAAGCGGGCAAGCTCCCGCAGAAGGGCATCCACATACTGGGTGGGCACGCCGCGCTGGCCGGGGGCAGAATAGAAATCACAGTACCGGCATTTGGAAAAACAGTAGGGAATATGCAGATAAAGTCCAAGAGACATACAATATCACAGCCTTTTTCACGAAACGTTCATTTCTATGCAGTATACTATAAAACGTAGACCGGAGCAAGGCGGAATGCCCGCCCCGGCAAAAAGACTGGAGGAGTTCCACAATGGATTACAGAAATTATGACCGCGGCTATGCGGAGCCCACGATGAGCGCATCGGACTATATGACCCGCACCTACCGCTGGATGGCCTGCGGCCTGCTCATCACCTTCGCCATGGCCTATCTCACTGCGACGACCTCGCTTATCTATCTGGTTGATTCGCTCTATCTTGTGCTGACCATTGCGGAGCTGGCGTTGGTATTCGTGCTGAGCTCCCGGGTGCAGACCATGTCGGTGGGAGCTGCTCGCGCGGCCTTTTTTGGCTATGCACTGCTCAACGGCATGGTGTTGAGCTACTATTTCTTTGCTTTCTCGGCAAGCACCCTGATCATGGCGCTGCTGGCAACGTCCCTCTACTTCGGGCTGATGGCTGTTTACGGCACCACCACCCATAAGGACCTGACCGGCTGGGGCCCCCGCCTGATGATGGCCCTGGTTGCCATGATCATCACCGGCTTTGTGGGGATGCTGTTCGGCTTCGGCTTTGGCGGCTCGGTGCTCTACTGCGGCATCGGTCTGGTGGTGTTCATGCTGCTGACCGCTTACGATACCCAGAAGCTGCAGCAGATGTACAGCTACTACTCCGCTGATGCTGAGATGGCCGAAAAGGCTTCCATCTATGGCGCGCTGACCCTGTATCTGGACTTCATCAACATCTTCCTGTATGTTGTCCGTCTGATGGGCAACAGCCGCCGCCGCAACTGATCTTTGTATTTCTTCTGCCCTCTCTGTCAAAGCGGCAGGCTTTGACGGAGAGGGTTTTCTTTTTATAAAATGTGTATAAACCCGGTTCCGGAATCGCATACTGCAATCAGAAAATCAAGTGATACCATGACGGATTGGAGTAACGAACATGGAACAGATCAGGAAATTTCTGCGGGACAAAGGGTTTGCGCTGGCACTGCTGGCCTGTCTGGTGGCGGCAGCGGCGGCGGGGGTCTGGGCGGTGCGCACCGTGCGCGACGAGCTGGACAAGAACCTTTCGGGCCTGAAGACACCGGACAGCACATCCACGGCCCCCGGCATCGATGAGGGGCTTTCCACCACCACGCCACAGGAGGACGAAACAACATGGGAATGGCCGACCGAACCCGCCGCAAACAGTGTAAGCAATGTGCCCAAGGCGGCCTCCTCGGCATCGCGGAGTGCATCTTCGGCCTCCTCTGTGCCGCAGGCTGGCTCTGGCTCGGTGCGCGAACCATCCGCGCTGCAAGGTGCATCCTCGCCTGCCAGCAGTTCGGCAGCGCCTGCTTCCACGCAGCCGATCTCTGGCAGGGTGCTCAATGGATACAGCGGCGATGAGCTGGTCTACAACAAGACCCTGGGCGACTGGCGCACCCACAACGGCATCGACTATGCCTGCGCAAAGGATGCTGCCGTCCAGAGCCCCACGGCGGGCACGGTGGTGCTGGCCGGTTCCGATGGCAGGGGCCCCACTGTGGCGATCAAGGACAGTGCGGGCCGTGTCTGGCGGCTCTGCGGCGTGGCCAGCCCGGCGGTGAAAGAGGGCGAGACGGTCAGCGCCGGGCAGACATTGGGCAAGGTGGGCAGCGTCAGCTGTGAATGCGCCGAGGAAAGCCATATCCACCTGGAAGTGAAGCAGGACGACAGTTATCTTGACCCCGCAAAACTGATGCAGTGACCCCAAGCGGCAGACGCGACTGTCTGCCGCTTTTCTGCGCTTTTCCAAAGGAATGCAGATTGCAATTGCGGGCCGATTCTGGTATGATAAACTAGAACAAATTTCGACAGGCAGTGAATTGCGGGAGGAACCAGAATGGCAAAGGTGTTGATCGTGGGGGCCGGTGCGGCCGGGCTGATGGCGGCGGGGGCCGCTGTGCGGCAGGGGCATCAGGTAACGGTGCTGGAGCATACCGACAAGCCCGGTCAGAAGATCCTGGTCACGGGCAAGGGGCGCTGCAATGTGACCAACGACTGCACTGCGGAGGAGTTTCTGCACCATGTCCGCACCAATCCGCGCTTTCTGTTCTCCTCGCTGGGGGCGTTCCCGCCCGCCAGGACCATGGAGCTGTTCGAGAGCCTGGGCGTGGAGCTGAAGGTGGAGCGCGGCCGCCGGGTGTTCCCGGTGTCCGACAAAGCCGAAGAGATCCGGCAGGCACTGCTCCGCTACGCACAGGACGCGGAGATCGTCTATGACGGGGCAAAAAAGCTGCTTCTGGAAGAGCTGCCCCCGGAGCCGGAAACCGTCCCTGCCGTGCCGGAAAATCCGCGCCATCCCAAAAAGAAAAAAGCCGGGCCTGCCCTGCGGTGTGTCGGTGTGCGGGGGACTTCCGGGAAAGAATACCGGGCCGATGCCGTGCTGGTGGCCACCGGCGGTGTGAGCTACCCCACCACCGGCTCCACCGGTGACGGCTACCGGCTGGCCCGGCAGGCCGGGCACACCCTTGTGGAGCCGGTGCCCAGTCTGGTCAGTCTGGTCAGCCATGACCCGGACTGCAAAAAGATGATGGGGCTTGCCCTGAAAAATGTGACCCTGACCCTTTTTGAGGACGGCAGGGACATCTTTGAGGAGCAGGGCGAGATGCTGTTCACCCACTTTGGCATCAGCGGCCCGCTGACCCTGAGCGCGTCCAGCCATCTGGGCGATATGAAAAAGCACAAGTACCACGCCGAGATCGACCTGAAGCCCGCCCTGAGCGAGGAGCAGCTCTATGACCGCATCACCCGGGATTTTGCCCTGCTGGCCAACCATGCCGCCCAGGGGGCGCTGGTCAAGCTGCTGCCTGCCAGTATGCAGCCGGTCATGGTGGCACGCTGGGGCATTGACCCTGCCACAAAGGCCAACCAGATCACCCGGGAGCAGAAGCGGGAGCTGGTGCGCCTGATGAAGCACTGGAACGTGCCCATCGATGCCCGGGGCGACCTGGCCCATGCGGTCATCACTTCCGGCGGCGTGTCCGTGCGGGAGGTGGACCCCAGGACCATGCAGAGCAAGAAGGCGCTGGGCCTTTACTTTGCAGGTGAGGTGCTGGATGTGGATGCCTATACCGGCGGCTACAACCTGCAGATCGCTTTCTGTACGGCGCAGAGCTTTGCGAGGAATCTGGACTAAACCTCTCAGTCATCTGCGCTTCGCTTGATGCCAGCTCCCCTAGTAGGGGAGCCCTTGGCATTACGTAAAGTTTATACTGACCGATAAAAGAAAAGCTTATATTATAAAAGGAGCGTATTAAATGGTTTCAGTTGCAATCGACGGCCCTGCGGGGGCAGGCAAATCCACCCTGGCGCGGCGGCTGGCCGCAGAGATGGGCTACATTTATGTGGATACCGGTGCCATGTTCCGCACCATCGGCCTGTATGCCCTGCGCAAGGGCGTGGACCCGAAGGACAATGCGGCGGTCAACACCCTGCTGCCGGAGATCGGCCTGCGGGTGGACTGCATTGACGGGGAGCAGCATATCTATCTGAACGGTGAGGACGTGAGCACCGCCATCCGCACGGAGGAAGCCGGCATGGCCGCCTCTGCCGTGGGTGCCAACCCGGAAGTCCGCGCCTTCCTGCTGGAGCTGCAGCGCGGCATGACCAAGACCCAGAACGTCCTGATGGATGGCCGGGATATCGGCACTGTGGTGCTGCCGGATGCCACTGTCAAGATCTTCCTGACCGCTGCCCCCGAAGCCCGGGCCAGACGGCGCTGGCTGGAATACCAGCAGAAGGGCATGGAGGTCGCCTTTGAGGATGTGCTGGCTGATGTGAAGCAGCGGGACTATCAGGACACCCACCGTGCCACCGCCCCCCTGAAGCAGGCCGAGGATGCAGTGCTGCTGGATACCTCTGACCTCAACTTTGAGCAGAGCCTTGCGGCGATGAAAAAGATTATTGCAGAAAAGGTTAATTAAATGGTACTATATTACATACTGCTGCCGCTGGCCTGGCTGGTGTTCCACATCGGCTTCCGGGTCCATACCGTTGGCCGCGAGAACCTGCGCAAGGTGCAGACCAAAGGCTGCATCATTGCCCCCAACCACGTTTCAGCCATTGACCCGGTGTTCATCGTCATCAGCCGGTTCTGGGGCAGGCGGATGCTCGTTTTTGCCAAAAAGGAGCTGTTTGAGATCAACGCCCTGCTCACCTGGTTCTTCCGCTGCAGCGGCGCGCTCTGCGTGCGCGGCACCAAGGAGGAGCTGGAGATCATTGACCGGACCGTGGAGGCCTGCCGGGCGGGCGAGACCCTGCTCATCTTCCCGGAGGGCACCCGCGAAAAGGAGGGCAGGCTCCTGCCCCCCAAGAGCGGCTTGTTCGTCATTGCGGCGCAGGCCGGGGTGGATGTGGTGCCGGTGCGCATCCGCTACGATACGCCGGACGGGAAGATGCGGCTGTTCTGCCGGGTGAACGTCATCTACGGCGAGCCGATGCCCGCCGCCCAGTTCGCCATGGAGAGCCGCCGGGATATGAAGGTGCTCCGGGCCAATAAGCAGGCACTGCTGGATGCCTGGGAACAGCTGAAGTGAGAACCTCTCCGTCACCTTCGGTGACACCTCCCCTGGTAGGGGAGCTGCCGAGCGAATGCGAGGCTGAGAGGTTTAGAGAAGGAGAAACGCTATGGAAATTCGTCTTGCCAAAACCGCCGGCTTCTGCTTTGGCGTGAACCGCGCGGTGGAGCTGACCTACAATCTGCTGAACGAGGGCCATAAGGTGGCAACGCTGGGCCCGCTGATCCATAACCCGCAGGCTGTGGCCGATATGGAAAGGCGCGGTGCGCTGGTGGCCGATACCGTGGACGATATCCCCACCGGCTACGAGGTCATCATCCGCAGCCACGGCGTGCCCCGCACCATCTATGATACTTTGGAGCAGCGCGGCCTTGTTTACCACGATGCCACCTGCCCCTTTGTGAAGAAGATCCAGAGCATTGCCGCCCGGGCCGAGGCCGAGGGCGCGGTGCTTCTGGTGGCCGGTGATGCTGCCCACCCCGAAGTGCAGGGCATCGTGGGCCATACCCGGGGAGAGGTATTTGTGTTCAGCGATCTGGACGAGCTGAAGGCCTGGAAAGGCCCTTCTGACCCCCAAAAGCCCATTTTTGCGGTTGCACAGACCACATTTCAGGTAACAAAATGGCAAGAAAGTTCGGAGTTTCTCAAAAAAGCCTATACAAACGCCCGAATTTTTGATACAATATGTAATGC
>ENA-UEQJ01001705-UEQJ01001705.1-human-gut-metagenome-genome-assembly--contig:-NODE-1705-length-17098-cov-10.436226_pt1 | contig 17098 bp, 14 predicted proteins | sample MGYA00242937_ERZ507938 | MGnify/ENA primary metagenome ERZ507938 (study PRJEB26167, sample SAMN06115437) | human gut metagenome | host: Homo sapiens | place: China:Gansu | collected 2015-07-03...
TGAACAGTTTCGAAGATTGAAAAATTAAATTTTTCAATCACGGGATTTGTGTCTGCGCGCACTTGACACAAACTCGGAATGCACAAAACGCGTGCGCAGAAATGGGAGAGAAATGGCAGAACGTGTCAGATACAGAACGAAGCAACAGGAACTGATCCGGGATTGTCTGGAAAAACACAGCGACCGGTTTGTGACAGCGGAACAGTGTATGGACTGTCTCAAAGCCGAAGGAATTCACGTCGGACAGACGACGGTTTATCGGGCCCTCGACCGCCTTACAGAAGAAAATGCAGTGATCAAAATCCCGGCAGTGGACGGCGCAGGCGCGCAGTACCGCTATATCGGAGAATTGAGGCCGGGCAGCCCGGGGCGGCTTGTCTGCCTGCAGTGCGGAAAGATCATTCCTCTGGAATGTAACAAGCTCCATGGATTTTCCGAACATATCCTGAAGGAGCATGACTTTGCGCTGGATTCCTCGCATCTGATCTTTTACGGCTGCTGTCGGGAGTGCCGCAAATTCAGGGAAACACAGGAAGGACTGCAGGATAGAAATGAGGATAAATAGAAAAAAGCAACTCGGGAAGCATGCTGTGATTTCCGGCATCAGAATGCCGCAGCTGCGCTGCACACGGGTATCGGAAAGCGGCATCTTGCGTCGTGTGGCGTTGGCGCTCTGCGCGTGCTTACTGTTTACCACAGTGTTTGTCGGCTGCGGCACGGAAGCTTCTGACGAACCGGTGGATCCCAATAAGCTGCAGGTGATGGCGAGTTTTTATACGATGTACGATTTCGCACAGAAAATCGGCGGCGAGCACGTCCAGGTGACCTGCATGGTGCCGTCCGGTACAGAGCCCCACGATTGGGAGCCGTCCACAAAGGATATTACCCGGATGGAGCAGTCGGACGTTTTTATCTATAACGGTGCTGGGATGGAGCACTGGGTTTCAGACGTTCTGGCGGGGCTTTCCAATAAAAAATTGATTTCCGTGGAAGCATCGCAGGGCGTGAGCCTGCTGCGCAGCGCAGAGGAAGAGGACGGTCACGACCATGAGACCGCGCATGCCGATGAGGACGGTCACGATCATGCGGATGAAGAAGATGCCGCTGTGAGCAATGCGGCCGCGCATGAAGACGATGCCGCCGACCACACTGTTGTCGCCGCACCGGACGGTCATGACGCCCACGAGCACGGCGAGTATGACCCGCACGTCTGGCTGGACCCGATGAACGCAAAGCAGGAAATGCAAAATATCTGCGAAGCGTTTTCCAAGGCGGATCCGGAGCATCGCGCAGACTATCAGGCAAATTATGAGAAATGGGCAAAACAGCTCGACGAGCTGGACAAAACCTATCAGACGACGCTGGAAAATCTGTCGGAGCGAAACATCGTTGTGGCGCATGAGGCGTATGGATATCTGTGCAGGCGTTATAACCTGACGCAGGTGAGCATCGAGGGCATGTCGCCGGATTCCGAACCAGACCCGGGACGGATGGCAGATATTATCGATTTTGTCCGGGCAAACAACGTCCGTGCGATTTTCTTTGAAGAGCTGTCCGGCTCGAGGACGGCGGAAACGGTAGCGGCGGAAACCGGCGTGAAGCTTTTGACCCTCAGCCCGCTGGAAGGCCTAAGCGACAGACAGGAAGAAACCGGCGGAGATTATTTTTCCGTCATGGAAGAAAATCTGCAGCAGCTGACAGAAGCTTTGCGGTAAGGAGCAGACATATGAATGCGATAGAAATCAAAAATCTGCACTTTTCCTATGGAAAGGAAAATGTGCTGGACGGCGTCAGCCTTTGCCTGAAAGAAGGGCGGCTGGCGATTCTCGCAGGAGAAAACGGGGCAGGAAAATCAACGCTTTTAAGGCTTTTATTAGGAGAGCTCCCGATCGGGGAAAACCCCAAAGGGGATCAGGAGGAAGGCAGCAGCGACGGCAGCATTGAGATTCTGGGGCAAGACATCCGACAGTTTAAGGATTGGTCGAGCATCAGCTATGTGCCGCAGAACGGGATGGGTGGCTGGAAGGATTTTCCGGCATCCGTGGAAGAAATCGTGCGCGCAAATTTATATAAGCAGATCGGATTGTTCCGGTTTGCGGGGAAAAAAGAGCGGCAGCAGGTAAGGGCTGCGCTGGCGCAGGTGGGCATGGAGGAATACCAGAACCGTTTGATCGGCAGACTTTCTGGCGGGCAGCAGCAGAGAGTGCTCCTGGCACGCGCCCTGGTCAACGAGCCGAAGCTTCTGATTCTGGATGAGCCGACGTCGGCATTGGATGAAAAAAATGCGTCACACTTTTACCGACTGCTTAAAAAAATCAATGCGGAGAAAAGGATCACCGTCCTGATGGTGACGCATGACCTCAAACGTGCATCGTCCTATGCAGATGATATCTGGGTGCTGGAGGACGGAAAGGTAAAACAGGAAGCTGGGAAAGGAGACGGACAGGCATGAGAATTTTTGAGTATCTGTTTATGCAGCGGGCGTTTGTTGTCGGAATTTTGCTGGCGGCGGTGGTGCCCTGCGTTGGAATGGTCGTTGTCTGCAAACGTCTTTCCATGATCGGCGATGCACTTTCCCATACGTCGCTCGCCGGTGTCGCGGCAGGACTTTTGCTGGGCGTCAATCCGGTGGCGGGCGCAGCGGCAGCCTGTGTGGCAGCGTCCTTCGGCATTGAGGCGATCCGCAGAAAGCTTCCGCGCTATTCGGAAATGTCGATATCCATTATCATGTCAGCAGGAATCGGTCTGGCGGGTGTGCTGTCCGGTTTTGTGAAAAATTCGGCAAACTTCAATAGCTTTCTGTTCGGAAGCATTGTGGCGATCAGTGATGCCGAGATGATTTCAGTCATCGTGGTGTCCGTTGTGGTACTTGCGTTATTTTTGCTTCTATATAAAGAACTGTTTTATATTTCATTGGATGAAAGAAGCGCGCGGTTGGTGGGTGTGCCGGTTGGCGTTGTCAATTTTATCTTCACGATTATGATTGCAGTGACGGTTTCGGTTGCAGCACGGACAGTCGGCGCGTTGATGGTATCGTCGATGATGGTCGTTCCGGTAGCTTGTGCGATGCAGCTGGGAAAGAACTTTAAACAGACTGTATGGTACGCTGTCGGTTTGAACGTGCTGTTCATGATTATCGGACTGTTTGCGGCGTTTTATCTGGGCTTAAAGCCGGGCGGCACAATCGTTTTAGTCGGCGTTGCAGCACTTCTGGCCATTTTTATCGGGAAACGGATTGTGTTCGGAAAGCAGGAATAAAGTCACAATTGACACAGGGAAAAAAGCGTGCTACCATGTTTACGGTTAATAATAACTAACCAAAGAAAGCCATACCGTACGACAGGTAGTATAGACGTATCCTGCGCCGGTCGAAGGAGGAAACGAACATGATGAAAGCATCTGATGCAAAGAAAATCGGTTTATTTTTAGGAGGCGTATTATTCGGAACAGCCGGAATCAAGATTCTTTCCAGCAAAGACGCGAAGAAAGCATACGTACAGTGTACCGCAGCAGCGCTTCGTGCAAAGGACAGCGTTATGAAGACCGTAACAACAGTTCAGGAAAACGCTGGCGATGTTCTGGCAGAAGCAAAGCAGATCAATGAAGACAGAGCTGCAGAAGAAGCGGAAGCTGAAGTAAAAGAAGAAGCCTGATTCAGGGCAGTGGGGGACGGAGCCGGAGACGGCTCCGTCCTTTTTGACGGGGTTCCGTTTCCTGAAAAAGCGCGAAGTGTATCAGCGGAGTGGAGAAAAAATGAACTTTAAAATCAAACACAAAATTCCCGGGCGAATCCGGGTGCATATGGGGCAGTCCAGAATGAGCTTTGATCAGGCGGACACCCTGCAGTATTTTCTGGAAACACAGCCAGGTGTGACAAAAGCGACCGTATACGAGCAGACGCAGGATGCGGTGATCGAGTATGACGGCGAATTAAAAGAACTGATGGAGGCGCTGAAAAGCTTTCATTATGAAGATGTTCAGCTGCCGGATTCCGTCCGTTCCAGTTCGGGACGTGCGCTGAATGTAGAGTATAAAGAAAAACTGATCGGGCATGTGGCAAAACGGTTATTTACAAAATACATGCTTCCCTTACCGATCAGAAATGTGTATACTATATGGAAAGCTTTCCGTTATGTAAAAGAAGGCGTCCTATGCCTTTCCAAAGGAAAACTGGAAGTCCCGGTTCTGGATGCGACAGCGATCACCGTATCGATTCTGCGGCGGGACTGCTCGACGGCAGGATCGGTTATGTTCCTGCTTGGTCTGGGTGAAATCCTCGAGGAGTGGACACATAAAAAGTCTGTCGGCGATCTGGCGCGCAGCATGTCGTTAAATGTCGGCAAAGTGTGGATAAAGACCCGGGATCAGGAAATCCTTGTGGATTCCGCATCCGTTGTGCCGGGCGACCATATCGTGATCCATGTCGGCAACGTCATCCCGTTTGACGGTGTAGTGGCAGACGGCGAAGCAATGATCAATCAGGCTTCCATGACCGGTGAATCCGAGCCTGTCCGCAAGGAAAAGGGAGGATTCGTTTATGCCGGAACCGTTGTGGAAGAGGGCGAGCTGACGATTGAGGTCAAGGCGGTTTCCGGCTCGACCCGCTACGAAAAGATCGTTACGATGATCGAGGATTCCGAGAAGCTCAAGTCTGCAGTAGAAGGACGTGCGGAGCATCTGGCGGACAGGCTGGTTCCCTACACCTTCCTTGGAACCGGTCTTACATGGCTGCTTACAAGAAATGTTACCAGAACGTTATCCGTACTGATGGTTGATTTTTCCTGCGCATTAAAGCTTGCGATGCCACTGACTGTCCTGACAGCGATCCGGGAAGCAAACGCAGCGAAGATCACCGTAAAGGGCGGAAAATATCTGGAAGCGTTTTCGGAGGCTTCCACCATCGTATTCGATAAGACCGGTACGCTGACCAAAGCGCAGCCTACGCTGCATTCTGTTATCGCATTCGGTGAGGAAAAGGAAGACGATCTTTTGTGTCTGGCAGCATGTCTGGAGGAGCATTTTCCTCATTCGATGGCAAAGGCGGTTGTGCGCGCAGCGGCAGAGCGTAATCTGGAACATGAGGAAGTACATTCCAAGGTGGAATATATCGTTGCACATGGCATTGCCTCTTATGTTGGAGAAAAGCGTGTGGTGATCGGCAGCGCCCACTTTGTATTTGAAGATGAGAAGTGCCGGATCCGTCCGGAATACCAGCAGTGCTTCGATGAACTGCCGCTGCAGTATTCCCATCTGTATCTGGCAATTGACAACGTGCTGGAAGCAGTGCTCTGTATTGAGGATCCGGTGCGTGAAGAGGCAAAACAGGTTATCCGCGAGCTGAAACGGGAAGGATTTACAAAAATCGTCATGATGACTGGCGACAGCGAGCGAACAGCAGCGGCGATCGCAAAACAGATCGGCGTGGACGAATACCATGCGGAAGTTCTGCCGGAGGACAAGGCGAACTTTGTCCAGCAGGAAAAAGAAGCCGGACGCAGGGTAGTCATGGTCGGCGACGGAATCAACGACTCCCCGGCGCTTTCTGCGGCGGATGTTGGTATTGCGATCAGCGACGGCTCGGAGCTTGCGCGGGAAATTGCAGATATTACAGTCGGTGCGGACAGCCTGCAGGAGCTGGTTTACCTGCGCCGCTTAAGCAAAGAAATGATGCGTCGGATTCATGTCAACTACCGTGCAATCCTTGGCATCAACGGCAGTTTAATTGCAGCCGGTGTGACCGGGCTGATTCAGCCTACGACATCCGCGCTGCTGCATAATACGACAACACTGGCCCTGAGCCTGAGAAGCATGAGCTGGAAAGTTCCGGGAGAGGCAGGGCAGGAATAAAAAGAACGGAGACAGAGAATGAAAAAGGCGATGATTGCCATGAGCGGCGGCGTAGATTCGAGCGTTGCGGCATGGCTGATGAAGCGGGACGGATATGATTGTATGGGCGTTACGATGCGCCTGTTTGCCGGAGAGGACAGCTGCGAACGAAAAGGGCATACCTGCTGTTCGTTAGATGACGTGGAGGATGCAAGAAGCGTTGCACGTCAGCTGGGCATTCCGTATTTCGTGTTCAATTTTACGGAAGATTTCGGCACACAGATCATGGACCGCTTTGTCTGCGCCTATGAAAACGGATTCACCCCGAATCCGTGTATCGACTGTAACCGTTATATGAAGTTCGAGAAGCTGATGAAGCGGGCAAAGGAGCTGGATTACGATTACGTTGTAACCGGACACTATGCCCGAATCGAAGAACAGGACGGAAAGTTCCTTCTGAAAAAAGCCATCGATGAAAAGAAAGACCAGAGTTATGTGCTCTACAGCCTGACGCAGGAGCAGCTTGCACATACGCTGTTCCCCCTGGGCGGCATGACGAAGCCGCAGATCCGGGAAATGGCGGAAGAACAGGGACTGATCAATGCGCGCAAGCATGACAGCCAGGATATCTGCTTTGTGCCGGACGGAGATTATGCCGGATTTATTGAACGATACACCGGCAAAAGCTTTGAGCCGGGCAATTTCGTAGATCAGGAAGGACATGTGCTGGGGCAGCATAAGGGAATTATCTGCTATACGATCGGACAGCGCAAAGGGCTGGGACTAGCCCTGCAGGAGCCGATGTATGTGTGCAGGATCGATCCAAAGACCAATACGGTAGTCCTTGGACGCGACCGGGATCTGTGGTCAAAAGAGCTGACGGCGAAAGATTTCCACTGGATCAGCGGTGAGGTGCCGACGGGCACGCAGCGCATCAAAGCGAAAATCCGTTACCGTCACCAGGAGCAGTGGGCGAACGCAGAGATCACCGGACCGGACAGCATTCATCTGGTCTTTGACGAGCCCCAGAGGGCAATTACCTGCGGACAGTCGGTTGTACTTTATGATGGCGATGTTGTAGTGGGCGGAGGAACGATCAATGGATTATGTGGTTCTGGATCTGGAATGGAATCAGGCGTCTGACAGCCGCGATGCCCGCAACAGATTGCTTACGTTTGAAATTATTGAGATCGGTGCGGTAAAATTAAACAGCCGGATGGAAATTGTGGATACCTTTGAGGAGCTGATCCGTCCGCAGGTTTATGATACCATGCACCATATTACAGAAAAGCTGATCGGCATCCATATGAAAGATCTCTCCGGATGTCGGACCTTTGATGTCGTGATGAAGGACTTTCTGGCGTGGTGTGGCGAGGATTTCATGTTCGGTACCTGGGGACCGCAGGATCTGACGGAGCTTCAGAAAAATATGCGGTTTTTCGGTATGGAGCCCCTTGGAAAAGGACCTGTCCGGTTCTATGATATTCAGAAGCTGTTTTCCATCGCCTACGAAGATCAGAAGGTGCGAAGGAGCCTGGAATATGCAGTAGATTATCTGCAGATTCCAAAGGATATTCCGTTTCACCGGGCGATCAGTGACGCGGTGTATACCGCACGGGTATTTCAGATGATCAAAGACCCGATTGCACTGCAGCGGGTTTCCTTCGACACGTTCCAGCTGCCGGAAAATCACCGCAGCGAGGTGCATGTCGTATTCGATAATTATGCAAAATATATTTCCCGACTGTTCCCGGATAAGGAGGCGTTGATGGCGGATAAAGAGGTTCTTTCCACCAGATGTTATCTGTGCCATCATAACCTTCGCAAAAAAGTCCGCTGGTTCTCGCCAAACGGCAAGCACTATTACAGTCTGTCGTGGTGCGATAAGCACGGTTGGATGAAAGGAAAAATCCGCGTGAAAAAAGCGGAAGATGACATGGTTTACGCCGTCAAGACGACGAAGCTGGTCGGAGAGAAAGAGGTTGCCGCCCTGATGGAGAGAAAAGATCACATCCGCCAGCTGCGTAAGGAGCACAGACACCGCGAAGCGCAGGAAAAGCTCGGGAAACGGTGAGGCGGGACGCTGACATCGGAGACACGCCGGGGAGCCCATATAATAAAATAATACGAAAAAACGCCGCAGACCGGTTTCAAAAGAAATGGTCTGCGGCATTTTTGTGCATCCCGTCCTGTGTCTTACGCGAAGGGATCGGTGTAACGGTCGAAGTCGATGATTTCATCTTTGCGGCTGCGGTGTCGTTTCATGATATCGCGGCGCTTGCGATTGCGGCTGTGTCCGATCAGAATGGAACGGATCACCAGAATGACGATCAGGATAACCGCGACAATGCTGACTGCAAGCAAAATTTTACGGACGTTTAAGAAAATAACATTTCCCCCCGGTGTGGAAACTGCGGTCGGAGAAGTTGTGGAAGCGACGGATTCAGACGCTGCAGTGCCAGCCTGCGCGCTCGTGGCGCCCTGTGTGCCGGAGGAACCGTTTGCACTGGAAGCATTCGCATTGCCATCCGTGCCGGAGCTGTCTGTGCTGCTTTGCGCATTAGAAGCGCTGCTTTGTGCGCTGTTCGCATCTGCCTTGGAAGAGCCATCCGCTGTTGCGATGGCTGCGCTTTCCGTTTCAGAAACCGGTTCTGCACTGAAATCAAAGGGCGTTATGCTGGAAAAGAGGATCGGCGCGCTGCCGAGATCCTGACCTTCGTAGGAGTAGTGGATGACAGCGGCCTGTCCATCCTTCAGGTTATCATAGCTCAGCTCGGAATCCAGATCGGCAAAGGTGAGCGTATCCGGAAGGAGAACTTTCGCATCCGGGTCGATAGAAAGGATGTTGGACTGATTGAACGTATTTGCGAACAGGTCGCCGTTTTTTACCTGATAGGTGGTGTCTTCTTTGGATGCTGTAACAGAAGAAAAGTTGCTGAAACCGTAATCAAATAAGCTTATCGTATCCTTGAACTGCTGCGGGGACTCCTCCATCATAACGACGCAGATCAGCTTCAGCCCGTCTTTCTGGGCGCAGGAAACGAGGTTAGAGCGAGCGTTTGCGGTGTAGCCGGTCTTACTGCCGACGAGATATTCGTAAGCGTAGGTTTTACCGGGCAGCAGCTTGTTTTTGCTGTTCGGAATCAGATCCTGTGACAGCGTTGCGCTCGCCGGGATTTTGTAGCTTACCGTGTCAGACATGCGGCAAAGCACGTCATCGGAGAAAAACTTTTGCCCGATCAGAGCGAGGTCATGGGTGGAGGTATAGTGATTGTCATCATGCTTGCCATTGGTATTGACGAAATTGGAATCCGTGCAGCCGAGCTCCTTTGCGGTTTGGTTCATTAAATCTACAAACGCTTCCATACTGCCGCTGATATGTTCGCCGATGGCATTGCCGCATTCACTGCCGGAGCCCACCAGCAGACCGTAGAGGGACTGTTCCATCGTGATCGCTTCACCGGCTTTGATGCCGATGTTGGAATCACTTCGCCAGTCGATGCTGTGCACCGCGGTATCGGAATATTCGATCATCTCATTTAATTCGCTGTTCTGACGCGCGATATAGGCAGTCAGAATCTTGGTTGTGCTGGCGGGATAGAGCTTTTCGTGGATATTTTTGGCATAAAGGATTGCACCGCTGTCCGCATCCATCAAAATCGCGGAGCGAGCGTTGAGGATCGGACCCTCCGGCCAGTTTTTGATTTCGTTGCTCTCAACCGGGATCGAAAGGTTGGCCTCCGCCAGCGCCTGATAATCGATGACCTCGGCGCGAGCCGTTAAAACAGCGCCACAAAACAGATTGGCGCCGACTCCAAGTGCTATCATAAAAGAAAAGAAGGATCTTTTCTGGAAAAATTTCATGTAATATACCGTCCTTTATTGAAAGATAGTAACATCATACACTATTTCCCGGCGGATTTTAAGGGCAGAATAGCAAAATTCAAAATTTTTTAAAATTTATACTACAGTTCCCTCGTGGCATCCCGTGGGCAGAATTCCATGCTTGCATGAGAATTTGCCCACGGGATGCCACGAAGGGAGCGCCGCCAAAATGCAAAGCTTCCTTTTTATCTCGAAATATAGTAAAATAAATTGATACCAGGGTCAAAAGGTCTGAGCCCACATGAGCTTGCTCATAGGTGGGAGAAAGACGGAAACTCAATAAAATAATAATGAAAAACAGTGAGGATAATTCATGAGATTACGCAATATTACAGGCTGTCGGGAAATGATCGGGGAGAGCGAGTTTGTCGTACACGAACCGGAAACGATGAAAGGGAAGTGGAGAGAAGCATTTGGCAACGACCATCCGGTTTATGTGGAAATCGGCATGGGCAAGGGACGCTTCCTGATGGATATGGCGCGTCTTTACCCGGAAATCAACTTTATCGGTATCGAAAAATATTCCAGCGTGCTGCTGCGCGCAGTTCAGAAGCTGGAAGAGGAAGAGCTGCCCAACGTTCGTCTGATCCGCATGGATGCAGAAGATCTGGAAAACGTTTTCGCGCAGGGAGAGCTGGATCGCATTTACCTGAATTTTTCCGATCCGTGGCCGAAGGATCGTCACGCGAAGCGACGCCTGGAGTCCAGACAGTTTCTGGCAAGATACGATCAAATCCTGAAAAAAGACGGAACGATCGAGTTTAAGACAGACAACCGCGCCCTGTTTGATTTTGCACTGGAAGAGGTGGAAGCAGCGGGATGGACCTTGAATGAAAAAACCTTTGACCTTCACGCGGATGCGCGCTTAAACGAGGGAAACGTCATGACTGAGTATGAGGAACGGTTTTCAGCACAGGGCAATCCGATCTGCAAGTACATTATCAGCCGCTGAATCCCCTGCATAGGAAAAGCCGTTTTCCGATATACATAATAAAAAGACTCGGACGGACAACGGCATGGAAAGAATGGAACAATTAAAAGCGATGCTTTCCCTGTGTCTGATTTTCGGCATGGCGTTCTGCCTCGGAAGCGTTGTGGGGCATACGGTGCGCGTACGGGATCAGGCGGTGATGGCGCGTCCTGCACAGAAGGACTGGGGACTTTCCTTTCAGGAGGACAACAAACCGCCTGTGGCGGACGAAAATATGGAGCAGCTGGCGCAATATGATGCGTTTTATGCGGAGAATACGACGGAAAAGGTTTTGTATCTGACGTTTGACTGCGGATACGAAAATGGAAACACGCCGGCGATTCTCGACGCATTGAAAAAGCATCATGTGCCGGCGGCTTTTTTTATTGTAGGAAATTATCTGGAAAAAAATCCCGATCTGGTCAAACGGATGCGGGCGGAGGGACATATCATCGGGAACCACAGCTACCATCATCCGGATATGAGCCAGATGGGAAAGGAAGAGTTTCAGAAGGAGCTGGCGCAGCTGGAAGACCTGTACGAGCAGACAACCGGCGAAAAGATGTCGAAGTTTTATCGCCCGCCCCAGGGTAAATACAGCGACAACAATTTGCAGCTGGCAAAGGAGCTTGGGTATCGGACGATTTTCTGGAGCCTTGCCTATGTGGACTGGAAGCAGGAGGAACAGCCGACCCACGAAGAGGCGATGTCAAAGCTGTTAAAAAGAGTTCATCCGGGAGCGATTGTACTGCTGCACAATACGTCCCGGACGAACGGTGAAATTCTGGATGAGGTTTTAACAAAGTGGGAGGAAATGGGGTATCATTTTGCTTCGCTGGAAGAACTGGTATCCTCCGGCAGCAGGGAAGCACGGAGCTTTTTCTTGACGGATAACCAGGAAAATCCGGTAAAGAGCGCCGCGCCGACCCATGCAGCAGGATCGCAGAAGCAGGCGAGGGGGAAGCTTACAAGCTTCATGGCGATCAGTGCTGTGATCATGCGGGCAAACAGCTCGACTACGCCGCCCATCATCGGCAGGAAGCTGTAGCCACAGCCCTGCATGATGTTTCGGAAAATAAAAATCGTGGAAAGCGGAATATAAAAGACCGCACACATATAGATATAGGTTTTTGCCCAGGGCATCAGGGAAGCCATATCGATGTCTCCGGAGAAGAACAGGGAAAGCAGCGGGCGCAGGAACAGACCGACGGCAGCTGCAGCGAGCAGCGAGTAGATGACGCTGATCAGGAGAGCGGAACGGACGCCCTTTTCCAGACGGTGATAATCGCCCTTGCCGTAGTTCTGACCGCCGTAGCTTGCCATTGTCTGTCCCATCGACATCATGCCCTGTGTTACGAGGTTCTGCACCTTGCTGGCAGCAGTAAAGGCAGCGACTGCTACAGAGCCGAACAGATTGATGGCAGCCTGCATCACCATTGCTCCGGATGCAGTAATGGAAAACTGCAGTGCCATTGGAATGCCCATTCTCATCTGATATGCCGTGTCTGATGCGGAAAGTCGCCACTGGGTGCGCTCCGGGCAAAGCACGGGAACGTTCTTATAAATATAGATCAGACACAGTACCGCAGAAACGCCCTGTGAAATATTGGTTGCAATTGCAGCACCTGCCACACCCATATGGAAGCAGAGGATCAGGAGCAGATCGAGCACCACATTCAGACAGGCGGAAAATACAAGGAAAAACAACGGAACCTTACTGTTGCCGATGGCCCGCAGAAGTGAGGAAAACAGGTTATAAAAAATACAGGCAACGACTCCGCTGCAGATCAACATGCTGTAGGTATACGCATCGGCAAAAATATCCTCCGGTGTATTCATAAGGAGAAGCAGAGGCTTCATGGTGCTCAGACCGACCACGGTTATAAGGATTGCGACAAGAACAGAGAGCAGGATACCGTTTGCCACGCTGGCGCGGACGGCTTTTTCATCCTTTGCTCCATAACGCTGTGAGGTCAGGATCGTAAATCCGGCGGTAATGCCCTGTGCAAAACCGATGATCAGAAACATGACTGTGCCGGTGGAGCCCACGGCAGCCAGAGCGTTCGCGCCGACGAAGCGGCCGACGATGATCGTATCGGCCATGTTGTAAAACTGCTGGAAAATATTGCCGACTAACAGCGGCAGGGTAAATTTGAGTATGATGGACAACGGTTTGCCCTGAGTCATATCCTGTTCCATAAAATCTCCATTCCGCAGGCGCTTTGCGCCGAAGGAGTCGCGAGGCGAACGTCCAGTTCGGCTCTGCGATCATAGCTACTTTGTGACGCCTGCGGCACAAATAGCTGTGTGAAAAATAAGCGATCACGCTTAATTTTCACACTATCCTCCATCGGTTTGGTGTTTTACGGCGCTTATGGGCGCTTTATGTGATTTATGTAGCAAAAAAGACTGTTGAAATCTCAACAGTCTTTAAAAGTCGAAGCGACGTGATTTGAACACGCGACCTCTGCGTCCCGAACGCAGCGCTCTACCAAACTGAGCCACGCTTCGATTGCTTCATCAAGCCTTATTATCATAACGAATTTTTCTGAAAAAGTCAACTGGAAAATTTAGAAAAAAAGAAAAACTTTTGCAAGCTTTTGCAACTGACAGGTTGCCAGAAATAGAGTATACTGAAAGCGAAAGAACGCAACAGAAAAAACTTTAACATGACAAAAGGGGACAGATCATGGCAGCTACAGTTTTTCATACCTATGATAATACATTATATGAAAAGGTTTACCAGACCGCTTATCAGGCGGCAGCGGAGCTGATAGAGACCGCCGGGATGAAAGCGGGTCAGATTTTAGTAGTCGGCTGTTCGACCAGTGAAGTTGGCGGGGAGAAAATCGGAACCTATTCCAGTCCGGAGCTGGCGGCAAAGGTCTTTGGCGGAATTTATGCGGCTGTGCAGGAAAAAGGCATTTATCTGGCGGCCCAGTGCTGCGAGCATTTAAACCGTGCACTGATTCTGGAGACAGAAGCGGCAGAAAAGTATGGCTATGAGCCGGTCAATGTTATGCCGCAGCCAAAAGCAGGCGGATCCTTTGCAACAGCGGCATGGCAGGCATTTGCTGATCCTGTGGCAGTGGAGCATATTGCGGCACATGCAGGAATGGATATCGGAGATACGCTGATCGGGATGCATCTAAAGGATGTGGCGGTTCCGGTCAGACTGTCCATTCGACAGATCGGGGAGGCACATCTGGTATGCGCACGGACGCGGCGGAAATTTGTCGGCGGGGTTCGGGCGGTTTATGACGAAAGATACCTGTAAATAGCATATAGAATAAGGCTGCAGGCATTTTCGCGGGAACGCCTGCAGAAATCAGGAGAAGGATAAAAGAGGGAGCATGGTATGGTGTTGGAAAAAATAGCCGTTTTGAAGGAGCTGACCATTTTTTCCGTGTTGCTGAGAACTGTGCTTGCGATGGTTTTCAGTGGAATTTTAGGGTATGAAAGGGAAAAGAAAGGGCGTCCGGCAGGATTTCGGACGTATATGGTTGTCTGTATCGGCTCGGAAATTGCGATGATGACGGGAATTTTTCTGAGCCGGGAGCTTGGAAGCACTGACCCGAGCCGGATTGCTGCGCAGGTGATCAGCGGGATCGGATTTCTGGGAGCCGGGACGATCCTGGTGACCCGGCAGAACCAGGTAAAGGGGCTGACCACCGCAGCGGGGCTGTGGGCAGATGCCTGTCTGGGACTGGCACTTGGTTCTGGCTTCTACTCCGGAGCAATTGTCGGCTTTGCAGCCATCTGGTGTTCTCTGAAAATCCTGAGCACAGTAGATAAGAGGCTTGGAAAAACAGCGCGTGTTTTTGGAGTTTACGTGGAGTTTGTAAGTATCAAGGATCTGAGTGCCTTTTTGGCATATGGACGGGGACATGGCTGTAAAATGGACGGGCTGGAGATTGTACGCAGCAAGGATGTGGATGGAAACAGGGTGGTTGGTGCAACAATGACCCTTCATTTTGATACACCTGTATCCCATGAGAAGGTGATAGAAGAGTTCGGCAGACTGGAGGGCGTGCAGTTTATCAAAGAAATTTAAGCGCGACATGTGAACGTGCCGGAGTCGAACGCTGATCATGGGTTTGCATGCGCGCGATCCGTGCCGTATCCATCTGGCTGGCGGCACGAAGCTGCGAAATTCCTTATTTTGTGCGGGGTGCAACCAACGGTTGACAAATTTCAAGCCGCCGTTTGGTGGCGGGAAACTGTCAAAATCCATATACTGAAACAAAAAACAAATGGAGGCAGGAAGTATGATTTTGGCAGATAAGATTGTCCGGCTGAGAAAGAAAAACGGCTGGTCGCAAGAAGAGCTTGCGCAGAAGATGAATGTATCGAGACAGGCAGTCTCAAAATGGGAAAGCGCGCAGACCGTCCCGGAGCTGGAAAAAATTTTGCAGCTTGGAGCGTTGTTTGGAGTTACGACAGATTACCTTTTAAAGGATGACATGGAGCTGGAGGAGTTTACATCGGAAACGATAGACAGCGGCGTGCGCCAGATTTCCATAGAAGAGGCGGGAACCTATCTCGTACAGAGCAGGGAATCCGCAAAACGGATTGCTGTCGGGACGTTTCTGTGCGTGTTATCCCCGATCCCGTTACTTTTATTAGGCGCGGCATCGGAGTATGAAAAACTGAACATTTCGGAAAATCTGGCAGGTTGTCTTGGAATAATGCTGTTGCTGTTTTTTGTAATCGCGGCGGTCGCATTGTTTATCTATTCCGGGTTTCAGAACGAGCAGTATGAATATCTGGATAGGGAAGAGCCGTTTGAGCTGCAATATGGCGTGAGCGGAATGGTGCGGGAAAAACAGAAAGAATATCGGAATCAGTACATTTTCTGGAACATCATTGCAACGTGTATCTGTGTGGCGTCCCCGATTCCGCTGCTCGTCGGCGCATTTTCGGAACAGGAATTTCTGATAACGCTGCTGCTGACCGTTACGATGGTGCTTGCCGGAATCGGCGCATGTATTTTTGTGGTGAACTGCAGCATCTGGACAAGCATGCAGAAACTATTAAAAGAGGGCGATTACACGATGGAAGCGAAGCGCAAAAACCGGAAAATGGGAGCGTTTTCCGTAGTTTACTGGCTTATCCTGACTGCAATTTATCTCGCCTGGAGCTTTTCGACGAACACATGGGATAAGACCTGGATCGTCTATGTGGTCGGCGGCGTGATTTATGCCGCGCTGTGTGTTGTCTGGGAACTTGTGATGAACCGGGAAAAATAGAACGCACGCTCTTTACGCTCCTTCTCATAAGGGTGTTAGAGCATAATGCGTGCTTCTCGGATGAGGACAGACGATTTAAGGTCGTCTGTCCTTTTCTGTTGCTTGGAAATAAGCAGTCAGTCTCTAATAAAGAATACCAACCGACAGCAGCAAGAACGTTTCGATAGGCAAGACGATGATTTGTACGACGAACTGTACTTTGACGACAGCCCGTATTGACGCAAAAAGTAAATTTAATACCATATTTTTCAAAAAGGGTATTGAAAACGCAGAGATTTGTAGCATAATAGTGGTGTGGGGTATAACTACTATGAACAATTATGAATTTTTAGAGAAAATCGGCTTTTCGTCAAATGAAGCAAAAGTATACGGAACACTAATTAAACATAAAGTGTTAAACGGTTACGAAATCGCAAAACTTTCGGGCGTTGCGCGTTCGTTGGTGTACGAGGTTATCAATCGCTTGGTGGCAAAGGGCGCGGTTATTCGTATAGACGGAGAGCCGAATTTTTACAAGCCTATCGAGTATCAAGACCTTATACGTAGCATCAAGGAAGAAAACGAAAAGAATATTGCCTGCGCCGAACGCGAGCTACAACAACTTGCAACGGAAAACGCCGACGTCGATTATGTAATGAATATAGTGGGCGAAGAAAAATACGTTGCTAAGGCAAAGGAACTTATCGACAGCGCGCAAGCGGAAATTTCGCTGTCCATTTGGCGAGAGCTGTTCGAAGTGCTGCGTAGTAATATCGAAAACGCAATATCCCGCGGGGTAAAGGTGTATATTTTTACCTTCGGAAGCATTTTGGTCGAGGGCGCAACGGTGTATTCGTACAATATCAACGACGTTTCAACACTGTTTCCATACCGTAGAACAACAATTATAATCGACGGCGGAGAGTGTTTAGTCGGAGAAGAAGGCGATCGCAACGTTTACGTGCATACGCGCAATCATTCGGTTGTTTCCCTTGCCACCGACGAAATTGTTTTGAATGTTTTTTGGAATAAACTTATCGAAAAAGAAAACCTGTTGTCTAAAGGCTGCTCCGGCGCGGATTTCTTGCAAGCCATACATAATTTGGCGGAGCGCTACGGCATTACCGACGAGATGACCAAGAATTTCCTTGTTTACAATTTTCAAAAGGAGAAAACTCAAAATGGCAAA
>ENA-UEQJ01001710-UEQJ01001710.1-human-gut-metagenome-genome-assembly--contig:-NODE-1710-length-17035-cov-8.755985_pt1 | contig 17035 bp, 14 predicted proteins | sample MGYA00242937_ERZ507938 | MGnify/ENA primary metagenome ERZ507938 (study PRJEB26167, sample SAMN06115437) | human gut metagenome | host: Homo sapiens | place: China:Gansu | collected 2015-07-03...
GCATAAAAGTGGGATGATAATCCCACGATATGCGACTATCGGGCAGGATTGTGGGAGTGCGCAGCACGGAACAATCCTGCTGGCATCCTGCCCAGGCTAAGAAGTCAAAAAAGCCGACGCAAGCTTGCTTGCAGAAGGCGTTTTGACTTTTTGACCCGCCAAGATAGGAGCATAAAAGTGGGATGCCAATCCCACGATATGCGACTATCAGGCTGGATAGGATCATTAACAACCGCACAAAGAAATACAGCATTTCCTTCCCGGGAAATCCTGCAAAATGGAGAAGCAATTCATGAAATCACCCAATTACCTGTTAGAATGCTGCGTCGATTCCGCATATTCTGCCCGTATGGCCAAAAAAGGAGGTGCAGACCGCCTCGAGCTTTGCTCTAATCTTGTCATCGGCGGTACGACGCCCACCCTCGCCCTTTATGAACAGATCAGAAACCAGACCGACATCCGCATCCATGTTCTGATCCGCCCCCGCTTCGGCGATTTCCTGTACTCGGAGGATGAGACAGCCCTCATCTGTAAAGAAATCGATGCGTTTCGGGCAGCCGGAGCCGACGGCGTTGTAATCGGAAGTCTTTCTCCGGACGGTTCCCTGTGTACCGAACAGATGAAACGTTTCCGCGAACATGCCCGGGATATGTCCGTCACACTGCATCGTGCATTTGATATGTGCCGCGATCCCTTTGCGGCCCTTGAGGAAGCGATTTCCTTGGATATTCAGACCATTCTGACCTCCGGTCAGGCTCCAGACTGCCTCCATGGCGTCGATCTGCTCAACAAACTCCATCAGGCAGCTGATGGCAGAATCCATCTTCTTGCAGGCGCAGGCGTCTCTGCCAAAACGGTTCCTTCTCTCCTTGAAAAAACGTCCCTGACCCAATTCCATATGTCCGGCAAGACCATTAAAAACAGTGAGATGGTCTACCGCAACCCGGAGGTTTTTATGGGAATTCCCGGTATGAGCGAATATGAGATCTGGCAGACTGATCCGGAGGCTGTCGCATCTGTGCGCACGATGCTCGACCGCGCGGCAGATGAAGAAGCGTAAATGCGCAAGGATGCGAGCTGCTGTGTAAGGGAGATGCCGGACATGCGGCACAGCGCAATGCCGATCACTGATTGAATAAAGACGTTCCCGAACAGATTTGTTTCGGGAACGTCTTTTTTTCGACTATTATCTCTCACATTTCCAGAAGTAAGCACTATATCCCGGCAGCTCACTTCCGCCGCCAAAATCATGCTCCTGTCCGGTGATCAGATCCACCGCACGACCACAGCCTGCATCGAAGTGGGCTGTATAGGGCTGCTCCTCTGCATTGATCGCAACCAAAACCCGTTCTCCATCTACGGCGCGCTCAAAAATGCACTGGCGGTTCGTCAGCACAACACTGCGGAATGCGCCATAATTGAGGGCATTGGAGTGTTTTTTAGCTTCTGCAAGCTTTGCGATCCACTCTGTCAGCCCGTTTGTCTGAGGCCCATCGAAGCATGCACGCAGTGCAGGATCTCCCTGGCTTTTCTCTCCCTTTGCGCCCCATTCACTTCCATAATAAACGCAGGGGATTCCGGGCATACCAAACATCAGCGCATAAATAAGCGGCAGATGCTTTTCATTGGTAAGGATGCTTGCCACTCGCGTCACATCATGGTTGTCCACAAAGCTAAGCAGATGCTTTCCTTTATAAAGGGTCCAGTTTTCCGGGCCGAACTGGCGCAGCAGAGAATGGACAATTTCAAACATATTCATACTGTTGAAGCTGGAATACAATCCCTTATAGCATTCATAGTTGGTGGCAGAATGCAGCATGGAATCATTCATCAACCGGTTGTAATCCCCATGCAGCATTTCTCCGACAAGAAAGAAATCCGGCTTTAAGCTGTCGCAGAAGCTTCTCAGACGGCGGACGAAATTTTCGTCCAGACAATAAGCGACATCCAGCCGCAGACCGTCAATGTCAAACTCGTCAACCCAGCCTCTTACGCTTTCCAGAAGATACTGAACAACCTCCTCATTCTGTAAATTCAGCTTGACAAGATCGTAATTGCCTTCCCAGCCCTCGTACCATAAGCCATCGTTGTAATTGGAGTTGCCGCCAAGATTGATATGAAACCAGTTTAAATAGGGAGAATTTTCCCTGTTTTTCAAAACATCCTGAAATGCCCAGAAGCCGCGTCCCGCATGATTGAACACGCCATCCAGCACAACCCGGATGCCTTCGCTGTGCAGCTTATCGCAAACCTGTTTAAAGTCTTCATTCGAACCGAGGCGGCAATCGATTTTACGATAGTCCCTTGTATTGTACCCATGGGTATCCGATTCAAAGACCGGTGAAAAATAAATCGCATTTGCCCCCAGCTTTTTGATATGATCTGTCCAGTCCAGCACCTTCAAAATCCGATGTGTCTCCACCCCGTCATTTTCAAACGGTGCTCCGACAAAACCAAGGGGATAAATCTGATAAAATACACTTTCATATGCCCACATAGTAAATTCCTCTTTCCTGCCAGTATATTTGCTGACCTGTCTATTTTACCATTTTCCGTTCGGTTCCTCAACAATAGAATGCAACGTATACATTCTATCAGTTTCCGACAACACAGTGTTCCAACACTCGACGCAGCGGCTTATACAATACCAGCATCTGAACAAAATTGCTGACTCCGTGGATCATATCAAACGGGATTCCAGACACCCACCATGCAACTGCAGTATGGATTCCCCCGATAAACAGATAGGGAATCGAGCACATCGCTCCGAATCCAAGACCGAACGCTTTCTTCCTTTCTATTCATCAAACATCATATATTCCATATAAAATTCCTGAAATTTCGCACTCGTTCCAAGATTGATGGTCTTTGCCCGCTCTGCCAGCGCTGTTGCTTCTTTTTCCATCCTGCGGTCATGCAGAATCCTTACCGCACCCGCCAGTGCCGCGTTTCCGCAAATTTTAATACGGGACAGGTCAATTTTGGGAAAAAGTCCGATTCTTTCCGCGCTTTTGGCCGACATATAGGAGCCAAAGCCACCTGCCACATACAGGCCTTCCAGCCCGGCAGCATCCATTTTTTCCTCCGCCAGAAGCGTCTCCATTCCTGCCCGGATCGCTCCCTTGGCAAGCTGAACCTCACGAATATCCTCTGCAGTCAGACCGACATTTCCGGCAAAGCATACATCCTCTTCCAGATAACCGGTATCCTCCAGCAATCCGCTTTCCAGCAATCCCGCCACACCGTCGATCACGCCGCTGCCGCAGATGCCCTCTGCCGCGGATGCATCTCTGTCGCCAATCACATGCACTTTCCAGCTGCCGTTTTCCCAGTTCACATGGTCAATGGCACCTGCCACACCTCGCATGCCGCAGGAAAGCCCGGCGCCCTCAAAAGCCGGTCCCGCCGCTGTCGCACAGCAGATCAGGCGTTCCTTATGAAACAGGACAATCTCTCCGTTCGTCCCCACATCCACCATCAGCCGGGATCCGCCGCTGCGCGCGGCTGAGACGCCATCCATTTCTCCGCAGCTGACATTCGTGTCAATTGCTGCCGCAGCTTCTTTGCGGCTGCCGTCCGCTCCGGGTATGCGGTCCGTTTCTGTAAGACCCGATCCAAGAATCGCTGTCGTAATATCCGCACCGACAAACGCAGACATGCAGCGCGGAAGATATACGTCTGCTTTCCGGCAACTCAAATCCAGTGCTTCTCCTATCGTCCACCAGCCAAACAGCTCGTCCGCTTCAAACGGCGCCCTTGACAGGCATCTGGGATCCTTCTGCGTCAGGAAATACAGCATCGACGTATTTCCGGTAATGATAACTGTCTCAATGGCCTCTGCACTTTCTCCTGCGTGTTCTGCCAGCTCTGTAAGCAGGCGCGACACTGCCTCCCGGACGATTGCCGCAAGTTTACCTGCTTTTCCCTCCAGAGAAGCTTCCATCCGGCTGATGACATCCGCTCCGAACACGGACTGGGGATTCCATGCGCCCATCGTTCCGACAGCCCTGCCTTCCCGATAGAGGACGGCTGCAATTGTCGTTGTACCGATATCTACCGCCGCTCCGAGGTGACGGTAGAGCCGCGCGCCGGGCGCAGCTTCTGCAGACGGCGCAGCACTGGCGCGCTCTGATGGCTGTGCGGGCGACATGCCGGCGGCGTTGGCAACTGGCGGCGCAGACGGCGTGCTTACACAAATCGTCTCATCCCCGTCTGCTTCCTGCCGCAGCGCATCGATTTTCCCGTCCGGCACTGCTTCCAGAAAGCAGGCAAGCCGGATTCCCTGCGCAAGACGCTCGGCTCCAAGAAGTTTTTGTTCCGTCTCGGACGGCGCTGCAAAACTTCCTTCCGCATACACCATACACTTCCCGCAGGCATGTCGTCCGCCGCAGGGCATCTCCACACCATGTGATTTTTTCAGCAAACTGCTGACTGTTGTTCCCAGCTCTGTGAAAAGAGCTTCTCCATTGATCCAAAAACGGATTTTTTCGCTGTTGTCTGTCATTTTTTATTCTGTCCTGTCAAATAGGCTATAAACCGTCCGTTTTCTGCCTGCCAGCCAACAGTCCGGTCTCCTATTTGTCCTTTGCTTCATAATATGATGTCGGGGTCAAAAGCCCCCGACCTTGATGCCTGCGGATTGTTCCATCACTTCCCGCGTCGCCTTCCGGATAGATTCTGTCGTACCGTTTCTAAACTGCCCAGCAGGATCTACATTTCCCATGACCAGTCTGTCTGCCGGCATCTTCTCCAGCGCTTCTTCCATATGGACTGCATTTCCAAAATAATATCCCATCGCACCGATGGATGCAAGCGAATTTCCTTTATAATAAAAAGGGCGTGTAAAAAACGATTTCTCATTCCTCACACGCCCTGATTATTTCCGATAAGCCTTTATTTTTCCGCGAAACACGCAGATATTTTTCATTCGCCCTTTAACAGACTGCTGTCCTCGAAGTAATTGATCTTCATCGCTGCCTTGACATCCTTTAAGGTTTCCGCAGCCTTTGCTTCTGCAACCTCACTGCCCTTTTTCAGAATGTCGTAAACATCCATCAGATGCTCTTCCCAGTATTTTCTTCTCTCACGGATCGGCGCAAGCTCAGACTGCATAACGTTGTTTAAGAACTTCTTCACTTTGACGTCGCCCAGACCGCCCCGCTGATAATGTGCTTTCAATTCGTCCAGATTCTGGTAATCCGGTAAAAACTCTGCAAAATGCTCCGGTCTGCAGAACGCATCCAGATAGATAAATACAGGGTTTCCGTCTACGTTGCCGGGATCCTCCACACGCAAATGGTTCGGATCTGTGAACATGCTCATAACCTTTTTCTTCACATCTGCTTCTGTGTCGGACAGATAGATACAGTTGCCAAGGGATTTGCTCATCTTCGCCTTGCCGTCGATGCCGGGCAGTCTTAAGCATGCCTTATTGGAGGGCAGGATGATCTCAGGCTCTGTCAGGGTGTCCCCGTAAACGCTGTTGAACTTATGTACGATTTCCTTACACTGTTCCAGCATCGGCAGCTGGTCTTCGCCAACCGGAACAGCAGTTGCACGGAATGCAGTGATGTCCGCAGCCTGGCTGATGGGATAGCAGAAAAACCCAACCGGAATGCTTGCTTCGAAATTACGCATCTGGATCTCTGCTTTCACGGTAGGGTTTCTCTGTACTCTGGAAACCGTTACCAGATTCATATAGTAAAAGGTCAGCTCTGTCAGCTCCGGAACCATGGACTGAATGAAAATCGTTGCCTTTTCCGGATCAAGGCCGCATGCCAGATAATCCAGCGCCACCTGTAAAATGTTCTGACGTACCTTTTCCGGATGCTCTGCATTGTCTGTCAACGCCTGTGCATCCGCAATCATAATATAAATCTCGTCAAACTGACCGGAATTCTGCAGTCTTACACGCTCCTTCAAAGAGCCTACATAATGGCCCACATGAAGACGTCCTGTGGGGCGATCCCCCGTTAAAATAATCTTTTTGCTCATATGTCTGTCCCTCTCGCTTCTCCTGGGATACTACAGTGCTCTCTGCAGCCTGCCGCATCCTGATAAACCTGCAGTCTGTTGATTTCCACAGCTGCAGCTCTTTCCAATTATATCCCGTAAAAAGCACAGAGTCAACAGTTGCGTATATTCGCATCTGTTGACTCTAAACAGGTTACAGTTCTGTGGTTCAACCTGCGCCGATCAGTCCTCGTGTTTCGCACTGCGCCGCTGGATCCACTTTACAAGCTCCACGATGGGAACTACCAGCACACTCAAAAGTAGTGCAACGAGATACTCTGCAGGCTCCACACTCGTAAAGCCGAATGCCCCGGCAAGCAGCGGGATCTCACACACTGCAGTGGTTGCAAGCAGCGAAACCACTGCCGCTCCAAGCAGAAGCCAGTTTTTCGAGCCAAGCTTGAAAATACTTCCTCTCTGGGAACGCATATTCATGCTGTGGAAAATTTCCGCCATTGACATTGTGACAAACGCCATCGTAGTGCCATGGGCGCTGTTTGTGATGGTCCATTCTCCGGTTTCCATGAAATGTCCGATAAAATAGGAAACCATGACAAGTGCTGTTACCAAAAGTCCCTGATAAGCAATATCAAAGCCCATTCCATCTGCAAAAATCCCTGCCTTCGCATCTCTGGGTTTGCGCTTCATAATGTTCGGCTCTGCCTTTTCCGTACCCAGCGCAAGCGCCGGGAAGCAGTCCGTTACAAGATTGATCCACAAAAGATGCACCGGCTGCAGAATCGTAAAGCCCAGAAGTGTCGCAAAGAAAATACTCAGCACTTCACTCATATTGGAGCCTAACAGAAACTGGATTGCCTTCCGGATGTTGTCATAGATTCTGCGGCCCTCTTCCACCGCGCCGACAATCGTTGCAAAATTATCGTCCGCCAGCACCATATCTGCCACATTTTTGGTAACGTCCGTTCCTGTGATGCCCATTCCGATGCCGATGTCCGCAGCCTTGATGGAGGGCGCGTCGTTAACGCCGTCACCGGTCATTGCCGTCACATAACCGGCATTTCTCCAGGCGTTTACGATACGGGTCTTGTGCTCTGGCTGTACGCGGGCATAAACGCTGATGTTCCGGAACTTTTCTGCAAATTCTGCATCGTCCATTTTTTCCAGCTCTGCTCCGGTCACTGCCAGGCTGCCATCCTGTAAAATACCAAGCTCTTTTGCAATCGCTGCTGCCGTATCCACATGATCGCCCGTGATCATAACCGGTCGAATACCCGCTTCCCGACATTCGTCAATTGCTGCCTTTACCTCCGGACGCACCGGATCGATCATACCGCACAGTCCCAAAAAGCAAAGCTCCTGCTCCAGCAGATCCGCATCCTCGCTTTCCGGTTTTTTCGTCCAGACTCTCTGTCCGCATGCCAGCACACGCAGTGCCCGATCTGCCATGGACTTATTTGCCTGCAAAACCTTTTTCCGATATTCTTCTGTCATGGGCAGAAGCTGTCCATCCTCCAGATAAAACCCACAACGGGTGAGAACCACATCCGGCGCTCCTTTTGTAAACTGAATATAATCGTCCTTGCGTTTATGAACCGTGGACATCATTTTTCGTCCGGAATCAAAGGGAGCCTCCAGCACACGAGGCATACTCTGTTTTAAAAGATTCTTATCCTGCCCGATCCGGCTCGCCCAGGCAACCAGGGCAGCCTCCGTCGGTTCACCTGTCACACTGCCGTCTGCATCCAGCTCTGCGTCACTGCACAGTGCCATTGCTGCCGAAAGCTCCTGCTCCTTTACTCCGAAGGAATCTACAACTGTCATCTGATTCTGCGTCAGCGTTCCGGTCTTATCCGAGCAGATCACCTGAGCACAGCCAAGAGTTTCCACTGCAGTCAGCCGGCGGATGATCGCGTTTCGTTTTGACATGTTCGTTACACCGATGGAAAGTACCACTGTCACAACTGCCGCAAGTCCTTCCGGGATCGCCGCCACTGCAAGGGAAACCGCAATCATAAAGGAGTTCAGCGCAACCTCAAAATTCAGGCTGCCTGCCCGGATCATCTGAATTGCAAAAACCAGTACACAGATTCCGATCACCAGCTTTGTCAACACCTTCGAAAGCTGTGTCAGTTTTCTCTGCAGCGGTGTCTGTCCTTCCTGTGCCTGAGACAGAGCATCCGCAATTTTTCCCATTTCCGTATCCATACCGGTGGCCGTCACGACTGCCACAGCACGTCCATATACGATCGTGCTTCCCATATAGACCATATTTTTACGGTCGCCCAGGGGCACATCCCGTTCCCCGTCTGCCAAAAAGATCTGATCGATCAGCTTCGTGACCGGCACGGATTCTCCTGTCAGTGCAGCTTCCTCTGCTTTCAGGCTTGCGCTTTCCAGAATCCTTGCATCCGCCGGAACCGCATCCCCTGCTTCCAGACAGATGATATCCCCCACCACAAGGTCTTTGCTCAAAATCGAGGACATTTTCCCGTCCCGCACAACCTTTGAGGTGGCCGCTGCCATGTCCTGCAGCGCTTCGATCGCCTTTTCCGCCTTGCTTTCCTGATACACACCCAGCACGGCATTGATCAGGACCACTGCCAGGATAATGATGACATCCGCAAAGCTGTCATTTTCCAGGACTGCAAGCACACCGCTGATGGCCGCTGCCGCCAGCAGGATCACGATCATCGGATCTGCCACCTGTTCCGCAAACCGGCGCAGCAGGGATTTTCCCTTCGCCGCTTTTAACTCATTTGCCCCGTTCTGCAAAAGCCGCTCTGCCGCTTCTTTTTCCGTCAGGCCGCTTTTTTGGCTGTTAAGCTCCTGCAGTACCTGTTGTGAGTCTTCACAATAATACTTCATTCTTTTTCCTCCCGATGGTGTTTTTGAATCACAAAAGACCCAAATACTGCTTTTTAAAAAGAAAACAGTATCTGAGTCTCGCAATTTAAAACAAGCCAGATCGGCATAGGATCGGGGTTGTTGACTTGTTACGCTGATGCAAAGGCGATCCGCCGGCTCTGTTTTATTCCGGCAGCTGCACTTGCTGCGCTCGCTACTCCCTCACAGGGAATTTTGTTTAGCAGTAAGGTTATCATATGCAAAGTCTTCTGTCAATATACATGCCGGTAAAGTTTTGGTGAAATTTTTGTCCTCTTTCGCTGCGGTTTGACCAGAAATCCTTGTTTTACAGCCGTTCCACCAATGCGCCGCCTGCGCGCAGCACCCCATTCTCATACCCTCTTGCAAACAGCACGCTGCCCTCTGTCCCTGCATCGGTCTCTTTTCCGGATGCGTTCAACACAACCCGGAGCCTGCTGCCCTCTGCCCCGGTTTTGACATATTCCACCACCCGGTCAGCGCTGTTATTATTTTCAAATGTGATTTCCATGCTGCGGGCCGCAGGCTCTTTTCGAAGGGCAATCAGCTGCTTTACCTGCTCCGTAATCTCTGCATAGTTTCCCTGTTCGATCTGATCCCATGGCATACAGCGTCTGCAATCCGGGTCAGCGCCGCCCTCTATCGCGATTTCCGTTCCATAATAGATACAGGGACTTCCAGGCATTGTAAAGAGCATTGCAAGCTGCTGGAAAAAGAGATCCTGATTTCCACCTGTCTGATGGATCAGCCGATCTGTATCATGGGAATCCAGAAGGTTAAACAAAACCTCTGTCGTCTGACGCATATAACGCACCAGATTTTCATGAATCGCCTCTTCCAAATCCGATTTCGTCTTTTCCGGCTGATACCAAAACTCCCGGATGGCTGCAGCAAAGGGATAGTTCATAACGGCGTCGAATTCGTCCCCGCCAAGCCACGGCATTGCGTCATGCCAGATTTCCCCCAGCAGATAAAAATCCGGTTTTAACTGCTTTGTCATCTGCCGCAGCTCACGGCAGAACAGATGGGAAATTTCGTTTGCAACATCTAACCGAAGTCCATCAATGTCAAATGTCTCAATCCAATAACGAACGGTATCCAAAAAATAGTCCCGCACCTTTTTTTCACTCGTATTGAGCTTTGGCATCCGCTCCGCAAAGGCAAAGGAATAATATCGTCCATCCCTGGTGCTGCCCTCCTGCTCCCGACAGGGCCAGCGATTGATCATAAACCAGTCATAATAGGGGGACTTGGGCCCCTTTTCCATCACATCCCGCCACGGTAAAAAGTTACTGCCGCAATGGTTGAATACACCATCCAACATCACTCGGATGCCTCTGTCATGGGCCTCCTTAACGAGCAGCTTCATAGTCTCCTCATCTCCGAAGCCCGGATCGATTTTCCGGTAATCTGTCGTATCATATTTATGACTTGAGGGAGATTCAAACACCGGCGTCAGGTACAATCCGGTAATACCAAGCTCCTGTAAATAAGGAAGCTTTTGACGGATCCCATCCAGATCGCCGCCGTAAAAATCGAGATTACTTACAGTATGATATCCCCAGGGCTTTACCCAGTCCGGATCATTTTCTTTGTTGCCGTTGCAAAAGCGCTCCGGAAAAATCTGATACCAGACCGTCTCCCGCACCCACTTTGGCGTCACGTTAATATCCGCCGAATTCATCCACGGGAACGTAAAGCACTGTCCCAGCTGTCCGTTTTTCACATCCTCCGGCGAATGAAAGCCATCCTCAAAATAAAAGACCCGTTCTGCTCCTGCCTGCAGCTCGAAGAAATACCGGCACCGTTTATAGGGAGGCTGCACGGGAATTTCCCACCAGAGGTGCTTGGGCAGACGCATTTTTGTCACGATCTCCTCCCGGCTGCCTTCCCAGGCCTCATTTCCGCCCAGAATACCGGTAGAAAACGGGTCGCCGTAATGAATCCAAACCTGTTCCACTTCTTCTCCGGTCTGCAGACCTACCATCAAAATTTCCTCATTCAATGCATAGCAAAACTGCTGTGACGCTCTATGATAAACCGCTTCTAAATGAATCATGTTCAGACCTCCTTTTTCCAGGCTGCATCCTTTTAAACTGCAGCCGATCTCATTTCAATGCATTTCCAGTCCATACTTTTCCTGCAGTTGCAGTAAAGTGATATCGTGTTGAATATGCTCCAACAAAATTTTCACCATCAGCCCATTGTTGCTGACCGTACCGCTCCAGTTGGCAAATGCACCGCAGTCCGCTGTCAGCGTCATCTGCCTGTCTGTCACAAGCATCAGACGGGAGGGCTGATGTGCTGTCAGCATTCCTCCGTGGGTATAAAACTCCACATCCTCCCGGTTCAGTCCAAGATCATCAAAGGAAAACGCAACGATCCGCACGCCTTTTTTCTTTAGCCGATGGAAGGTCTCTGCAAAACAGGAAAGATCAAAATCCGCATTCAGATAAACCTCCTCCCGGGCATCCTCCAGAAGCTTCCCTGCCCTTGCTATCGCCGTTTCAAAGCCCCGGAATACGAAATGCACCTCCGGCTGCTTCGCCGTCTCATATTCTTCCAGCTGTTTCCTGGCAAGAGAAAGGTTTGCTGTCATTTCCGCCTGCATCCGCCCCAAAAGCACCTCCGGCTCCTGGGCGGTATACAGTGCTGTCTGATCCGGAACCAGCTCCACCATCCCCTTATCCAGCATGTGCTCCAGCGCATTGTAAATAGAAGGGCGCGCAATTGCGATTTTTTTTGCCAGCTGATAGGCAGACATGGGCTCAGAACCGATCAATGCCATATAAATCTGTGCTTCCAGCCTTGAAAAATTCAGATGTTCCAGGGTTTCCTGCAGCTTCATCGTTCGCTTTCCTTTCGTTGTATATTTTATGCAACTATATATAGCATAAACTTTTGCCCTATGCAAGTATTTTTTTGATTTCCTTGAAAAAGAAGAACATCCGGTGCAGATTTTTCAATGAAACGGGATTGAAAAAAGGAGATTTTCAGCCGGGAACCAGTGGATATCAATTTTTGAAAAATATTGTTGACAGTGTAGAGACACAGTAAAGCTGCCAATTTCATAGGAAAAACAAAGCTAGTTGATTTGTATGGAGGAGAAACACATGGAGAAGAGGAAGGACTGGCTGATTGTTACCGCCATTGCAGCCATTGTATTTGCAATTTTAAGTCTCATTCTGATGGTGAAGTTAAACAGCACCCTAGGTGAGTTAAAGGAATTAAAGGCAGAAAAGAGAGAAGCCTGGCAGGAAGTAATGGGCCAAAAGGAAGAGAATGCCTCTGATCTGGCCACAGCGGACCAAGAATCCGGCGATACCACCGTCAGATTGTTGGATGATATGGTACAGCAGCAAGACAGTCAGGGTCAGTGGATAGATATTTGCACCATTCAGGAGTTTGAACAATCTGATCCGGTGTCTGCAGGCAGACAGAAGATGGAAGAAATTGTAAGACAGCACCAGGAGGCGGAGACAAACGGAACGGATGAGGAAAACGGTGGATTTTCTGTGGCTTCTTTGAAGAGGGAGAATGGACTTGCGGATGCGACCCAGGAAATTACGGTGGACAAAAAAGGTGCCGGTGCGGATAAGAGTGCAAATGCTAACGCAAATAACAAGAAGAACAAAGGAAACAATAATAGCCAGGCTGTAGAAAATACGCAGACTGGTCAGGAAACCGGACAGGCAGGAACACAGACTCCTGCAGAACCCACCCCTTCGGAACCTGTTCAGCAGCCCGATGCCGGCTCAGGTGACGGCGAAGACATTGGCTGGACAGACGGTGTTTTGTAAGCATTGGGAATAGCTAACGGGAAAGGGCAAAAAGGCTTTTTTGACAATGGATGATTCCTCCTCGCATTTTACAACAAAAATCTTACATTTCGCGTGATTATAGCCCACGGCAAAGATTTTTTTGTAGAATAGAAACATCAAATATGTTTCGTGCGAGGAGGTATTTTTATGGGCCTATTTACTAATAAGAAAAAACTTTGTCCAATCTGCGGAAGCCCCACTCCCAGATTGTTGCCTACCAAGATTGAGGGCGAGCCTATTTGTTCTGTCTGTGCGGACAAGATCAATCTTCCCCAGGGCAGAGCCAACAACCTTACGATGGCTGAATTTCAGAAGTATTTGGAATTTTATGATGGGGAAAATGCCAAGCTTAGGGAAATGTTCCAGGAGACTTATTCCAGAAGCAGCCGTTTTTTCAGCAACACCTTTTTTATCTGTGATTCTGTGCATCAGCTGTTCAAAATCACAAATTTGAACAATGCCATTGTGTTCCCCGGAAATTGTGTGGAGCGTATGACAATTTCTGAAGATGACCGAGTGCTCATGGAGCTGACACCTCAGAGCCTTCGGTTTTACACATCTCCGGTGCCGGATGAGGTGAATGCACTGCAGATGGAAATTGATGCTTTTAATCGGGAGTATGAGCGTTATGAGTTCCTGGAAGAGCAGAGAAAGCGTATGGAAGAGCAGAGAAAACGTGTGGAGGAACTGAGAGCAGGCAGTAATGAGAAACAGGATTACTCCTCCTCTTCCTACTCCAGCCCTTCCTTCCGCCCGGTGTTGCCTTTTGAGAAATTTCACATTGAGCTGGTGCTGAATCATCCCTGGTGGGATTCTGTGAAGGAGCACGAGGGGGCACCTACCTTTGACAGAACCCATCCTTCCGTATATGATTATATGGCAGATTACAATCAGAAAGTTTCTGAGTTGACGGAGTTGATTCAGGTTTTCCGGGATACCTGCTATCCCAACTGTAAGGTGATTTATGAGAATGACAATCATTCCCTGGCACAGGAGGCAGCTCCTGCACAGCCTGTCAGTACAGCGGATGAACTGAAGAAGTTCAAGGAACTTTTAGATATGGGCGCCATCACCCAGGAAGAGTTTGATGCGAAGAAAAAACAATTGTTAGGACTGTAAAATGAAACTTGCTATCTGTGATGACAACAAAAATCAACTGCATAGTATTGCACAGATGCTGGAACGTTATGTGACGCCGGAAGGGGAAAAGGTTCGCTACGATCTCTATGGAAATGCCTTGGATCTTGTGTCAAACCTTCCCTCTGGCAGATATGATGCATTGCTGATGGATATTCTGATGCCGGGCCTTAACGGCATTGAGGCAGCCAGAGATATTCGTCAGATCAATGAGGATATTCCGATTCTGTTTCTGACGTCCAGTCCGGAATTTGCCGTGGACAGTTACCGGGTTCATGCATTTGACTATTTGATGAAACCGGTGGACGAAGCGGAGTTGTTTAAGGGGTTAAATCGGATTTTTGCAATAAAGAAGGAATTGGTCAGCCATATGCTGACGATTCAGAACGCCAAGGAGTTGCATGTGATTTCCCTGTCCCAGCTGGAATATGTGGAAATCAATAACCGAACCTTGTTGTTTCACCTGATTGATGGAGAGACCAAGGCTCTTCGGGGCAAACTTTCGGATTATGAGGAAAATTTGCTTTCCCAGCCGAATTTCCTAAAAATCCATCGCTCTTATGTGATTAACATGGATCATATGAAGAGTCTGAATAAAAATAGTTTCGAAACTATGACCGGCAAGGAAATTCCCATCTCCAGAAATTTGCTGACGGAGGTGCATACACAGTATGTAAACTATCTGCACTCCGCTATCAGACAGTAATATTGTGCAGTGGAATGGTTACCATCAGGGAGAAAATTTCCTCCTTTACCTGGAAAAGGGCCATTCCTCCATGCACTTTGGCGATGGATTGAATGCTCTTGGTTCCGTAACCGTGACCGGTTCGGGAGGCCTGGGGCAGATTATCTATAATGACAATATCATTGTTGCAGGAATTATCAATGGAGATCACAAGCTGCTCCTGAAATTCCTGTATTCTTACATCTACCATTCTACGTCCTACAGGCACATTTTCTGTGGCGTCAAAAGCATTTTCCAAAGCATTGGACACAAGGGTACAGATTTCCATATTACTTAAAGGCAGATGATCCGGCAGTTTGATATCCGGATGGTAGCTTGCTCCAATCTCCTCCGCTCTGCCTGCAAAATGGGACAATAACAGATTCAGAATCTGCATATCACAATATCTTTTTGGAGTGAAGGAGTCAATGGTTTTTAAGTTTTCCTGAATGTAGGTCTTGGCTTCCTTGATCTGATCCTCCTCCAGATACATTAAAAGCAATGACAGGTGATGGCGCATGTCATGTCTGTAAACCCGAGTCTTATGTTCCAACTCACTTAAGCTTTCGATTTCATTTTCCACATTGTATAATTCATTTTCCAGCATGGTTCGCTCTTCATTGGACTGTACCCGCTTTTTCTGCTCTTTGTTATAGATGACGGCGAAGATTAAATAGGAGACGCAGACAATCAGTGGCATAAACTGGGTGATATGGTAATTGCCGGTATAGAGAAGCTGGGTCCACACTGTAGTGACGTAATCGAACAGGTAATAAGTGACAGGAACCAGGGAGAAGGCAATGGCTGACCGTGTGGAGCTTTGCACCAATTCGTGCACGGGCTTTGCTGCAAACCGGCAGATCAAATATAAGGTGGCGCACACTGTGACAATATAGATGGTAAGTTCCAGACCGCCACTATTGAATGGAGTATAGATTGCCAGCTTGGAAACCCAGGCAGGTATCTGGCAGCACATGTAAGCCAGAAGGGTGTAGATAACGGCATCCAGACAGGTGCACTCAAAGTGAAAAATCAGGAAAACAATTAAAATCAGATGTGTATGGATGGGGTACAGGGCCAGGGTCTGGTCCAATCCCATTAATATGAGAAATACCAGCTGCAACAGCAGAATGCCCAAGGAGACGATACTTAAGCCAAAGATGTTTTTCCTGGTATTTCGGATTCCTGCAAAAGCTGCAGTTGCTACGATTCCGAAGACGAGTGCGACGATATATCGAACAATTTGGAGTATCATAATTTGAATAAACCATCCTTTGTATTTCTCCCATTATATCGTATTTTCCCTAATTTGTGTTACATTTCGGGACAAAAAATCGACATTTCACAACAGAGATGTTTCCAGGGATTTATTTGGAATTATACTGATCTCAGTTAGTAAACAATGTACCTGCATGAAGGCGCGAGCGATCCCTGTGGATTGTCACCTAATAGGATGCAGATTACGGAAAGGTAGGAGATTACTATGAAAAAATTACTTGCACTGATTGTATGTGGAACAATGGTATTATCCATGACTGCATGTGGAGGATCCAAGGAGACTCCCGCTGCTCAGAATGATGTAAGTGTTCAGGCAGAGGCAGACACTGTAGAGGATGCAGAGGCAGAGGAAACAGGCGCTAAGGAGATGTGTTCTGATGAAACTTTTGCTTCTTTGCAGGAAGTGTTCGGATTGTTGACAGATCTTCACAATCAGACTGTTGACCTTTATTCAGAAGATCAGATTGCAGCTGATGCAGATCTGGAGGATGCATTGAACCAGAGTGCTGACGCAATCAACCAGATGGGTGAACTGACTCAGGAAAACATTTCTGAGGATGATGCACTGGTTCTGTTGAATGCTATGGAAACCCTTGCAGATGCTCTTTACGCAGCAGACGAGGCTATGATGGGAGAGGTAACAGAGTCTACCCCTTGTTCTGATGAGACCTTCGCAGTGCTGCAGAGCAACTACCAGTTGTTAGTAGAGGCATACAATGCAGTATCCGATGCCTATATGTCCGATGAGATTGAGCAGAGTGACGAAGTAGAAGCAAACCTGAATCAGGCCAAGGAGCTGATCGAATCTCTTGGAGAGGTTGATCAGGCAAGCCTTGTTGAGGAAGACGCAGAGTCAACTATTGATGCTATGAGCGCAATCAATGATTACCTGGCAGCTATCCTTGAGGCAATGTAAACCATTGGGGACGGAGAAAAATGGCTCTCCCCAAGGCACATCATAAGATGAAAAACGGGGCTGTGAAAAAACATAGCCTATAAAAAAGAAGGACCAAGGGTTCATAAAAAACCCCAAGGTCCTCTTTTTGTGTTAGAATTAACTTGCGATGAAAAATCTAACTAATACTTATTCTAATCCAAAACAGGCAGTTTTGCCACTATTTATTCAAGATTATCTGGACATCTGTGATCCGGTGCTGACATTTGATCGATTTATGGGAGAAATCGATTTGGAGAAATACCTGAAGGAAATCCCGAAACA
>ENA-UEQJ01001716-UEQJ01001716.1-human-gut-metagenome-genome-assembly--contig:-NODE-1716-length-16977-cov-7.240651_pt1 | contig 16977 bp, 16 predicted proteins | sample MGYA00242937_ERZ507938 | MGnify/ENA primary metagenome ERZ507938 (study PRJEB26167, sample SAMN06115437) | human gut metagenome | host: Homo sapiens | place: China:Gansu | collected 2015-07-03...
TGCTAACCCCTACTATTTTACGATTGTTAGGGTTACTCTAACAAAATCTTCTTATCTTTGTTATTATATTCTTATAACCAATAGAAATTATTTATGATTCCATTTAAAGATATCGAACTACAAGATAAAGAGCTGATTACTTCCTTTACTTTAAACAGTCCGCGACGCAACTGCGACCTTTCATTCTCCAACCTATGCAGTTGGCGTTTCTTATACAACACCAAGTTTGCCATTATGGACGGTTTCCTATTATTGAAATTCTGGGCAGACGGAGAGCTTGTATATATGATGCCTATCGGCAACGGCGATTTAAACAAGGTACTGGATGCGCTGATAGAAGATGCCAACCGGGAAGGAGAGCCTTTTTGCTTGTTGGGTATCTGCGCCGAAATGTGCTCCGAACTGGAAACCTTTATGCCCGGCAGGTTTCAGTTTACAGCAGACAGGGATTACGCCGACTACGTATATCTGCGCTCCGACCTCGCCACCTTATCCGGCAAAAAGTTTCAGGCAAAGCGGAATCATATCAACAAATTCAAAAAGACTTATAATTACGAATACACTCCGATTACAGCCGACCGTATCCGGGAGTGCCTCGATTTGGAAGCGGAATGGTGCAAAGTCAACAACTGCGACCAGCATGAAGGTACCGGCAACGAACGCCGTGCATTGATATACGCCCTGCACAATTTCGATGCGTTAGGGCTTACGGGCGGTATTCTCCATGTAGAGGGCAAGATTGCGGCTTTTACTTTCGGCATGCCTATCAACCAAGACACATTCGGAGTACATGTAGAAAAGGCCGATACCCGCATAGACGGCGCTTATGCCATGATTAATTACGAATTTGCCAACCATATCCCGGAACAATATATCTACATCAACCGGGAGGAGGACTTAGGTATTGAAGGGTTGCGGAAAGCAAAACTTTCCTATCAGCCTGCCATTATTCTGGAGAAATACGTCGCCTGTTTAAAAGAACAGCCGGTAGAGGCCATCAAGTGGTAAAAAAGGTAAAGTTGACAGGGCTATAAAACAGGGTGCACAATTATGATAAGGGAGGAAGCAATGCGGGAAAAGATAAAGAGTTTATGGAAACTATGCTTTAACGACAGCGATGAATTTACAGATATGTATTTCCGCTTGCGTTACAGCAATGAAGTCAACATCGCCATTCAAAGCGGTGAAGAGGTGATTGCCGCCCTGCAAATACTACCCTATCCCATGACTTTCGGAAAGAGCGAAATCAAGACAGGATATGTGTCGGGGGCCTGTACGCATCCCGATTATCGCAATCGCGGGGCTATGCGCGAACTGTTATCGCAAGCCTTTACCCGTATGCTACACAATGACATGTCCATTTCCACGCTGATTCCGGCAGAACCCTGGTTGTTCGGGTATTATGCCGGTATGGGCTACATGCCGGTATTTAAATACTCCTCAACAACCTTCACGGCTTCAGAGGTTACCATCGCTGACGAAACGGCTGTTCTGAACAAAATAAATGATTATCAGGAAGAATCATATCGCTATTTAAACCGGAAACTGTGGGAACGCCCCTATTGCATCCAGCATACGGAAACGGACTTCCGGGTAATCCTTGCCGATTTACAGTTGGGGGAAGGCTGCGTCTATACATTGAAGCAAGGCGATAAGATTACGGCTTTAGCCATCGTATATCCGGCAGGCAGTACTTGGCAGGCAGGAGAAATCGTTGCGGAAACTCCCGGTATGTACCCGTTGTTGCTACAACGTATTTGCGAACAACTGAACCTCCCGTCCATCCGGGTTATTAATCCGTCTGAAACAGAGCCGACCCCGCAAGTATTGGGTATGGCGCGCATCATCAATGCCAAAACGATACTGCAACGATATGCCGCCGAACATCCGGGGCTGGAAATGAGCATCGCACTTACAGACCCGCAGATCAGCGCCAATAACGGTTACTACTATCTGAATAACGGCAAGTGTATGAATAGTGCCAAGCGGCTGCCGGGCAGCCACTTGGCACTCACTGTCGGCGAACTTGCCGAAAAGATATTATCGCCATCAAACCCTTACATGAGTTTAATGCTGAATTAACAGTTCTTACAATCCGCTGAAGTCTACACCTTCGAATACCAGCGACGGGATGCGCCATGAAGAAGACATACGGGGATCATTACCCACAGCCGATAGAGAAGCCCAAAGCGTAATCATATTACCCGTGACATTCATTTCGCTGACGGGCTGGGTCAATTTGCCATTTTCAATCAGGAAACCCTCTATACCGTACGAAAAGTCTCCGGAGCTGCTGTTACAATTACCGCCATTGAATCCGGTAACCAGGATGCCTTTCTGCACGTCGGCCACCAGACCGTTCAAATCTTTGTTTCCCGGTTTGAGCACCAATAAGGAAGGAGAGTTGACAGTCGGCTCCACTCCCATTTTTTTAGAGTTGTAGGTATCAATGAAGTATGTTTTCAACACACCTTCTTCAAAGATAGAACGCCGTTCGGTTGCCACTCCTTCGCTATCGAAATAGCGCGCACCGCTTGCACCGATTAAATGGGGCTCATCCATCAGATTCAATAATCCGGCCCCTACTTTCACATTCAGTTTATCCAACAGAAAAGAGTTTTTTTGCTGTAATGCCGAACCGTACAGCGCACTCAGTACCGGACTGAGCAAATTACTTGCATTCATCGGGTCTACCACCATTGTATACTTGCCGGAAGCAACCTTCTTCTGTCCGAGTTTCCGCAGTACGCGCTCCAAGGCTTTCGTTCCGACACCCGATTTTACTAGTTTGTCGTAAAACAGAGCCGATTCATACCAATAAGAAGATGGACGCGCCTCTCCCTCGCCACGCAATGCCACATCGGCAGAAACCGAAAACCAGGTAGACTTGGACTCGCCTTCAAAACCGTTGCTCGTCAAACGGTAGGAAGAGCTTTCTCCGTCACCATACGAAGTTCCTACGGATATAATACGGCTGTCTTTGCCCAAGACTTCTTCGGCAGCAGCACGCGCAATGGCAACTTTGTCATCCGGATTAATAGTTTCGAAACGCTTGTCAAACAATTGCAAGTCCGGCTTTCCACCTTTATAATAACGGGAAGCATCGGGCAACACACGTGCCTCATCCACTGCCAGATAGCGCGTAGATTCGATACCGTTCTTTATAAACGTCTCCAGTTCTTTCTTATCCAAACGGTTGGTTGAATAAGAACCATACCTGCCGTCCACATACAAACTGATGCTCAACCCGCTTTCCGAGGCTTGTTGCAATCTGTCCATCTTGGCATCGCGTAATTCAAATGAAGCGTTGGAGTTGGAATACAGCACCAACTTTGCTGCCTGACACCCGTTTTTCAAGGCATAGTCCATTGCCCACTGCGCCAGCTTTTTATTATTGTCTGTAATCATATTTTCAGTTGATTGTTAGCTATTGATAATTGACAATTAGAAATTATCAGTTATCAATGCTCCGTTAGTACTTAATTTTCCCCTCCTACGGTGAGTTTGCTGACTAATGCCGACGGCATACCGCACGTCACCGGACAAGACTGTCCATCCTTACCACAGGTCCATGTACCATTGTCAATCTTATCATTGTCGGCCACCATTGTGATGTCTGCCAATGCTTTCGGACCGTTACCTATGATATTGATGTCCTTAATGGGCTGCGTCAGCTTTCCGTCCTCAATCAAGTAACCGGACTTCACGAAGAACGTAAAGTCACCGGCTCCAATCTGTACCTGACCATTCGTAAACGTGTCTACGAAAATACCGTTCTTCACCGTAGAAATAATATCCGCTTCTTTCATATTGCCGGCTTCCATATACGTAGCACGCATACGGGGAATAGGCAGGTTACGGAATGTATCGCGGCGACCGTTTCCGGTGGGATTCACACCGTAATGCTTTGCACTGATACGGTCGTGCAGGTAGCTGGTGAGCACACCTTCCTTAACAATATACGTTTTCTGCCCCTCTACGCCTTCATCGTCGAAATTCACGGAACCCCGATTGAAAGGTATCGTACCGTCATCCACCACGTTAATATGTTCGTTGCACACCTTCTTGTTCAACTGACCGGCAAATATGGATATATCCTTACGGTTGAAGTCTGCCTCGAACGCATGTCCTATAGCCTCGTGCAGCAGGATTCCCGAACCGCCCGAACCCATTACAACGGGCATTTCACCACCTTTAGGCTTAATGGCCTTAAATAGAATAGCAGTACGATCTACCACTTCACGGGCAATCACGTCCACCACATCATCGGTCATAAATTCGAATCCCTTGCGATAAGACCTGCCAGCATAGCCGTTTTCCATCTTACCGTTCTCCTCCATGATGCAGACTGCCATAAAGGATACCATTGGACGGTAGTCGTAATAGCTCACACCTTCCGAATTGCAGAACAGTACATGCGAAGTGCTGTCCTGCAAATAAGCCTGTACCTTTCGCACACGGTTGTCCAAAGAGAATATTTTCTCATTCAGTTTCTCCAAATAGGGAATCTTCTCTTTTACGCCCACATCTTCCCAAGGAGTAGCCACGGCATAGCGACTCCGGGCTATGGTTTTCTCCGTCAGCCCCACAGGTTTGCCTGCCCTGCCCGAAGATGCAATACGGGCAGCAGTACGGGCGGCACGCAACATTTCTTCCAAGGTAACGCCTTCTACATAGGCATAGCCACTTTGGTCTCCGGAAAGCACACGCACTCCCATACCGAAATCGATATTGGAGCCGCAGTTATTCACCTTACCGTCCATTAAACTCACACTATTATTGAAAGTGTGTTCGAAGTAAAGGTCCGCATAATCGCCGCCCTTTTCCAAAGCAACAGCCATTACTTTCTTTAAATCCGCTTCCGTCACACCAAAATGATTGGCAGCGGCAGCAACGGCAGACTTAGAGTCCGCACCGCCCAATGCTCCGCGCACAGACCCGGGCATAGCCAGCGAAGGCATAGCCAGTGAACCAAGAACGGCCATTCCGCCGGTTCGCAAGAAGTTTCGTCTATCCATATAAGTTTGTTATAAATTATAAATTACAGGTCGCTTATCCTCAATATAACGGGGGAATACAGAAAGAATAGCTACCTTTGATTACCGAACAACCAATGCGCCTCAGCCTACTAATGCCGCATCTAAATTTCTTTTGTCAAAAGACTCTCCAATTCCTCGGCACTCAGGCGCAGATAAAACTGCCCTTTGTAGGCTACCGAAATAGAGCCTGTTTCTTCCGATACAATGATCGCATGGGCATCCGACACCTGAGATATTCCCATCGCCGCACGATGCCGCAAGCCCAATTCTTTCGGAATATCCAGATTATGCGACACGGGCAGGATACATCCTGCCGCCTTAATGCGTTTCTTGCTGATAACCATAGCTCCGTCGTGCAACGGGCTGTTCTTGAAAAAGATATTTTCTATCAGGCGCTGGTTTATATCGGCGTTGATAATCTCCCCTGTACGCACCACATCGTCCAACGGCATATTATGTTCCACCACAATCAATGCACCGACTTTCTGCTTGCCCATACTGATACAAGCCATTACAACGGGCATAATTTCATCGTGTTCCATGCCTTCTTTCTTGTTTCCCGTAAAGAAGCGCACCAACGCACTGGCATGCTGATGCGAACCGAGCGTAAGCAGAAACCGCCGTATTTCATCCTGAAACAAGACAATAAGTGCCAACACACCCACACTGACCAGTTTATCAAAAATAGACCCTAACAGTTTCATCTCCAGCACCTGAGAAACCACCAGCCAAATCAGGATAAACACCAGTATACCCGTAAACACATTGATAGATCCGGAAGCTTTCATCAGCTTATATGTATAGTAAAGCAGGAAAGCTACCAGCAGGATATCTATAAAATCTTTTATGCCAAATTCAAAAAACACGGTCGCAAGTGATTAATGGTTAATTATTAGCGATTAACGCAGAACGGGCCGCATTCATGGCTTCCACGATTTTCACCGCTTCCACTGCCTCGCGCACATCGTGCACACGAAGTATATCAGCCCCTTTCAACAGACAGATGGTATCCAATACGGTTGTACCGTTCAACGCTTCCTGCGGAGTCGTTCCCAACAAGCGATAAATCATAGATTTACGGGAAACGCCAACCAGCAAGGGAAGTTCAAAAATACGAAATTCCTCCAGATGAGCCAACAATTCATAATTATGCTCAATGGTCTTGCCAAAGCCGAACCCGGGGTCCAATATGATATCCTTTACGCCTAAATCGCGTAATTGCTGCACCTTACGGGCAAAGTACATAAACACCTCTTTCAGCAAATTATCATAATGGGGATGCTGTTGCATATTTTGCGGCGTACCCTGCATGTGCATCATGATATAAGGAACATTCAGGTCGGCAACCGTACGGAACATATCATCATCCATTTCTCCGGCGGCTATATCATTGATAATTGCCACACCGTATTCCTCGACACACATTCTCGCCACATCCGCCCTAAAGGTATCTACCGAAACAATCGCATCGGGCTGTACTTTCCTCAGAACACCCAACCCCATGCGCAAGCGTTCCATCTCTTCCGCAGGCGACACATTCTCCGCATTGGGACGCGAAGAGTAAGCACCCACATCGATGATAGCAGCTCCTTCCGCCACAATCTGCTCTATGCGGCTTGTTATGTCGGCTTCCGTCTGCATGCGGCTGCCGGCATAAAAAGAATCGGGGGTGACATTGAGAATTCCCATGATGCAGGGAGAAGAAAGGTCCAACAGCGAACCGTTGACGTTTATATATTTGGATTGCAGAACTTTCATGGCAGCGTTTTTTGATTTATATATCTGCAAATGTAAACAAAAAAGCCATTGTTGGTACACCAAGTCTGAAAAATAAGGTATCTTTGTTCGCAAAATATCAATTTTATTACGAACTGCAAAACTCCCCCGAAGGAGAAAGATATGGATATAACCGCTCTTTATCAGATATTTCTCGGCTGCACCGGCATAACCACCGACAGCCGCAACTGCCCCGAAGGCTCACTGTTTATCGCCTTGAAAGGCGATACGTTCAACGGCAACGCCTTTGCCGCCAAAGCATTGGAAGCAGGCAGCGCCTACGCCGTTGTAGACGAAGCCGCCTATGCTCCTGCCGGAGATACACGTTATATATTAGTGGATAACTGCCTGCACACCTTGCAACAGCTTGCCAATTATCACCGCCGCCAACTGGGTACGCGCATCATCGGCATTACAGGAACCAATGGGAAAACAACGACCAAGGAGCTTATATCCGCCGTATTGTCTCAAAAGTACAATGTACTGTACACACTGGGAAATCTGAATAATCCGATCGGTGTACCGCTCACCTTGTTGCGCCTGACAACAGAGCATGAGCTCGGCGTAGTGGAAATGGGAGCCAGCCACCCCGGCGACATCAAGGAACTGGTGGAAATAGCCGAACCCGATTATGGGATTATCACCAATGTAGGAAAGGCTCATTTGGAAGGCTTCGGTTCTTTCGAAGGCGTTATCCGGACCAAAGGCGAACTGTACGACTATCTGCGCCGGCAGGGAAACTCCACCATCTTCCTTCATCAGGACAATCCTTACCTCAGGGAAATAGCCCGGGGACTGAATCCGATAACCTACGGAGAAGAAAACAGTCTGTATATCAACGGCCACGTTACCGGCAATTCCCCCTACCTCGCTTTTGAGTGGAGAGCCGGAAAAGAAGGAGAATTTCACCAAGTGCATACCCGACTGATTGGCGAATATAACTTTCCCAATGCTCTGGCAGCCGTCACTATCGGGCATTTCTTCGGAGTAGAAGCAGAGAAGATAGACAAAGCCCTGAATGAATATGAACCCCGGAACAACCGTTCGCAACTGAAAAAAACGGCCGACAACACCCTGATTATCGATGCCTACAACGCCAATCCCACAAGCATGCTGGCAGCCATCGGAAATTTCCGCAACATGCAAGCCGAGAAAAAAATGCTGATATTGGGAGATATGCGCGAACTGGGAAAAGACAGTGCCGAAGAGCACCAGAGAATAGTAGACTATCTGGAAGAATATGGCTTTGAGGATGTAATATTGGTAGGCGAATTATTTGCAGCAACCCGCCACACATATACCACTTATCCCGATGCTCCGGCTCTAATAGCCGCGCTTCAAAAGCACAAACCCTGCGGAAAGACAATCCTGATAAAAGGCTCGAACGGAATAAAACTGAATACGGTAGTCGATTATCTCTAATCTGTAGATTTACGCATCACTCTTGGTTTCAGCACGAAACAAGCCACCAATGACGCCAGGACAGCTCCCGTGGTATTGGCTGCAAAATCCAGCCAATCACCGCCGCGGTAGGTAGTACAAAATGCCTGTAACAATTCTACCGCTCCGCTGAACAATACCGGACAGACAAATGCTCCTACCCATGCGTGCCACATAGGCGTGCGGTCTCTCCGATGCGCCCGCAAGAACTCCAGCCACAACATACCGGACATGCCGAAATACATACAGATATGCACCACCTTGTCAAGGTTAGGGATAGTGCCCAGATCGGTAGTGGGCGGTTTAAAAAACGACAGATAAATTACAGCAAGTATTATCACCAGCGATACCGGATATTTCTTAATATAATATAGCATATCTCAAATTATGAACAATCTGTGTGCAAAAGTATGGAACATTTTCTATATTTGTGCGTTTTAAGAGCAATTAATAACGAATTGTAAGAAAAATCCACGTTTTATGACAAGAAATGAAAGAGCCAACTTTGGAAGCAAATTGGGAGTGATACTTGCTTCAGCCGGTTCTGCAGTTGGCCTGGGTAATATCTGGAGATTCCCTTTTGAAACAGGCAATCATGGTGGCGCAGCCTTCATACTGATTTATCTGGTATGTGTACTTATATTAGGTATTCCTATCATGATAGCCGAATTTCTTATCGGACGCCGTTCACGCGCCAACACTGCCGGAGCGTATCAAAAGCTGGCTCCGGGAACCCATTGGCGTTGGGTGGGACGAATGGGTGTATTAGCCGGATTCCTTATTTTGGGCTACTACTCGGTAGTAGCGGGTTGGACCTTGGAGTTTATAGGAGAAGCCGCAACCAACAGTTTTGCCGGCAAGTCCGCCGCAGAGTTCATCGCTTCCTTCAACGGCTTTGTCAGCAATCCGTGGCGTCCTGTTATCTGGTTGGTGGTATTCTTGTTAGCCACACACTTCATCATCATAAAAGGAGTGGAAAAGGGTATTGAAAAATCAGCCAAGATAATGATGCCCATGCTGTTTATCCTGCTGGTAGTGCTTGCCATTTGTTCCGTATCACTACCCGGTGCAAGTGCGGGTATCGAATTCCTGCTGAAACCCGACTTCAGCAAAGTGGACGGTAATGTTTTCTTAGGTGCAATGGGACAGGCATTCTTTTCACTCAGCCTCGGCATGGGATGTCTTTGCACATACGCTTCTTATTTCAGGAATGACACCAACCTGCCTAAAACAGCACTCAATGTGGCAGGGATTGATACGTTAGTCGCCATTCTTGCCGGATTCATTATCTTCCCTGCAGCGTTTTCCGTTGGCATCCAGCCGGATGCAGGACCGAGTTTATTGTTCATCACCTTACCCAATGTATTTCAACAGGCATTCGGCAACATACCCTGGCTGGCAATCGCCTTATCCATCATGTTCTACGTTTTGCTGGCGCTGGCGGCATTGACTTCAACCATTTCCTTGCACGAAGTGGTAACAGCATATCTGCATGAGGAGTTCAAGTTTACACGAGGAAAAGCAGCCAAACTGGTTACCGCCGGCTGTATTGTGCTGGGAGTGTTATGTTCGCTGTCATTGGGCGTAGGAAAGAATTACACGATTTTCGGCCTTAACCTGTTCGATTTATTCGACTTCGTCACCGCTAAAATCATGTTGCCCTTAGGCGGGTTCTTTATCTCTATCTTCACCGGATGGTACCTGGATAAAAAGATTGTATGGGAAGAAGTTAGCAATAACGGAACTTTAAATATACATATATACAGATTACTAATCTTCATTCTGAAATATATCGCTCCAATAGGAATCGGACTTATTTTCATCAACGAATTGGGCTTCTTCAAATAAACCATAATGAAGAATCCGTTTAAAGACTTCTTATACTTCTCCCGGGGAGAAAGACGAGGTATCCTTGTTCTCATCATTGGAATAATCCTCATCTTTCTCTCCGGGTATATCTATTCTTTCCGGCAAAACAGCAGGCAACTTTCTGAAGAATAATCCAGGATACAGGCTGCCGCCTTGAAAGAATACGACAATTTTATCAGTTCTGTGCGGGAACAAGAAAAAAACGATAACAGCCGTTTCAAGAAATCGGAGAGATATAAAAAGAGAACAGTTGTATTAGCTCCTTTCGACCCTAACCGTACAGACTCCGTCACCTTCTGCCGCTTAGGTCTTCCTGCATGGATGGCAAAGAACATCTTACGTTATCAAAGCAAAGGGGGAAAGTTCCGCAAGACCGAAGATTTCAAAAAGGTATATGGATTGACAGAAGAACAGTACCAAACGCTCTCTCCCTATATCTATTTTACGGCAGAAGACACTATAAGAAAGGCGACCTCTCTACTCACCCTTCGGCAGGCATCCAAAGACAGTATTTATAAATATCCGGCAGGCACCGTGCTTAACTTAAACCATGCAGATACTACTGAATTGAAGAAAGTTCCCGGCGTAGGCAGCGGCATAGCCCGGTCGATAGTGAACTATCGGCAACGTTTAGGCGGCTTCTACCGAATAGAGCAATTGCAGGAAATTCATTTGGATTATCGCCAACTGCAAGCATGGTTCACCGTTACGCCTTCTGAAATCCGGCGCATCAATCTGAACCGGGTCGGCATAGAGCGCCTTCGCAACCATCCTTATATAAACTTTTACCAGGCAAAAGCCCTTGTGGAATACCGTAAAAAGAAAGGAACGCTCCACAACCTCAAACCATTTGCCCTCTACGAAGAATTTACCGAAAGCGATTTGGAGCGGCTTAGCCACTATGTTTGTTTTGAATAATGAAAGGACGGACAGCTATTCCTTACAAACCTCACCGTCTTTCAGATGAATGGTACGGTCGGTGATTTGTGCCAATCCCTCATCATGCGTCACAATTACAAATGTCTGGCCCAAACGGTTACGCAAATCGAAGAACAGTTGGTGCAGTTCTTCCTTATTATGCGTATCCAAACTTCCGGACGGCTCATCCGCCAACACCACCGCAGGATGATTGATGAGCGCACGGGCAACGGCAACCCTTTGCTTCTCGCCACCGGACAACTCATTGGGCTTGTGCGAAGCGCGTTCCGCCAATCCCATGAAGTCCAATATTTCGGCAGCCGCCGCTCTGGCTTCCTGCTGTCCCACTCCGGCAATGAAAGCCGGTATCATCACATTCTCCAAAGCCGTAAATTCCGGCAACAACTGATGGAACTGAAAGACAAAGCCTATATGCTTATTACGGAAGGCGGAGAGTTCTTTCTCCTTCAGGCAATTCACCAATGTACCGTCAATCGTTACCGAACCGCTATCGGGCATGTCCAAAGTTCCCATAATCTGCAACAAAGTGGTCTTGCCCGCACCGCTGGGACCGACAATGCTGACAACCTCCCCTTTTTTTATCTCCAGGTCGATGCCCCGCAACACCTGTAAACTGCCGAAACTCTTCGTTATTCCTTCTAATCGTATCATTGTTTTAGTTACTGTTTATTCCTTACGGTCATGACACATTTTATCTTTAACACATAGGTACGTTCTGACTGTTTGATAGCCCTATTACAACCTCTTAATGACGTATTCCGCAAGGTAACAGCCGAATACAGCCGGCATATAGCTTACAGTTCCGCAAGTGGACTTTTTATTCTGTTCATCTTCCGTCAACAGCACTGCCTTAGGGTCGGCTTGCTCGGTACTGAATACAACCGGCAGTTTACGTTTAATCCCCAACTTCTGCAAACGTTTCCTCACCGCCTTACTCAATCCGCAATGATAGGTATCCCATATATCGGCAAAACGTATCTGCGTAATATCACTCTTTGCGCCCGCCCCCATACTCGACACAATCTTAATATGCCGTTTCAGTGCTTCCGCTATCAAATAGCATTTGGGAGCAAGTGTATCAATGGCATCCACTATAAAATCATATCGGGCGGCATCAAGCAGTTCGGGTATATTATCGTCTTTCAGAAATACCGGCAGCACCGTCAACTGTATGTCCGGATTGATATCTTTGAAACGTGCCGCCAAAACCTCCGCTTTCTCCCTCCCCATAGTGGAATGCAAAGCAGGCAGTTGACGATTTATATTGGTAGGCTGCACCGTGTCCGCATCCACAATCGTCATCCGCCCCACACCTGCACGGCATATCATTTCGGCTGCATAAGCGCCTACTCCGCCAAGACCTACAACCAGCACATGCGCCTGTTGCAGCCTTTCCATTTTCTCCTCTCCCAGCAAAAGCCGGGTTCTCTGTTTCCAATCCTCCAGCATCACCAACCACTAATCATTAATCACTAATCGCTTATCACTAATCACTAATCACTTACTAATCTTCCTTAAACCATTTATAAACCCACTTTCCTACCTTCTCGTAATGCTGCGCCTCATTTCGCGGATTAGAGAAAGAGACGGCATCCTGGGGTTCGCCCAACTGGTCGGGATAAAGTACAATCAAACTATTATTGGAGAAGTATTTGCTCAACTGCGCCGGGAGCTTCTCGAAGGAGCTGTCGTAAGAGATGGATCCCCTACGTGCGCTTATCACTACAAGCAAATGATCGTAATTCACTTGCCCGGTCAATATCAGCAAATCCCCCCAATCATCCAGACGAGAGAAGTCCGTCAAGGTCTGTCCATACTTTTTCTTCACCAATGCCTGCAACTGTACAGTTGTTTCCTCGTTTGCAAAGAAATGTACCCGGCAGCCCAACGTACCGCCCATCCGGCAAAAATGCTCCACCCACTTCTGAAAGCCTGCTTCGTATTCCGCCTTGGGAGGAACGGCAATGATGATTCGCCGTATCGTATTAATCGGAATCAGGAATTTGGCAATCATAACTTCGCGATGCAGTCCTTTCAACAGGTTCTCGGCAAGCATACCGAAGAAAGAGTCTACAATATTGACCTTACGGTGCAAACCGATAATCACATCGGTCACCTCATATTCTTTCGCCGTATGGATAATACCCGAAGCAATATTCAAGTCATACCGTGTAATCTGGCGCAACGGCACATCGGCAGAAGCCGTAATCATGGCCGCCTTCTCCAAATACCTTTTACCGCGAAGCTCCAAACCCTCGGAAGTATTGTTGTCATTGATTACGTTCAAAGCCAACAGATTATCTTTCTGTTTGGTATCACGTATCAACAAGGACAGGTTCATCAGATATTCAATCGTATCCGGATTCGCCACCGGAATAAGAATCCTTTCCGCCTCAACCGTACGCTCCTCTTCCAGATGCGCCTCGCACATGGCAATCTTGCGTGCGGCCCTTTCCGTAATAAAGGAGCTCACCACACATGTCACAAGAATCAGCAATACCGTACCGTTCAGCACATCCTCATTCAACAAACGCTCACCGTTCGGCAAGATGATATTATAACCCACCAATACCGCCGCCAGCGTAGCTGCTGCTTGTGCATTGCTCAAGCCAAACATCAGCTCACGCTCTATGGGAGCCATTTTATAAATTTTCTGCGTCAGCCAGGAAGCGATCCACTTGCCCACCAGCGCCACAACAATCATAACGGCAGCCACCTTCAAAGCGTCTCCCTGCCCGAAGATGACATGAATATCAATCAGCATGCCCACCCCTATCAGGAAATAAGGTATGAACAGAGCGTTACCGACAAACTCCAGATGATTCATCAACGGTGATACATGCGGTATGAGGCGGTTCAAAACCAGCCCTGCCAAGAATGCTCCCAAGATGCCTTCCATTCCCACGAACTCCATTAAACCCGCTCCCAGAAAAACCATGGCAAGTACGAAAATAAATTGCATCACGTTATCATCATAGCGGCGGAAGAACCAGCGTCCGATACGTGGAAACGAATACATAATCAGCGCTCCGAGGAATATGACCTTAACCACCAGCCACAGCCAGAACAGTCCGCCGGACTCTCCTTTAAACAGACCGCCCACCACAGCCAGCACCAGCAACGTAAGCGTATCCGTCACAGCCGTACCGCCCACAGCAATACTTACACTGCGATGGCGGGACACACCGTAACGAATTACAATCGGGTAAGCCACCAGCGTGTGCGAGGCATACATACTTGCCAGCAATATGGACGTCACGAGACTATACTTCAGCAACATCATATTGGTAACCAAGCCTATGCCTATCGGAATGACGAAAGCCAGCAATCCCAGCATCACAGCCTTTCCGCGATTCTTCTTGAAATCGCCCATATTCATTTCCAACCCTGCCAGGAACATGATATAATAAAGTCCGACCTTGCCGAACAACTCGAAACTGCTGTCGCGCACCAAGATATTGAAGCCATGCTCGCCAATCACCAATCCCGCCAGAATCATACCGATGATGTGCGGTATACGCAATTTATTCAGCAATATGGGCGCAAACAATATAATAAGGAGTACAAGGAGGAATATCCATGTAGGGTCTGTTACAGGAAGTGTCAAACTGAAATTGAGCCAGTCCATACGCAGTGAGTTTTAGGTTTTAACTGCAAAATAACGAAAAAGTTTTCACTTTATGCGGTGTCATACAGCTATTTGTTATAAATTTGCAACCAAATCTATCTTTTTAGAGATTAATCTTTTTATAAACTTATTAAAAGCAAAAGAAAAATGAAAGTAGCTATTGTTGGAGCAAGCGGAGCCGTGGGGCAAGAATTCCTGCGAGTGCTCGATGAAAGGAATTTCCCGTTGGATGAATTAGTATTGTTTGGTTCTAAACGCAGTGCCGGAACTAAATATACTTTCCGCGGTAAACAGATCGAGGTAAAACTCTTGCAACACAACGATGACTTTAAAGGGGTTGATATCGCTTTCACTTCCGCAGGCGCAGGTACCTCTAAAGAGTTTGCCGAAACCATTACCAAATACGGAGCTGTAATGATTGACAATTCCAGCGCTTTCCGTATGGATACCGATGTGCCTTTGGTTGTCCCCGAAATGAATGCCGCTGACGCCAAAGATCGTCCGCGTGGCATCGTTGCCAATCCTAACTGTACTACCATCCAAATGGTGGTAGCGCTGAAAGCCATCGAACAGCTTTCGCATATAAAGACTGTACATGTCTCCACCTATCAGGCTGCCAGTGGTGCTGGTGCAGCTGCAATGGACGAATTATACGAACAATATCGTCAAGTATTGGCAGGAGAATCGGTCAAAGTTGAAAAATTTGCTTATCAATTAGCATTCAATCTAATTCCTCAGATTGACGTTTTCACAGAGAATGGATATACCAAAGAAGAAATGAAGATGTTTAACGAAACACGTAAAATTATGCACTCCGACATCAAAGTCAGCGCTACTTGTGTCCGTGTTCCTGCTCTCCGTTCTCACTCCGAAAGTATCTGGGTAGAGACCGAACGTCCTATTTCTTTGGAGGAAGCTCGTGAAGCTTTTGCAAATGGTGAAGGGCTGGTATTAATGGACAATCCTGCTGAAAAAGAATATCCGATGCCTCTATTCCTTGCTGGAAAAGATCCTGTTTATGTAGGCCGTATCCGTAAAGATCTTACCAATGAAAACGGATTGACCTTCTGGATTGTGGGTGACCAAATCAAAAAGGGGGCCGCACTGAACGCCGTACAGATTGCAGAATACCTGATTAAGGAAAATGCACTTGGATAAGTTATGTTAACTAAATAAAAATATGTCCAGACAGAGAATGATAACAAAAATCTGTTTGGACACTTTTTTATTATTTTTTGATCTTCCAACCGCCCAACCCTAATTCCACATTAATTATAAAACATTTGAGGTTCCTCAATATTTCAAAGAGTGAAATTCAATAAGTCCAGGCATCGGAGTTTCTTCTATAATAGTCAATTCTATCCCAAACTCACCGGCAACCTGCCGGAGAATGTTGGCATAACCATATGCCAGCGACCCTACAAACCGGATAGGGTAATTTTTGTAATCATACTGGCAAACATTTCTCGTAAAGAAACTGCGTAAATTACTTGTTATCAAACCATAGACATAATCGTCATCCATATAATCAGCTAAAAAATAGGAGATAGTAGAAAGGAAACGATTAGGGAAGGGTCTATTATAAACAGATTCCATCACTTCACTAGGGCTGATACGGAATTTCTCAAAGAAATCTGTCATCACATTTTTAGGAGCAAGACCTTTTAAAACATCAGACAAAAATATTTTTCCTAAAACAGAACCACTTCCTTCGTCACCCAAAATATAACCACCGGCTTCAATATTCTTAACAATAAATTCACCATCATAAAAACATGAGCTAGAGCCAGTACCTAAAATACAGGCAATACCAGCCTCGCATTTAAATAAACTACGAGCAGCAGCAAGGAGATCGCTTTCCACCTGGATAGGTGTTTTGAATTGTGCTACTAATGATGCTTCCAATACATTCTTTTTTTCATCAGATGTGCATCCGGTACCATAATAGTAAACTTGTTCTATTTTTTTTCGAAAAAAAATCTCCGGTAAACCTAAACGTACATTTCGACTAATCTCCCTTCGTGTTTGATAAAAAGGATTTATACCTTCAGTGAAAGCGCGCTGAATTAAATGATTGTCTTCAACCAAAGCCCATTCAGTTCTTGTAGAACCACTCTCCGCAATCAATTTCATAGGTGTAGCTAGTTTTAGAATTAGATACAAATATATTGTTTTTTTATTTCCAATCGATCATTCTTTCGAAAGTTTCTCCATTAATAAATATACTTCACCATAATCTCAATATTTCTAAGAATACGATGAATTTTTAGTTTGCCGTAAATTAAA
>ENA-UEQJ01001726-UEQJ01001726.1-human-gut-metagenome-genome-assembly--contig:-NODE-1726-length-16899-cov-4.337891_pt1 | contig 16899 bp, 9 predicted proteins | sample MGYA00242937_ERZ507938 | MGnify/ENA primary metagenome ERZ507938 (study PRJEB26167, sample SAMN06115437) | human gut metagenome | host: Homo sapiens | place: China:Gansu | collected 2015-07-03 | study...
TCTGCAGACCGAAGCGCCGCTGAAACGTGCGATCATCCCGTTCGGTGGTATCAAAATGGTTGAAGGTTCCTGCAAAGCGTATAATCGCGAGCTGGACCCGATGCTGAAAAAAATCTTCACAGAGTACCGTAAAACTCACAACCAGGGCGTTTTCGACGTCTATACCCCGGACATCCTGCGCTGCCGTAAATCCGGCGTGCTGACGGGTCTGCCGGATGCTTACGGTCGTGGTCGTATCATCGGTGACTACCGTCGCGTTGCGCTGTACGGTATCGACTTCCTGATGAAAGACAAATTCGCCCAGTTCAACTCTCTGCAAGCGAAACTGGAAAGCGGCGAAGACCTGGAAGCGACCATCCGTCTGCGTGAAGAAATCGCTGAACAACACCGCGCACTGGGCCAGATCAAAGAGATGGCCGCTAAATATGGCTATGACATCTCCGGTCCGGCGACCACCGCTCAGGAAGCGATTCAGTGGACCTACTTCGGTTACCTGGCTGCCGTGAAATCTCAGAACGGCGCGGCAATGTCCTTCGGTCGTACCTCCAGCTTCCTGGATATCTACATCGAGCGTGACCTGCAGGCGGGTAAAATCACCGAGCAAGACGCGCAGGAAATGGTTGACCACCTGGTCATGAAACTGCGTATGGTTCGCTTCCTGCGTACCCCGGAATATGATGAACTGTTCTCCGGCGACCCGATTTGGGCAACGGAATCCATCGGCGGTATGGGCGTTGACGGCCGTACTCTGGTGACCAAAAACAGCTTCCGCTTCCTGAACACCCTGTACACCATGGGGCCGTCTCCGGAGCCGAACATTACTATCCTGTGGTCTGAAAAACTGCCGCTGAGCTTCAAGAAATTCGCCGCTAAAGTGTCCATCGATACCTCTTCTCTGCAGTATGAGAACGATGACCTGATGCGTCCTGACTTCAACAACGACGACTACGCTATCGCATGCTGCGTAAGCCCGATGGTTGTTGGTAAGCAAATGCAGTTCTTCGGCGCTCGCGCTAACCTCGCGAAAACCATGCTGTACGCTATCAACGGCGGCGTGGATGAAAAACTGAAAATGCAGGTTGGTCCGAAATCTGAACCGATCAAAGGCGACGTCCTGAACTTCGACGAAGTAATGGATCGCATGGATCACTTCATGGACTGGCTGGCTAAACAGTACGTCACCGCGCTGAACATCATCCACTACATGCACGACAAGTACAGCTACGAAGCCTCTCTGATGGCGCTGCACGACCGTGACGTTATCCGCACCATGGCGTGTGGTATCGCTGGTCTGTCCGTTGCTGCTGACTCCCTGTCTGCAATCAAATATGCGAAAGTTAAACCGATTCGTGACGAAGACGGTCTGGCTATCGACTTCGAAATCGAAGGCGAATACCCGCAGTTTGGTAACAATGATCCGCGTGTAGATGACCTGGCTGTTGACCTGGTAGAACGTTTCATGAAGAAAATTCAGAAACTGCACACCTACCGTGACGCTATCCCGACTCAGTCTGTTCTGACCATCACTTCTAACGTTGTGTATGGTAAGAAAACTGGTAACACCCCAGACGGTCGTCGTGCTGGCGCGCCGTTCGGACCGGGTGCTAACCCGATGCACGGTCGTGACCAGAAAGGTGCAGTAGCCTCTCTGACTTCCGTTGCTAAACTGCCGTTTGCTTACGCTAAAGATGGTATCTCCTACACCTTCTCTATCGTTCCGAACGCACTGGGTAAAGACGACGAAGTTCGTAAGACCAACCTGGCTGGTCTGATGGATGGTTACTTCCACCACGAAGCATCCATCGAAGGTGGTCAGCACCTGAACGTTAACGTGATGAACCGTGAAATGCTGCTCGACGCGATGGAAAACCCGGAAAAATATCCGCAGCTGACCATCCGTGTATCTGGCTACGCAGTACGTTTCAACTCGCTGACTAAAGAACAGCAGCAGGACGTTATTACTCGTACCTTCACTCAATCTATGTAATTAGATTTGACTGAAATCGTACAGTAAAAAGCGTACAATAAAGGCTCCACGAAAGTGGGGCCTTTTTTAGCGCGAGAGCCTTTTTTGTCAGCTATCTATACTTTAAGGTGACTGCCAAAACAGACTCGACGTAGCCTTCGAGCTGCGCACCAACACGGCCTCAGATGGGCCACATCTGGAGAAACACCGCAATGTCAGTTATTGGTCGCATTCACTCCTTTGAATCCTGTGGCACCGTTGATGGCCCGGGCATCCGCTTTATTACCTTTTTCCAGGGCTGCCTGATGCGCTGCCTGTACTGCCATAACCGTGACACCTGGGATACCCACGGCGGCAAAGAAATCACCGTTGAAGAATTAATGAAAGAGGTGGTGACCTATCGTCACTTTATGAATGCTTCCGGTGGCGGCGTCACCGCCTCGGGCGGTGAGGCGATCCTGCAGGCGGAGTTTGTTCGCGACTGGTTCCGCGCGTGTAAGAAAGAAGGCATCCACACCTGCCTGGATACCAACGGCTTCGTACGTCGCTACGATCCGGTTATCGACGAGCTGCTGGAGGTAACAGACCTGGTGATGCTGGATCTCAAGCAGATGAACGATGAGATTCACCAGAACCTGGTGGGCGTTTCTAACCATCGTACGCTGGAATTCGCCCAGTATCTGGCGAAGAAGAATATCAATGTCTGGATCCGCTACGTGGTGGTTCCCGGCTGGTCAGACGATGATGATTCCGCGCACCGCCTGGGCGAATTTACCCGCGATATGGGCAATGTCGAAAAAATCGAGCTGCTGCCCTACCATGAGCTGGGTAAACACAAATGGGTAGCGATGGGCGAAGAGTACAAGCTGGACGGCGTCCATCCGCCGAAGAAAGAGACCATGGAGCGGGTAAAAGGCATCCTTGAGCAGTATGGTCACAAAGTAATGTACTAATCCCGCCCGGGCCGGTGATGCGCTTATGCCGGCCTGCAACGGCGTGGGAAGCTGTGTCCGCCCCGCCGTTTCATTCTCATGAAAAACGACTTGTCCTCTCTGCGGCAGTAAGCCTATGCGATTGCAGCAGATGACGCGCAGCATGCGCTGCGCGTTGCAGGGTCAGGCGTGCGCCACCGGCGTCGGATGATGCCCGGCTTTGCGCAGCAGGGTCAGCAGATAGATAAACGACACGCTGGCGATCATGATAAACAGCAGGTTGTCTGAGAAGTTCTGCATCAGCATCGCCGTCAGGGTCGGGCCCAGCAGGCTGCCGATGGTATAGCTCATCAGCAGCGCCTGATTCATCGCCACCAGCTGATGGTGCTCCACTTTTTCACAGGCCCAGGCCATCGCCACCGGATACAGCGTGAAACCAGATGCCCCAAGCACAAACAGCGCCGGGGCCATTGCCGCCTGACTAAGCATCGCCAGACATCCCAGAATGACCACAAAGACCTGTACCCGCAGCACCAGCAGGCGACCGTAGCGGTCTGCCAGGCGCCCTACCGGCCACTGGCCGAGGATCCCCGCACTCACCATCACCGCCATCCAGAAGCCGATGCCGGAGTCGCTGACGCCCTGATGGTTCAGCCACAGCGGCATCAGGCCATACAGCGAGCCGAGGACAATCCCCGAAATAATACAGCCATTGACCCCGTGGCGCGCCTGGCGCAGCTTCAGCATCGGCCAGATACGTACCGTTTCATGCGGTTCTTCTGCCTGCCCCATAATGCGGGTAAACAGCAACGGCAGGATCGCCGCCAGCGCCAGGCCGGTCACCCACGGCAGGACGCTCATTAAATCGGTGGGTAATTTACTGACCATCAGCTGGCCCAGTACGGTACCGACGTAATAGACCATCATGTACGCCGCCAGCAGACGACCGCGACTGCGGGAAGTGCCGCTGCAAACCAGCGCGCTTTCCACCACCACCCAGATCATCGCGCAACCTACGCCGGCGATAAAACGCCAGCTCAGCCATGTCCAGAAGCCAACGGTGATCCCCAGCCCTACGCAGCCGACGGCGAAAATTAACGATGCGAGATAATAGCTACGGTTAAACCCCAGGCGCTTGATCACCCAGCCGGCCAGCAACGTACCGGCCAGGTTGCCGGTAAAATAGGATGACCCCACCATGCCGACCTGCCAGGTTGGCATGTTTTCATGGGCGAGCCAGAGCGGGACGAGCGTATTCAGCACCGCTATCGCCAGGGTCAATAAAAGCAGGCCACAGAGCAGCATTTGCACTGGCCGGGTGTAGATGGTCATGGGTAAAAACCGTGAGGAATGTTCAGATCGCGAGCGCATCATGCCACTGCTAAAAACATTGTCAATCCACCTGAAATCAGGCGTGACGCGGTTTTGTCGGCTACGATAGAAGTTTTTTATCCAGAGGATGGAAAAAGGTGAGACAACAGATAATACGCTATTGTTTTTGCTGGTTTATTAATAAATGCCGAAGTTAATTTCAGTTGAAAAATTTCATCTATCGACAGCACGTTTTCATCATGCCGGTGGTTAGGCACCGGCATGATGGAGGTGGTTAACTGGCGACAGCCATCCCAACGGTCATATGCAGGCCATAGAATACGCCGCGGCCGATCATCTCTCCCGCCAGTATCAGAACAAAGGCCAGGCCGAGCAGCGAGACCGCCGGTTTGCGGCCGCGAATCTGCGGCACGCACCAGCAGGCCAGGGCCAGCGCCAGCAGCACCACGCGCCAGGCCATAAGCAACCCGTAATCCGGCACCAGGGCGGAGGCCTGCTGAACTGAGCTGCGGATGGTGGCAAGTTCACTTCCCTGCATCACGACCACCATAATACTGACCAGCAGCGCCAGCAAACTAACCACCGGCAGCAGGCGCAGCGCCCAACCATCGACGCCTGCGACGCGCAGCAGCAGGTAGCCCAGCAGTGGACCGCCGATAAACAGCGTCAGGAAGAAGCTCAGCGGCGTCCAAACGGTGTACCAGGTCGGCACCGTGTCGATGGTGTTGTATACCCGCACCATCATCCACACGAAAATCACGCCCAGCACCATGGTCACCACCAGCCACAGGCTCCGCAGGCCGGCAGGCAGCTTTTTGCACACGGCCAGCAGCCAGCCAATTCCGCCGACGGCGAAGAAGATCGCCCCGCTGGCTATTTCATTACTCAGCGACGAGGCTCCCACGCGATTCAGCGAATTAAAGGCCCGCAGCGGCGAGCCAAGGTGCATCGTCGAGGCAATAAACCCGATCCCCATCAATACCCACAGTCCGAGCATGCTGCCCACCACGCGCTGCTCCTGCTCACGGGAAAGCTTGCCTGTCATCAGCGCCAGCGCCAGAACAATAAAGCCGCCTACGACGCACTGGCCGAATACCGTAAAGACCATCAGCGGCCATTCATGCCATCCGTTTCCCATCTCACACCTCCTTCGGGTTCGCCAGGTAACCGGTGGTATCGCCACACGGCCGGGCATTGGCGTTAGGTTTGATAACGATACTCGGCCGGGTAAAGTGCGCCGACGGCAGCGGCGCTACCGCGGCCAGCTGGCCGTGCTTAGCGCGCAGTTCGGCAATTGGCCCGAAATCCAACGCCCGCAGCGGGCAGGACTCGACGCAGATCGGCTTTTTCCCCTCGGCGACGCGCTCGTGACAGCCATCGCACTTGGTCATATGGCCTTTGTCGGCGTTGTACTGCGGGGCGCCGTACGGGCAGGCCATATGGCAGTAGCGGCAGCCAATGCATACCTCTTCGTTGACCACCACAAAACCGTCTTCGCGCTTATGCATCGCGCCGCTCGGACAGACCTTGGTGCAGGCCGGATCTTCGCAGTGGTTACAGGCGATGGAGAGGTAATAGGCAAACACGTTCTGCTGCCAGACGCCGTTGTCCTCCTGCCAGTCGCCGCCGGCATATTCATAGATGCGGCGGAAGCTGACCTCCGGGGTCAAGTTTTTGTAGTCCTTACAGGCCAGCTCGCAGGTTTTGCAACCGGTGCAACGGGCGGAATCAATAAAAAATCCATACTGGGTTGTCATCGGTTACTCCTTACAGCTTCTCAACCTGAACGAGGTTGGTATGCGACGGGTTTCCCTTCGCCAGCGGCGACGGACGCTGGGTGGTCAGCACGTTGATGCTGCCCGCCTGATCCACACGCGAGGCGTCCGGGTTGTACCAGGCCCCTTCCCCCAGCGCGACGACGCCCGGCATCATGCGCGGCGTCACCTTCGCTTCGATATGCACTTCACCCCGATCGTTGAAGATGCGAATACGATCGCCGTTGGCAATGCCGCGCTTGCGGGCGTCGATCGGGTTAATCCACATCTCCTGCCGACAGGCGGCCTTCAGCACATCGACGTTGCCGTAGGTCGAGTGGACGCGAGATTTATAGTGGAAGCCGGTGAGCTGTAGCGGGTATTTCGCTGTCAGCGGATCGTTGTAGTTTTCGAAACCCGGGGTGTAGATCGGCAGCGGATCGATAACATCCCCTTCCGGCAGCTCCCAGGTGGCCGCGATTTTCGCCAGATCCTGCGAGTAAATTTCGATCTTGCCCGAAGGCGTGGTCAGCGGATTAGCCTGCGGATCCTCACGGAAGGCTTTGTAGGCCACATGATGACCTTGCGGATCGCGCTGCTTATAGATGCCCTGCTGACGGAAGGTGTCGAAATCCGGCAGGTCGGGAATCGCTTTGCGCGACTGCTCATACAGATAGCGCATCCAGCCTTCCTGGGTACGGCCTTCGGTAAACTGCTCTTCGACGCCCAGACGCTTTGCCAGTTCGCTGGTCATCTCATAGATGGTTTTGCATTCAAAGCGCGGCTTGATGGCCTGATCGGCAAAGATAACGTAGGACATGTTGCCGCAGGAGGCATCCAGCGCGAAATCCATCTGCTCGGAGGCGGTACAGTCCGGCAGCAGAATATCAGCGTATTTCGCCGAGGAGGTCATATGGCAGTCAATGACCACAATCATCTCGCATTTCTTGTCGTCCTGCAGGATTTCGTGGGTCCGGTTGATCTCAGAATGCTGGTTAATCAGACAGTTGCCCGCATAGTTCCAGATCATTTTGATCGGCACGTCGAGCTTATCTTTACCGCGTACGCCGTCGCGCAGAGCGGTCATTTCCGGGCCGCGCTCAATCGCATCGGTCCACATAAACATCGAGATACTGGTCTCAACCGGATTCTCCAGCGTCGGCATACGCTCAAAAGGCAGACTATACGAGCCCTCGCGCGCCCCGCTATTGCCGCCGTTGATCCCGACGTTACCCGTCAGAATGGCGAGCATTGAGATGGCGCGGGTGGCGATCTCTCCGTTGGCGTGACGCTGCGGACCCCAGCCCTGGCTAATATAGGCCGGTTTGGCGGTGGCAATTTCGCGCGCCAGTTTAACAATGCGTTCGCGCGGAATACCGGTAATCGTCGAGGCCCACTCCGGCGTTTTGGCGATACCGTCAGTGCCCTGGCCAAGAATGTAAGCTTTGTAATGACCATTGGCTGGCGCACCGGCGGGCAGCGTTTTCTCGTCGTATCCCACGCAGTATTTATCGAGGAAAGGCTGGTCGACCAGATTCTCGGTGATCATCACCCACGCGAGGCCCGAAACCAGTGCCGCATCGGTCCCCGGACGAATTGGGATCCATTCATCTTCACGCCCAGCGCCGGTGTCGGTATAGCGCGGATCGATGATTATCATCCGGGCATTGGATTTCTGCCGCGCCTGTTCAAGGTAGTACGTTACCCCGCCGCCGCTCATCCGCGTTTCGCCGGGGTTATTGCCGAACAGCACCACCAGCTGACTGTTTTCAATATCCGATGGGCTGTTGCCGTCCGCCCAGCCGCCGTAGGTGTAATTCAGACCGGCAGCAATCTGCGCTGATGAATAGTCGCCATAATGGTTGAGATAGCCACCGCAGCAGTTCATCAGACGGGCAATCAGCGTTTTCCCCGGCGGCCAGGAGCGGGTCAGCGTCCCGCCGAGCGTGCCGGTGCCGTAGTTCAGATAGATGGATTCATTGCCGTACTCTTTAATCAGCCGCTGCATATTGCTGGCGATGGTATCCAACGCCTCTTCCCAGCTGATTTGCTCGAACTTGCCCTCACCGCGTTTACCAACGCGCTTCATCGGGTACTTCAGACGGTCCGGATTATAGACCCGGCGGCGCATTGAACGCCCACGCAGGCAGGCGCGGACCTGGTGCAAACCGTCATAGTTATCATCACCGGTATTATCGGTTTCGACGTATTTAATCGCGCCATCCACCACGTGCATGCGCAGCGGGCAACGGCTACCGCAGTTGACGGTGCAGGCGCTCCAGACCACCTTCTCACTGGCGGGCGCCGGCGTATCGGCAGCATGCGACAGTCGGGTAAAAGGTAACGTTAGTGCGTTGCTGGCCAGCGCCAGGCCGCCTATTGCCGTGGTTTTCATCAGACCACGGCGGCTTACCTCAGCAGCCAGTAAAGCATCAGGGGCTTTAATTTTCATGGATACTCGCTTTGGTTGCTCACAATAAACTGACAAGCGTTATATAGACATATATATAATGCTTTGCGATATTATTGGTTTTTTATGCTGGTTTAATCCAAAGGGAGTATCACTGCATTCGCGACAAGGATTATTGCCCGGTATCAATAAGGGCGTAAAAAAAGCGCCCGCAGGCGCTTTTAAAAGAAGGAGTGAGAAGTTTAGCCGATATATTCGAGGCCGCGCATATACGGGCGCAGCACTTCCGGGATCTCGATACGGCCATCAGCCTGCTGATAGTTTTCCATCAGCGCCACCAGGGTACGACCTACTGCCAGGCCAGAACCATTCAGGGTATGAACGAGACGGGTCTTCTTATCGGACTTGCTGCGGCAGCGAGCCTGCATACGACGCGCCTGGAAATCCCAGACGTTGGAGCAGGAGGAGATCTCACGATAAGTGTTTTGCGCCGGAACCCATACTTCGAGGTCATAGGTTTTGCAGGCGCTGAAGCCCATATCGCCGGTGCACAACGCGACCTTACGGTACGGCAGGCCCAGCAGCTGCAGCACTTTCTCGGCGTGACCGGTCATCTCTTCCAGCGCGGCCATAGAGTCTTCCGGGCGGACGATCTGCACCATTTCAACTTTATCGAACTGGTGCATACGGATCAGACCACGGGTGTCGCGGCCATAGGAACCGGCTTCAGAGCGGAAGCACGGCGTATGGGCGGTCATTTTGATCGGCAGATCGTCCTCGTCGATGATTTCATCGCGCACCAGGTTGGTCAGCGGCACTTCCGCCGTCGGGATCAGCGCGTAGTTGCTGCTGTCAGCCTCTTCTTCCAGCGGACGGGTATGGAACAGGTCGCCGGCGAATTTCGGCAGCTGGCCAGTGCCATACAGGGTGTCCTGGTTTACCAGGTACGGGACATAGTTTTCGCTGTAGCCATGCTGTTCGGTGTGCAGATCCAGCATGAACTGCGCCAGGGCGCGGTGCAGACGGGCCAGCTGCCCTTTCATCACCACGAAGCGCGAGCCGGTGAGCTTAACGGCGGCGGCAAAATCCAGCCCCCCGTGCATTTCACCCAGCGTCACATGATCGCGCACCTCAAAATCGAACTGACGCGGCGTACCCCAGCGGCTAACTTCAACGTTGTCGTTTTCGTCGCGGCCAACCGGCACATCATCATGAGGAATATTCGGGATCGCCAGCGCGATATCGCGAATTTCCGCCAGCAGCGTTTCCAGCTCGGATTTTGCAGCATCCAGTTGTTCGCCAAGCTTGTTAACTTCCAGGCGTAATGGCTCGATGTCTTCCCCGCGCGCTTTCGCCTGGCCAATGGATTTCGATCGGGAGTTACGCTCCGCCTGCAGGTTTTCCGTTTGCACCTGCAGAACTTTACGACGCTCTTCAAGCGCGCGAAGTTTATCTACATCCAGCTTAAAGCCCCGGCGTGCCAGTTTTTCTGCGACTGCGTCTGGCTCGGTACGCAGCAGATTGGGATCGAGCATGCTTATCCTGTGCTTATCGAATTAAAAAAGAAAAGTGGCCGCAGACTACGACCACGGAAATAGTGTAATAACCTTACCGCAACGCCTCAATTAGCGGTAGCGTTTTATCGGGCTATTTTGATCCTGTTCAGCCAGCCAGGCGAGCTTTTCGCCAATTTTGCCCTCAAGCCCCCGGTTTGTCGGGTGATAATAGCGCGTTTGCGCCATTTCCTGCGGGAAGTACTGCTCGCCGGCGGCGTAGGCGTTGGGTTCGTCATGAGCGTAACGATACTCCTGGCCGTAGCCCATCTCTTTCATCAGCTTCGTCGGCGCATTGCGCAGATGCACCGGAACGTCGTAGTCAGGACGATCCCGCGCGTCGGCCAGCGCCGCTTTGAAGGCGGTGTACACCGCGTTGCTCTTCGGCGCGCAGGCCAGATAGACAATGGCCTGGGCAATCGCCCGTTCGCCTTCCGCCGGCCCGACGCGGGTAAAGCAATCCCACGCCGAAATAGCGACCTGCATCGCCCGCGGGTCGGCGTTGCCGACATCTTCCGAGGCAATCGCCAGACAGCGGCGGGCAACGTACAGCGGATCGCCGCCGGCGGTGATGATCCGCGCGTACCAGTAAAGTGCCGCATCCGGCGCGCTTCCGCGCACCGACTTATGCAGAGCAGAAATCAAATCGTAGAACCGGTCGCCTTTGTTATCAAAGCGCGCGCTGCGCTCGCCAGCGATCTCGGTCAGCAGTTCCGCCTTCAGCACCCGCTTGCCCGAGTCATCGCTTTCGGCCATATCGGCCATCATTTCCAGGGTATTCAGCGCTCGCCGCGCGTCGCCGTTCACTAGCTCGGCAATAGCCCTGCGGGTCTCATCCGGCAAAATGATATCCTGGCCGCCGTAGCCGCGGGTTTTATCGTTCATCGCCTGGTCAAGCACCCGCTCGATATCGTCGGTGGTGAGCGATTTCAGTAAGTAGACGCGAGCGCGGGAGAGCAGCGCCGAGTTAAGCTCAAAGGAGGGGTTTTCGGTGGTCGCGCCAATAAAAGTGATGGTGCCGTCTTCAATATGCGGCAGAAAGGCATCCTGCTGGCTTTTATTAAAGCGATGCACTTCGTCAACAAACAGGATGGTCCGCCGGCCGGCGTTGCGATTTTGCCGCGCGCGCTCAATAGCCTCGCGAATCTCTTTCACCCCGGAGGTTACCGCTGAGATCCGTTCGACATCGGCGCTGGCGTAGCGGGCAATCACTTCCGCCAGAGTGGTCTTGCCGGTACCCGGCGGCCCCCAGAGGATCATCGAATGCAGGTGCCCGGCCTCAATGGCCCGCGGCAGGGGTTTACCCGGCGCCAGCAGGTGCTGCTGGCCAATATACTGCGCTAAATTTTCTGGCCGCATGCGAGCGGCCAGAGGTTGAAACGCGTTGTCGGAAAAATCGAGCGACAGATTGCTCACTTTCGCCTCTACTTACGTTGATCGTCCACCGTCACCCCTTTCGGCGGCGTAAAGGTGAACTTAGCTGCGTCGACGGCGCCGTTCTGCTGCGATTTCAGCTGATAGCTGCTGCGCTGATCATCCTGCTCGACGGCGCTGAACTGATGGATAGTGCCGTCCCGACCGACGTTGATCGTGAACTGCTTGAGGTTGCCGCTGCCGCTTTTTGGCGTCAGCACAAAATCATCGCCATTTTGCTTGATATTATATTGCTGCCAGTCGCTGGACTGGTTGCGGGCAATCAGCATAAACGGCGTGTTGCTGGTAGCGTCTTTCAGCCAGGTCGCCGTGGCCTGCTCGACGAACGGGTTATAGAACCACAGCGTTTTACCATCCGAAACGAGGATGCTCTCATCCGGCTGGGTCATATGCCAGTTAAACAGGTTCGGGCGTTTCACCCACAGGTCTCCCTGCCCGTCCTGCACGGCGTTACCGCTACCGTCGGTGACTTTTTGCGTGAAGCTGGCATGGAAGCTGCTCACTTTATCAAGACGGCTTTTTAAGTCGCTGGCCGCATCTGCCCAGACCTGGCTGACGACCATACCAGACAGTAATGCACAGGTGATTGCGAGTTTTTTCATTGTTCTTCCTTAATGTGCGTCACTCCCGACGCGGGAGCCTCTTCTGCCCCTACTGTAGGACCGCCGGCGGCGGTGGGACAGAAGAATTGGCTGATTTTGCGCTTATTTACCCAACTTTGCACTCATTCAAAGGGCGGCGGCGCCAGCACTTCGCGGTTACCGTTATGGCCCTGCTCGCTGACGATACCCTGCGCTTCCATCTGTTCGATAATACGCGCGGCACGGTTATAGCCGATGCGGAACTGACGCTGAACCCCGGAAATCGACGCTTTGCGCTTCTCGGTCACAAAGTTGACTGCCTGATCGAACAACGGATCCAGCTCTTCCCCGCCGTCGAAGCCGCCACCGCCGCCTTCGCTTTCGCTGTCGGAGGTAATGCCATCCACATATTGCGGGCGACCGCGGGCTTTCCAGTCCTGAACCACGGCGTGGACTTCCTGGTCGCGCACAAACGCCCCGTGGACGCGCACCGGCGTGGTAGAGTTCGGCCCGGAGTAAAGCATATCCCCCATACCCAGCAGCGATTCCGCGCCGCCCTGATCGAGAATGGTACGTGAGTCAATTTTACTCGACACGGTAAAGGCGATGCGCGTCGGGATGTTGGCCTTAATCAGGCCGGTAATAACATCTACCGACGGACGCTGTGTCGCCAGCACCAGGTGGATCCCCGCCGCGCGCGCTTTCTGCGCCAGGCGAGCGATCAGCTCTTCCACCTTTTTGCCGACGGTCATCATCAGATCGGCGAATTCATCCACCAGCACCACGATGTACGGCAGTTTTTCCAGCACCGGATGTACGGCGTCCATGCTGTCGCCAGGCTTCCAGTACGGATCCGGGATCGGACGTCCCATGCGCGCGGCTTCGGCGATCTTCTCGTTGTAGCCCGCGAGGTTACGCACGCCCAGCGCCGACATCAGCTTGTAGCGGCGCTCCATCTCATTGACGCTCCAGCGCAGCGCATTGGCGGCGTCTTTCATGTCGGTGACCACTTCCGTCAGCAGGTGCGGAATTCCTTCGTAGACCGACAGCTCGAGCATTTTCGGGTCGATCATAATGAAACGCACATCTTCCGGCTGCGCCTTGTAGAGCATGCTGAGGATCATGGCGTTGACGCCAACAGACTTACCGGAACCGGTGGTACCGGCCACCAGCAGATGCGGCATTTTCGCCAGATCGGCTACTACCGGATCGCCAGCGATGTCTTTGCCCAGCACCACGGTGAGCGGAGATGGGTTATCACGGAACTTGGCGTTGTCGAGCACTTCACGCAGGTAGACGGTCTGGCGTTTTTTATTCGGCAGCTCAAGCCCGACATACGGTTTGCCCGGGATCACCTCCACCACGCGCACGGCGACCGTTGACAGCGATCGCGCCAGGTCCCGTGACAGGTTAGAGATCCGTGCGGCCTTAACGCCAGGCGCCAGATTCAGTTCGAAGCGGGTGATCACCGGCCCCGGTGAGTAGTTCACCACATCCGCTTTAATGCGGAAATCGGCGAGTCGCGCTTCCACCAGGCGTGCCATCTGCTCGAGAGCAAAGGTATCCACCGGCTCGACTTCACTCGGCGGCGGGGTAAGCAGATCCAGCGACGGCAGTGGCGTGGTCGGCTTTTGCAGCGGTCGACTATCGCCATTGCGCATCAGCAGCGGGTGGATCAGGCTCTCCTGCGGCGCAGGGGCGGCAGGCTGCCCCTGAGGGGCAACCGGTTGTTGCGGCTGCACGGGCTGCGACGCAGTCGGATAGGACTGCGGCTGCGGCGGCACAGGCTGATGGTGTATCGGCTGATGCTGCGCAGGTTGATAACCCTGCTGCGGAGCGGCCGCCGGTTGTTGATAGCGCTGGGCCGGCTGCTGCGGCTGGACTTCCGGCGTCGGCGTAAACAGCGGTTCGCTCGGGCCGTCATTGACCAACGTTTTCATCGGCGAGAATTCATAATCTGCCGGCGAGAACGGGTTGGCGCCCGGCGGCTGCTCGGTAGCGTACCGCTGCTGCTGGGTAGCGGCAAACTGACGCGCCAGCTCCGCTTCCGCCGCGGCGTCGGCCTCATCGTCATCAGTCGCGTTATCGTCTTCCCAGCGATGACCGTAGCGCTGCTGCTGGGTGGCGGCGAACTGGCGAGCCAGTTCATCCTGCTCCATAGCATCCGCTTCCTCATCCGAGAGCAGCTCATCATCATAATGCGGATCGCGCTCCGCCTGCCGCGCGCGCTGTTCCGCCTCCCGCTGCGACGGTAGCTTGATGCCGTAGGAGGCCAGTTCCCGACGCGTAGGAACACGCACGCGATTGGGCCGCGGTAGTTTTGGACCGATGCCCTCTTTCACCTGAACCCGTGGGCCGCTGGACGCCGGGCTGAACAATGGCGTAGCCGCAGCGGATGCGGCAGTGGACGAGGTTGCTGCCGCCGCGCCGCCGCTGGCGGCGGTAGCCTGATGCACCCCAGCCGCTACCGCAGAGACTACGGTTGTCTCCACTGGCGGTTTGGACGCAGTGGTCGGCGGCGTCAGCGGTTTAGTGGCAATCGGACTTTCCGGCTCAGGAATTGGCTGATACCAGGAGGCCAACAGCTCGCGTTCGCGCGCCCGCTTCTCTTCCACTTCCTCGAAATAATAGAGCGGCGGACGTTTCACTTCCTCCTGCACGACCTCGGGCTCTGGCTCCGGTGGGGGAACTGGCGCGCTTTGCGGCTGATACGCCGCTGGCTCCGGCTGATACGGCTGCGGCGCGGGCTGGCCGGCATGCGGGTCGTAAGCCGGCTGCTGGTAGGTCTGCGGCGCGGGCTGACCGGCATGCGGATCGTAAGCCGGCTGCTGATACGGCGCTGGCTCAGGCTGATAGGTCTGCGGCGCAGGTTGACCGGCATAGGGATCGTAAGCCGGCTGCTGATACGGCGCTGGCTCAGGCTGATAGGCCTGCGGCGCAGGTTGACCGGCATACGGATCGTAAGCCGGCTGCTGATACGGCGCTGGCTCAGGCTGATACGCCTGCGGCGCAGGTTGACCGGCACGCGGATCGTAAACCGGCTGTTGATACGGCGCTGGCTCAGGCTGATACGCCTGCGGTGCGGTTTGCCCCGCTGGCGGCTGATAAGCAGCCTGCTGGAACGGAGCGGGTTCAGGCTGATACGCCTGCTGCGGCGGATAGCTGGCTTCCGGCTGATAAGCTGGCGCAGCGCCGTAATGGCCCACCGGTGATTCTGCCCACGCCTGCGGCGCGGCAGTAGCCGCCGCCGCTGCGCTTACCGGCTCAGCGATACTGTGGCCATTCAACAACGGATCGTAAGGGTCGAAATCGCCCGGGCGCACGGCGCTGGCGCCGGAGAACAGCACATCATCCTCTGCGGGACGCGCGGCGCTGGCGCCGGAAAACAGTACATCGTCGGCGGCAACAGGCGCCCCGCTGGCGCTGTATTGCACCACCTCTTCGCCGTCATCCATCCGTTTGCCGGAGAAAAGCGCAGCGTCGGTTTTACGCCCCATAGGGTTGGTAAATTTCTCGGCCAGACGCTTACGCCGCGCCAGCGCGCTGCGTAAGATACGGGCGCGACGCGATTCCTGCGGCCTGGCCGCCTCTTCGTCGTCGTACTCTTCCTCGTCGTCTTCGTATTCGCCTTCATCGACCCAGGTATCATCCCGACGGGTACGGTTGCTGGCAAAGGTGAGAACGGACAGGATGCCGCCGCCCAGCTTTTCCGCAATGCTGACCCACGACCAGCCGGTGAACAGCGTCAGCCCGGCCGCCCAGATACACAACAGGGCGATGGTGCCGCCGCTGCTGTGCAGCAGGGGTTGCAGCGTGGTGCTCAGCAGGCTGCCGATCACCCCGCCGGAGGCGAAGTACCAGATATCATCGGCGTTAATCGCCGCCAGACCACAGGAGGTCAGGATCAGGGCTAACGCACCGATGAGGCGAAGGGAAACGGCAAAATAATCAATGTATTCGTCGTTTTCCTGATGCCGCCAGGCAAACCAGCATCCGCCGATGATGATCACCGGGATGGTGTAGGCCATGACGCCAAAAATGAAAAAGAGGGTATCGGCAAGCCACGCGCCGGGGGCGCCGCCTAAATTATGAATAGGCTCATGCCATGCCGTTTGCGACCAGCTGGGGTCCGAGGGGTTAAAGCTCAGTAGTGCCGCCATCAGCCAGATGGCGAAGAGGGAGCAAAGGATGAGCATCGCCTCAAGGAGTCGGCGCCCGCTGCTGAGTTTGGTTAGTTTGACTTCTTTGTCTTCGGTGTATTCCTGGCTCAAGAAAGGCTCTCCAGGTATCAGGCTGTTTCCTGCCTGCTGCTAAAACGGACAACAGCGCCGGGTCTCCCCGGCACTGTTGCTGTATGGATTAACAGGAGTGTAATCAAACTACGTCGAGTTTGCACCTGTTCCGTGTTAGCGCGTCTTAATAACCAGACGATTACTTTGCTTGACTTCTTCCATTACCACGTAGGTACGGGTGTCGTTAACGCCCGGCAGGCGCAGCAAGGTCTCGCCCAGTAATTTACGATACGCTGACATATCCGGTACACGGGTTTTCAACAGATAGTCGAAATCACCGGAAACCAGATGACACTCTTGAATTTCTTCAAGTTTTTGTACTGCGGCGTTAAATTGCTCAAACACATCCGGTGCGCCACGATTCAGAGTAATCTCAACAAATACCAGAAGTGATGCATCCAGATAATGCGGGTTGAGCAGCGCCGTATAGCCCTGAATAAAACCCTGTCTTTCAAGACGACGCACACGCTCAAGGCAAGGCGTCGGAGAAAGTCCCACCCGTTTAGAAAGCTCGACGTTAGAAATTCGCCCATCTTTTTGCAATTCATTCAGGATGTTACGATCAATGCGGTCGAGATCTTTGCCAGGGCGCTTCTTGCTATCTACCATTATTATTGTCTCTCTGTATTCCTTCCCTACTCCTGT
>ENA-UEQJ01001743-UEQJ01001743.1-human-gut-metagenome-genome-assembly--contig:-NODE-1743-length-16794-cov-40.431417_pt1 | contig 16794 bp, 10 predicted proteins | sample MGYA00242937_ERZ507938 | MGnify/ENA primary metagenome ERZ507938 (study PRJEB26167, sample SAMN06115437) | human gut metagenome | host: Homo sapiens | place: China:Gansu | collected 2015-07-03...
CAGTCGCTAAGTAATAAAGAACTGAGTCTTAGAAACAAGACTATGGTAGATTTCTATATCAGCGTCATTAAGCGTTATCGCAAGGAACTTCTCAAACTCTCAACCCTCATAGTTGCAGATGCTTACTTCTCTACAAGTACATTTCTTTATAAATAAAAGTTTTTGTGTAATAGTTGTTTAATGACTAAAAGCAGACTTTAGGGAGTGCACTGACTACAGTTTTTAAATTTACGTATGGAAACAGTTATGAAAAGTAGTAAAAAGTAAAACACACACAAATATTATAGTTGATTTGTAAGCAAAAATTTGCTTTTATCATCTTTTTTACTTACCTTTGCGCCCAAAGTAGTTCAAGAAGTGAGGAAAATACGCAGATAACTGGCGTAAACCGACCTAAATTAGAACGAATAGCTAAAGATATATTATGTAATGCAGACAGTAAAAGAAGAATCATATCAAGCGATATTTAGGAAGTACTACCCTCGAATGTTTTATTATGCTAAACGTATCGTAGGGGAGGATGCTGCCGATGATGTAGTTCAAGAAGCTTTTCTTGAATTGTGGAATCGTATGGATGCATTGGAGACGGATGTCCCGCAGATAGAATCATACCTCTATAAGACGATTTATTCTAGAGGATTGAATTACTTGAAGCGCTATAAGAAAGTCAATACTGCAGCCATTGAAGATATCAACGAAATGCGTATGTCGTGCTATTTCTCTTCGTTGGGAGATGGAGAACAGGACATGGAAAACATGGAGTTGAGAAGAAAAATCAATCAGGCCATAGGGGAACTTCCTGATAAATGCAGGGAAATATTCGTTTTGAGCTATCTCAAGGATATGAAAAATAGTGAGATTGCTCTGATGATGAACGTATCCGTACGTACCGTTGAAGCTCATATTTATAAGGCTTTAAAGTCTCTTAGGGCTCGTTTGGGAATATTTTTTGTGTTTTTTGTACCTTTTTTATAGGTTATTGAGTAAGTGTTTTCTCAACAATTATTGTTGTGGTATTTAATAAGATTGTTAATTAATTAAGGATATTAAGCACGATTGTTATATGATAAATGAGGAATTAAAGGCGAGATTCTTGGCAGGTGAGTGCACGGAAGAGGAGCTCATCGCATTAAGGGATATATTAAAAAATTCTCCGGAGGAAAAACAAAAACTTTTCAAAGAAGAAAAGTTGAGCGATGAGTTCAAGGCGCAGTTCATGCCAAGGACCCAACTGATGCTTGCTGAACAGAGAATGCAGGCTAAGATCAGGGAGATGAAGGCTGAACAGCAGGCTGAGCATCATGCGCATATAATAGGTATGTGGCGTCGGGCTGCTGCGATTGCTGTGGTCTGCGTATTGGGTGGATTGGCCTGGTTCTATCTCCAGCACAATCCGATTTCTAATATGCAGATGCAGGTGGTGATGGCCAGTGCCGACAATGATACGACGGTTACTTTACCTGATGGAACTAAGGTCTGGCTCAACAAACTTGCTTCCATCAAATATCCGAAAGAGTTTGATGGTTCCGACCGTAAGGTAGAGATAGACGGTGAAGGTTATTTTGAGGTGACCAAAAATCCGCACAAGCCTTTCATCGTAGAGAGCGATGTGATGAGTGTTAAGGTGCTCGGTACCGTTTTCAATTTCCATGTGGATAAGGCTCATCAGCAGGCTTCCGTCAGTTTGCTCGAAGGTAAGGTAAGGGTAGAAGGAAATCATGATGAGGGTATGATCGTCTTGAAACCAGGACAGAAGGCATGTGTGGATGCGCGCTTAGGTAGTATGACGGTTTCTGAAACCGATGTCTATAAGAATGCAATGTGGCATGAGCACAAGACTTTCTTCAATAATGCAAGCGTGAATGAAATTGCCAAGATGCTGGAGAATATCTACGATGTGCAGGTGGTTGTTGATCCTACCATCAACCAGGATAATACTTACTCCGGTGTCATCAAAGAGAAGGAGACCATCGACTCGGTTCTCGATCTCTTGCAGAACACCCTGCCTATCCACTATCACGTGAAAGGCAGTAAGGTATTTATCACGAAGTAGTGAATCAGTAAGGTTTACACTTTAATTATATACTGTTATACGAGAAAAAGAGAGCACTTATTCAAAAAAATAATTTTTTGGGTAAGTGTTTTTTTGTTTTTTGCTGTTATATATTTGAAATTAATAACAACAAAAGGTAGTTATAATAACTTAAATGCTAAAAACAAGGATTATGACACATTGGTATCATTTACAAAAAACTAAAACCGCAGCTGCAGCCTTGGCTCTGATGTTGGTTTCCAGTTCCTGGACATCTGTAAAAGCCCAGATTTCGTTGAATGTTTCTCAGACCACTTTGGGAGCAGTCATCCAGAAAATCCAGAAACAGTCTAAATACCAGTTTACTTACGACGACAACTTGTCAAAGATGCAGGTGAATGCCGTTCAGGTGAAGAACGGTAAGGTAGAGGATGTTTTAAACAAGCTCTTGAAGAATAAGGGTGTATCTTATGTGATTAAGGATGGAATCATCTATCTGAAGAAAAAGGAAATTACTACAACTCCAAACACCCAGCAACCAAGACAGAAACGTACATATAAGGGTACGCTTCTCGATGAAAACAAGGAACCTCTCATTGGCGCTACCATCCTCGTAAAAGGCACCAATCATCGTGCTGTAACTGATATGGATGGTAATTTTACCATCGAGACCGATGAACCTGCCCCTGTCTTGCAGTTTACATATCTCGGATATAAGACGATGGATATGGCTGCAAAGGAAGGACATAACGTGAACGCACAGATGCTTCCTGACTCTCAGGCGTTGAAGGAAGTGGTGGTTACTGCCCTCGGTATCAAGCGTGAGAAGAAGATGTTGGGATATTCCGTACAGGATGTCAAGGCGGATGCTCTCAATACGACTGGCGACCCTTCTGTGACTGGTGCCCTCGACGGTAAGGTGGCTGGTCTGCAGATGAATACTTCCAGTACGGGTCTCGGTGGTTCTACCAAGATCACTATCCGTGGAAACTCTTCTCTTACTGATAATAACCAGCCTCTTTGGGTGGTAGATGGTGTTCCTTTTACCGACAACCAGAGTTCTGATGTTTCTGCTTATGGCGGATACGACCGTGGTGGCACTTCTCTGGACATCAACCCAGAGGATATCGAGTCTATCTCGGTACTCAAAGGTGCCAACGCTGCAGCCCTCTATGGTTCACGTGCAGGTAATGGTGTGATCTATGTTACAACCAAGAAGGGTAGTCATAAGCAGGGCTTCGGCATCACATACAACGGTAACTTTACTTGGAGTAAGGTGGCTGAAACAATCCCTATGCAGAAGCAGTACGGACAGGGCTCTCAGGGTGCTACGGTTTATAAAACTGATGAGGATGGCAACAAGACGCTTTCCAGCGAGTTGGCATTCGGTGCTCCGCTTGATGGCAGAATGGAACCTTCTTTTCTCGGTGAGAACATCGCTTACCGCTATTATGGCGATAAGTTGAAGGATTACTTCAATACAGGTTTCTCCCAGTTCCATACCGTAGCTCTCGGAAATTCTGATGAGAAAGGTCATTTCCGTCTCTCTTTAGGTTTCAACGACAATAAGGGTCTTTTCGATGGAGAGAAATTGGATAAGCTGATAGTTGACCTTAATGCAGGTAGAACTATCAATAAGTATCTTTCTACAGATAGCAAGATTTCTGTTTCTCGCATGAAAGCTGAGAACCGTCCGATGACTGGTCTCAATGGAGAGGTAGCCCAGTTGCTTTTCATTCCAGGCAACGTGCGTTTGCAGGATCTTCAGACTTATACAACTCAGGACCAATTGCATCGCAACTGGTTCGGACCAGATATGCAGTATGCCAACCCATACTATGTTCGTCATCGCTTCCAGAATAGCGATGAGCGTTGGCGTGCCTTCGGTTACTATGGTGCTAATGTCAACGTAACCGACTGGTTGAAGTTTAATGCTAAATATGCTTTCGATTATTATCGCACACGCATCCAGGCCACAGACTTGAGTTTGGGTAACTCTGCTGTGAGCATTCCGGGCAGACACTGGAGCGAGATCGTTACCGATGATAATATGAGCCGTTCGGAGGAAAACAACTTCGAGCACAATATCTCTTTCCTCTTCTTGGGTGACAATCAGGTGACCAAGAATTTGCGCTTGGGTTACAATCTGGGCGCCAACATCATGTACCAGAAGTACGAGTTGCTGAGTGCTGCTACCAAGAATATGTTGGAGAAGGATAATTGGATTTTCAATACAGGTTATCAGTTGACCAATGCCAGTGAGAATGGCCATGAGCGCTCTATGTACTCAGCCTTCGGTTCTTTGCAGTTGGCTTTCCGTGAGTATCTTTCATTGGATCTTACAGCCCGCAACGACTGGTCATCTACCTTGCCAAAGGACAACCGTTCTTTCTTCTATCCAAGTGCAAGTGTGAGCTATATCTTCAGCGATTTCATGCGCTCTATCAACCATTCGTTGCCAGCGTGGATGACTTTCGCCAAGACTCGTCTGTCTTTCGCTCAGGTAGGTAAGGACCCAAACCCATACAATCTCTACAACACCCGTTCTTATACCTATGAGAATGGCATCCGTGTGCCAATTCCACAGACCGTGAAGAAGAACAGCAACCTGAAACCAGAGATCAAGTCTTCCTTCGAGTGGGGTCTTGAGATGAAGTTCCTGGAGAACCGTTTGGGATTTGATTTCACCTATTATTATACCAAGACCAAGAACCAGGCTATGCTTGTAGATGTATCTGCTCCTTGGACACAGCAATGGGTGAATGCAGGTAAGATTACCAACAAGGGTATTGAGCTGATGCTTTACGGCACACCTGTCAAGACCAAGGACCTCAAGTTCGATCTCACCATGAATATTTCCAAGAATATCTCCCGTGTAGATGAACTGGCTAATGGCGTGGATCACATCTACTTTAATGGCGATGGCGACATGCCAGTCAAGGTAGGTGCGAAGGCAGGAGGTAAGTTGGGCGATATCTATGCCAATAACCTCATCAAGCGCGATGCGAATGGTCAGATGGTGATTGGCGAGAACGGTCTTCCAATGCCTGTTACCAGTAGTGATGCAGGCGGAAATTTGGAGCAGTATATCCTCGATCATCCTATCGGAAACATCGAGCCAAAGCTTCTCATGTCTGTTACTCCAAGTCTGAACTATAAGGGTGTAAGTCTCACTGCGATGTTTGATATGCGATTTGGCGGCGATATCGTGAGCGTATCAGAAGGTATGGCTACTGCTGTAGGAACTTCAGAGCGTTCGGCTTATCGTGGTGAGTACAAGGAGTTGAATGGTGTGAGCGACTACTATATGGTAGTTCCTGGTGTGACAGCCGACGGACAGGTGAATACCAAGGAGGTAAGTGCACAGTCTTACTATTCCAACATCGGTTTGTACAAGTCGCAGAAGGGTTATGCAGAGATGTTTATCCACAGTGCTTCCTATATCAAGTTGAAGGAACTCGCATTGGGTTACAGCCTCCCAAAGAGCGTGCTCAAGAAGACTCCTCTTACCAATGTGAAGTTGTCATTTGTGGCACGTAATCTCTGCTTCCTGCTGAAACATACACCAGGCAATCCTGATGGAGGTTATGATACTTCTATGTTCTCACAGGCCCTTGACTTTGCCGCAGTGCCATATACCCGCACCTTCGGTTTCTCAGTCAATGTAGGCTTCTAAATACTATCAACTACAACATAAACAGTTCAAGACAATGAAAAAGACGATTATATTCAAGACGATGCTTGTGTCCATGGCATTGGTAAGTTTATCTTCCTGCTATGACATGGATGAGATGAGCAAGAATCCATACGAATTGCCTGATAACACTACTGGCGGCGGTGAAGAGCAGCCTGGTGAAGAGGACAATACCAAGTATGCCGATATCAATATCGACTATAAGGTGAGCAAGGAAGACTCCTTGGCGTTGAAGAGTGAGTTGAGCTCTGCCAACTCTGTTTTCCGCAACTTCCTCTATGAGGGATTTTTCAATGACTATCAGATCACTACCAACTTGAGTCATGATATCTATGCAGGTTTCGTTGCCAATAACCAGCCTAAGCATGGTGGTGCATCTCCTGATTATTCATATAAAGATGGATGGAGTGCTGCGCGCTGGAGACATTTCTATACCGACCGCAGCAGTGAGTATCGTACCTTGTTGCGTGCCTATAAGTTCAATGAAAATACCAACAAGTACAAGAACTTATTCTACGTCACACGTATCTACTATGCTTTCTTAGCGCTTGCCAACACCGATACTTATGGCGATATGCCTTTCAAGGAGTATGTACAGGCTAAGATTCCTGAGACCAACAATGTGGCTTATAATACTCAGGCAGAGGTTTACGATGCCATGTTCCGTATGTTGGAGCAGGCTGTTGATAGCATCAAGCCAAACGATGCAACTCAGATAGGTTACGCTACCGATGATATCTGCTATCATGGTGACTGGAACAAGTGGCTCCGCTTTGCCAATTCTTTGCGCCTTCGCATGGCTTTGCGTATTTCCAATGTAGATCCTGCCCGTGCTAAGGAGGAGGCTCAAAATGCTCTCAACAACCAGTATGGTCTGATGCAGAGCAATGAAGACAATATGCAGATTGTTCCTAAGTATGCTCCTGTAAGCCAGGGCGGTACAGATGACGTTGGTAACGAGCATCCTCTGGTGATGTGTAGTGTCTGCTACAATGGTGAGAGCGTAATGTCTAAAGATCTGGAGAACTTCTATCGCAATGCCAGTGAAGGTGGAGCAGAATATAAGATCAAGACAGGTAGAAATAACTATGTCACCAAGAAGATAGACCCACGTTGCTTGGTAAGCTGGTATCGCATCAAGATGACAGAGAGTACTTTGCAGGCTGGTGAAGATAGCCAGAGAGAAGACTTCGTAGGTTGTGAGCGTGGTGCTCAGGCTCCTGTCATAGACATGGGAACCTTGAATTATTCACTCACCCGTACTGCGCCTAAGAGTCTGGGCAAGAACTTGAATCCTAACTACTTCTTCAGTCGTGAGCGTGCTTACCTCCTCTTGGGCTATGCTGAGTCTGAGTTCCTGAAGGCAGAGGCTGTTTTGCGTGGATGGGCTGGCATGGAACTTACAGGTACCGTAGAGGATTACTATAAGTCTGGTATCAAGGCATCTATGGACTACTACGGCATTGCCAATGACAAGGCACAGGCTTACATCGATGGTGAGAAGGCCCTTACGGGTAAGGTGTTCGAGGGTAAGGGCAAGGAGAAGCAGCTTGAAGCAATCATCACTCAGAAGTGGATGGCTATCTTCCCTAATGGTAATGAGGGATGGGCTGAGTTCCGTCGCACCGACTATCCTGCTTTGGCAAATCAGTTGACCAACAATAGTGGAGGTGACGTGCCTATGGGTAAGAATATCAAGCGCATTCTCTATCCTTTCAGCGAGAATAACAACACTTACTTCACTTCTCATCCAGAACTCCAGAAGGTGAATACTCAGGGCACAAGACTCTGGTGGGATGTGGCTGATACCAATGACGCTGACGGCCATCGCCTGCAGCCAAACAATTTCAGATAATCATTCAGACTGTTGTCTATGAAAAGAAAATCAGTTTTGTTCATATTTGTATTCTTCACCTTGATAGCGCAAGCCGTCAGGGTGAATGTACAGAATGCGGTAGATTTCGTGCAGCCTCTCATGGGTTCCGATTCCGACCATGAACTTTCCACAGGCAATACTTATCCTGCCATCGCCATGCCTTGGGGCATGAATTTCTGGGTTCCACAGACAGGAAAGATGGGCGACGGATGGCAATATACCTATGCAGCTAAGAAGATAAGGGGTTTGAAGCAGACGCATCAACCGAGTCCCTGGATCAATGATTACGGTCAGTTTTCATTGATGCCTATCGTGGGTAAACCGGTATTTGATGAGGAGCAGCGTGCCAGCTGGTTCTCTCATAAGGCAGAGAAGGCTACACCTTATTATTATAGTGTCTATCTCGCCGACTATGATGTGACGGCAGAACTCTGTCCTACGGAACGTGCAGCCCTGATGTCCTTCACCTTTCCTCAGACCGATAGTGCTCATGTGGTAGTTGATGCTTTCGACAAGGGCAGCTTCATCAAGGTTTTCCCGAAGGAGCGAAAGGTGGTGGGCTTTTCTACCCGCAATAGTGGAGGTGTTCCTGAGAATTTCAGAAATTACTTCGTTATTGAGTTCGACCATGATTTTGAGGCTTTCATCAATGTGAAGGATGGTCAATACCAGGGTATGGTTCAGGGCGGTTATCAGGAGACTTACCAGCAGGAAGGCAATCATGTGGGCACCATCATCTCCTTCAAGATTCGTCAGAGAGGCGAGAAGGTTGTGGCTCGTGTGGCTTCTTCCTTCATCAGTGAGTCACAGGCCTGGCAAAACCTTCAGGAATTGGGACAGGCAGATATGCAGCAGCTCTGTCAGCAGGGTAGAAACCGCTGGAATGAGGTACTCGGCAAGATAGAAGTGGAGGATGAGGACATTGACCATCTCCGTACTTTCTATAGCTGTCTCTACCGCTCCGTTCTCTTCCCTCGTGCTTTCTATGAGAAGAATGCAGCCGGTGAGGTGGTTCACTACAGTCCTTACAACGGAACCGTACAGAAGGGCTATATGTTTACCGATACCGGTTTCTGGGATACTTTCCGCTGCCTTTTTCCACTGCTCAATCTGATGTATCCTTCTGTGAATGAGAAAATTCAGGCGGGTCTTGCAAATACCTATCTCGAGAGCGGATTCCTGCCAGAGTGGGCGAGTCCGGGGCATCGCGGTTGCATGGTGGGCAACAACTCAGCCTCTGTGGTGGCCGATGCTTATCTTTCCGGTTTACGTGGTTATGATGCAGAGACCCTTTGGCAGGCTGTGGTTCATGGAGCCAATGCTGTTCATCCTGAAGTGAATTCTACCGGACGTCATGGTTTTGAGTACTACAATAAGTTGGGCTATGTGCCTTATGATGTGAAAATCAATGAAAGTGTGGCCCGTACCTTGGAATATGCCTATGATGACTGGTGCATCTACCAGTTTGGCAAGGCGCTCGGCAAGTCAAAGAAGGAACTGAAACCTTTTGCCAAACGAGCGATGAACTATGAGAAGGTGTTCGACAGGGAGAGTGGTCTGATGCGCGGAAGATTGCTGAATGGAAAATTCCAGTCTCCTTTCAATCCGCTCAAGTGGGGCGATGCCTTTACCGAGGGAAATGCCTGGCATTATACCTGGTCGGTATTCCACGATCCTGAAGGACTCATCCGTCTGATGGGCGGAAAGGAGAAGTTCAACCAGATGCTTGACTCGGTATTCCTTCTCCCTCCTGTTTTCGATAATAGCTATTACGGATTTACCATCCATGAAATCAGAGAGATGCAGGTGATGAACATGGGCAATTATGCACACGGCAACCAGCCTATCCAGCACGCCATCTATCTCTATGATTATAGCGGACAACCTTGGAAGTGCCAGTATTGGGTGCGACAGGTGATGGACCGCCTCTACACACCGACACCAGATGGTTATTGCGGCGATGAGGACAACGGTCAGACTTCAGCCTGGTATGTTTTCTCTGCGATGGGCTTCTATCCGGTTTGCCCTGGTTCAGGACAGTATGCATTGGGTACTCCTTACTTCAAGTCTATGAAACTCCATCTGGAGAACGGACTGCAGGTAAGCATACAGTCGGAAGGTGACGGATGCTATGTTGATGACATGCAGATGAACGGAAAGAAGTATGATCTTAATTATCTCGACCTGAATTCTCTGAGGCAGGGTGCGCAGATCTCTTTCCGCCTTTCTGAAAAACCGAATTTGCAGAGAGGTATTCTGGAGTCAGATGCGCCATACTCTTTCTCAAAATTCATGAAATAGTATCATTAAAATATATCTTAAATTCAGAAAATGAGAAGAAGAATCTTTCCTATATTATTATTGTTGGCTTGTGTGATAGGTGGAGACTATCCACAAGCCGCTTTTGCTCATGATAAAGCTCAGGCAACCTCCTGTCTGACCCAATTTGTCAATCCAAGAATCGGAACGGGCGGTCATGGTCATGTATTCCTCGGTGCCAACGTACCTTTCGGTTATATCCAGCTGGGACCTACTGAGCATACCCGTGGTTGGGACTGGTGTTCCGGTTATCATCAGTCAGACTCCATTCTCATCGGCTTTGGTCATCAGCACCTCAGCGGAACGGGTATCGGAGAATTAGGCGATGTTGCTTTCCTCCCGGTGACAGATGCTCATCAGAAGAAAGTGCTCTTCCATCATGCCAATGAGAATGTTCGCCCGGGCTATTATGCGGTGAAATTGCAGCAGCCGAATGTATGGGTGGAACTTACCGCCACCAAGCGTGCTGGTTTCCATCGCTATACCTTTGGGGCAGACGTGAAGAAGGCACAGTTGGTACTCGACCTTTTTCAGGGTATCGGATGGGATAAACCTACCGATTATGCGCTGGATGAGGTGAAGGAAACTGCAGTGGCTGGTCATCGCTTCTCTACAGGATGGGCGAAGGACCAGAAGAATTTCTTCGTGGCTGAGTTCTCTCAACCGGTTCAAGTACAACCGCTCGATAGTGGACGCTGGCTGGTTCAGGTGGCAGATGCCACCCGCCCTCTGATGATCAAGGTTGGTCTCTCTGCAGTCAGCATTGCCAATGCTCGACAGAATCTGCAAACAGAGATTCCTGACTGGAATTTTCATCAGGTAGTGGCGCAGGCTGACGAGGCATGGAATCGGGAATTGGCTAAGGTGAAGGTGGAAACTTCAGATTCCATTGCCCGCCGCATTTTCTATACAGCCATGTATCATTCGATGACCGCTCCATCCGTATTCTCTGATGTCAACGGAGAATATCGCGGTGCCGACGGTAAGGTGCATCAGGGTGATTTCACCAATTATACCACCCTTTCACTCTGGGATACTTATCGTGCAGCCCATCCGCTGATGACGCTCATCCACAAGGAAATGCTCCCAGACGTGGCAAGTACCTTTATCAACATCTATCGCCAGCAGGGTAAGCTCCCAGTATGGCATCTGATGGGCAATGAGACCGACTGCATGGTGGGCAATCCGGGCATCCCGGTGCTTGCCGACCTGGTGCTCAAAGGATATGTCAAGGATAAGGAGGGAGCCTATGAGGCCATGAAACAGTCGGCATTGCGTGAAGACAGAGGCCTCGGTCTTCTCAAGAAATATGGTTACCTGCCTTATGACAAGGATCCGGAAATGGAGACTGTGGCTAAGGGACTGGAATATGCGCTGGCTGATGACTGCGTGGCGAAAGTGGCCCGACTCTTAGGCAAGAAGGCGGATGCGAAGTATTTCGCAGAACGTGCCCAGAGTTATCGTAAATATTTTGACCCGAAGACCGGTTTTATGCGTGGCATCGGTACCGACGGCAAGTTCCGCGAACCGTTTAATCCTTTCTCAGCCGTTCATCGTCAGGATGATTATACCGAGGGAAATGCCTGGCAATATACCTGGCTCGTTCCGCATGATGTGCATGGACTGGTGAAGCTCTTCGGTAATGAACAGAAATTTGTGACCAAGCTCGACTCCCTTTTCATCGTAACGGGCAATATGGGCGATAATGCCTCTCCTGATATTTCTGGTCTCATCGGACAGTATGCCCACGGTAATGAACCGAGTCATCAGGTACTCTATATGTATAATTATGTAGGTCAGCCTTGGAAGGCAGCCCGTCTTATTCGCCAGACCATGAATGAGATGTATAAGGATGATTTCGACGGTTTGAGTGGAAACGAGGATGTGGGTCAGATGTCAGCCTGGTATATTCTCTCTGCGATGGGACTCTATCAGGTAGAACCTGCAGGCGGCAAGTATATCATCGGCAGTCCGATCATGGACAAGGCTACCATCAGCTTAGGCGACGGCAAGAACTTCTTCATTATCTGCAAGAACAACAGTTCGGAAAATATCTACGTGCAGTCTGCCAAACTCAACGGTAAAACCTATACCAAGTCGTATATCATGTACCAGGATATGATGAAGGGAGGAACCCTCGAACTCCAGATGGGCAATCAGCCATCCAAGTGGGGAACCCGTGGTGCAGATAGACCTTAAAAGAAATCACAATTAAAATCGAAACATAAATAAACCCAGACAATGAGAAAAACAATATTTGCAATAGCCCTGATGTCGGCAATGTCGGCGATGGCACAAAAGCATGCTGAGGTAGATGTTCATGCCCGCTACACTAAGGTGGTAACACCTGTCAATGGCAAGTATGAGTCCAAGCGTCCGCCTGTAGCTGAGCGTCTCTTTACTTCAGAGGCAGTGGAGAAGAAAATCAAGGAAGTACAGAAACTCCTCAAGAAGAATCCGAAACTCGCCTGGATGTTCGCCAACTGTTATCCGAACACGCTGGAAAGTACGGTGCATTATCGCCAGTTGGCTAATGGCGATGACGATACCTTCGTCTATACTGGTGATATTCCAGCCATGTGGCTCCGCGATTCAGGTGCTCAGGTTTGGCCATATGTAGCCCTTGCCAACAAGGATGAGAAATTGAAGAAGATGCTGCGTGGTGTCATCCTGCGCCAGTTGAAGTGCATCAATATCGACCGTTATGCCAATGCCTATAATGACGGACCTACCGGAGCAGGTTGGCAGAAGGATGATACCGAGATGAAGGCAGAGGTTTTCGAGCGCAAGTATGAGATAGACTCTTTCTGTTATCCTATCCGCCTCGCTTACGAGTACTGGAAGGTAACAGGCGATGACTCCATCTTCGGAGAAGACTGGATGCAGGCTATCGGAAATATCCTCAAGACCTTCCATGAGCAGCAGCGCAAGGAAACAGCCAAGGCTTACCACTTTACCCGCATGACCGATCGTGCCTTCGATACCGTGGGCTGGGATGGTTTCGGAGCTCCTGTCAAGCCAGTTGGTCTCATTGCTTCCCTGTTCCGCCCTTCAGACGATGCCACGATTCTTCCGTTCCTGATTCCTTCCAATTTCATGGCGGTTTCTGCGATGAATAAGGCGGCTGAAATCCTGAAGCATGTGGCAGAGAAATCAGAGACTGAGCAGAAGAATAAGGCACTCGGGATTGCACAGGATTGTTCTGCCTTGGCAGCCGAAGTAAAGGATGCCCTGCAGAAATATGCAGTCTATGATCATCCTAAATATGGCAAGATTTATGCGTATGAGGTAGATGGTTTCGGCAACCGTCTTCTGATGGATGATGCCAATGTTCCATCGCTTTTAGGTATGGGCTATTTGGGTGATGTTGAGATGAATGATCCGATTTATCAGAACACCCGCCGTTTCGTATGGAGCGAGGACAATCCTTGTTTCTTCCGTGGTAAGGCAGGCGAGGGTATCGGCGGTCCTCACATTGGTTATGATATGCCTTGGCCGATGTCTATCATGATGAAGTGCTTCACAGCCCAGAGTGATGATGAGATTCGCTGGTGTATGAAGACCCTCCTGAATACCGATGCAGGGATGGGATTCATCCATGAATCTTTCCATAAGGATGATGCTTCGAAATACACCCGTGCCTGGTTTGCATGGCAGAACACCCTCTTCGGAGAGTTGGTCATCAAGCTCATCAATGATGGTAAGGTAGATTTGCTCAACAGTCTCTAATTGATTTCCAAAAAAGTCACTAATTGATTTTTCTAAAAAGTAACGACAATGAAAGAAATTAAAATCATAGGTTCTGCTCTTCCCAACATTCCTTGGGAAGACAGACCAGAAGGCAGCAGCGTGCCGCTCTGGCGCTATTCTCAGAACCCTATTATCAAGCGTAATCAGCTACCCGACTCCAATAGTATCTTCAATAGTGCAGTAGTTAAGTTTAAGGATGGTTTTGCAGGTGTATTCAGATGTGATGACAAGAATCGTCGTATGACTCTTCATGCCGGTTTCAGCAAGGATGCCGTACATTGGGACATTGATGAGGACACCATCCATTTCGAGTGTGATGATCCTGAGGTAGGAGAGTGGGGTTATGGTTACGACCCTCGTGTGTGCAAAATAGGCGAAAAGTATTATGTCACCTGGTGCAATGGTTATCATGGACCAACGATTGGTGTGGCATGGACAGAGGATTTCAAGACCTTTCATCAGTTGGAGAATGCTTTCTTGCCTTACAACCGCAATGGTGTGATGTTTCCTCGCAAAATCAATGGCAAGTTTGCCATGCTGAGTCGTCCGAGTGATACTGGTCATACTGCCTTCGGTGACATCTTCTATAGCGAGTCACCTGATTTGGAGTATTGGGGGCATCATCGTCATGTGATGGCTCCTGCAGCTTTCGAGGAGAGTGCTTGGCAGTGCATGAAGATTGGTGCTGGCCCGGTGCCTATCGAGACTTCCGAGGGTTGGTTGCTGCTTTATCATGGTGTGCTCCATTCCTGCAATGGATATGTTTATGCTTTTGGTGCAGCCTTGCTCGATTTGGATGAACCGTGGAAAGTATTGGGCCGTTCAGGTCAGTATTTGATTACTCCTCAGGAGCTCTACGAGTGTGTAGGAGATGTACCTAATGTCTGCTTCCCATGCGCATCTCTCTGTGATGCAGAGACGGGTCGCATTGCAGTATATTATGGTTGTGCAGATACCGTTCCAGAGAGACTTCTTTTTCCAGGGATTATGATGAACTTTATGATCTGTTACGGTATGAGAAAGCACATGGCGGTTATGTGGTGTGGGTCATGGGACCGGCATTCAGCTTTGATTCCGATGCAAGAAATGCGTTTTCCAGACTGGTGGAAAACGGATATGTAAATGCCCTTCTGGCAGGGAATGCTTTAGCGACCCATGACTTAGAGGGCGCTTATCTGGGCACAGCTCTTGGGCAGGACATTTACACCCAGGAAAGCGTAAAAAATGGTCATTACAACCATCTGGCTACCATCAACCGGGTGCGCCAGTGTGGTTCCATCCCGAAGTTTATCGAAGAAGAGCACATCAACAATGGCATCATTTATAATTGCGTGAAACACCAGGTTCCGTTCGTATTAGCAGGTTCTATCCGCGATGACGGCCCGCTTCCGGAGGTCTACGGCAATGTCTATGAGGCCCAGGATGCCATGAGAAACCATGTGAGAAAAGCCACTACGGTGATCTGCCTGGCAACCATGCTTCACACCATTGCCACGGGCAACATGACTCCATCCTTCCGTGTTCTGCCGGATGGTACGATCCGTGAGGTATATTTTTACTGTGTGGATATTTCAGAATTTACGGTCAATAAATTAACAGACCGTGGCAGCCTATCTGCCAGAGGTATTGTAACCAATGCCCAGGATTTCGTGACCAATGTATGTAAGGGACTGGGATTGTCTCTGTAACAAAATGATCCACCTATCTGGTTAAGAAAATCGGTTGGAAAAAATGAAACTTTCCGGTATAATTATGATAGAAATTGATCATAAAGGAAAGGTATGTATTAAAAATGAATCAAAGTTTAACCCGGCAGTTTTTCAGATGTACGATCCCAACGATCCTGTCTATGGTGGCATTTTCCCTGTACACCCTGGTAGATGGAATCTTCGTGGCGAAGGGTGTCGGTGAGACAGCATTGGCGGCGGTAAATTTATCGTCGCCTTATAATTCTGTGATGTTTGCGGCCGGACTTCTTCTGGCTGTGGGCATGTCTACTACTATTGCCATCCGCCTGGGAAATGGAAAGCATCACGAGGCGAGCAGTCTTTTTACCAGGAATCTGATCGTAGCAGTCATTGTTTCTATCGTGATCTCAGTTCTGACACTGTTAAATCTCCGCTCCGTAGCGCAGTTTTTAGGTGCAGAAGGGGATACGCTGGGCTATGTGATGGAATACGTAGGCGGTGTATCTCCGTTTGCCGTATTCTTTATCTGCTCTTATAATATGGAGATTCTGGTAAAAACTGACGGAACTCCGCTTTTGTCAACCATTGGCGTCAGTCTGGCAGGTGTGACGAATCTGGTACTGGACTGGCTGTTTGTCATGATCTTTCACTGGGGGGTCAGAGGCGCGGCTGTTGCTACGGGACTGGCCCAGGTGGTGTCTACGGTGCTTTATCTCTATTATTTTGCCAAACGTTCCAAACAGCTTCATTTTGTAAAAGTGTCCTTAAAACCATCAGAATTCAAGATCTACCGCCGGACACTTCCGCTGGGAGTGGCGGACAGCATCACAGAGATGTCCAATGGAGTGGTATTATTTGCATTTAATCAGACGATCCTCCGGCTGATCGGGGAGAGTGGTGTGGTCAGTTATACAGTGATCGGCTATGTCAATACCCTGGTGCTGATGGTCATGTCAGGAATTGCCCAGGGAATCCAGCCTATCAGCAGCTTTTATTATGGAAAACAGGAGCGCAAGAGCTATGAGACCATTCTGAAAATGGCTCTTGCCATGGCCATAATCCTGAGTGTGGGTAGTTTTCTGGGCTGCCAGATGTTCGGAGGCAGTATTGTTGGATTGTTTATCAAGCGGGACAGTCTGCTGTTTGACAGCAGTGTAGCTGCCCTGCGCAAATATTCCCTGGCGTTTGTACTGATGGGATTTAATGTGGTACTGGCGGCATTTTTTACTTCGATAGAAAAGGCGTCCAGATCGTTCCCGATTTCTGTGGGAAGAGGACTGATCTTCCCGGTACTGGCATTAGTGCTGGTTCCAAAGGTACTGGGAGCGGAAAATCTGTGGTATGCCGGAGCGGTCAGTGAGATGGCAGCATCGGTGATCGCAGGGATGTTTATGGCAATGTATTTAAAAAAACGGAGATAAAAATTCTTCTAAAT
>ENA-UEQJ01001764-UEQJ01001764.1-human-gut-metagenome-genome-assembly--contig:-NODE-1764-length-16656-cov-10.121841_pt1 | contig 16656 bp, 8 predicted proteins | sample MGYA00242937_ERZ507938 | MGnify/ENA primary metagenome ERZ507938 (study PRJEB26167, sample SAMN06115437) | human gut metagenome | host: Homo sapiens | place: China:Gansu | collected 2015-07-03...
TGCGTCGGCTTAAAAAACATTCGGAATTCAATATATCCGAAATATCCTATCAATTGGGATTTTCCAATCCACGATATTTCGGCAAATGTTTTAAAGATTTCTACGGGATTACTCCACAGGGATATCGGAAAGAATTACAAAACAAATGAACCCTTATTACTAAATCATATTTAATAACGTAAAGTATCATGATTATGAGAAAAATTTTATTCATTTATTTTTTGTATATACCATTGTTAGTGATAAATGCACAAACACAAAAAATGTTTTCAGAAGAGTATGAAGAATTGGATGACCCTGCACTGACCGATCAGGCAGTTTGGAACAAGCAGACGGATGGTCTTCATTTTGCTTGGGGGACTACTGACATGAGGTATGCCAAGAAAGATGTGCCGGTTCGTATAGAAAAATCCGGTACAATGAAACTTTCAGGCTGGAAAGGAGAAAAACTGAATGCACAATTTGTAATGTGGAGTAAAGAGAAACAGGATAATATTACCTTTGTAATGTCTGATTTGGAAGGAAAGAAGGGAACTGTTATTCCGGCACGGTGTATCTCTGCCGGTTTCGTGAGGTATGTCATGACCGATGAACTGAATAAGGATGGAAAAGGAGGATGTGGGCATCGTCCGGATAGAACCCTGTTCGATTCTTTATTGGTAGCGGACGCGATAGATGTGGCTACCCGTTTTGATTTGAAAGAACAAAATACCTGTCCGGTATGGGTTACCGTAAAGGTTCCCCAAGAGGTAATTGCCGGACTTTATAAAGGTGCGATAGAAATTTTACGCAACGGAAAGAAAGCGGGTATGCTGTCGCTTCAAGTAAACGTTGTGGACCGTACACTACCTAAACCTTCAGACTGGAAGTTTTACTTGGATTTATGGCAGAATCCTTATGCGGTATCCCGATATTATCGGACAGGTGAATGGACGAAGGAGCATTTTGACGCGATGCGTCCTTTTATGCAGACGTTGGCGGATGCGGGACAAAAGGTGATTACCGCTACTATCATGCATCGGGCATGGGGTGGACAAACTTATGATGAATTCAGATCAATGGTGACTTGGATCAAGAGGTATGATGGAACATGGGAGTTCAAGTACGATGTATTTGATGCTTGGGTGGAATTCATGATGTCGTTGGGCATTGACAAACATATTAATTGTTATTCGATGATTCCTTGGAGTATGGAATTCCGATATTTTGATCAGAAAACTGACAAAATGCAAGTACTTAAGACAAAACCGGGTGAAAAAGAGTATGATGAAGTATGGATGGCCATGTTGACAAGTTTCTCTAAACATCTAAGGGAAAAAGGATGGTTTGAGAAGACTTGTATTGCCATGGACGAACGCCCGCTTGATACTATGAAAAAAGTGATGGCGCTGATACGTAAGGCCGACAAGGATTTTAAGATTTCGTTTGCCGGTGTTTACCATGCTGAGATAGAACCTGAGATTTTCAACTATTGCATTGCTCCCGACCAACTTTTCCCATGGGAAAGAATTGAGAAACGTAATGCCGAAGGTAAAGTGACTACCTATTATACTTGTTGTACGGAACCCAAACCCAATACTTTTACTTTTTCGGCTCCTGCGGAAGCTACCTGGATAGGTTTCTATGCGGCACGTCTGCATATGGACGGTTATCTGCGTTGGGCCTATAACAGCTGGGTAGAGCAACCGTTACAAGATTCCCGTTTCAGAACTTGGGCTGCCGGAGACACTTATCTGGTATATCCGGGTTGCCGTTCTTCCATACGTTTTGAAAGATTGATTGAAGGTATACAGCAATGCGAAAAGATTTTTATACTGAAAGAAGAGTATAAGAAGGCAGGTAAGGTACAAGCTATTCGGAAATTGGACAAGCAATTGGAAATGTTTGATATTGAACAATTGAAACAAGGTGCCAGTCCTGAAGAAATGATAGAGAAAATGAAAAAGACTCTGAATCGATAAGAGTGAAAAGATAACAGGTTGTGTAAAAGCCCGGACTTTCGTAAGTCCGGGCTTTTTTTGTTCTGCGATAGAAAACATAGGCAGGTATGATATGTAACTATTGTCCAAACGGGCGTAATTATTGTCCAAATGGATGATAATTATATATTTCATTGTTGTGTAATAGAAGTTTTATTATACGAAAGTATCTTAATTCGTGCCGAGAACGAATTAGTAATAAGGTACTTAAATTAGAAATGTTAAACCTTTTAAGATGAAAAGGAAATGAAAACAACAAAATGCTTTGTATTTTTAATCTTATGTACTTTTCTCCTCTCCGGTTGTATCGACAGTGGAAAGAAAAGTAATAAAGGTTTTGTGGCACAAGGATTCGGGAGAGCGGAGCAACAACTGGCAGCCCAGATTAAAGCCGTTCCGGATTCAACGCGTTTTCCGCGTACTATCAGTAAAGATGGAAAACGTGTTGTGACACATCGCAATGACTGGACGGAGGGATTTTATCCTGGATGCTTGTGGTATATTTATGAGTATACCGGAAAAGAAAACTGGAAAAAAGCAGCTGTCAAATGGACAGAAACACTTGAACCATTGAAGAAATTGACTACTCATCATGACATAGGTTTTCTGATGTATTGTAGCTTTGGAAATGCCTATCGATTGACAGGCGACGAAAGGTATAAAGATATTCTAGTGGAATCTGCCCGTTCACTGTGTACTCGTTTTAACGAAAAGACGGGTTGTATAGAATCTTGGAACTACAGAAAATCCTGGAACGGTAAAGATGAATGGTATTTTCCAGTTATCATAGACAATATGATGAATCTTGAATTGCTTTATTTCGCAACTAAGGTGACAGGTGATTCTACTTTTTACAATATAGCTAATAAACATGCCGAAACTACAGCTAAGAATCATTTCCGGAAGGATTATGGCAGCTATCATGTGGTAAATTATGATGAAAATACAGGAGCTGTATTACACCGTGCCACTTGTCAGGGATTTTCTGACAATTCCACATGGGCACGTGGGCAAGCTTGGGCCATTTATGGTTACACTATGGCTTATCGTGAAACGAAACGTAAGGATTTCCTCGACATGGCTATACGCACAGCAGATTTTTGGCTGAACCATTCCGATATGCCTGAGGACGGTATTCCTTATTGGGATTTCAATGCCGGACAGAAAGGTTATGTAGCTGATTGGAATTATGATCCGAAGCAATTTAAAGTAATGCCAAGAGACGCTTCGGCAGCTGCCATTGCCGCTTCGGCATTTTTGGAACTGAGTGGTTACGTATCTGAAAGTGACAAGTATCTGCAGGCAGCGGAGCATATCTTACAATCGCTTTCTTCACCCGCTTATCTGGCTACTCCGGGCACTAACTGCAATTTTATCTTGATGCATTGTGTAGGAAGTATTCCTCACGGTTCGGAGATAGATGTGCCTTTGATATATGCCGACTATTATTATTTAGAAGCTTTAATGAGATATGATAATTTGTATAACTAACTTAAATTTAAAATTAATGAGAAACTTACTTCTTCCGATGAAGATACCTCAAAAACAGATATGGTTGTTGGCGGCATCTTTATCATTCGGACAAATGGCGTTTTCTTCCGGAAATTATGCATCAGAAGTTACTGTTGCAAATGCAATCGTGCAACAAAGTAACAAGACAGTTTCAGGAACGGTGACTGATGCTTATGGACCGGTGATCGGTGCCAGTGTCATTGTAAAAGGAACTGCTCAAGGCGTAATTACCGATTTGAATGGTAAATTCAAACTACAAGTCCCTGTGGGAGCTACGATTGTGATATCTTATGTAGGATATGTGGATAAAGAAATAAAATACAAAGGAGAGAGTACTCTGAAGATAGAACTTGACGAGAATGTACAAGAGTTACAGGAGGTGCAGGTGGTGGCCTATGGTGTCACCAAGAAGGTATCTGTGACGGGTGCCATCTCCTCTTTGGGAACAGAAGAATTACTGAAGACACCTGCCGGAAGTATTTCCAATGCATTGACCGGTAAGATGCCTGGTTTGAGTACGGTGCAAGGTACCGGACAACCGGGCGTGGACGATCCCAGGATATTTGTGCGTGGTGTGGGATCATTGACTGAAGGTTTGTCGGAACCCTTGATCCTGGTAGATGGTGTAGAACGTTCATTCAGCCAGCTCGACCCTAATGAAATCGAGGATATATCTATTTTGAAGGATGCTTCTTCGACAGCTGTATTCGGTGTACGTGGTGCAAATGGTGTAATTATCGTAACCACCAAACGTGGTAAGGCAGGAAAGCCGAAGATTAATTTCTCTACTTCTTTTGCTTTACAGATGCCTACTGGTCTGCCTGAGTTTGCCAATAGTTATGAATATGCCACTGCTTATAACAATGCACAGCTTCGTGATGGAAAGACCCAGGATGAATTGGCTTTTACCCCCGAAGCCATCGAGGCCTATCGTACACACAGTAATCCGTTGATTTATACCGATACTGACTGGGTAGACTTGATGATTAAGAATTCGGCCTTACAGACACAGCATAATTTTTCTATATCCGGTGGTACGGAAAGAGCCCGTTACTTTGTTTCATTAGGTGCATTTACACAAGATGGTCTGTTTGAGTCGTTCGAAGACGAATATGACAGTAATTTCCGTTACAATCGTTACAACTATCGTGTCAACCTGGATTTGGACTTGACTAATTCTACATTGATGAGTATCAATTTGGGTGGACGTGTCAACGACCGTCGTGCACCCAACTATGAAGGAGGCAGTAATATAGGTTACTTGTTCCGTGACATTTATCGTACTGCTCCTTTTACCGGAGCAGGTATCGTGGATGGTAAATGGATATGGACAGATCCCGACCAAGTAGGTATGGGAAATATTAGAGATGGCCTTTATCCGGTGTATGGACGTGGTTATAATACAGCAGCAGGTAATGTATTGAATTTTGACTTCACACTGGAACAGAAGTTGGATTTCATTACTAAAGGTTTGAAAGTTCATGCCAAAGCATCTTATAACAGTAGTATCACACTGTACAAATTGCGTACTGGGAGTTATCCGCACTATGAACCTATTGTAAATCCCGATGGTACGGTAAATATTACTAAGGTAGGGGAAAAACAAAATTTAGGTTACAGTGAAAGTACTTCGAAAGCGAGAGACTGGTATATGGAGTTTGCCCTGAATTATAAACGTGATTTTGGTGCCCATCATGTATCGGCACTTGCCATGTACAACCAACGTATGCAATACTATCCCAAAGGCCCATCTGCTTTCACAGGAATTCCCCGAAGCTATGTAGGTTTGGTAGGACGTATAACCTATGACTGGAATACACGTTATCTGGCAGAGGTAAACATGGGTTATAACGGTTCTGAGAACTTTGCTCCGGGTAAACGATTCGGTTTGTTTCCAGCTTTCTCCGTCGGTTGGATTTTGACCGAAGAGAAGTTCATGCAACCGTTGAAACCTTGGCTCAGTTACCTGAAGTTCCGTGTTTCCTATGGTGTGGTAGGTAACGACCGTGTAAGAGATGACTCACGTTTTCTTTATTTGCCCGACTCTTATACAGCGAAGACCGGAGGTTATTTCTTCGGAAACCAGACTTCAGTCTCTTTCCCGGGAGCGGCGGAAGCTAAAATAGGTAATCCGAATGTGACTTGGGAAACAGCTGCCAAGCAAAACTACGGTATCGACGCTTATTTCTTCGACAGTAAGTTGAAAGCTAACTTTGATTATTTCATAGAGCATCGTAAGGATATTCTTACCAGCCGTCAGGTACTTCCTTATTATCTAGCTGCCAATTTGCCTATTGCTAACATCGGTAAGGTGGACAACAAGGGTTTTGAACTTGCCTTAAATTGGCGTGACCAGATAAGAGATTTCGGTTATAATATCGGCTTTAACGTGGCTTATGCCAAAAATGAGATTGTCTTTAATGATGAAGTCAATAAACCGTACGACTATATGCGACGCACAGGTAAACCGGTTTCGCAGAACTTCGGTTATAAATATGACGGATTTTTTTCTGAAGAAGATGCCGAACGCTATGCAGAGGTAAAAGGACAAGAAGGTGGTATTCCTGATCATGGTTCGGGGTTTGTACCTAAACCCGGTGATGTGAAATATAAGGATATGAACGGTGACCACGTGATTGACCAGAACGACGAGACTGCCATTGGTTATCCCACTTATCCACAACTTACAGGTGGTTTCAATTTGGGGTTTTCCTACAAGGGCTTCGACTTCAGCATGACTTGGGCAGGAGCAACTAAAGTTTCGCGTATGTTGGACGACGTTTTTCGTCTCCCCTTCGGTGAAACTGATTCACGTGCATTGATGAAATATATGGTGACTGATGCATGGACTCCCGAAAAGGGTAATTCGGCAAAGGCTCCTGCCATTTCTTTTACAAGCAAATCCAATAACTACCTGAATTCCGATCTCTGGCTTCGAGATGCTTCCTACTTGCGTTTAAAGAATGTGGAATTAGGTTATAATTTCCCTCAATATATCACGAAAAAGATCGGTGTAGGCAATCTGAGGGTATATGCCAGCGGCTATAACTTACTGACGTTTGACAAACTGGGCATTATCGACCCCGAGGCTTCTCCTACCGATACTTCCATGTATCCTAACGTGATGGTGATAAATTTGGGTCTGAAAGTAGGTTTCTAATATTTTAAACAATGACAGTAATGAAAAAGATAACAAAACATATTCATCTGTTGATATTGTCTCTGATAATATCATTGGCCTCCTGCGAAGACTTGGCTTTCGGCGATAAGTTTCTTCAGAAACCACCCAGCGGAGATGTGACGATTGATACCATTTTTTCTACCGCTGACTATGCCCGTAGGGTATTGTGGTATGCTTATGGTACTTTACCTTGGGAACTTCCCAAGGAATATGATGGGGACGGTGCGTTGCGGTTTACCGTTCTTGAATCGTTGACCGACTTGAACCAGGCTACTTTAGGATGGAGCGGTGCGGAAAGAATTTATTATTCGGGAACCTATAATGCAGGTTATGAGGATCTCGAAAGTGAATACGGCTGTACAAAGTATCGTATAGGTAGTTGGTGGAAAGCCCGCCAGGTATGGAAGGGTATCCGTCATGCATGGACATTCATCAACAATGTGGATCGTGTGTCCGATATGGATGGAGATGAAAAAGAACGTTTGAAGGCGGAGGCTAAACTTATTATTGCCATCCACTATGTGGACATGATACGTCATTTGGGAGCAATGCCTATCGTTGACCGTGCTTATGCGCCCGAAGAAGTGAATATGCCGCCACGTGCCACTTTGCAGGAGACGGTAAATTTTACCGTGAAACTGCTGGATGAAGCCGGAAGTTGTGAACAGTTACCTTGGGCACTGCCTAGTGATGACTTGAGTAACTGGAGTGGACGTCTGACACGTGGGGCTGCTTTGGGATTGAAAGCCAGATTATTGCTTTTTGTAGCAAGTCCGTTGTTTAACGATGCCGAACCTTATTATCCGGGTGAAGCTGCAGACAAGCACATGACTTGGTTTGGCGGATACGATGCCCAGCGTTGGGAGGATGCCCGTCAGGCATGTGAGGACTTCTTTACGGAAAACCAAAAGGAAGGTGGCTATTATAAACTTGTACAACCTGCTTCTGCCGATTTGAAAGGATATCGCAAGGCTTTTCAAGACGCTTATTATACCAGAGGAACCACGGAATCGTTGATTTCCGTACGTAGATATAACATGACGAACAATACTCCTTGTTTGATGCAGAGTATGCGTTGGGGTGGATGGTGTCCTACCAAGGAATTCTTTGATATGTTCCAGATGACCGATGGTACCGATTTTGACTGGAACAATCCGGAGCATCGCCAAAACCCGTTCATTAATCGTGATCCCCGTTTGTGCGAAAGTATCTTGTTAGACGGAGACGACTATCAAGGTACTAAGGCGGAAGTTTTCATTGCCTATCCCGGTGACGAGGCTAACTATCCGCAAGGAAAGCATGTAAAAGTAAGTGGGTATACGGATAGTAACAGTATCATGGGTAGTGGCATTGCAGCACGTAAGTTTGCTCTCGACCGTGCGGGTGAATACAAAAACCGTAGTTTCCATTGGCCACATCTTCGTTTGGCAGAACTCTATCTGTCGTATGCAGAGGCATTGAACGAATGTAACCGTACAGGTGAAGCTTATCAATATGTCAACGAAGTGAGAGCCCGCGTAGGTTTGCCTCCTTTGAAGTTGAAAGGTGAACAAGATGAAAAAACCGAGTTCCGCGAAGCCATTTTACGTGAACGTGCCTGTGAATTTGGTTATGAGAATGTACGTTTCTTTGACCTGATACGTTGGAAACGTGAAGATATCTTTACGAAATCCTTGCACAAGTTGAATTTCTATCGTCACAAGGATACGAAGGAATATAAGTTTGAATTCCCCGAATTGTTGCAGAGAGCCTGGCAGAAGCCCGGCGGTTTCTCTCCGAAATGGTATTTGAGTGCATTCTCTGCTACTGAGGTAAACATAAACTATGGCCTGGTACAAAATCCGGGTTGGGAATAAATCGACATTGTAAATATCTATATATTGATTATTTATGAATAAAAGTATAAAACTAATCACAGCTGTTTTGTTGTTGTCGTCATCCGTTGCGACTGCACAAGTAGCAGACAGCATACAGCAATACAGACGAGGAATGGTGTTCGACCGGAAAGAAGCGACTACTGCCGGTGGTACGGTAACGTCTGAAAGACTTTCCCATAAGACCAGTATTAATGCGTCAAACTCGCTGTACGGACTGATACCGGGCTTGTATACTATGCAGAATGCCAATACGGCATGGGGTGATGCTGCTACAATGTATATACGCGGACTGGGTACTACGAATAGTAGGACTCCTCTGATAATGATAGACGGTTTTGAACGTGGAATTGAAGATATCACCGTACAGGAGATAGAGTCGGTTACCGTATTGAAAGATGCGGCGGCACTGGCGTTGTATGGTGTGCGTGGTGCCAATGGTGTGGTTTACATCAAAACAAAACGTGGAGTGGTAGGAAAGCCGGTAATCAATTTCAACTATGAGTTCAATTTCGGTACTCCTAACCGCTTGCCTAAATTTGTAGACGGTTATACATACGCACAAGCGTTAAATGAAGGTTTGAGAAATGATGGTCTGTCGCCACGTTACAGCCAACGTGAACTGGATGCTTTCAGAGACCAGACTTATCCGGATTTTTATCCTAATGTAGACTGGTGGGACGAAGCTTTACGCGATCATAGTTATGGTGACAATGTGAATTTCAACATTCAGGGTGGTAGCGAAAAAGTACGTTACTTTGCCCAGTTGAACTGGTTGGACGATCGTGGTATTCTGAAACCTGTTTCTGATAATGAAGGTTATTCAGGACAACTTAAATATTCCAAAGTGAATATTCGTACCAACCTGGATATCCAGGCTACCAAAACCACTCAAGTACAGATTGGTATGTTGGGTAACTTTGCCGAACATAACCGCCCGGGAGCAACGGTGGGTAATCTTTTTGGAGCGTTGTACCAAGTACCTTCGGGGGCTTTCCCTGTGAAGACTGCCAATGGTTTGTGGGGAGGCAACGACATCTATTCCAATAATCCGGTAGCTTATATTTCAGGAATGGGGTATGCCCGTTCGCAGAGCCGGGCTCTTTATGCTGACATGAATATTATGCAGGATTTAAGTGCTATCACTCCCGGTTTGTCGGCTTCCATGCAGATTGGCTTTGACAGTAACGGTAGCTATTGGGACAATAACACACGTACGTTTGCTTATGAATCGGCTGTGAAAGGTTGGGACGGAGAAGAAGACAAATACGAAAAGTTGAGAGAAGAAACGGCTTTGAGTTTTAGCAGCAGTGTAGGCTCGATTGTACGTCGTTTTACGTTTGGTGCACAGGCTAACTATGATAAAATGTGGAATGACCATAAGTTGAATGCCACCTTGTTCTACTCGATGGACAAGACCAGCAGTCAAGGACAGAACAAGTCGCGTGCCTATATGGACGTAGCGGCACAGGCACATTATACCTACAAGAACCGGTATTTGTTGGACTTTACATTGTCGGGTTCTGCTGCAAGTGTTCTTGATCCGGACGACCGATGGGGGATATTCCCATCAATAGGTGCGGGCTGGATATTGTCTGAGGAAGATTGGTTGAAAGACAATGGTATTGATTTGTTGAAGTTGAGAGCATCTTATGGTATTACGGGTAGAGCCGATTATGAGATGGGGTTATGGAAACTTTATTTTGGAGGTGGCAACGGATATTACTTCGGACAGACTCCGGCTGGAGCGAGTGGCTATGCTGAAAATCAGATTGCCGTGGAAGGATTGACCTATGAGAAATCACACAAGCTGAACGTAGGTATCGATCTGGTTGTCTGGAAGAATCTTTCGCTTACTATCGATGGTTATTATGACCATCGTACGGATATTCTGGTAGACGGTTCCACTGCTATCTCTTCCATATTTGGTATGTCGGTTCCAAAACGTAACGACGGTATCGTGAATAGTTATGGTGTGGAAGTGGCGGCTGCTTGGAACGACCGTATCGGTGACTTTAGTTACCAGATAGGTGGACAACTCTCTTTCAACCGTAACAAGATTATTGAAATGAATGAGGAATATCGTCTGTATGATTATCAAAAGCGTACGGGACAAAGTCTGGGACAGATATTCGGTTATGAAGTGGAAGGTATCTATCAAAGCCAGGAAGAGATTGACCAACGTGAAGTGAAGCAATATCTGGGTGTCGTACGTCCCGGCGACTTGAAATTCAAAGATCAAAACGGAGACAAGAAGATAGACAAGTATGACGCGGTGCCCATGGGTTACAACGAGACTTGTCCGGAACTTTATTTCGGTTTCAACTTGGGAGCGGAATACAAGGGACTTGGTTTTATGGCACAGTTCCAGGGTGTTTCTCATTATAGCAAATATCTGAACACGAATAGCGTATATCGTCCGTTGACGGGCAACAGTACTATCTCACAATACTACTGGGACAACCGTTGGAGTCAGGACACGCCGAACGGTACGTTACCGAGACTGACCACACAGGGTTCGGACAATAACTACAATGTAAACTCCTTGTGGGTGACCGATGCTTCGTTCTTGAAATTACGTACATTGGAACTTTATTACCAGATGCCTGAAAGATGGATGAAGAAAGCGGGTTTCGTCAAAGGTGTGAAACTATATGCCCGCGGACACGATTTGTTCAGCTTGGACGGTATCGACATTGCTGATCCTGAAGCATTGGGCACGACGCACCCTACAATGAGACAATACACTTTTGGTTTTAACTTGCAATTCTAAAGTAAAGTGACTACAATGAAAAAAATAAAGATTATAATCGGATATTTTCTGTCCACGTTCCTAATGACAGGTTGCAACTTCATGGATTGCGATGAAGCGGATAACTATAGTAAGGAAGACGTGCTTGCCAGTTATACACGTGTGGAGCAATTGGTTACCAATGTATATGGCCATTTGCAACATGGATTTTGTAACATAGACGGAGCCATGCAGGATGCAGCTACGGATGATGCCGTTCATATCTATGAATCTTCTTCCATCCAGTATTTCGTGAATGGAATGTGGTCGCCCGATTTGTTGGTAGATGACCTTTGGGCCAAATATTATAGTGGTATACGTGCTGCCAACCTTTATCTGAAAGAAACGGAAGGGCTGACTTTCAGTGAATATGAGTATGGCGATAATTATGAGAACATCATGAAAGAGTTCAATAATTATAAATATGAAGTACGTTTCTTGAGAGCTTATTTCTACTTTGAACTTGTTAAACGCTATCGTAATGTACCTTTGGTGTTGGGAGTATTGTCGCAGGAAGAGGCGAATGAAATGCCGTCTACATCTTATGAAGAAATCGTCAAGTTCATCGTTGATGAATGTACAGATGTAGCGAAATATCTGCCTGTGAGCTATAGTAGTTTCCAAAGTAAGGAATACGGACGTATCACCAAGGCAGCTGCCTTGGCATTGAAATCGCGTGTTACACTCTATATGGCAAGTCCGCTCTTTTCGGAAGATAGTGACGAAAAATGGAAGACTGCCGCAAAGGCGGCTTATGAAATTATCGGTTCGGCGTCTGAATTGGGATGTAGCTTGGGTAAATATGCCGATTTATTCGGCGAAACTAATAATATGGCTTCGGAAGTGATTTTGGCTCGTTCGGTAGGTGAGACAGGTGACTTTGAAAAACTGAATTTTCCTGTAGGTATAGGTGGAAACAGAGGTACTGCACCCACATCTACTTGTCCCACACAAAATCTGGTGGACGCCTATGAAACAGCTGACGGAAAACCGTTTGACTGGAATAATCCCGATATGGCAAAAAATCCGTATGCTAACCGCGATAAGCGTTTGGGTATGACTATTGCCTATAATGGTATGGTTTGGCCTGTGAAACCATTGGAAATATGGGAAGGTGGTGCCAATGGGCTTCCTATACAGTATGCCACGACTACGGGCTATTATCTGAAAAAGTATCTGAACAACTCCATCAGTTTCGAGTCGGACAGTAAGGTGACGAAAAAATATCATAACTGGATTTTGTTCCGTTATGGTGAAATTCTTCTGAACTATGCCGAAGCCATGGTCAATGCTTTCAATGATCCTAATTATAAAAATGCCGAACTCAAGATGAGTGCTTTGGAAGCCGTAAATCTTGTCCGTGACCGTAGTGACGTGAAAATGCCTTTGTTGCCGGATAATCTGAATGCAGATGATTTCTTGAAGCGTGTCAAGAACGAACGTCGTGTGGAATTGGCTTTTGAAGGACATCGTTTCTGGGATTTACGCCGTTGGAAAGCATTGGATGAGACAACCAACATCTATGGCGTAAAAGTAGAAAAATCAGGAGAAGGGTTCAAGTATACCAAATTCTTGTTTGCAAACCGTACTATAACCGATAATCTATATTTCTACCCTATTTCCAATCTTGAAAGATATAAGAACCTGAATTTGGGGCAAAATCCGGGTTGGTAAACTGGTAAAATAGGGAAAAATGGCAGGTAGGCCATTCTTATGAAAAGAACGTGTAAATGGTTACATGGATGTGATGTCCGTGTAACCATTTCTTGTGTATCTTAGGAAGGGGTATCTGACGGGAAGAAGTGGCGGAGTAAAAATCTTTCGGGTTCGTGTTACATTATTCGTGTTACATTAATAGCAGATGAACGGAGAATTTTTTGTTACTTTGTAGTGGATAGCAGATGTAAGAGAACGACGCATTTGCCAGAAAGTAACCGACATCTTTGCCGGATGTGGAAAAATAAGTAAACAGAGAATTACATTTATCATTTAAACAAAAAAATATCAGTTATGGGAGTTACAAAGAAATCAACCGTGAAATTGGGAGTAGCGGGTATCGTAGGCATTGCAGTGGTAATGTTGTTTATGGTCATGTTTGCCGTGGAGCGTATCGATTCGGGGCAGACGGGTATCATTGTTAATTTGGCAGGCAGCGAACGTGGTGTGGACGATGCTAAAGTAGAGACCGGATGGGTAGTTTATAATCGTTTTGTAAAACAGTTATTCGAATATCCTGCTTTTGCGCAGATTGTGGATTACGAGCCTTTCGACATACAGGATAAGAAGGGTACCATCTTTAAGACGGATCCTACCATTGAATATTATATTGAACGCGAGAATGCGAAAGTTGTGTTCCTGCGTTATCGCAAGACTACCGAGGAGTTGGAGCAAAGCGTCATCCTGACGGAAGTCAAGAACGCCTACAAGGATGTTGCCGGATTGTATGAAACCGACTCGCTCATCAATAATCGCCCTGCTTTCGAGAAAGAGGTGGAGGGACTGTTGAAAGAGCGTTTGAGTAGTCGTGGATTTACGTTTACGAACATACAGTCTTCCGTAAAACCGAATGATTTGCTGCAAGCTGCCATCGACGAGAAGAATACCGCTGTGCAGAATGCCTTGAAGGTGGAGAATGAGAAGAAAGCCGCCATTGCGGAAGCCGAAAAGGTAGTGGCTGCCGCCAAAGGAAAGGCGGATGCCAATCGTATTCTTCAACAGAGTATTACACCTGAGCTAATTCAGCTCAAGGCAGTGGAGAAATGGGACGGTAAATTGCCGTTGTCGACAAGTGGCAATACATTGCCGTTCTTGAAACTGCAATAAGGAAAGTTTTTTCTGAGGCATGAACGAAACCGGAATAGAACGAATATTGCAGACAGAGGGCATGATAAAATCAAGAAGAATATAAATAACACTAAATGTTTCCTCGCTGTTATTGAGGAATTTGGAATTTTGTTATGTGATTCTTGGTAATCTCTTTATCATTTAATTTAAAAGTTCATTTATCTTTTGGGTGGTACCTGGATAACTGGGACGTAAAATTGTACCATAATTTACAATTACACCTGCCTGGTTAATCAGGAGATATTGGGGATGGCTATGCATGTTCCAATGCTGCATGACACGCCTGTAATCTTCAGCGTCAATCCAATCTTCCCAGAAGATACAGTCAATATCTCTATTATTTAATGAGAAACGTTCTAAGATTTGCTCATAAGCTGTCCGGTTTCTGCCGTCGCAAATACTAACCATTGCTACTTCCCGGGGAGAATATTGTTCCCGTAATTTTTTCAAAGGTTCCATTTCCGCCAAACATGGTGGACAAGTTGTCGTCCAGAAATTTATATAAACCACTTTTCCTTTATGCTTTTCCAAAAGGTGGTGGACAGAAGTCATAAAAGACATATTCTTCGTCATGGTATTATCCGGATAATACCCATAGAGCATATAATCTGATATGCTTTGAGGATTATTCAGATAATCTACTTTCTTTTTATAAAGGCATAAAATATTCTGTTTAAGGTAGGAATTTTGTACGATAGAGTCAAATGCTTGTCGATGAGTAGTGAAACATGTAGTATCGTTGATAAGCAGAGAACTTCCTATAAGATAAGCATAAAGATATTCCTTGATGGCATTTTCTTCTAAAGGTTTTAATAGTTCATCCAATTCAGAATTCGTATTTTCCGATATACGATATTGAAAAGCATGGAAAGAATTACAAATGTTTTTTACTAATGAAAATTGATTGGCAAAGACTATATCATCCGATACGAATAGGGAATTTGCTTCAGACAAAAGTTTCTTGTATTTGTCGGCATCAATATCGTTTCCTTTGAGAATTTGCTGGAAAGTATATCCAAACAAAGTTGAATAATAATCTATCAACAATAAATCTGCCGTATATTTCTCTATCTCTTTACCGGGAGAATATTTCTTTAAAAAATCATTGCGACGTTCCAAACGGCTATTGTATTCTGTTTTTAAAGTCTCCTCAAAAATTTCCGGACTTGCGTTTTTATCATAAGGATAAGACATCCGGTAGTATCCTCCATCAGTAAAAAGACTCATGTACTTGTTCAGATTTCCGGAAGTTCCCGTTATACGGGGATGTAATAAATCTTGAAAATCAATCTCTACATGCAGGCTGTCACCCGGACGGACATAAAGATGTTCTGCATAATTGCACAAAGACACTTCACACAAGGAAGTATAAGAAGGGAAACGGAAAGAAAAAGTACCGTCATCTGCAATTGCAGATATATAAAAAGTTTCTTGTTGTGGGAAGAAGGGTATGACGAGTTTTAATTTCTTTTCGTTGGGATATACTTCTTTATTCAGTATCTGTCCTGAGATTACTATCTCTTTCATTATCTCTTCTGTCGGTTTTTGTTGTTTGCAGCTGATACAACACAAGAAAATTGATAATATCCATAAGTATTTCATGCGTGTTTTATTATTAGAATTATCTTATCGTAATGGTGGCATCTGAAAACGGGGTGGCGCCAACGTTGCCCCACCTTTATCACTTTTGTCAAAAACAGTATTACGAAGTATTTCATATAATATTCCGCCAACATCCAAACCCAGCTTGAGCTTGTTGATATTGAAATAAGGGATGACTACGGGAACGGTTTCCCAATGTCCGCGCATGGAGTCGTAGTAACGTTGAACGCCTACTTCCATGCCAAAACGTTCGGACATATCCAATGACATGGTAGCACCGTAACTGGAAGCATCCATTCCATAATTATTTCCAAAGGCATATAAACCGAAAACTTTGAAGGTAATACGGTCAGAAGGATGATATAATAAAGCGCCCGAGGCATTGAATGTTTGTCCGGTAGAATGAATCATATTTATCTTCATGGCATTTATACTGCTTTGGAGTTCCAGTTTCTGATTGAATGTATGCTGATATCCTAACGAAGCATCATTGATTCGTCCAATACCCGGAAGGCTTGTCTGTCCTCCACTACCATATAATGCGCCGTGGGGAAAAGATTTTAATATACCGGTAGTACGATAATCACCCTGAAAAAGTGGAGAAGGGTTTGTGTGATAAGGTAAGTGGATGTTTTTCTTTAAAGAAAAATGAGGTAGGGAATCGAAAAAAGTCGGTTGAAGTACAGAAGAGGAAAGACCTCTTCCGGGAGATAACTTTAAAGGGGAAGAAAGGAGTTCTTTCAATTCCGGTCTTATACGTATACTGTCGGGAATAAAACGCGTGTTGTCTTCTTGTGCGGAGCAGTACCAGCAGTGCTCCCACAAATGCGAAGAAGATTCCGTACATGTAGCCCCAGGAGAAATTGAAATCCA